>Ga0315281_10005019_pt1 | contig 19024 bp, 15 predicted proteins | sample YL17G07_0_MG_FD_204540 | JGI IMG/M metagenome (GOLD analysis project Ga0315281, IMG submission 204540) | Sediment microbial communities from Yellowstone Lake, YNP, Wyoming, USA - YL17G07_0 | ecosystem: Environmental > Aquatic > Freshwater > Lake > Sediment | place: USA: Wyoming | collected... | reverse complement strand
ACATCGCCAGCACCGCCCGTGGTCAACAGCGAAACCGTCTGAGTGGTTCGCAAACCGGTTCTATGTCAGCAAGCATGCCAACCAACTGTCCCGCAGAAAGCCCGAACCCGCATGAATGACGCACCCGGGATGCTCTCTGATGCGGCGACCTGGCTGGAACAGCATGGTGACAGCCTGTACCGCTTTGCCCTGCAGCGTGTGCGCAACCCTACAACCGCCGAAGATCTGGTGCAGGAAACCCTGCTGGCCGCTTGGCGCGCTAAGGACAACTTTGCCGGCCAGGCCGCGGAACGCACCTGGCTCATCGCCATTCTCAAGAACAAGATTATCGATCACTTCCGGCGCATTAGCCGGGAAACCCCACTGCCGGACATGGCCGACAACGACGATGCCATCGATGCCCTGTTTGCGCAAAACAACGACCACTGGCTGCGTCCGCCCTCCGCATGGGCAAGCCCGGACGGTGCCCTGGAGCAAGCCGAATTCTGGCAAGTCTTTCAGGACTGCCTCGCCAGCCTGCCGGCACGCCAGGCACAGGCGTTTACCCTGACCGAGGTCGACGGTCTGTCCACGGAAGAGCTGTGTAAGGCACTGGCGGCGCAACCGTCGAATGTATGGGTCATGCTGCACCGTGCCCGCCTGCGCCTGCGGGAATGCCTGGAACAACGCTGGTTTGGTGCCGACGCGGAGAATCGCTGATGCTGTCCTGCAAGGAAGTCTCGCTGCTGCTTTCGCGGTCCTGCGACCAGGCTCTCCCCTGGCGCACGCGTCTGGCTGTCCGCCTGCACCTGTTGTACTGCCGGGGCTGCGCTCAACTCGCGCAGCAGCTACAGTTCCTACGCCGCGCCGCCAGCCGTCTGGCGCAGCCGGACTTCCGGCCCGATGGCGAGAAGCTCTCGGCCACGGCACGCGACCGCATCCGCGCGGCGCTGCGGCGCAACTGAGAGCCGTCCGCACTGGCCCGATGCTGCATCAGACCGGCGCCTTCTTCTGGATGAGTTCGATTCGGTAGCCATCCGGATCCTCCGCAAAGGCGATGACGGTCGTACCATGTTTCATCGGACCGGCCTCACGCACCACCTTGCCGCCGCGCTGCCGGATCCCGGCACAGGCCACCGCGGCGTCATCCACCTCCAGGGCAATGTGGCCAAAACCGCTGCCGAGATCGTAGTGGTCAACACCGTAGTTATAGGTGAGCTCGATCACGGCCTCATTCGACTCTGGGCCATAACCGACAAAGGCGAGCGTGAACTTGCCGTCCGGATAGTCGTGCCGGCGCAGCAGCCGCATGCCCAGCACTTCAGTGTAGAAGCGGATGGAGCGTTCCAGGTCGCCAACACGAAGCATGGTGTGCAGCACGCGCATAATGAATTTCTCCACAATACAGGATGGGACGACCAGCCTACCTGCCCGCACCCGCCCGGGCAATTTGTCGACCCGCTCGACTGCCAAAAAATCCGACCCTCCGAATGGAGAAAGCACTTGCAATCCGGCGCGGCAACCGGTAAAAAACGTCTCCAATCATGTCTGAATCTTCTGACGGCAGTAGTTGCACACAGGTCCGCACGGCACAGCCGTGGGGCCGAACCATCTTCACTTCTCAACGGGGCGCTTTGCCCCGTTTTTTGCGCCCTCAATTTGTGCCAGCAGGTCTGCACAACAATAGCTTTTTAACCAACCCAAACTAAGGAGCCACTGTGCCCCGCAATACTGAAGAACCCCCCGAACCGATGACGGCGTTCGCCGGCGTCTCCCGCGCTAACTGCACCCGGGGAGATCGCCGCCCATGCTGAACGCCGTCAACACCGTCATGGATACCCACCTCCTCACACCGGTGGGCAGCGCCGTCCACCCGGCGGCGCGAAGCGAGAGCCCGGTCAAGCGCTACCTGGTGGCCGGCAAATACCGCCTCTACCCGTTCGACCACAGCGCCAAACCGTACTTCGATGCCGCCTGCGCACGTCTGAACGTGGCGCTGTCTGACTACAGCTTCGCCAATAATGTCATCTGGCTGGCGCAGGCAAGCGGCTTCTACCAGATCATCGAGGGCTGCTATTGCCTGTTCGCGCTCAACGGCAACGGCCTGACCATGCTGCTGCCACCGCTCGGCGAACCGTCGCGCCAGGAACGGGCGCTGCGCATCTGCCTCAAGATCATGGACCTGTACAACCCTTCCCCGGCGCAGGCACGCCTCGACTTCGTCTACCAGGACTTCCTCAAGGTGGTGGATACCGATTTGCTCAGCGGCGCGCCGCTGATCAATGGTGAGTTATGGCATGTGGAGGTCACGAACCCGGACTACATCTACCGCACCCAGGACCTGATCGAGCTCAAGGGCAACTCCTATAAAACCAAGCGCAATGAGATCAACCAGTTCCGCCGCGCCCACCCCAATCATTCGCTGGTGCCGTTCAGCCGCGCGCACGAGACCGAGGCACGCGCCCTGGTCAACACCTGGATGCAGAACCGCCTGCAGACCATCCCGGATGGGTCTTTCGAGAACTTTGTCTATAACATTGAAATGGAGCGTAAGGCCATCCAGCGCGCCATCACCCTGTACGACCAACTCGAACTCGAAGGCCTGAGCCTGTTTATTGACGGCAAACTGGAGGGCTTCACCTTCGGCGAGCGCCTGAACCGGGACGTGGCGAACGTGCTGATCGAGAAGACCAACTTCAATATCCAGGGAGCGGCGCAGTACCTGTTCCGCGAGTTCAGCAAGGTATTCGCCGATTGCACTTACATCAATGTCGGTGACGATCTGGGGTTTGAGAACCTGCGGCGCGTCAAAATGAGCTACCGGCCAGCGATGTTCGGCGAAAAGATTATCCTGCGTCGCCTGTCGCCGGAATGACCGATCTTGCCGTTACCGGCCTGAGAAAGGCCGGCCCTGCCGACTTCGAACGCATTGCCGCCCTGGAGGCGGCATGCTTCGGGGCGGCAGACGGCGTGTTCTCGCCCCGCCAGCTGCGCGACCTGCTGAGCAATCCGAATACCTACTGGCTCCTGAGCCTGGACGGCAAGGCCATGGGTTGCTGGCTGAACGTGAGCAACGGCCACGCCCGTTGGGCGCGGCTTTACTCGCTCGCCGTGCATCCGGCACTGCGCGGGCAGGGCTGGGGCAAGCGTCTGATCGGGGCCGGCTTCAGCTGGATGCGCACGGAAGGCCTGACCACCTGCCGCGCCGAAGTGAAGGCCATGAATCGCGCAGCACGCAAACTGTATGCGGACTGCGGATTTCAGGAAGCCGGCTTGTTGCACGATTACTACGCGCCCGGCGTGGATGGCGTGCGACTTGCCCGTTCTATCGTCTGATTAGCGGTCCACTGATCGAATCAGGATACATCCGGCGCAATTCACTTCGTTCATTGACGCCCTACAGTTTGTGCATCACCGCACGATACCGGACTACGCTGACGCTATTACCAGGCCACGCTCACCCGCTTTACTCGAAGTGACAAACGTAATCGAGCAAATCATCCACCTCAATTTCGAAGTGTGAATTCCCCGGCACATTGAAGCTCTCGCCCGCCTGATAGCTGTTCCAGGCCTGCTGGTCGGCGAGCTTCACCCGGCATTTGCCCTGGGTGACATCCATCCGCTCCGGTGCCTGGGTGCTGAAGCGGTAGGTGCCGGGCAGCATCACGCCGAGCGTCTTCATCTCGCCTTCCGGAGTAATGATCGTGCGGCTGGTGACCTTGCCGGCATGATAGACGTTGGCCTTGTGTTTGACGGTGACGTTCTTGAATTCCATGGTCGGTCGCTCTGCCTGGTTAGTTAAAGTTTTCAGTGTCGGTTTTCAAAGACCAGGCCGCCCGCTTCCAGCAGCGGGCTGCCGACTTCAAAGGGTTCGGGCCGGGCGATGATAGTGCCTTGCGCGTAGTTGACGCCGATATCGCGCAGGCGTTCAAGTGTTACCTGGTTTTCGACCGCCTCGGCGATGGTGCGGATGCCCATGACATGGCCGATGCGGTTGATCGCCTCGACCATGGCGGCATCCACCGGGTCTTTCACCATGTCGCGCACAAAGCCGCCGTCGATCTTGAGGAAATCCACCGGCAGATGCTTGAGATGCATGAACGAGATCAGTCCGCTGCCGAAATCATCCAGCGCGAAACGGCAGCCCATACCCTTGAGCACGGAAATGAAACGCATGGCGCGCGTGAGATTCGCAATAGCCGCAGTTTCGGTGATCTCAAAACATATATGCGCGGGGTTGATGGCGGAGGCATCCAGGACATCTACCACCGATGCCAGGAAGTGGTCGTCGCACAACGACTGGCCGGAAAGATTGATAGCGCAAACGCTGATTTCACCGAGTACTGGCACTCGCTCACGCAGCGCCGTCAGGGTCGCGCTCAACACCCAGCGGTCAATGGCCGGCATCATCTGATAACGTTCCGCAGCCGGGATAAACGCCATGGGCAGCACCAGCTTGCCCTGCTCATCCACCATGCGCACCAGGATCTCGCCGTATTGCTCATGTTCATCAGCCGACAACGGCAAAACTTTCTGAAAGAACAGGCGGAAGCGGTCCTCGCCAAGCGCACTGTTGACGCGATGCACCCACTGCATTTCACCATGTCGCTTGGTGAGCGCGCTGTCGGCTGGCTGGTACACGTGAATGCGATTGCGGCCGTGATCCTTGGCCACATAACAGGCCGAGTCGGCGGCGCTCAGGACGTCCACGATGCTGCCACTGTCAGTGGTAATCGGCACGACGCCAATGCTCGCCCCAATCTCAAAGACCTTGTCCTCCCAGGCGAAACGAAATTTTTTCACCACTTCGCGCAGCATGTCAGCGGTTTCACTTGCCTCCTCGATCGGACAATGCTCAAGCAGTATGCCAAATTCGTCGCCGCCGAGGCGCGCCAGGGTATCCGTCTCGCGCACGCGCGCCTGCAAGTGAGCGGTCAACTGTTTGAGTAGTTCATCACCAGCGATATGCCCACAGGTGTCATTCACGATCTTGAACTGGTCGAGATCCAGGTAACAGAGTGCGTGCTGTGTTTGACCGCTGCGCGCGCTCTCGATGGCCTGTTCCAGTCGCACTTCGAATTCGCCACGATTGATAAGACCGGTCAGCGGATCATGCCGCGCCTGCCAGGACATCTGGCGCGCCATGTTGCGCAGGGTGGTGACATCGTGCAGCACCAGCACCACACCGATCACCTCATCGGCATGGTTGCGGATTGGTGAGGCTGTGATTTCGATGGAGAATTCCCGGTAACCGCTGCGGTGCATCAACAGGGCATTGTCCGGGAAATGGATACTGCGCTGCTCGTTCAGGCAGCGCTGCACCGGGTCCGGTAACGGCTTGTGGGTATTTTCATCCTTAACCTGAAAAACACTGGTTAATTGTTGACCGCCCGCCTGGACATTGCTCCACCCGGTGAGTTCCTCGGCAACCGGATTGAGATAGTCGATGCGCCCTGCGACATCCGTGGTGATAACGCCATCGCCGATGGATTCCAGCGTAACCTGGACGCGCTCCTTTTCCCGGAACAACTCAGCTTCGGCACGCTTGCGGCTGGCGATATCGCGCACAACCACAATAATTGCGGGCTGCCCCTGCCAGGTAGTGAGCGCAGCCGTGATTTCAACCGGTACCTCCGTGCCATCCTTCTTCAACAGGGCAGTTTCGTACTGGTTGGGCACATTGGCACCCTGAAACCGGCTCTGGTAGCGCTGGTTGATTCTGATGTACTCATCAGGACGTATGAATTCACTGAGCTCATGGCCAAGCAGTTCCGTCGTCCCGTAACCGATGATTTCGCCAAGACAACGATTCGCAAATACAACGCGGCCCTGAATATGTACCACAATACCGTCATTGGCGTTGCCCGCGAGCGTGCGCAGGTTCTCCTCACTTTCGCGCAACGCCTGCTCGGCGCGCTTGCGATCCGTGACGTCGAAGGCCGTGCCCAGCACCGCCGGTTCCCCGTTGTAGCGGATCAAGCCGGCAGTGAAGTCCACCCAGCGCTCCTCACCGATCGTGGTGCGGATACGGAATTCGTAGTGGCGCGGCACATCCTCCCCACGCAGGCGCGCCCGGGCGTTGGCACGCACACGTTCCCGATCGTCGGGGTGAATGATGTCTTCCCAGGCTGTCAGGACCAGCAGCTCGTCACGGCTGTAGCCGGTGATGGCGGTGAGCGCGGGATTTACATACAGCAAGCCTTCTCGCCAGACAAATATGGCGCAATCGGTGGTCTCCGCCAGGGTACGGAATTTCTCTTCGCTTTCGCGTAACGCCTGCTCGGAACTACGCGCGGCCATATCCCGGCCCCTTTGTTGCTTGATGGAACGTACATTATCGCGCCAATCCGGGTTCGGATGAAAGGCTGCCAGCCGTATGGCCGTCACAGCCCGATCTGTGGCCGGTATCGTGATGTAAGTCGATTTGCACCTGCAGCGCTTGTCAGCAGCGACAAACTGCACGGGTCTGAATTCTCCTGCGGAATAAATAACAAAGGCGGCCGAAGCCGCCCTTGTGTGCTCTGTTACGGCGCCTTGGAACTTGCTAGCCCCAGGTATCCGCCGTAATGCTGGCATACCATCCCGTGGCATATTTGGCTTCGTCTTCGCGAAATCCCGCCGTGGCGTCCTTGGGACTGACGCCACCTTCGATCTGTACAATCCCCTTGTCCGTCACCCGGTACACACCAGCCACTGAAATGCCGTAGTTCGGCGCGAGCAGGCTGTAACAGGTATTGACGTACGAGGCATCGGCCACGCCTTCACCATGGAACATGGCCACAATGGCAGAGGCCGTAATCTTGGCCTCGCTGTTGGCGGCAAAGCCGGACTTGGGCAAGGCACCGGCGATCGAAGCATCGCCAATCACATGTATGCCCGGATGCAGCTTGGACTCGAAGGTCTTGGGGTCTACCGGACACCAGCCCTTGTCGTCGGCGAGACCGCTCTTGAGTGCGATCGCGCCCGCCGTCTGTGCTGGAATCAGGTTCACCACGGCGGCCTTGTATTTTTCGAGTGTGCCTTCAACGACCATGGTCCTGGTGTTGACCGACTTGACCTCGCCACCCTTCGAGCCTGGAACCCATTCAATCATGCCCGGATAAAGCTTCTCCCAGCCGGCCATGAACAGGCCCTTCTTGGAAAAGTCGTCCTTGGGATCGAGGATGATGATCTTGGACTTGGGCTTATGCTGCTTGAGATAGTGCGCCATGATGCTGGCCCGCTCATACGGCCCGGGCGGGCAGCGGAACGGATTGGGTGGCGCCACCATGACCACGAGACCGCCGTTTTTCATGGCTTCGAGCTTCTTGCGCAGCAGCGTTGTCTGGGCGCCGGCCTTCCATGCGTGCGGCATGATGGTCGCCGCCTGTTCACTGTAACCGGTGATTGCCGTCCATTTGAAGTCGATGCCCGGCGACACCACCAGCCGGTCGTAGGGCACAGTCTTGCCGCTCTTGAGCGTCACCTTCTTGCCGGCTGCATCGATCGCCGTGACCGTGTCATGCACCACGTTCACACCATGCTTGGTGCGCAGTGCATCGTAGGTTTGGGTGATGGACTCGATCTTGCGCATGCCGCCAATGACGTAATTACTGAACGGACAGGTAATGAATTTTTTATTCGGCTCGATCAGCGTGACCTGGATGTTCGAGTCGGCGCGTTTGAGATACTTGGCACAAGTCGCACCGCCAAATCCGCCACCGACCACCACAACGCGTGGACCGTTCGCCGAGCGCGCGGTTGCGGCATAACCGAATGCCAGGGTGGCCGCACCGGCGCCAGTCAGCTTGATAAAATCTCTGCGAGTGATTTTGCTCATGGCTGTCTCCTATTTTTTGTTCAGACTGGCGATGTAGCTGGAGATCGCCTCGATTTCAGTGTTGGTGTAACCCTTGGCATGGCGGCCCATCACGGTGGAGGGACGCTCACCGCTCCTGAACGTCTTGAGCATGTCCGTTATATTTTGCGCTGTGAGCGCATGCAGGCTCGGGATGCTTCCCGGGCTCACGCCATTCGGACCATGACAGGCAAAGCAGTTGTTCGCCATGTTGACGGCGGTAGCCGCGGTAACTGGCTTCTCGACCACTTGGGCAACAGGCGCGGTGGCCGGCTTTGCTACAGGTGCTGGTGTTGCTGTAGTACAGGCCGTTGCCGTAAAACCGGCAATCAGCAACACGGGTATTTTTATTAGCAGTGCGAATCTCATTGTATGCCTCCTGTGCGGTGGAAACGGACAACTCGTCACGAGTGCAGAGCCCCGTACCCGTGAAACACCTTTAATGGCTTCTGTTCTTTGAAATCAGCTACGAGGATTCGTGAATACCCCGTCTGCGGTGTTTAATATGGAACCGGAAATTGGGCAAGTAAAGAATAAGCTTCGTCTATTAACGTCTGCTTATCGAGCATGGCATATCGTCCGGCATGACATGCGGCGCTACCCTTCAGGGGCACTTCCCGAATTCCAAAAGTATTGCATGGCGCATCTATCCATAAATAATGAATGGATAGTCTGTACTGCGTACCTATAGATTACAGAAACGAGACCACATCGGCCTGAAGTGACCGAGCGCTTCAGCCGTGAATGAACTGCAGTGATGACCCACGGATCAGCCGCTCGGGCCAATCCGTGGCTGTCGGAACACAGGGGATTATTTCTTGACCTTCCTGCCCAGCCGGGCGGCGATGCGCAGACGCAGTGCGTTGAGCTTAATAAATCCTTCTGCGTCCTTCTGGTTGTAGGCGCCCTTGTCTTCTTCGAAGGTCGCGATACGCATGTCGAACAGGCTGTCTCTGGCGGACTTACGGCCGGCCACCACCACATTGCCCTTGTACAACTTGAGGCGCACGACGCCATTCACGGTTGCCTGTGAGGCATCGATCATCTCCTGGAGCATGGCGCGCTCCGGACTCCACCAGTAACCGTTGTAGATGAGCGAAGCGTAGCGCGGCATCAGATCATCCTTGAGATGCGCGACTTCGCGATCAAGCGTCAGGGATTCGATGGCGCGGTGCGCCTTGAGCAAGATGGTGCCGCCCGGCGTTTCGTAGGCGCCGCGCGACTTCATGCCGACATAGCGGTTCTCGACAATGTCGGCGCGGCCGATGCCGTTCGCACCGCCGACTTTGTTGAGCGTCGCCAGTATCGTGGCCGGACTCATGGCCTTGCCGTTGATGGCAACGACATCACCCTTCTTGTACGTGAGTTCAATATAAGTCGGCTTGTTCGGTGCCTTCTCGGGTGCCACTGTCCAGCGCCACATATCCGCTTCCGGTTCGGCCCACGGATCTTCCAGCACGCCGCCTTCATAAGAAATGTGCAGCAGGTTCGCATCCATGGAGTACGGCGACTTCCTGCCCTTCTTGTACTCGACCGGGATCTTGTGCTTCGCGGCATAGGCCAGCAGCGTCTCGCGCGACGTGAGGTTCCACTCGCGCCAAGGTGCGATTACCTTCACCTCCGGCTTCAGGGCATAGGCGCCGAGCTCGAAGCGTACCTGGTCATTACCCTTGCCGGTCGCACCATGTGCCACGGCATCGGCCCCGACCAGGTTGGCGATTTCAATCATGCGTTTGGCAATCAACGGACGTGCGATCGAGGTGCCGAGCAGGTATTCGCCTTCATAAAGCGTATTGGCACGAAACATGGGAAACACGAAGTCACGCACGAACTCTTCTTTCAGGTCGTCGATGAAAATCTGCTTCACGCCCATTTTCTTCGCCTTGGCGCGCGCCGGAGCGAGCTCTTCGCCCTGGCCGATGTCGGCGGTGAAGGTTACGACCTCACAGTCATAGTTTTCTTCCAGCCATTTGAGAATGACCGAGGTATCGAGACCGCCGGAATATGCCAGTACAACTTTCATAAGTTTCGCCATGGTTCAGTGCTCTGGTATGAATCGCAAAGAACGCAGAGGCGCGGAGAGCGCTAAGTTAAATTCAAAAACTCTGCGTTCTTTGCGCCTCTGCGTTATTTGCGTTGATAGTCGCTATCAAAGGATAGCACCCACTATTTCTTGCGCGCCGGCATGAGGTCGGTGCAGACACCTTCGAACACCTCTGCCGCCAGGCCAACCGATTCACCCAGTGTCGGGTGCGGGTGGATAGTCTTGCCGATATCTTCCGGGTCCGCGCCCATTTCGATGGCGAGCGCGAGCTCGCTGATGAGATCGCCAGCGTGGGTGCCAACGATGCCGCCACCGACCACACGGTGCGTTTCGTCATCCACGAGTATCTTGGTGAAGCCTTCATCGCGGCCATTCGCAATCGCGCGTCCGGACGCCGCCCAGGGGAACACCGCCTTGCTGACCTTGTGACCGGCTTTCTTCGCTTCGTCCTCGGTGACGCCCACCCAGGCGATTTCTGGATCGGTGTAGGCCACGGACGGAATCACCGTCGCATCGAAGAATGCCTTGTGCCCGGCCGCCGCCTCGGCCGCCACGTGGCCTTCGTGCACCGCCTTGTGGGCGAGCATGGGCTGGCCAACGATATCGCCAATCGCGAAGATGTGCGGGACATTGGTGCGCAGCTGCTTGTCGACCGGAATGAAGCCACGGTCGCTGACCGTAACACCGGCCTTATCGGCGGCGATCCTCTTGCCATTCGGCGCGCGCCCGGCCGCCACCAGCACCAGGTCATAGAGCTGCGGTTCGGCCGGCGCCTGTTCACCCTCGAACCAGACCTTGATGCCCTCCTTCTGTGCCTCGACTTTCACGGTCTTGGTCTTGAGCATTACGCGATCGAAACGCTGACTGTTCATCTTGTTCCAGACACGCACCAGGTCGCGGTCCGCGCCCGGCATGAGTCCATCCAGCATTTCCACCACATCGATGCGGCTGCCCAACGCCGAATAGACGGTCGCCATTTCAAGCCCGATGATGCCGCCACCCAGCACCAGCATTTTTTTCGGCACGGCCTGCAGCTCCAGCACGCCGGTGGAATCCAGGATGCGTGCATCCTCGGGAATGAACGGCAGCTTCACGGCCTGCGATCCGACGGCAATAATGGCCTTGGCAAATCGCACCACCTTCATTTCACCAGTAGACTGCTGTCCCTCACCCGCGGTCAGCGCCACTTCCAGATGATAGGCATCGAGAAACCGGCCAACACCGCGCACGACGTCCACCTTGCGCGCCTTGGCCATTTGCGTCAAACCACCGGTCAGCTTGCCCACAACCTTGGTCTTCCAGGCGCGCAACTTGTCGAGATCAAATTGCGGTGCACCAAAACTCACGCCGTGTTCGGTGAGCTTTTGCGCCTCTTCCGTCACCGCCGCTACGTGCAGCAGTGCCTTGGACGGAATGCAGCCCACATTCAGGCACACGCCACCGAGTGCGGCGTAGCGCTCTACCATAATAGTCTTCAGGCCCAGGTCGGCTGCGCGGAACGCCGCCGAGTAGCCACCGGGTCCGGCACCGAGCACGACCAGGTCGCATTCGAAATCAACCTTGCCAGAAAAAGTTGAGACAGCTGGCACGGGTACACGTACAGGTGTTGATGGCGCTGCACCCTCTCCCTTGCCTTCCCCCTTCAAGGGGGGAGGTTGGGTGGGGGATGGGGCTGGCGTCGGTTTGGCAGCAGCCAGCGGCGCCTTCGCGTCGTCGGCCGCCAGCAACAGCACGACCGTTCCCTCAGCGACCATGTCGCCGACTTTCACCTTGATCTCTTTTACGGTTCCGGCAGCGGGCGACGGCACATCCATACTCGCCTTGTCGGATTCAAGCGTGACAATGGAATCTTCGGCTTTGATGACGTCGCCGGGTTTGACCAGAACCTCGATGACGGCGACTTCCTGGAAGTCGCCGATGTCGGGGATTTTGACTTCGATGGTTTGAGGCATTGTTCTTAATCCAAGATCGGGTCGTATATCAAATTGTCTGGAAGACGCACAAATCAATTTCTCTGGTAGGAACGCAGAGAACGCAAAGGCGCAGAGAGCGCGAAGTTACCGATTAATGCTGTCTCTGCGCTCTTTGCGCCTCCGCGCCCTTTGCGCTGATCGACCATGCGCATCTATCGCTTCTTCTTTTTACCTGCCGCCTTGCTCTTTTTGCCGGCTGGCTTGGGTACTTTTCGTTTCGGCGACGACTTCTTCTTGGCAACGGGAAACTCGCCCTGTAGCGCTGTGCGCATGCCGGCCAGTACCTGTCCCAGGTAAGTGATGAAGCGCGCACCCGCGGCGCCATCAATCACGCGGTGATCGTAGGACAGTGACAACGGCAACATGAGGCGCGGTGCAAAGCGTTTGCCGTCCCATTTCGGTTTCGTATCGGCCTTCGACACGCCGAGAATGGCGACTTCCGGCGCATTGATGATCGGCGTGAAGGCGGTGCCGCCAATACCACCGAGACTGGAGATGGAGAAACAGCCACCCTGCATTTCCGCTGGAGAAAGTTTGCCCTCGCGCGCCTTCTTGGCCAGCTCACCGGCCTCGCGTGCGATCGCCAGTATCGATTTCTGATCGGCGTTACGAATCACCGGCACCACCAGACCATTCGGTGTGTCCGCGGCGAAACCGATGTGATAGTAGTGCTTGACGATCAGGTTCTCGCCATCCAGCGAACTGTTGAACGTCGGAAACTGCTTGAGCGCGTCGACACTCGCCTTGATCAGGAACGCGAGCACCGTCACCTTGATGCCGTTCAGTTCGTGATTCTGATTGATTGCAATGCGGAATTGCTCCAGTTCACTGATGTCCGCCTCGTCGAACTGCGTAACATGCGGCATCATCACCCAGTTGCGCGCGAGGTTCGCGCCGGAAAGCTTCTGGATGCGCGACAACGGCTTGGTCTCGAACGAACCAAACTTGGCAAAGTCCACCTTCGGCCACGGCAACAGATCAAGCGCGCCACCGGCGGCCGGGCGCGCGCCGCTGAGCGCGGCCTTCACAAAGGCCTGCACGTCTTGCAGCAAAATGCGACCCTTGGGACCGCTGCCCTTCACTTTGGAAATATCGACGCCCAATTCGCGCGCGAAACGGCGCACCGAGGGTGTCGCGTGCGAGCGGTGTCCGCCTGCCGAGGCCGCAATAAATTCCGCCGGCCCGGGCATCAACACCACCGCCGGCGGGTGACTCGGCCCTTCGGGATTGCCGGGCACGGGTGCCGCACCGACTGCCGCAGTGGAAGCGCTGCGTACCGCCGGTTCAGGTGCAGCGACAACCGCCGGCGCTGCCGCTTTCGCGACCGGGGCCGGCGTACCGGCCGTGGCTGCCTTCGCGTCACTGGCCTCAAGCGTCAGCACCACCGTGCCTTCCGCAACCATATCGCCGACTTTCACCTTGACCGTTTTCACGGTACCGCCGACCGGCGCGGGCACATCCATGCTCGCCTTATCGGATTCAAGCGTGACCATCGAATCCTCGGCGTTAATAACGTCGCCGGGCTTGACCAGAACCTCGATGACGGCGACTTCCTGGAAGTCGCCGATGTCGGGGATTTTGACTTCGATGGTTTGAGGCATTGTTCTTAATCCAAGATCGGGTCGTATATCAAATTGTCTGGAAGACGCACAAATCAATTTCTCTGGTAGGAACGCAGAGAACGCAAAGGCGCAGAGAGCGCGAAGTTACCGATTAATGCTGTCTCTGCGCTCTTTGCGCCTCCGCGCCCTTTGCGCTGATTAACCATGATGGTTACACCGTCAACGGATTCGGCTTGTCGACATCAATGCCATACTTCTGGATGGCCTCAGCCACCTTGGCAGGATCGAGTTTCTTTTCCTCGGCCAGCGCCGCCAGGCTGGCGGTGGTGACCCAGTAACGATCCACCTCGAAGAAGTGGCGCAGTTTTTCGCGCGTGTCAGAACGCCCGAATCCATCGGTGCCTAACACCTGATAACGACCCGGTACATAGGGGCGAATCTGCTCAGCAAAGCCGCGCACATAATCGGTTGAGGCGATCACCGGCCCCTCAGTATTTTCGAGACACTGCTGCACGTACGATTTGCGCGGCTCCGCCGTCGGGTGCAGCAGAGTCCAGCGCGCGGCCGCCACGCCATCGCGCGCCAGCTGCGTGAAGCTCGGGCAGCTCCAGATATCGGCCTCGATGCCCCAATCTTTCTTAAGCAAATCGGCAGCGGCGATCACTTCGTTCAGGATCGTGCCCGAACCCAGCAGTTGCACGCGCGGTCCCTTGCCGGTGCCACCCTGCCTGAACAGATACATGCCCTTGAGGATGCCGGCCTCCGCACCTTCCGGCATGGCCGGGTGTGCATAGTTCTCGTTCATCACCGTGAGGTAGTAGTACACGTCCTCCTGCTCGGCATACATGCGGCGCAGGCCGTCGTGCATGATCACCGCGAGTTCGTAGGCAAAGGTCGGATCGTAGGAAATGCAATTCGGTATCTGCGCCGACCACAGGTGCGAGTGACCGTCCTCATGCTGCAGGCCTTCGCCATTCAGCGTGGTGCGCCCCGCGGTACCGCCGAGCAGGAATCCGCGCGCGCGCGAATCGCCCGCCGCCCACCACAGGTCACCGGTGCGCTGCAGGCCGAACATGGAGTAATAGATGAAGAACGGGATCATCGGCACGCCGTGCGTGGAGTACGACGTGGCCGCCGCGATCCACGAGCACATGGCGCCGGCCTCGTTGATACCCTCCTGCAAAATCTGGCCGTTCTTGTCTTCCTTGTAGAACATCAGCTGGTCCCGGTCCTGCGGCGTATACAGCTGGCCGACCGACGACCAGATACCGATCTGGCGGAACAAGCCTTCCATGCCGAAGGTGCGCGACTCATCGGCCACAATCGGCACCACGTGCTTGCCGATGTTCTTGTCCTTCAGCAGCACGCCGAGCAGACGCACGAACGCCATGGTGGTGGAAAACTCGCGGCCCTCGGCCGAGGCCTTGAGCAGCGCATCAAACGCTGACAGTGGCGGCACGTCGAGCGCAGTACTCTTCTCGCGCCGTGCCGGGAGATAGCCACCCAGCGCTTCGCGCCGTTCAAACATATACTTGTATTCCGGTGAGTTCGGAGCCGGTTTGATGTAATCGAGCTTCTCGACCTGCTCATCGGTGAGCGGCAGATGAAAGCGGTCGCGGAATGCCTTGAGCGAAGTCGTGCCCATCTTCTTCTGCTGATGGGTGATATTCTGGGCCTCGCCCGACTCACCCATGCCATAACCCTTGACAGTCTTGGCCAGAATCACGGTGGGTTGGCCCTTGTGGTTCTCGGCCGCATGGAAGGCTGCGTACACCTTGTGCGGGTCGTGGCCGCCGCGGTTGAGACGCCAGATATCATCATCCGACCAGCTCGCGACCATCTCTTTCAGTTCGGGATACTTGCCGAAAAATTGTTCGCGCACATAGGCACCATCGCGCGCTTTGAAGGTCTGGTAGTCGCCGTCCACGCATTCATCCATGCGCTTGCGCAGCAAACCAAGACGGTCGCGCGCCAGCAACGGATCCCAGTAGCCACCCCAGATGAGTTTGAGCGCATTCCAGCCGGCGCCACGGAACGTGGCTTCCAGTTCCTGAATAATCTTGCCGTTGCCGCGCACCGGTCCATCTAGGCGCTGCAGGTTGCAGTTCACCACGAAAATCAAATTATCGAGATTCTCGCGCGCCGCCATGCCGATGGCGCCGAGCGACTCGGGTTCGTCCACCTCGCCGTCGCCGAGGAAACACCAGACCTTGCGGTTCTCGGTGTTGGCGATGCCGCGGTCGTGCAGATACTTCATGAAGCGCGCCTGGTAAATCGCCTGAATCGGACCGAGGCCCATGGACACAGTCGGGAACTGCCAGAAGTCCGGCATCAGCCACGGGTGCGGATAGGACGACAGACCCTTGCCGTCCACTTCGCGCCGGAAGTGATCCATCTGCTCTTCGCTCAGACGACCGAGCATGAAGGCGCGCGCATAGATGCCGGGCGAGGAATGGCCCTGCACATACACCAAGTCGCCGCCATGATTCTCGGTTGGTGCACGCCAAAAGTGATTGAAGCCGACGTCATAGAGCGTCGCGGCCGAGGCAAAGCTGGCGATGTGGCCGCCGAGGTTGGAGTCATCCTTGTTGGCGCGCAGCACCATGGCCAGGGCATTCCAGCGCACGAACGAGCGGATGCGATCCTCCATGCCGTGATCGCCGGAAGAACGCACCTCTTTGTCGGGCGGGATGGTATTGATATAGGCGGTGTTGGCGGCGTACGGCACATTAATGCCGGCGGCACGCGCCAGCTCGATCTGCTTTTCGATCAGGTAATGCGCACGCTCCGGACCTTCCTGCTGGATGACGGCCCCGAGCGCGTCGAGCCAATCCTGGGTTTCCTGGGCATCCACATCGGTCAGCGGGGGAAGGCTTGGTACAGCGGCCATTATTTTCTCTCCTCATCTCGATCCGCCGGAAACGGCGAACCTGACGACAATTTGTCTGAATTCGTTTTGACTACAACAGCGCGGGCATGAAAAACCGGTCGCTCAACCGACACTCCTGGCAGCAGCCCTCAGCGAGCCATACATCCATAAAGTTTGGTCAGGGCAATGGGCGAGGCAACCGCCCTCGAACAATTCTGGTAGATTAGTGAACGCAAGCTTGCATAGAAATAGCCGCATCAGGCGGCGTATGATCGGTTTTTTGGATATTAAGGTCAAGGTATTGACTTTGCAGCAGGATTTCCCGCCACGGACACTCACTGGATAACACGCATGCAACTCGATACCGCCAAGATCACGCAAGATAGCCGCACGTTAAACACAAAAGGTGCCGATTCCGGGTCGCATCTGGTTTATTTGCTGGCCGCCGCCTTCGATCTGGCGCGTTTGCCGCATGGCGCTGTACTGAAACAACGCCTGAAGGCGGCGCGTCACAAGCTCGCCGCTGACAACCCGTTTCATACAATTCTGCCCAATGCACAGGGTACCCGGATTTCACTATTGGTGATTGATCCGGCCGTATCCGCCTTCGAGCTGTTGACCCAGGCGCGCAAAACCATCGCTAGCCAGCGCAACCCGGCGCCTGCCACGCTTGCCCTGGCCTGTTTCGGACTGGACGCAAAACAGGCGGAGCGCGCCAGTGAGGCCCTGATCGCCGCGGCCCTGGCCGCGGACTTCGTGATGCCGGACTACAAAAGCAAACGCGAACCGACCACACGCCTCAAGCTGATTCGCATATATGGTCACAAGGCCCAGCATGGCTACGCTCGCACTCTGGCCGAGGCACGCGGCAATAACCTCGCCCGCTTCCTCACTGCCCTGCCGCCCAATGAGCTTACGCCCGGCAACTATCGCCAACGCGTGGTGAAGCTCGCGCGCATCTATGGCTGGAAGAGCGAGTTTCTGGATACCAGGAAGCTCAAGGCGCGCGGCGCCGGCGCGTTCCTGGCGGTCGCACAAGGCAGTCCGGAACCGGATGCCGGCATTTTTCATCTGCGTTATGTGCCGAAGAAAAAATCGAACAAGGGTGCGCTCGCCCTGGTTGGCAAGGGCATCTGTTTCGATACCGGCGGCACCAACCTCAAGCCCGCACGCCACATGCACGGCATGCACGAGGACATGGAAGGCAGCGCGGTGGCGCTCGGCACCCTGCTGGCGCTCACCGAACTCAAGGTAGACTTTCCGGTGGACTGCTGGCTGGCGCTCGCCCAGAATCACATCGGTCCCAAGGCCTACAAGCAGAACGACGTGGTGAAGGCCGCGAACGGCACCACCATCGAAATCATGCACACCGATGCCGAGGGCCGCATGGTGCTGGCCGACACGCTCACCTTCGCATCGCGCGCCAAGCCACGCCTTATTATGGAATACGCCACGCTCACCGGCGCGTGCGTGGGCGCCTTGAGCACGCGTATGAGTGGTGCCGTGACCAACCGTATGGACATGGTGCCAACCGTGATCGAGGCCGGTTGGGAAAGCGGCGAACGCGTCTGGCCGTTCCCGCTGGAAAAGGATTACCACAAGGCATTAAAAAGCAGCATCGCCGACATGAAGCAATGCACCCTGGACAGTGATGCCGACCACATCATCGCCGCCTCGTTCCTGAGAAAATTCATCGAAGGCGATCTGCCCTGGATACACATCGATCTGTCGGCCGGGAATCACAAAGGTGGGCTGGCGCACATCCCGACTGACGTGACCGGTTTCGGCGTGCGCTTCTCGCTGAACCTGCTGCTGAACCAAAAGGTCATGTAGCAGTCTGATACCACGGATCCGAACAACACCGGGATCCGTGGCATCATCAGGGATTTACTGCCTTTTCATCACAACCAGCGAGATCACTCCCCATGTTCCGACGTACCCTGGCAACATTCGTTACCGTCTTCTTGCTGATCGCCGCCGGCAGCCACACGGCCGCAGCAGCCGAGAACCCGTCCAAGGCCGAGGCGCGCCAGAAGGCGGCCACGGCCATGCTCGCCGACATCAAGCTGGCCACCTGGATCCGCGACGGCAAGAGCGTGCATGTCATGTATGTGTTCTTCGACCCCAACTGCCCGTACTGCCATAAAGTCTTTGAAATGCTGCGTCCGTCGGTGCAGCGCGGCGATGTGGAGCTGCGCTGGATCGTAGTCGGGAAACTCATGACCACCAGCACCGGCAAAGCCGCGGCCATGCTCGAAGCCAAAGATCCAACCGAGGCGCTCTATCGCAGCGAGAGTGGTTTCTCGCAAGCGACCGGCAGCTTCGGCGGCATCGAGGAAGAACCGGTGCCACGCAACGAAACGCTACGTCAGCTGCATGCGAATCTTGCCTTGCTCAATCGCAGCGGCTTTGATGCCGTACCTTCGTTGCTGTTTCGCACCAAAGACGGCAAGGCAGACATCATCCGGGGTGCGCCGCCAGCGACATTTCTTGAGCAACTGGTGAAGAATCTGGAATAACAGCACGCACGCTGACAGTTCCGGCGGTGGGCATTTTTATTGTTCATTCGCCGGCATGTCCTGTGAGATGAGCGCATCGCTTAGCCATGTTTGCGCAAAGCATCGCTTGAAATATCTCCGGCTCTGCCTTAATCTTGGCGGCCGACTGAACCAGTCAGGTATTTAACCCACACCACCCATCGGGAGACCCCATGAAAAACCCACTGGATTCGATTGTCGGAACGATTATCTCCGGCTTCGT
>Ga0315281_10005018_pt1 | contig 19026 bp, 15 predicted proteins | sample YL17G07_0_MG_FD_204540 | JGI IMG/M metagenome (GOLD analysis project Ga0315281, IMG submission 204540) | Sediment microbial communities from Yellowstone Lake, YNP, Wyoming, USA - YL17G07_0 | ecosystem: Environmental > Aquatic > Freshwater > Lake > Sediment | place: USA: Wyoming | collected... | reverse complement strand
CAGTCATCGACCACGCCTTCAGCCATCTCGCCTACGACGCGTTGCAGTCGGCCGTCCGCGTCACCAACCCGGCCTCGCGCCGGGTGCTGGAGAAATGCGGCTTCCAGTGGACCGGCGCCGGCCTGTTGCGCATCCGCGCGCTGGCCAGCTCCGCGCCGGTGGACCGCTTCCGTCTCGACCGCGGCCTGTGGGCCTCGCTCAAGAGCTGGGGCCGGGCCACGCGCGTGGCGTGACGCAGAACCGATGTCTGGAGACTGATCCATTGAGAGTGAAGCGGTTGCCGCAACGGTGACGCGCTCCCTCTCCCCGACGGGGAGAGGGTTGGGGTGTGGGGGTCTAGGATTCTCGATAGATTGTAACCCCTCACCCGCCACGCCTTCGCTCGCTTTGCGAGCTTCGGCGGGCGACCTCTCCCCATGGGAGAGGTGAAGCGCGTATGCGGCGCTGTCTGATTCAATGCAGATGAAGAACACGGTGCGGCGCTGGCACTGCAAGCGTGCGCAGGCTTGCATGCGCTCAATCCACGTACTGGAACACCGGCCGCGAATAGATTATATTTTGTAATATGAACATCACGCTTTCACCTGACCAGAAAAAGTGGCTCGAAGCCCAGGTTGGCGCCGGGCATTTTAGTTCTGTTGACGATGCGCTCGCCGTCGCCGTCGCCGAACTAATGGCGATCAACTATGACGATCTCGCCTGGGCAAAGCCCTATGTGGACGAGGCGCGGGCCGCCGTCGCGCGCGGCGAAGCCGCCGCCCTTGAAGACGCGCTCACCGACATCGACGCCCATGTCGGCACGCTGAAGCCCTGATGGCGCGTGTCGTCGTCAGCGAGCTGGCAAAACGCGACCTCAGACGCATTCTTTCCGATCTCAACCGCAAGGCCGGTTATCGCGTCGCTGCGCGCTATGCCGAGGATTTCAAGGCAACCTATCGACGCCTGGCCGATATTCCCGCCAGCGGGCCGCCGCGCCCCAGTCTTGGCCCCAGCGCGCGCATCGCAATCGTTCTGCCCTATGTTGTCATCTATGACCGCGCGGATGACGTGGCGACCGTATTGCGCGTCTTGCACGGCAAACGAAATATCACGCGCGATCTTCTGGCGCGCTGAGGCGTGGAAGCAAGGGTGCACAGTGCGTAGGTTGACCAACGAGCGCTCCGAATTATGCGGGGGTGAACATTTTCTGTTTATGCGCTATAGCGTATAAACAATGAATATACGCCACAGCGTATATTGACATTTTATCCTCCGCAGTCTTGCGGCGCTCTACTATTTGCATCTCCGTGGGCACGGCGCGTTCCGCCTTCGCCCTCTTGCCCGCCGAAGCGCGGAGCACGAAGGCGGGTCGCGCTGCGGCGGACAAGTCCGCGCCATGTCGGCTATGGACCCAATCGCTGCCCTGATATTGCACCGCACGATCCGTCGAAAAGTGCCAAAGGCGACCAAGTGCACCGCAGCAAATGATATCGTATTTTGATCACTTCGTCGGCGGAAATCTGGCAGTGCGCCGCGTGAGTTACGACGCCTTCAGCTTCAAAAGCGCGTCCGCGTTGCCATGGCAGAGCTTCGCCATATCCGATGGCGCAAGCGAAACCTCGTTGAGGAAATCGCGGCCGCGCGCATCCGGCGCGAACGGGTAATCGACCGAGAACATGATGCGGTCGATGCCGAACGTCTGCAGCGCGGCGACGAACGGCGGCTGGTTGAAGATCCCGCTGGTTGTGATCCAGACCTGATCGACGATCGTGCGACTCGGTGTCCGCTTCAGGTGGGCGACGTCGGCTGCGGAAACTTCGTCGATACGGGCGAGCATCACGGGCAGCATTTCGCCCATGTGTCCGATGATGATCTTGAGCTTCGGGTGCTTATCGAACGTTCCGGCCAGTACCATGCGCAAGACATGAATGGCGACTTCCGAGTGCCAGCCCCAGCCAGCGGTCGCGATTACGCGATCGGAGCCCTCCGGAAGGTTGGAATAATAGGCCTGCCGGATGTCCATCGAGGGAACGTTGGGGTGGATGTAGATCGGCACGTCAAGCTCGACCGCCGCCGCCAGCAGGCCGTCATAGCTCGGATGATCGAGGAAGCGGCCTTCGGTCATGCCGTGAATCATCGCACCGACGAAATTCAGATCCTTGACCGCACGCTTGAGTTCGGCGGCGCAGGCATCCGGAGCCGCCATCGGCAATGCCGCAAAACCGGCGAACCGCTTTGGGTGTTTGCGGACCATGCCTGCCAAATAATCGTTGACCTCCTTGGCAAGCGTAATTCCGTCCGGACCAGGCACGAGATCCGGACCAGGGCCGGAATTCGACAGCACCTGCACGGTGATGCCGGCTTCATCCATCGACTTGAAACGCTTCTCCCCGATCTCTGGCAGCAGCTCCATCGGGCTCGCCTTGCCGGGCGAGATATTACGCCCCTTGAAATGGCCGCGTCGGCTGATCGCGTCCGGCTTCACATATTTGGAGGTGATGGCGGGAACGGTGAAATGCTCTTCAAGCGCTACAACTCGCATGGACTATGATCTCCCATTTTTGCAGGAGGGTTGTCGCATTCATTGTGCCGGTTGAACAAGCGCTTACAGGCGGCATTCGGCTCGCAGTTGGACGGGATGATTTCTACCTGTACAGCCTCAACCGTCCACGCTAGCGCAAGAGCCAACTCTGAACTAACATTCCACCTGGACCACTCAATGGGGGCCGACGAGTCAGCTTCGGGTCATTTTCGATGGATTCCCGATGTCCGCGGAATGTCCGGTCTTCACCCAGTCGCTGCCCTGATATTGCACCGCACGATCCGTCGAAACGTGCCACTAGCGGGCATGACTGGTACAGCCTCAATCGTAGAACGCCGGCGCAAGCTTCAAGGTCTTGCGCTGCGCGGCGTCGTGATTGATCCAGAGCTTGGCGTGCTCCTTCGCCATCACGTCAGCGATGCGCTGCATCGAAGCCGCGGTCTTGTCCTTGTCGGGGTTGATCGAGGGCACGCGGCGATTGTCCCAGTTGCTCTGAAAGTGCACGGCGTCGCCTGAGAGCACGATCGCGCCGGTCTTCGGTAGTTTCACCAGCAGCGACTGATGGCCGGGTGTGTGCCCAGGCGTCGCGAAGATCGTCACGCTACCGTCGCCGAACACGTCGCGGTCGCCTTCGAGCTTGGTCACCGGATGCTCCGGCTTGAAGCGGCCGATCCCGAGCGGGTTGGGCCAGTCGTATTCGGCCTTCTGCACCAGCAGCATGGCCTGCGGAAACATCTCCACGTTGCCGACGTGATCGACATGGCTATGTGAGATGGCGACATATTTGATGTCAGCGGGCTTCACGCCAAGCATCTCAAATTGCGAGGCGAGCGTCTTGGTCACGTGCCAATGGATCGCCCGCGGATCGGACGGGGCAAGCCCTTTCGGCATGGCGACAATCGAGTCGGCGATGCCGGTGTCCCACAGCAGCCAGCCCTGTGTGTGATGGATCAGATAACAGTTTTCCGACATTTCCATCGACTTGCCGACGTCGACCCCGGACCAGCGAGAAATGTCGCCGGCGACGCCTTCGCCGCAGTTGAGGATGTAGAGTTTATCGACGCCCGATTTGGGCTGCGCCGACGCTGAAACAACAAGAATTAACAGCGCCGACAACACGGCACTACTGAGACAAAGTCTTTTCATTCTCGTTCCCCACTCGCGCCGCTTCATGTCCGCCCCCCAAGGGCTCGGAATAGGCATCGTAGCTATTCAGACTGGTTTGGCTAGACCCGCTGCCAAATGACGCTGAGGGTCATTTTCGACCGATTGACAGCCTCCTCGGCGAGTCCGCTATGCCCCCCATCGCTACGCTCGCTGCAAGAGGGCGCGGGCTTGCACACGCCCTGCCCCTCTGGCGCCGGACGGAAAGATAAGAGAATATCTTTCTCCGTCGCCGCGCGCCGGCGCCATGGGGGGACACCAATGCCGTATCATCTCGACCAATTCATTGCCGATTGCAGCGCTATCCTGACGCGCGATCCCGGCCCGCAGGGGCGCGAGGAGGTTCGTCTGGGGCTTGAGCGGCTTTTGTCCAACGCCGACTTCGTCCGCCAATGCTGCGGCGACGACGTGCCGCAAGGATTAAAGACGCTCTACGAAGACCCCAAGCTTGGGTTTCAGATCCTCGCGCACATCAACGACAAGGCGCGCGCCGGCCAGCCGCACGACCACGGCGAGTCATGGGCGATTTATGGCCAGGCCACAAAATACACCGAGATGACCGAGTGGGAGCGCGTTGACGATGGCCGCGATCCGAAACACGCCAAGTTGAAGCAGGTGAAAAAATACCGGCTGATGCCCGGGCAAGCCGGCATCTATCAGAACGGCGCCATTCACGCGATCGACTATCCCGACAAATCGCGCTTTGTGCGCGTGACCGGCACGAACCTGGACAAGATCAGCCGCGTGCGGTTCGACCTGAAAACCGGCGAAGTGCACCAGATGACGCCGCAGATCGCGACCTGATCCGGCACGCGCTCTTCTCTTACCCGCACCGCGAAAACCATGCTGCAACCCGCGAGCCCTGCCGCCATCAAAGCCATGCTCGGCGACGGCCAGGAGCTTGCGCTCATTGATCTGCGCGAGGAGCTGATTTTTTCCCAGAGTCATTTGCTGTGGGCGCGCTCCATTCCGTTAAGCCGCATGGAGTTGAAGTTCGCCCGGCTGGTGCCGCGGCGCGCCACCCGCATTGTGTTGTGCGACGACGCCGATGGGCTGGCCGAGCGCGCGGCCGCTATCCTCGCCCGCGCCGGCTATACCAATCTCTTTTGCTTGAATGGCGGCATCACGGCTTGGGCCGCCGCGGGCTTCGAACTGTTTTCGGGCGTCAACGTTCCGAGCAAGGCTTTTGGCGAGCACATCGAACACACCAACGCAACACCGAGCATTTCCGCTGAGGAACTCAACACTCTGTTGCGCAACGGCGCCGACATGGTGGTGCTCGACAGCCGCCCGTTCGACGAATATCGGCGCATCTCGCTTCCCACCGCGACCAATGTGCCGGGCGCCGAGCTGGTGTTGCGCGTCCACGATCTTGCGCCTTCGCCGCAAACCCTGGTGGTGGTCAATTGCGCCGGCCGCACGCGCAGCATTATCGGCGCGCAGTCGCTGATCAATGCAGGCTTACCCAACAAGGTTGTCGCCCTGCGCAACGGCACCATGGGCTGGAGCCTTGCCGGCTTTGCTTGCGAGCACGATCAACACAACCGCGCGCCGAGTGTTTCCGGGGAGAGTCTCGCTTGGGCCAAAACGGCCGCCGCGCGCGTGGCGCGCCGCTTCAATATCGCGCGGATCGGCCGCGCCACGCTCGATCGCTGGCGGGCGGACGATCGACAGCGCACGCTCTATCTCTTCGATGTGCGCGATCCGGCGGAATATGCGGCCGGCCATGTCGCCGGCGCGCTGTCCGCGCCCGGCGGCCAACTCGTGCAGGCCACCGACCAATATGCCGGCACGCTGGGCGCACGCATGGTGCTGGTCGACGATGTGGAAGTGCGCGCGGTGATGACGGCGTCCTGGCTGCGCCAGATGGGCTGGAAAGAGGTGTTTGTCCTGGTCGCGACGGGAACCGAAAAGGGTTTGCCCGCGACGCCGATTCTGGGTTCTGCGCCCGCCGCGGAACATGCGATCGATTGCCCGCGTCTTGCGGAGTTGCTGGCCAATGATAACGTCACCGTCGTCGATCTCGCGCTCAGCCGGGATTACCGCAAGGCGCATATTCCGGGCGCGTGGTTCGCCATCCGCTCGCGGCTTGCAAGCGCGCTGGCCAAGATCGCGCCGCGGGGCGAACTGGTGCTGACTTCGGAAGACGGGCTGCTGGCCGAGCTCGCGGTCGCCGAAACGCAAGCATTGACGGCCCTTCCCGTGCGCTTCCTGCAGGGCGGCAATACCGCCTGGCGGACCGTCGGCTATCCGCTTACTAGCGATGCCAGGATGGCGGACGAGGCGGTGGACGCTTGGCTCAAGCCCTATGAACGGTCCGGCGACACCGCGGGCGCCATGAGCGAATATCTGTCGTGGGAAACCGACCTCTTGCCGCGCATCGCGCGCGATGGCTCCTGCAGTTTTACGAGAGCATGAAGTGGCTCAGAGGTATTTTCAATGTCGCTTTAACGGCAACAGATGAAAGCGCGCATAAAGCGCGCCCAACGATGGGCAGATGCATCGCAATCAAGCGAGGCCCTGCTGCTATCAATGCATCTTAGTTTTATTAGTTTTATGCCGTGCGCACGTAAGCAGGGACCGAGATAGACTGATCCTCATTCTTCAGTATCCGTGCAAGACCAGCCGTGTCAGGCGCTACAGTCACACGATTCCGCCCGCCTTCTTTCGAACTGTACAAGGCCTGATCGGCAATATTGATCAAGGCGTCCCGGTCGACGGCGTGCAGCGGATACGCTGCGATGCCGGCGGAGATCCTCAGCGGCGGAAGGAGTTGACCATGATACTCGATCGTGATCGATCCAATCGTTTGCCGCAGCGATTCGAGGCGCTCGAACGCCAGCTCGGTGGGCAGGTCGGGAAAAACGATGGCAAACTCTTCACCACCGTAGCGGGCGACGATATCCTCGCCGCGTTTCCATTCGCGCATGGCGACGCCGAGTTTTGCCAATATGGCATCGCCAGCCGCATGCCCAAAGATGTCGTTGAATTTCTTGAAGTGGTCTATATCGACCATGGCGACGGTCAAGCATTGATTGCGAGCGGCAGCGCGATGCAGTTCGCGCTCGAGCGTCTCGAGCAGATAACGTCTATTAAAGAGGCCGGTCAACTGATCACGAATTGCCTGATAACGCAGCGATTCGCGCAAGCGTAAATTGGAAATAGCAAGCGCAAGACTCTCCGCTACCGCGGCATAGAATGTCGTTCGATCGCCGCTTCTTCGATCACCATCGTCGTATCCGCCGGCATCCACCTCGGAGACCTGAAGACAGAGCGTCCCAAGCGTCTCACCGTGCGCCAACAAGGGCAAACAGATATAGCGATAGGCTCCGGCAGTGTGCAAATGACGGCAAGGTGTTATGCTATTGGCTCCTCCAGTCGTATGTGGCTTGCCACGGCGTAGAGCCCAGCAATCGTCGGTGGCATGGCATGGTTCCATATCGATGGCTTGCCCCCAGGAAACCGCCCGCTCCAGAAAGTTGTGCGAGGCTTTCATGAGGAAAAGAACGCCCGATAGGCCAGAAAACAGGGATTGCAATTGAGATTGAGCCACGCTGAGCGCTTCGTCCAAATTGTTGCAGGCCTGGAAAAAATTCACCATCTCGCCAAGTCGGACAATCTCCGACCGGCGGATGTTTAGCCGTTCAACCATCAGCTTGAGCTCACGATTGGCAATTGTGATCTCGTTGGTGCGCTCCTCGATTCGCTGCTCCAGCTCTTCCTGCGCTACCAACAGTTGTTGCTGGAAAGCGATCAAATCTTTGTTCTTCTTCACGACGGTTCTGAAGATGAAAAAATAGAGAAACGGAAAGACGACAACGACCAGTGCGGCCGCGTCCGCAGCGTTCTTGAGGAACTCGTTCTCGATATTGGCGTAGTCCAACGCGAACATAATCGCGATCTCGCCGCCAAAAATCGTCAAGGACAACAATATCAAAAGATGCAATGCGGTCATGTGTCAGGGCTCTGGGGAAATGTCGAAACATCGAAAAGCTGAGTAAAACTCTAATGGTTACACCAGAATATCGAGTTAATTCAAATGGTTAATGATGTTCAAACGGCGAAAGCGTAGAGTTCGCGTTGTTACAACAATCCATCGTGTAGCGATGTAACTGATCGGATCCAGATCATGAGGACCCGGATGAAATGTCTTAATTGAATTTCAACCGCCTACTCATTAAGTACGCGGGGATTTTTGTCTCCGCTTCAAAACAACCCACGTCCAGTCCGCGCGGATCACTCTAAATGACTGATACACTTTCACGTTCGAGCCAGCACCTTGCCAATCGCCAAGGCTAGATCACGCTTCCGATAAGGCTTACTAAGCAGTATTTCGTCCTCAGCGAACTCAATGTTGTCGTTCAACCCCGCACCCGGAAAACCCGACGTGAATAGTACTTTGAGATTTGGGTGCATGGCTCGCGCCTTATCCGCAAGCTCTTTGCCGTTTATTCCTCCCGGCATGACAATATCCGTGAACAGCAAGTCGACTTTTTCGTTGCCGTCCAATTTTTCCAAGGCGGCTTGCGCATTATCGGCTTCGATCACCTCGTAACCAAACTCTTTCAGTTGAGCAACCACGGTTGCGCGGACAACAGGATTGTCATCGACAGCCAGTATCACTTTGCCGGCAGTCAAAGGCGCCTGTGATTCTGCCACGCTCTCCTCTCGATATGATTGAGCGTCAGTCTCCACGGCACGAGGCAAATACAATTTGAAGGTCGTACCCTTTCCAACCTCGCTGTCTACGGTGATATGCCCCCCGGATTGCTTGATAAATCCATACACCATACTCAGGCCGAGGCCGGTGCCCTTACCCGGATCCTTTGTCGTGAAGAAAGGCTCAAAGACTCGCGCGAGAACGTCCGGCGGAATTCCAGTCCCAGTATCGCATATTTTAATTATCATATAGTCGCCTGACGACATTACTTGAGAAAGGGCCACATTATCGCGATCGACATGCAGTTTTTCAGTTTCCAAAGTCAGGATGCCGCCGCGCGGCATTGCATCGCGGGCATTGATTGCGATGTTTACCACCGCCGCTTCCAACTGGGATTGATCGACAAGAACGGGCCACGAGTCGGCGCCTAGTCGTAGGTCGATTCGAACATTTTCGCCCAATGTCCGCGTGAGCAATTGTACTGTTCTGCTCAAATGTTCGTTTACATCGATGCGCTTTGGTTGCAACGGTTGGCGGCGGGAGAATGCCAGCATTTGACGAGCTAGGTCGGCGCCACGCAAGCTCGCTTGCAGGATGGTTTCAACCTTGTGCTGGGCGGCAGGATTGTCGACAACGTCATCTTGCAGCAAATCCAAGTTGCCGATGATAATCGTCAAAAGGTTATTGAAATCGTGCGCCACCCCACCAGTCAAATTGCCGACTGCTTCCATCTTTTGTGCTTGCTGAAGCTGTTGCTCCGTTACCTTCCGCTCCGTGACATCGTCGGCGACGGCCAGTAGATATGCCGGCTTTCCGTCGTCACCGAGAATGCAACGCCGATTCGAGATAGCTGTCCGCGTCCCGCGGCTAGGATTCGTAAGCACGTGTTCGTCGACGATGAGCTGCGAACCTGCCTTCAGTGATTGCCTATCAAGATTAGTGATGCGGTCAGCGGACTCCTTCGGCAGCACATCATACGCCGTCCTTCCGATCATCTGATCGCGCGGAATGCCATAGTACTTTTCACCGGCACGATTGATTAGAACATATCGGAAATCGCGAGCATCCTTCAATACGATAGTCGAAGGCACACTTTCGATGATCAGATTTAAGAGCTCCCGGTTATGGTTGCGTTCCTCTTCCAGTTGCCGCCGATCCGTGATGTCGCGCACGATCGCACAGAACATCCTCTCGCCGTTGGTCATAAGCGGGCTAACGCAGATATCCGCAGGAAAGACTGAGCCATCCTTCCGTAAACCCTTGAGCTCTTGCTGCGCTTTGCCCATTGCCCGCCGATTGGGGTTTTTGTTGAATTCACTTCGCAGCCCTAGGTGCCTCTCCCGCAAATCCTCGGGGATCAGCATTTCTATTGTCTTGCCGACAAGCTCGTCCAAGTCATAACCGAAAATCCGGTTTGCTTCGCCGTTTACGAGTTGAATTACGCCTTTATGATCGCACAGCATGAGCCCATCAGGAGCAGATTCGAATAGCTCAGCAAAGCGCGCTTCCGACTCGCGCAAGAAGGTTTCGGTCATCGCCTGATCTGTGATGTCCTCGTGAGTTGATACCCATCCGCCATTTGCCATTGGATGATCCGTGATGCGGATCGTGCGGCCATCACAGGTATCGAGTGATTGGCTCGCTATTTTTCCTTGCGAGACCGTGGCGATAATATTGGCACAAAATTGCTCCGGGTCTCCCAGAAAGGATCCTAATTTCTTTCGGTGATCAATGAGGTTACGGAGTGTGAGGCCTGGCTTTACCCCCTCGTGCGACAGACCATACAGTTGCAAGTAACGGTCATTGCAGAGAATAAGTCGCGCTGTTGAATCGAACATACAAAGGCCCTGCGACATGTTGTTGAGGGCCGCACTGAGCTGTAGTCTTTTCTCGGAAATATCTTGTCGAAACCGCTTTCTACCCTTCAACAACTCTCGTGTGACGAAGAAAACGATCGCGCCGGTTAATAGCGTTGCAAGAACGCCTGCGACGAGTAGATATCTTACTTCTTCTTGCGACCCGGCAAGGGCAGCGGACACGGTCGTGGCAACCATAACCACAACTGGGAAATGGCTCGCGCTATGCGCGGCAATTAGCCGGTCCTCTTCATCAATACGACTGGTCAGCCGCATCGAGCCATGGTCTGTGCGCGTTAATATATTTTGGAACAGCGGGCCCTGGATATAGTTGAGTCCAATCGCCGAATCGATATGCGGATGACGCGCAAGCAGCGTTCCGTCACGGCGGAACAGAGAAATCGCCGCGTCCTTTCCGAGCGCAATGGACCCGAAAAACTTTTCAAAATATGCCAGCTTCATCGCCCCTAGAGTCAGACCGAGGAACTCGCCATTCGGACCGGTAAGCTTGCGGGCAAGGTATACGGTCCATGTTCCAGTGGCGCGACTGTGCACCGGCTCACTGATAAACGAAGTCAACTGTGTGCCTGATTTCAGTGCTTTGAAATAGTCCCGATCGGCAACATTGATGGCCGGGATCGGCCAGTTGCGGGAAAAATTGATCAGCTTTCCATCTGAATTGATCAGGGTAATGGCGTCGACATGGGGCAGCCCACTGATCTTGTCCCTGAGCATCTGATGCACATCCTGAGTGGACATCTGGCGCTCATAGTCCTCGCTTGAAGAGATCCCCAGCGACTGCATGCGCTCGATGAGGCTGATTTGAACAAGCTCAATCGCTTGAAACACTCGATCGGTCTGCTCGGCGAGGATCAGTGCCGTGTTCTTTAGCTCGCGTTCGTTATTGGCCAACGCGCGCTCGCGGAACTTAGAAGCCAGCAACGCAGTGCCTAATACAATCGCGGCTACCAGTACAATGCCGGACACAATGAGCAATATTATCGGTCGAGCGCGAGCCTTGCCTGGCGTTGCCGAATTACCAACGACGGATGCGGATTCGGACATCGCTTTGGAAAGCAGCCCAACCTCCTTGTCTGTAGCGACGCCAAATTGCGCTGATTTATAATGACGCATCTGGGCTCACCTGTGCTGGTTGATCCGTTCTCTGAATGACGGATGGATGTCGTCGCATATTCGGGCGCTCTCACGGCGCGGGCTAACGCCAGATGCTCATCTGTTCAATCGTCCATGAGATGGAGTGGATGTTCAATCTCCGATACCGCTCCATAGAGCGCGTCCTCGCGAATGAATGGCTATGCCGTCAGAGCGTTTTTACTAGGTTTGCTAGAACGCACTTGAGCCCGGATTTGCGGGTTCACCCAGTCGGATCGGGTAATGAGCATGTCCGTGAATTTGTCGGGGGACATAGGTTTTGCAAAATAGAATCCTTGCGCCGTATCGCAGCCAATTTTAATCATGGTTAGAAGCTCATCAGTCTGTTCCACGCCTTCGGCGCAAACAGAGATGTCAAAGCGATGCGCGAGATCGACAACCGTCCGACACAATTCTTTTTTGAGTGGCTGCGACGAACAATTTGATACGAATTTACGGTCCAACTTTAGCTCGACGCAGGCAATGTCGACGAGCCGAGACAATGACGAGTGTGCAGTGCCAAAATCATCGATCGATATCAAGATATTGTAGAGCTTAAGTTGGCTGGCTACTTCAGAAATGCGCTCCTGATCATGGATGACTTCATCCTCAGTTAATTCGACGATCAGACCGGGAAACTTTGCATGCTTTGGCATCATATCGCGCATAACTTCGACAAAACCAGCCGAATGCAAAACCGATACCGGTAAATTTATCGCCAATTTCAGCGGCAGGCCCTGTTCTGCGAACCGGCCCCAGTCCGCAGCTGCTCGTTGAATGACGAAGTTGGATATGGGCCTGAAGAGCGGATGACCAGCCGGTGGAAGAACGCTTCCCGGAGCTAATATGCCGTGCTCGGGGTGCCTCACGCGAAGCAACGCTTCGGCCCCGCAAACCGAGAACGACTCGAGGTCGATTTTCGGCTGGTACCAAAGCTCCAACCAATTATTCTGGAGCGCCTCGCCTGGATTGACTGTGATTTTCTTGATTTTGTTCGCCTGAGGTTCAGCTCCCGTCACATCGAATAGTGCTTCCGGTTTAGATGATGCTTCCGGTTTGTCAGTTGCGTTCGCTAATATGGTTTTGAGATCGCCTGCTCGAAATGGTTTGTGGAGCGGTGGTAGCATCGCGAGCCCACGCCGCTTACCAATCTGGGTGATTTCGGCAAGTGTGGCTTGGTCGCGGCCGCTCATCAACAGAACCCTGCCTTTGTATTTTAGCGCTTCGAGCTGGCGGATGACCTCAACGGCATCAGACTGGCCAAGTGAGAGGTCGAGAACAACTAAATCAGGAGGAGAAACCTTGAGCTCCTCCAAGAACTGGATCGGATGGGTAAATTGGCGGGTGGCAATATTGTTCGCGGTGAGGGTTGCGCACACCAGCGCTCCGATCTGAGCCTCATCATCCAAAACATATGCAGAACGCATGCTCATTGCATTCACCTGTTGCTCATATTGCTGAGATGAAGTGGGCCCCACTCGCGTAACTTAGCGTTGTGGAGTTAAAATTTAATGCTGCTAATTTTATTTAAATTAATAACATAGATTATAATTAGTATTTGCATCAATTATTCTGTAAAAATTGCACATTGTTGATGTTTGACTCGTATCCGAATCAATTATTTATTGTAATATTTATAAATGCAACATAGTTGGCCATGCACGACTTGTCCGGTGCGAAATGTAGGCTTCTGCAATGCGTTGTTGAGCGAGGCCGTCCAGCAGTCGCGGTTACACGAACAACCCGACTGGCAAGAGTTTCAACAAGCCAAAGCCCACGAGATCATCGTCAGCCGCGGCGAAATATCGGAATATGTATATGTTCTATGTTATGGTTGGGCGTTTCGATTCTCCCAACTATCCAACGGTCATCGGCAGATATTGCATGTCCTGCTCCCAGGAGACATTTTTCTGCCGTCACGGCATTTGAGGAAAAGCTCCACTTCTCTGTCGAGGCATTGACAGAGGTTCGCTTAAGCCGATTTAAACGCACTGAAATCAAAGCGAAGCTCGCTGTTCATCCCGCTATTTCTTCTGCGTTGACACAATCTTGCATCGCCCAGAGCAATTATGCGGACGAATTGTTGACCGTGCTCGGTCAAGGCTCGGCGGAGGAGCGCATTGCCTATTTGTTTCTTCACCTCACAAAACGGCTTGCGACCCGAAGCGTGATCCGCGAACAGCGCTATCCTTTTCCATTGCGCCAACAGCATATCGCAGAGATCACGGGACTCACTCCAGTTCATGTGAATCGGACAATCAAAACTCTCCGCGACCGCGGTTTTATTGAGCTGTCGGAAGGCTTCTTGCAGATTTGTAAGTCCACCGAGCTTGAGCGTATCGGTTCCCTGAATTGAACGTGACCAAGTCAGGTGATGGCATATTTTATGATATACGCAGCAAGCGCAGCTCTGAGCATTGGCAATTGTTTGTAGGTTTTCAGACGACGGAAGCCGTGGCCGGCTCGCCGAGAGCGGTCGTGATAGGTAGGTCGATCGGTCGACTGGCAGTGCACGGCAAGCACGTTGAATAGAGGTTGTTCCACTTTCTGAGACAGCCGGCTATCCATTGACGAGCGATGCCAGGATGGCGGATGAGGCGGTGGACGCTTGGCTGAAGTCCTATGAACGGTCCGGCGACACCGCGGGCGCCATGAGCGAATACCTGTCGTGGAAAGCCGATCTCTTGCCGCGCATCACGCGGGATGGCTCCTGCAACTTTACCACTCCGCGTTAATCTTCCCGCCCTTCAGAGGGAAGGTGTTATCTATCAATCCATGAAATTCTTCTTATCTATCACCCCATGAAATTCCTCGACGAAGCCAAGGTCTATATTCGCTCCGGCGACGGCGGCAACGGCTGCGTGGCGTTCCGGCGCGAGAAGTTTATTGAGTTCGGCGGCCCCAGCGGCGGCGACGGCGGGCGCGGCGGCGACGTCATTATGGAGGCGGTCGATGGGCTCAACACGCTCATCGATTACCGCTACCAGCAGCACCTCAAGGCGCGGCCCGGCGGCAATGGCATGGGCAAGGACCGGCACGGCGCAAATGGCGACGACGTGGTGTTGAAGGTTCCGCTCGGAACGCAAGTGTTCGAGGAGGACAAGGAGACCCCGATCGCCGACTTCACAAAAATCGGTCAGCGCGTGGTGCTGGCCGAGGGCGGCAACGGCGGCTTCGGCAATGCGCGTTTTAAGAGCTCGACCAACCGCGCGCCGACCCATGCCAATCCCGGCGCGCCGGGCGAGGAGCGCTGGCTGTGGCTGCGGCTCAAGCTGATCGCGGACGCGGGCCTGGTTGGACTGCCGAACGCCGGCAAGTCCACTTTCCTCGCGGCGGTCAGCGCGGCCAAGCCGAAGATCGCCGATTATCCTTTCACCACACTCAAGCCACAGCTCGGCGTGGTCGAGAGCGACGGCCGCGAATTTGTGCTGGCCGATATTCCCGGATTGATCGAGGGCGCGCACGAGGGCTCCGGCCTGGGCGACCGCTTCCTCGGTCACATCGAGCGCTGCCGCGTGCTGCTGCATCTGGTGGACGGCACGGTCGAACACACGGGCGAGGCCTATAAGACTGTGCGCGCCGAACTTAAAGCCTACAGCCAGGGGCTGGAGGACAAACATGAGATCGTGGCGCTGACCAAGATCGACGCGCTCACGCCGGAGCAGATCAAGCAGCAGGTGGCGCGGCTCAAGCGGGCCAGCAAGAAAACGCCGCTGCTGCTGTCGGCGCATGCGGGCCATGGCGTGAAAGAGGCACTGCGGGCGTTGCTCCAGGTCATCGACAATTCGGGCGGCACCACAGCGGCCCGACGGCGCGCCGAAACCCCAGCCTGGCAGCCATAACAAGCCCTCGCCGATTGCCAAGCCCTCTCCCTCAATAAATAAACCTCGGGCGGACGTGCTGTGACCTGAGCCCCTTCTTTCATCCAGTTGAAAGCGGACCTCTATTATTTATTCTTACGCATCGGGAACTTCGTCGGTACTCCAGGAAAATAAGATTTAGCCACGAGCGGCACTGATTTTAGCTATAAATGATATTTGATTTTATAGTTTTACTAACATTGAAATATAAGCTATAATTTATATATATACGACATATAAGGTCGTAAATAAAACGAGTTTTATATGGCAATCGCACTCTGGGGAAAGGTCTATTATAACGACAGCTACGCAGGCGAACTCCGGCAAGAGCCAGGAGGGCGCTGCATCTTTACCTATGACCAAACCTACCTCGACACCAAGCGCTCCGAGATTGCATTTACGCTTCCCCTACAATCGCAACCTCATATCTGCGAGCCGGGGCTTCATCCTTTCTTCGACAATCTGGCCGCGGAGGGCTGGCTGCGTAATGCCCAGGCCAGAGCGCTCAAGATCGATCCTGGCAATCGTTTCGCGTTGCTCCTGGCATTTGGCCATGATTGCGCCGGGGCGGTTTCGATTATCGACCCCGCGCCTGCCGGAGAACCGTCGATTGATCTTGGCGATCCGACAGCAGCGGCGGCGCTTGCCAGTCGTGCTTCACTTTCAGGAATTCAGCCGAAACTGCTTGCTGTCAAAGACGGTGCCGGATTTCGTCCCGCGCGACGGAACGAAACTTCGACCTATATTGCAAAGCTGTCTTCCGGTCCCTTGCGCGATATTGTCGAGAATGAATTTCTCACAACCGCTGCAAGTCGCGCGCTGTTACCAGATGACGACACCGTCGATGCGGAGATTGGAACGGTCAAAGGTATCGAGGGCCGTGCTCTGCTTGTTCGGCGCTTCGATCGTTTGCGCAGCGGCACAAAGCTTCACTTTGAGGAGTTCAACCAGCTCTTAGGCCGCCGCTCAGGCGACGACAAATATGACGCCTCTTATGAAGACATGGCGAAATTTATCCGAAACACGCCGGGCTGTGCGCCGGCGGATGTGTGGAGGCTCTATCGCCGCATTCTGACGTGTATTCTGACCGGCAACACGGACGCGCACCTCAAGAATTTTGCGATGTTCCATACACGGGATGGTTTGAGGCTGACACCGGCTTATGATCTTGTCGCCGCCGCCATTTATCCCGAATATCAGCAACTCGCGTTGACGATGGGCGCTACAAAAAATCTGCGTTTGGCTGATATCAAGCCAAAGCATCTGGCAACATTGGGTCAGGCGTATGGCCTGGACGCCGCCCTTATCACTGAGACGATTCACAAACTTGATCACAACCGCAAGGCTACGAAGAAGGCCGTTACCGAAGCGGCAAAGAAAGTCGGCGCCGTAGCGCTCGGCCAAAGCCTGCTTGATCTTATGGAGCACAGATGGAACGGGAGTTTCGCCTCAATTGGCCAATTCTTGTCGAAGAAGCAATCCGGCGCAGACGCAGAATGAATCTGACGCAGAAACAATTGGCCTCACTTGCGAAAGTGAGCACACCGACCATTTCGCGCTTCGAACAAGCCGACAAAGATATTCAGTTGTCGTCGGTACATTCGATTCTCGATGTGCTGGGCATGACCGACAAGCGCACGCTGGTATTTGACGATCAGAAATTCGAGTTTGACGGGGATCGCGTGGCTTTTTGGGGTGAGGACGGCAAAAAGCGCGTGCTGTGCCGCATCTCGCGTCAGGCGATTGAAGATCATTTCTCGGATAAGGATCGGCTGCGGCCCAAAGCCGCATTCGAGAAGCACCAGAAGCAAATCAAAGCTCTCGCGCGGCGCAAATATTCATTCGGACAGCTTGAGCCGGACGGCACCGTCATGATCCGGAACAGCGATGTCGTATAAGGGGAAATCGATTCCGCCCAACTCCGTGGAGCGTTCCGATAAAGAGGCGCGTCATGCACTGCATGACCGGGTTCTATTCGCGGCGCCCACCGAGCCCTAAAAACAGGTCTCGGCCCTTCGGGTAGCGATCCCGCGCAAGTGTGGGGTGAGCGCCGCTGGCGCAGAACATCGGCGGCATTGCAAATCCTTTCTGGACAAACAATCATGGCAGCGCGAAAATCAAGTTCGAAAAGTATGTGCGAATCCGCTTACTACCGCAAACGAATCGCCTGCAAAAGTAAAGACGAGCAATAGCGCCATTTGAAGCGGCCAGAGAATCTGCAGAATGACCTGCACAGCACCTGCACCAGTAAATACATGATAAATTACGCAAATAAAATCAGTGATTTATAATCGCACAAATCTCCCTTATGGGAGAGGTGAGCGCGTTTTCTGCTCCCTTTGAGTATGCACATGTCTTCTAAAACCCCATCCCTCGCCGACTTCCGCCGTATTGTGGTGAAGGTTGGCTCGTCGCTTCTGGTCGACGCCGCCGCCGGCAAGCTCAAAGAAACTTGGCTGGCCTCGCTCGCCGCCGACATCGCCAAACTGCATGGGGAAAAGCGCGACGTGCTGGTGGTCTCCTCCGGCGCCATCGCGCTCGGCCGCGCGGTGCTCAAATTGCCGCCCGGCCCGCTCAAGCTCGAAGACAGCCAGGCCGCCGCCGCGGTCGGCCAGATCGCGCTCGCGCGCACCTGGGCGGAAGTGCTGAGCAAGCACGGCATCATTGCGAGCCAGGTGCTGGTCACGCTCGACGATACCGAGGAACGCAGGCGCTATCTCAATGCGCGCTCAACAATCGATAAGCTGCTGGAGTGGCGCAGCGTCCCGGTCATCAACGAGAATGACACCGTGGCGACGAGCGAGATCCGCTATGGCGACAACGACCGGCTCGCCGCCCGCGTCGCCACCATGGCGAGCGCCGACCTGCTGGTGCTGTTGTCCGACATCGACGGGCTTTACGACGCGCCGCCCGCCGGCAACGCCAAGGCCAAGCACATCGCGCTGGTGCCGCGCATCACGGCGGAAATCGAGGCGATGGCGGGCGAGGCCGCGTCCGATCGCGCGCGCGGCGGCATGCGCACCAAGATCGAGGCCGGCAAGATCGCCACCACCGCCGGCACTCACATGGTGATCGCCTCCGGCCATGTCAGCAATCCGCTGGCCGCGATCGCGGCGGGCGGGCGGGCGACCTGGTTCCTCACGCCGGCAAACCCGGTGACCGCGCGCAAGCGGTGGATCGCGGGTTCGCTCGAACCCAAGGGTACGCTCACCATCGACGCGGGCGCGGTGGCGGCGCTGCGCCGCGGCAAGAGCCTGTTGCCGGCGGGTGTTGACCGGATCGACGGCGCCTTCGGCCGCGGCGACGCCGTCATTATTCGCGGTCCCGACGGCGCCGAAATCGGCCGCGGGCTGATCGCTTACGATGCCGACGATGCGGCCAAGATCATCCGCAAGTCATCGAGCGATATCGTGACCATCCTCGGCGTCGCAGGCCGCGCCGAGATGGTGCACCGCGACAATCTGGTGCTGGGCGGGGAGTGACGTCCCCGCAAAGGTTAAATACCGAGATTTACTGGGAATAAAGGCGCCAGGGCGCCTCCTCCCTCCGCGCGCAAAGCCGCCCTCCCCGCCTTGCGCGGGACGTGATAGAAGGGCGCCGAAATCCACGTTCTGAGCAAATCGCCGCAATGACCGCGCCGCTGAAAACCATCGAAGGCAGCTCCGACATCGCTGCAACCATGCGCGCCATCGGCCACCGGGCGCGAGCGGCCGCGCGCGTCCTGGCGCTCGCCTCGACCGCGCAGAAGGATCAGGCGCTGGCCGCCATGGCCGGCGCGCTGCGCGCGCATAAGGCCGACATCCTCGCCGCCAA
>Ga0315281_10005017_pt1 | contig 19027 bp, 22 predicted proteins | sample YL17G07_0_MG_FD_204540 | JGI IMG/M metagenome (GOLD analysis project Ga0315281, IMG submission 204540) | Sediment microbial communities from Yellowstone Lake, YNP, Wyoming, USA - YL17G07_0 | ecosystem: Environmental > Aquatic > Freshwater > Lake > Sediment | place: USA: Wyoming | collected... | reverse complement strand
GCATGGTCGCTGCGATGGAAGTGGCTCGTCCTGGCCGGCGCCGTCGCCATCGTCTCGCTGACCGTCCCCGTGTTCGGGCGACTTGGATCGGAATTCATGCCGCCGCTCGACGAGGGCACGCTGCTCTTCATGCCGTCGACGCTGCCGGGCATCTCCGTCACAGAGGCGCAGCGGCTCCTCCAGACGCAGGACCGCATCATCAAACAATTCCCCGAGGTCGACAGCGTGTTTGGCAAGGCGGGACGCGCGGAAACCTCAACCGACCCGGCGCCATTTTCGATGGCGGAGACCGTCATCGTCTTGAAGCCCCACGACCAGTGGCGGCACGTCGACACGTGGTACACCGAGTGGGCGCCCGAATGGCTCACGCCAACGCTCCGCCGAATCACCAGCGACCGTCTGTCCACCGACCAGCTCATCCAGCAGATGAACGATGCGGTCAAGTTGCCCGGTGTCAGCAACGCCTGGACGATGCCGATCAAGGCCCGCATCGATATGTTGACCACCGGCGTGCGCACGCCGGTCGGCATCAAAATCTACGGCGCCAACATTCACGAAATCGAGCGGATCGGAACCGAGATCGAGAAGGTCATGCCGTCGGTCTCCGGCACGCGCAGCGCGTTCGCCGAGCGCACGTCCGGCGGTTTCTTCGTCGACTTCACCTGGAAGCGCGACCAGCTGGCGCGCTACGGCCTGTCGATGGACGATGCGCAGATGGTGGTCATGTCCGCCATCGGTGGCGACACGGTGACGACGACCGTCGAGGGTCGGGAGCGGTACGCGGTCAACGTCCGGTACTTCCGCGACTACCGCAGCGACCTCGACCAGCTGCGTCGCGTGATGGTGCCGGCCATGGACGGCCGGACGCAGGTCCCGGTCGGGCAACTGGCCGACGTGCACCTGGTCAGCGGACCATCGATGCTCCGCAACGAAAACGGCATGTTGACGGGCTACGTCTACGTGGATGTCGCCGGGCGCGACATCGGCAGCTACGTCACCGAGGCCAAGCGCGTGATCGGCCAGCGCGTCACCCTGCCCGCCGGATACACGCTGGCGTGGAGCGGCCAGTACGAAGCGATGGAACGGGTCCGCGAGCGCCTGAAGCTCGTGCTGCCGATCACGCTGCTGCTCGTGCTGATGCTGCTCTACATCAACACCCGGTCACTCGCGAAAACCGCCATCATCATGCTGGCCGTCCCGTTTTCCGCGGTCGGCGCCATCTGGCTGCTGTACCTGCTCGGCTACAACATGAGCATCGGCGTCTGGGTCGGCCTGATCGCGCTGATGGGCGTCGACGCGGAGACGGGCGTCTTCATGCTGCTGTATCTCGACATCGCATATGAGGACGCGCGCCGCGAGGGGCGTCTGCGATCGGCCGCTGACCTGCGCGACGCCATCCTGCACGGTGCCGTGAAGCGAATTCGCCCGAAGTTCATGACCGTGGCCGTGATGTTCATGGGGCTGGTGCCCATCATGTGGTCGGTGGGCGCCGGCGCTGATGTGATGAAGCGCATCGCCGCCCCGATGATCGGCGGCATCTTCACCTCGTTCGTGCTGGAACTGGTGGTCTATCCCGCCATCTACGAGATCTGGAAATGGCACTTCGGCCTGAAGCGCGCGCTGGCGCTCGCGCCATCATCACCGGCCCAAGGAGAGCTGTTATGAAGTACCAGGTATCGCTCGTTGTTGCCCTCGCGTTAACAGTCGCATTGGCCGGACCTGCAGGCGCGCAGCCTGTGCCACCCGTGCTGGATCGTCCGGCATCGATCGGCCTTCAGGGTGGGTTCTCGGCCGGATCGGGAGATGCCGGCGGAAGCATCGGCTTGACTCTCGCCTTCGATGCGACGGATCGCATTGGCGCCGAGGTGCGCGGCATTGGCATGCGTCGCGGCAGCGGCTCGATGGGATTCGAGGCGACGGGCACAATGCTCTTCACCATTGCCAATGGTCCGAAGGCGTCGCCGTACGCCGCTATTGGCGGCGGCGTGTACCATGCCGGCTTCGATATGGACAACGCAGCCATGTTCGGAGCGTTGGGATCGCAATTCGGCCCCGGCACGATGATGGTGCCTGTTCGGGGAACGTCGAGTTTCATGATGGGAAGCGGCACGGCGTTCAACGGCAGTCAGATGCCGGCGTTTTACGCGAACCGTCTCGGACAGATGGCGGTTCCAGCGAACGGCCGTTGGGGGATGCGGTCATTCACGGACCCGGCCCTCACGGTCGGCGGCGGCATTCGCTTTGACGTCACGCGGCGCTTCTACGTGCGCCCCGACGTGCGGGCGTTGGTCGTGTTCGGCGACGGCGACCGATTGACGCTCACCACGATGACGTTCGCCCTGGGATACCGATTCTGATCGAAAAGGACGAAGAACCATGCAAGCGGAAACAGAAACGACGGCAACGCGCCGCCGGTACGACCGGGCGGCCACGTTTTACGACTGGCAGGTCTGGCCGATGGAGTTACTGGGCATGAAACGCTTTCGTCGTCAGGTGCTCGGGAGCGTGTCCGGGCCGCGCATCCTGGAAGTTGGCGTGGGCACCGGCGTCAACCTCCCCGACTACCCGATCGGTCTCGAGGTCGACGCGATTGACCTCAGCCCGCGGATGCTGGAGCGGGCGCGCCGTCGCCAGGGCGTCCAGGCGCGCATACACCTGCACGAGATGGATGTTCAGAAGCTGGCGTTCTCCGATGCGTCATTCAACACCGTCGTCTCGACCTGCGTGTTCTGCTCGGTTCCCGATCCGATTGTCGGGTTGAAGGAGGTCCGCCGGGTGCTGCGAGCCGACGGCCGTGCCGTTCTGCTCGAGCACGTGCGGCCAGGTGGCCGCCGCCTCGCGGCCGTCTTCGACCGGCTCGATCCGCTGGTGTCTCGTGCCGGCCCGCACATCAACCGGCGCACGGTGGAGAACGTTCGAGCCGCCGGCTTCACGATCGAACTCGAGCAGAATCTCTGGTCGGACATCCTGAAGCTGATCGTCGCGCGTTCTTGAAGTGAGTCACAATCATGAAGGAAAGTGCAAGGTACGCGAAGATTGTCGAGTGGTCGGAAGAGGACCAATGCTTTGTCGGGAGCTCTCCGGGTCTAATTTACGGTGGGTGCCACGGCCCAGATGAAAGAGCCGTGTTCGAGCAACTGTGCCAAGTTGTCGAAGAAGCAATTGCGCTTTGTCACCAGGACGGTAAACCTCTCCCGCCGCCAACTTCGGGCCGTGATTACGCGAACAAGATGCAGAACGTCGCTTGACAACGCAGGGCGCAGGACACACGCGGGAGCGGCGTGCTCCGGTGACTGCAAAACGTTTCGGTAAGAGAGATCCGACGATGGCGGAATACGGCGAATGGAATCGCAAGGGGGCAACCCTGAGCGATGTGACGGCTCAAAAGGAGTTTGGAGTGAGCCGCGCCTTCATTGTGCGGGGTATTCGAGCCGGCAAAATTGAATGCCGCGAAGGATCAGTATGGGGAAACCCATACATCAGGATCTTGCGAAACCAACTTGAGCTCTATATCGCTGAACACTATGGCGCAGACCGTTTGTCGCGCGGAAAGACCCGGACAGAACTACAGGGAATCAAGAAGGAAATGACCGCTCTGAAGAAGCGCCTGAGTAAACTTCAGGCTCGCAAAACAGAACTTGAAACGACAATGAGGAAATAGCGGACCGAACAATCATCCCGTTTTTTTCCGGCACGCGCAGCGCGTTCGCCGAGCGCACGTCCGGCGGCTTCTTCGTCGACTTCACCTGGAAGCGCGACGAGCTCGCGCGCTACGGCCTGTCGATGGACGAAGCGCAGATGGTGGTGATGTCGGCCATCGGCGGCGACACCGTGACGACGACCGTCGAAGGCCGGGGCGGAGCAGTAGACTGATGCTATGCCAGCACTACTCAGAGTGGGCGGCCACAGGTTTTTCTTTTACAGCTTGGAGGATCGCGAGCCGCCCCACATTCATGTGGCACACGCTGGGCGTTATGCGAAGTTCTGGCTCGATTCGGTGACCTTGGCGTCGAGTCGTGGTTTTCGAAGTCACGAACTGACGACAATTCGAGAGCTTGTGGAGGAGAATCGAGAATTCTTCTTGGAGAAATGGAATGCCTACTTTAGTGCAAAGCGGTGAGGCGTTGGCCGTCGACGTATCGTGTTCCGACGATTCGCTGATCGTTGTGCTGGATGATGGTCGAACCGTCTCGGCGCCTCTGGTGTGGTTTCCTCGGCTTCTCGCAGCCACTCCGCAGCAACGCAAAGACTGGGAATCCATTGGTGGCGGCATCGGGATGCACTGGGAGGCCGTCGACGAAGACATTTCAGTCGCAAGTCTTTTACAGCCAGAAAAATTCATGCGGCTGGCTATCACGGCGCTGCAGCCGACGAGCCGCGCTCGGCGTAAGGCCAAATCGAAGCCCCGATCACGCGCGGCTCGCGGCTGAGCGCCCGGGCGTTGGGCCGACAGGAACCTTGAAACACGACGTTCACGATGACGACGGAAATCATGACGCAGGGCTGAGGTCGAGGACTTTGTTTGAGCGGCCGGACGTGGGGTCGACCGAGCGCGGACAACGGGTCTGGGCGTACAATTCTCGTATGAAGATCGAAGATCTTGCGCTCGGTCTCGACCCGAAGAACCGGGCCAAGCAGCCGACGGCGCCTGCGAGATCGAGCGCGCCGCGGCTGATGCCTCACGTCTAGGCCGCATCAACTGTGCAAAGTCAGCCTTGGGGTACGTATGGATCCGGAACGACGCGCTCGAAGACGGCCAGCACCTTGAACGGCCCCTTAAGGCCCATGCCTTCCGTCGTTACGGTGAGGGTATTGCCGTCGTCCGACACCCTGTACGTTCCTCTGCCCAGCACCTGTCCGTCGACCTCGGCCCCTGCCTCGATGGTCTGGAGATCGGGTCGGTTTCCAAAAGTCACGGCGCCCGTGGGAACGCCTGGAATCGGACGGCCGTTCAGATCGACGATCGGACGACGTCTCCCGTCCGCGATGATCGACGTTGGACGTTCCGCTACTGCCTGCCCATCCTTGATGCCGTACGCCACCAGAAGGTAACCCGTATCCGTGGCTTCGAACCGCAGGCATGCCTGCTCCGGCGTGTAGGCCGTGTCCCACTGTGATTTCTCGTTCTGTGCTTTCCAGGTTCCTTCAAACAGGTCGCCAGTCATGGTGAACTCCTTGATTTTGCGGATCCACGTTGAGAGATATGCCAACGGCAGGTGCATGGCGAGATCGCCAAACAACCGCATCAGGCCAACGACGCCCTGCTCGCGCCAGACCATGGGCGCGATGTCCTCCCCGAGCTGCTCGAGGCCGTCACCGCAGATCACCCGGAACTCGTGAGGAAAGGCCCTGGCCAAGCGGCGATACATCCGACCGCAGCGGCTCACCCAGGAACTCACGACCGCGCCTCCTGCCGGCGCTTGGCGTGAAGGACTCGGACCAGCTCCTTGAGCCGCTGGCTCTCGAGATCGAGAACCCGCCCACCCAAAGGCGTCAATTTGTAGTACCGGCGCCGCGCGTCGTCGAACTCGGCCGCCGGGCGCTCCCCGGATTCGGCGATCAAGCCCTCCTCGATGAGCCGCTTCAACGAGCCGTAGAGGGTAGCCGGCCAGAGGTGCACCTTGCCGCCGCTGCGCTCCAGCACGTCCTGCATGATGCTGTAGCCGTGCTGTTCGCCCCCGACGAGGGAGAGGAGAATGTGGAACCAATTGCTCCTGAGCGGCAGAAACGCATCCGGCTTCTTCCTCGTCATGAAGGTTATGTATATCAGTTGATATCGATATGAGTCAAGACTATTCTTCCTTACCCAGCGGTCTTCGTCTTGGGCCGCGCCCGGGGCCATTGGGGACTGCGGCCTAGCAAGATTTGCAGCCGGCGGCGGCTGGTGCGATCATGAGCCGCCGCGGCTGAAATCTGGGCGTTCGGCAGACTGATTGAGCGATAGCATCGGTCCCGGTGCTACACTGCCGTCCTGTCGCAAATGAAACCAAGAATCTACGTTGAGACGACGGTTCCGAGCTTCTATTACGAGGTTCGCGACGAACCGGACATGGTCGCCCGACGCGAGTGGACGCGCCAATGGTGGGATCGAGCAAGCGCCGATTGCGAGTTGGTGACCAGCCCACCCGTTGTCGATGAGCTTGAGCGCGGTGACTTCCCCAGCCGCGAGGAGTGCCTTCGCCTTATCGCTCCCCTTCCCCTTCTCGCCGTCGAGCCGTCCGTCCTCGAGATCGTCCAGAGCTACATTGTCCGCCAGGTCATGCCGAGGAATCCCGTGGGTGACGCGTTGCACCTCGCCTTGGCTTCCTACCATCGGTGCGACTTTCTCGCCACCTGGAACTGCAAGCACTTGGCAAACGCGAAGAAGTTCGCGCATATTCGTAGAGTCAACGCGTTGCTTGGCTTGTTCGTTCCGTCGCTGGTAACGCCACTAGAACTCTTGGAGACCGACGATGAAGATTGATGCCGGAATCAAGCCAACGCGCGATGTGCGCCGGCGCATCTCCACGAGCCTTGCCGACGATCCCGCGAAGATGGTGGAGCATTACATCGAAATGCAGAAGCGATTTGGTGCACGACTCCGTCGTGGACCAACCGACGGCCGGGAAGGCGATGAAGGCGCTGCCGAACGCCTTGCAGCCGACGCGCGGAAAGACGCGCGGGGCTGAAGGCTGACGCTCTGTCTGATTTCATGACGCAGGCCACGCAGAAACCTCTCGACGAATTCGAGGCGCTCCCGGTCGGAGCTCGTCGCGGAACTCGCGCGTCGAGTGGCTTTGGCCCCGCACGACTTGTCGCTCAGGGCCTTGCGAAACCAAGTCGCGAGCTGCGTCTACGCGGCACGCCGGCGGCGCTTCGGTACCGACTTGGTGCGGCGTCGCGTTCGCACTGCAGCGACGTCTTCCACGCCAACCACCAAGCGCTTGCCCAGCGCGCCGAACGCGGCCTCGAGCTGCGCCAGTTGCGAGCCGTGGTTCATGGCGAGCAGGCGATCGACTTGCGGCAGGTGCCAGTCGAGCCGCCGCCCGAGTTCCGCTTTCCCGACCTTCGCGGCCCGCATCGCCTCGTAAAGCCGGATTTTCGCTTCGACGAGCGCCGGAACCGCCACGCGATACTTCGTTCGGCGGGTCGAGGGCGGCGGAATCGGCCGGCGGTCTTTGATGTACGCCTCCAGGATCGTGGCGAGCGCGTCAGGCGCGCGGGTCAGCGCTTCATCGATCGTGTCGCCGAACGTGACGGCACCGTCGACGTCGGGAAACGTGACGAGCACCGTGCCGTTGTCGTCCGGGGTGAGCGTGACCGGATAGTCCATAACCTGCGCCTCCGTCGGGCTACTTCAGCCCGAGGTGTTTCTTGATCGCGTTGACGAGCCCGGTGCCGAGTTCCTTCTGCTTGCCGTGCATCGGCAGGTCCGTCACCTTGTCGCCGAGTCGGACGACCAGATGCCCGCCACGCCCGGCCTCGAAGGTGCAGCCCTGCTTCTGCAACCACCGTTTGAATTCCTGGCTGGTCACTCCTGGACAATCATACAACACAAGTGTTGCGTCGTCATATCACCGCGCAGATGACGTTTTGCCCCGTTGTGCGGCCCGGCCTGGATGTCGTCGTGGCCCCCGCCATCAGTCGCCAAATCGGCGAATGAACCAGATCTTCACCAACTGGGTCAGCATGGCGTAGCACAACAGCATGCCGGCTAGAAACACAAAGACGCTGGTCGTGCCGGCGGCGGCGGCCAACACCGCCGGAACCATCACGGCGATGAAACGGATCATCAGCCAGGTGAACTTGTTGACGCCCAGATCGAAGCTGGTCAACTGGCGCTGCCCGACGATACTCGCCGCCAGCGATCCAGAGTAGGTCCGGTCTCCGGTGTGGATGACCACGGCGGTCGCGGACCCGCTTTCCACGTTGGAGCCCAGGAAGCAGATATCAGGAAGTTCCAGCGGATTCTGAACGTCTGCCGAGGACCCGGCGGCTTTCTTCTCCACAGGCATGGACTCGCCCGTGAGGGCCGCTTGATTCAGGAACAGGTCCTTGGCGGAAAGCACCCGTGCATCGGCCGGCACCATGTCCCCAGCGGCCAGCCGGATGATATCGCCAGGCACCAGCATCTTGAGCGGGACTTCCTCGTCCCTGCCGTCTCGCACCGACGTCGCGGTATTGCTGACCATCGCCTGGAGTTTCTCGGCCGCGTGATCGGCACGCATCTCCTGGACGAAACGCAACACCACGCCGAGCACCACCATCACGAAAATGACGACCGCCGCCCGCAGGTCACCTGTGAGAAAGGAAAGGGCGCCCAGCGCCAGCAGCAGAAGGACCAGGGGATTCTTGACGTGACCGAGGAGGCGCAGCAGGGCCGATTGATGCTTCTCGCGGGCAATCTCGTTCGTCCCGACCTGTTTCAATCGGGAAGCGGCTTCCGCCCCGCTCAGGCCGCCCAGTTGCGATCCAAGCGCCTTCAGGACGGTATCGGTATCGGCCCTCGCCTTTTCCAATAGTTGAACGGAATCGTTCGAGGGAGGGCTCTTTTCTGCGAGCTCCCTTGGGGCCGTTTGCATGGTGACTTTTCTCTGCGGGCCGGCCCTCACGAAGTGGACGCGGTCCGCGCGAGAAATTCGTTGTTCGGTGCGGCGTCGGCCAGTTGATGATCCATTCGTCACCTGAGTGGCCCGACGCCGAGGCCTCTCACCGGCGCGTCATGGTCATCTGGCCGCTCGAATACGCCCCGGAGCACGAGTTCGAGCCGCTATGCGTGCCGGTCATCGTCATCGTCGTGCGATTGACGTGCCCAGTGCCCGCCGCTCTCGACTCAGTGCTTCATCGCGCCCATCTGTTTCATCATCGGACAGCTGGCCATCGAGTCCTTCCCGGCCTGCATGTGCTCCATCATGTGGCTCATCATGCTCTCCGGCATCTTCATCATGCCGGCCTGCATCGTCCGGCGCTGCGTCACCATTTCGGTGACGACGGCGGTGGTGGCCGCCATCTTGTCGGTGCCTGACGCGGTGTTCATCGTGGCGACGAGCTCGTCGAGCCGTTGATCGGCGGCCTTCATGTCGGCCATCATCTTCTCCCGCTCGGCCATCATGGCGTGGTCCTTGGCCGCCATGCCGGAGGCCGGCTTCGCGTTGGCGGCCGCCGCGTGCTGCTCATGGGACGCCTGCGCGGCGAGCCCGGGGGCCGCCGAAATCACGACCGCCGCACAACCTGCCATCACCGCCGTCACGATTCTCTTCATCCTCATGATTGACTCCTTCTGGGTTCACGACCGAACCATGAAGCCTCACACGAAGAGCAGCGGCTGTCGTGTTCACATTGGCACACCCGCGAACCGCGCAGCGCTGAGGCCCGAGCGGCGGTCGAGCGCCGGTCCCGCTGGCGGTCGCTCACCGATACTCGACGACACGAGCCATCCCGAGCTCCATGTGATACAGGTTGTGGCAGTGGAACAGCCACCGGCCGGGATTGTCGGCGGTGAACTCCAGCGTCGCCGTGTCCATGGGATTGAGTAGCACCGTATCTTTGGCAAATCCCTGGCCTGAGACGCCGGGCACGCTGAGCATCCCTGTGTGGCCGTGGAGGTGCATCGGGTGCGGCATCATCGAGCGGTTCGTCATCGCAATCTGCACGCGGGCGCCTTCGCGCACCACGAAGGGATCGGCGTTCGGGTAGATCTGGCCGTTGATCGTCCAACTGGTTGCGCCTCCGCCCATGCCCATGCCGCCCATACCACCGGACAGGACAGCAGGAATGATCAGGGACGCCGGAAGGGCAGGCGCTGCGAGAGAAGTTGACCTGAGGTCTTGATATCGAAGTGCGCGGCCGGCCTGCAGTTCCGGCGGCCACACGACCGGTGGCGCGACGCTGCGATCGTATCCGGTGTAGACGAACATTCCGAGCGATACCGTCGCCGCGCTGCCCGATGGACTCACGAGCAACGGCCACGTGCCGGGGTTCGTCGCCGACACGATGACGTCGTACCGTTCGCCCATTCCGATCACCAGAGTCGATACCTCGATCGGGTCAACCGGCTGTCCGTCCGCGTGTGTCACCAAGAGCGTGTGCCCGGTGAGCCCGACTCTGAACGGCGTGGCACTTGCCGCGTTGATCAGCCGGAGGCGCACGCGCTCTCCTCGTGCGACCACCAATTGAGACGCGGCCGTCGTCCCGTTCAGCAGATACCCGGCGTACGCGGGACCCTCGCGGCCCATCATGCCGCCGCGAGCATTGCGGATCGAGGCGAGCGCCTCTTCCGGCGCGCCAGTCAGCCAGTCGTCGAGGAGCAGGACGTACTCGCGATCGACGCGAAGGCGCTCGTTTTCACCGGGCTCCTCGACAATCAGCGCGCCGTACAGTCCGCGGTCGAGCTGAAGGCCGACGTGCGAGTGGTAGAAGAAGGTGCCGCTTTGCGTGACGTCGAACTCGTACGTGAACGACTCGCCCGGTTGCACTGCGGGCTGGGAGAGTCCGACAACACCGTCCATCGCCGGCGGTACCGCCAGGCCATGCCAGTGGATCGTCGTGGGCTGGGGCAAGCGATTGTCGAGTCGGATGCGCACGCGATCGCCGCGTGTGAGCCGTATCTCTGGACCAGGCACGAGGCCGTCGTACGTCCAGGTCGGCCATGGAGTGGTGCCGACCTGATGCGTGGCTTCGCGGGCGGTCAGCACGAACTCACGCGTCGTGGTGTCGCCCAACGCCGCCGCCGCGCGCGGTACCGAAAGAAGGGCGGCCGCGGCCAGCGTATCGGATAGAAACTGACGACGGCCGACGCCGGGTGACACTGGACGCCTCAAAACCGATACCCCAAGCCGACGGTCATCGTCGCACGCGTCAGCCGGTCGCCGCTGCCGAAGACCACGAGCGCCCGCACGTCCGGTGTCACGTAGAACCGCTCGGTAACGTCGAGGCGGATGCCGCCACCGAATGTCAGCGCTGGATCCGTGAATGAACGCATGCCCCACTGGCCGCCCGCCGGAACGGTCATCTGTCCGAGTCGGTTGGCGTAGAAGGCCGACATGCGACTGCTATCGAAGGTGGGTCCATTCCATCCCGTCAGCATGTTGCCACTGAAGGCGGTGCCGCCCGACATCATGCCGAACCCCGATGTGCCTTGAATCGGTACCATCATCGTGCCTGGCCCGAACTGCGATCCCAACGCCCCGAACATCGCTTGACTGCCGAGATCGAAACTGGCGCGATAGATGCCGCCGCCGATTGCGGCGTACGGCGCCGCCTTCGGACCGCGCGCGATGGTGACGAGCATCGTGCCGGTCGCCTCGAATCCCATCGCGCCGCTTCCACGCTGCATGACGGAGAGGCCGCGCCCTTCGACGGCCACGCGATCGGTGGCGTCGAATGCGAGATTCAATCCGAGGCCTCCTCCCGTGTCTCCGGAGCCTGCAGAGAAACCACCGAGAAGGCTGACCGATGCCGGTCGTGCCGGCGCTTGCGGTGTGGACTGCGCGGCCGCTGGCGTAACCGTGGCGAGAACCAACCCGATGCCGAGAAGTCGTGACAATCGAAAGGTCATACGTGCTCCCGGACGAAAGGATTCAGATGTAGGCGAATGGTGACGGGACAACTGTCACGATTTTTCGTTCACAATGTGTGCCACAGCTTGATGGGCTGAGAATGGACTGGCGCAAGCCTCCCCGTATGTAGGCGGTTCAGAAGTGGACTGCTCCTGACCTCCGATGGCATCGCGCTCGATATCGCGCGTCCGAGCTGCCGAAAAGTCGGCACCCGCGCCGGTCCGACTCAGCATCGCCGGAAATTGCGCCGGACGGCTCGCGAAAATCGCTGCCCTTGCACCCGGGTGAATCGTCTGACGGACACCGCCGGCGGTCCGAAAAACAGACGATCGCGCAAGCGTGCGGCTAATTGATTAACAGTTTTTCACCGGACATTCATCCTCGTTTCATTCTCAGTTTCTATCCTTACTCTATGTAGAGCACCGATCGCTGACGCGATCAGGAGGTCAACCATGTCAGTACGATCCGAGGAACCCTCTCCGTCGGTCGGCGCGTCGTGGCTGGCGATCATGCTGATGTGCGCATCAGTATTCGTGCTGCCGGGCACGAGCGAGGCGATTCCGGCATACGCGCGGCAGTTTCACGCTTCGTGCACCATGTGCCACAGCCCGGTTCCTCCGCGGCTGAACAACTTCGGCGTCGTCTTTAAGCGCATGGGCTACCGGTTGCCGGACATCGACGATCAGGGAAAGCTGATTCTGAAGGACAAGCCAAGCCGGAGCGTATTCGAAGACTTCTCCCTCGTCGGGGACTTCCGTGGCGAGAGTGCTCGCGATGAAGCGAGTGCCTTCAAGCTTGACGAGATCATGGCACTTGGCGGCGGCGCGATCAATAAGCACCTGTCGTACCAAACCGAGTTCTCATACGCAGGCGGCCAGGTCATGCTGGAGACATTGGAGGGGCATCTGATTGCGGGACGGCCAGAGGTGAACGTCACCGCGCGGTTCGGAGTGCTGGTGCCGGAGATCTGGACCAAGTGCAATACCCAGCGTCTGAGCGTCTTTACGCCGCTGCTGCACAGCACGACCGTGTCGGCCGGTGGCTTCGGGGGCTCTACGCTGCATGACGCGCAGCGCGGAGTCGAAGTCGGGCTCAACTTCAACCAGGTCAGCGACGTTGGGGCCAGACGGAGCACGTTCCTCTCGGTCGGCGTCTACGACGGGCTCACGCAGAACCAGGATGGTGTCCAGTTCGACCAGCGCGGGTTCAAGAACGTTGTTGCGCAGGCGGTCCATCTGTGGGGCGAGAATCAGAGCGTTGCCGCTCTCTGGTATCACGGCAACGCCGAATACGGTGCGGGGCCGTTCCAGGACACGACTGATCGACTGACGCTGATGGGAAACTACCGCCTGAAGTCTGGGACTGACATGCTCGCCGGAGTCGGTTTTGGCCGTGATACGACCAATGAACCGGAGGTCGACCGTATCTCGAGCCGAGGCTGGTTTGCGGAAGTGAACCAGGCGATAGGGGAAAAAACGGCGGCCTTCATCAGGTACGATCGATTTGAGCCAGACCGCGCGATCGCAGACGTCCGTGTCGACGGCCCCACAATCGGCGTCACGCATCACTTGCTGGACAACTTGCTTCTGAACGCCGAGTATCACGGACTCAAAGCTGGCTCGGATCTGCGGGGCCGCGATCTTGTGGCTCGGATCATCTTGGCCTACTAGCGGGAACATTGCGATCTGCAGCTCGTCGAAACTTCGGTGCACCGGTGGGCGCGTGTCGCCATTCGCGCGGGCGCGCACGATCGCCGGGCGCTTCACGCCGCCGAAGTCGTCAGGACGGCTTCGGCGCCTTGACACTGGAACCTGCCGCGCGTCAACGTAGGGCGTGAGCACCCGCGACTCGATACCGGTATGACCAGCCTCGCAACGACCTTCAATCCGCCAGTATCCGGCGTCAAGCGACCGTCACTCAATCCGGGTCCAGTTGGTCTGGCCGCCGGCACGTTCATGCTCGGTGCCATCTATCTGACGATGGTTGTGAACTGGCGCGAGGCGGCGTTGTTCCTCGTGGGCGGCGCGGCCGGCGTGGTGCTGTACCACGCCGCATTCGGCTTCACGTCGGCGTGGCGCGTCTTCATCGCTGACGGTCGAGGCGCCGGGCTGCGCGCGCAGATGTTGATGCTGGGCGTCACGTGTCTGGTGTTCTTTCCGGTGCTCGCCGCCGGACACTTCTTCAGTCAGCCCGTTCGCGGCTCCGTCTCGCCGGTCGGCGTCTCCGTTGTCGCCGGCGCGTTTCTGTTTGGCATCGGCATGCAACTGGGCGGCGGGTGTGCGTCCGGGACGCTGTATGCCGCGGGCGGCGGCAACGCGCGCATGCTGTTCACGCTGGCCGCGTTCATTGCGGGCTCGGTGGTCGGCGTGGTTCACATGCCGTGGTGGGCGGCGACCCCGGCGCTCGAGCCGATTTCGCTCGTGACGAGGTGGGGCTGGCCCTCGGCCCTCGCAGTCAGCCTGACACTCTTTGGCGCCGTGGCCGCGACAACCGTCGTGGTGGAGCGATGGCGACACGGCCGGCTTGTCGCCGACGCCTATCCACCGCGAACGGGCCTGGGGCGCGTCTTGCGCGGACCATGGCCGCTCGTCGCGGGCGCGATCGGCCTCGCGGTCATCAACATCGCGACGCTCGCGCTGGCGGGGCGTCCCTGGGGCGTGACGTCGGCGTTCGCGCTGTGGGGATCGAAAGCGCTCGCGGCGACGGGTGCGGTCGACGTCGCATCGTGGGCGTACTGGACACCGGCCGCTCGCGCGACGGAATTACGGGCGAGCGTCCTCACGGACATCACATCGGTGATGGACCTCGGCATCATGCTGGGTGCGCTGGCCGCGGCCGGCCTCGCGGGTCGATTCGCGCCGGTCTGGCGCCTGCCGGCAAAATCGCTTGCGGCTGCCGTGTTCGGCGGGCTGCTCCTTGGCTACGGGTCTCGTATCGCGTACGGCTGCAATATCGGCGCGTTCTTCAGCGGCGTGGCGTCCGGCAGCGTGCACGGGTGGGTCTGGTTTGTCGCGGCCTTTGCCGGAAACATCCTCGGGACGCGCCTTCGTCCCCGGTTCGGGCTCACAACGGCGTGACCGCCGCCGCCTGAGGTCAGATCGGCAACCGCACGTCGATCGTCGTGCCCGATCCGGAATGACTGGCGGCGCGGATCGTGCCGCGGTGCACCTCCACGATTCGCTTGGCGATGGCCAGCCCCAGCCCGCTTCCGCGCGTGTCCGTGTCGCCGGCCCGCCCGCGAAAGAATCGATCGAAGACGTGCGGGAGGTGTTCAGGCGAAATCCCCACGCCCGTGTCGGTGACCTGCAGGACCGCGAGATCCTCCTCGCGCAGCAACCGCACGGTGACGCGCCCGCCCGCGGGTGTGTACTTGATCGCGTTGTCTCCGAGGTTCAATACCACCTGCTTCAGCTTCGCCGCATCCCCGCAACAGGTCACGCCGGGCGCGACATCGGCGTCGACGGCGACATCGCGCGATTCGCCGAGCGCCTTCAATATTTCAGCCGCGTCCACGCACAGCTCGGACAGATCCACGTCGGCGCGGTTCGATTCCTGAGCGTCGGCATCGGCCAGACTCAGCGACTGCAGTTCCGCGACGACCGACGACATGTCATCGACCTCTTCCTCGAGATCGTCCAGAAGCGTGGGCGACATCTGGGCAGGAGCGGCTCGCGTGAGCTCGATGCTGCTTTTCATGATCGTCAGGGGCGTCTGGAGCTGATGGGACGCATCCGCGGTGAAGTCGCGGAGATCCTGAAACGCGCGCTCCAGACGCGCGAGGAGGCCGTTGATCGTGCCCACCAGAGCGCTCAGTTCCCGATCGGGCGGGTGCACCTCGACGCGGCGGCTCAAATCCGTGGCCTCGATGGCGCGTAGCGTCGTGTCGATGGACCCGATGGGTGCGAGCGCGCGACCGGCAATCAGCCAGCCGCCAAAACTGGTGAGCAGGACGACGAGCGGAACGAGGACCATCGACGCCACGCCCACCGCGTGCATCGTCGCCGGGACGTCGCCGAGCTCGTTGCCGATCTGCACGTACGCCGCCGGCGACCGATCGACGAGCGTGCAGATGAAGCGAACCGGTCCGGATCGTTCGAGCGCGACCGTGAAGAACTCGGGTTCCCGCGACGCGTTCGCCACCGCGTGGATGAGCGCCGCGTGCTCGCCGATCGTCGGCTCCGCCACCTGCAGCACCGGCGATCGGTACAGCAGTCGACCCGTCTGGTCCCTGACCATGAGGAGCCGAGGGGGTGTGTCGATCGACGCGACCGCTCGCGCAATCGAGTCCTGATCCAGGGCAACCGGCTGGAGGAGGCGCGCGACGCGATCAGCGCTGGCGAGCAATTCGTGATCGTGATGCCGGTACAACGTGCGGCTCAGCCAGACGTACAGCAACGCCGCGAACGCGACCAGCGCGATGCCGAGCGCGCCGACATACCACATCGTCAGGCGCGCTCGGAGCGTTTCAGACAGGCTCATCGGGTTCTCGAATCGTATACCCGGCGCCGCGGACGGCGTGGATGAGCCGGGGTTCGCCCGACTCCTCGAGTTTCTGGCGCAAGCGGTTGACGTACACGTCGATCACGTTGGTCATGCGATCCCAGTTGAAGCCCCACACGTGCTCCGCAATCATCGTTCGGGACACCACCTGACCCGCCTGACGCATCAGGTGTTCCAGGAGCGCGAATTCCTTCTGCGTGAGCTCGACGCGGCGCGCGCCCCGCTTGACGATGCGGGTCATGGGGTCCAGCGTGAGGTCGGCGACCGACAAGGTCAGAAGAGCCGCGGGCTGACGGCGCCGGAGCAGCGAGCGGACGCGCGCCGTCAGCTCGCTGAACGCGAACGGCTTGGTCAGGTAGTCGTCGGCGCCGAGCTCGAGGCCTTTGACTCGGTCTTGAACCACGCCGCGCGCGGACAGGATCAGAATTGGCGTGTCGGAGCCCTGAGCGCGCAGAGCCCGACACACCGCAAACCCGTCCATGCGCGGCAGCATGAGATCGAGGATGACCAGATCGTACGCGGTCCGGGTCGCGCGTTCCAGGGCCTCCTCGCCGTCGCGCGCGACATCGACCGCGAACGACTCCTCGGTCAGCCCACGCTGAATGAACCGGGCCAGCTTCGGCTCGTCTTCGACGACTAGGAGCCGCATGTCGACGTCACTCGGACGAGATCGCTCGTCATCGCCGGCCGGCGCTGGAGCGCGGCGCCGAGCGGACGCCACCGCCCTCGAAGATCGTCACGTCCGGGTGATAGAAAGACGAGAGCTTGTCGAGATCCTTCGCCATGAACGCACGATCGAAGGACTGCAGCCACGCGACGGTCGCGCCTTCTCCGCCAGACGTTTGCGCCGACAGAGAGCCTGCTGCCAGGAGCGCGGCCACGACGGCCATCAGCATTCGTCGTGTCATCGCGCGGCCCCCGCCGCTGCAGCGGTCAGTGTGGTGACGGGCGCTGGCTGACGCGTGCCGGCGGCGCCGACCCACTCGCTGCTGGTGCCGTCGGCGTAGCGTTGATGCGCCTTCCAGACGATCTCGGCGCCTTCAGCCGGATTCATTGCGATGAAGACGAGTTCGCGATTCTGTCCGGGGTCAATCGTCACCGTCCAGGTGATCGAGACGATACGCCCGCCTTCACGTTTCATCTCTGACTTGACACCCTCGGCAGGCTCGACGGCGTTGACGGTCACACCCGCCGGAATCTCGACCTCGACGGACGTGGTGGCCACCTTGCCTTCGGTGGGCACGCGGACGGTGTACTGTTCCGTTGCGCCGACCTTTGATTCGCGAGGACGGACGCCGACGTGTGCGTGCGCGGCCGTGGCGACGAGCAGCACTGCGAGCGTGCCCGTGAGTATTCGAGGCATCGGATGTCTCCCTCAGGTTAGAACGGGTGCGCACCATGCGCACCGATGGTGAACAACACCTGAAACAACAATTCGTTGGCCACGCGGCCGTCGTCCCCGTACCGCGTCCGCCGGTACTGACTGCGGACCTGGCTGAACTCGCTCGGCCAGAACGTCAGCACCGCCGACTGTCCGCGATCCTGAATCGCTGCCTCCTGCGCGCGATCCGCCCAGTCGTACCGGCCTCCGATGAACCAGCGGCGCGTGAACCCGTAGTCGAGCGACGCGTAACCGCCGAAGGCACGTTGCAGCGACGGCAATTGATCGCGGCGGCTCCACATCAGTTCCGTTCGGGCCGCCAGCGAGTTGTAGATGGCCCGGCGCAGTGGACGCCATCGCAACGTGACGTCCGTGCCGTAGAGCTGCGTGATGAAGTCGCTGCCCAGTTCATTGTGACCACGCGAGTACGAGCCGCCGATCTCGACGTTCGTTTGATCGGTCAGGTCGGCGTATGCGCGAAGATGCCCGACCGTGCTGAAATCGCTCCGGCGGTTCGATTTGTACAACGTACCCGAATCGCCGCGGTAGATCTCGGCCACGCCTTCAAGAAACAGTTTGCCGGCGGGAATGAGCCGCGCCACCGACACACCCGCGTCTTTCAGGCCCGTGTCGGGATCGAGCGGGCTGCCGCCCAGCAGGTTGTACATCACGAGTGGCCGATCGATCCACGGCAGCGTGTGGTTGTGGAACGCGTTCAGACGCCCGAAGTTCGCGCGGAACTTTCCGGCTTTCACCAGGAATCCGCCGGGCAAGGTCGGAAACGTGACGTACCCTTCTTCGACTTCAATGCCTTCTTCGCCGAGGGCCAGAAAGAAATCCGCCCTTGCATAGGGATCGACGATGGCCTGAAAGCTCGCCTCGCTCTCCTGCAACGTCGCGAACGGGATTGGTGCGATCGATGGACTGCCTCCGCGGCTCTGTCCGGTGGCGCCGACGAAGTTGCCGATCATCCCGATGTCCGGATTAAAGATCTTCGAACCCGGGGAGGCGCCGTATGCAGGAAGCGTTGATGTCGATTGGCCTTCGAGACCCGTGCTCGGCGGGCCAGGTGCCGGCGCCACGACCGCCAGTGGCGGAGTCGGGGTGACGGACGGTGTGCCTGCTCCGGGCAGAGTCGCCTGACCCGCTGTGAACTGTGCTCGCAGCGCGTTCAGTTCCGCGCGCAACGCCTTCACTTGCTCTTCGAGGCTTCTCACGCGGTCCTGGACTTCGTCCGCTTGCGGCGGCGATTGCGCAGCAACGGGAGCCACGCTGGACACGATCACACAGATGAAGACCAGCAGGCGTCTCCGAATACGACACAGCATGATTGCCTCCCAATGGCTCGACGATCTCGACTGGCTCGCGATCCATTCCGCACGTACGACCGCCAGCATGACGTAGCGACTGAGTACGACGCACGCTCGCGGCCAGGCGGACATCGCCGAATGAACATACCGCGATCGCAATGAACGAATGATTAATTTCTGTTAATACAGCGCTGCTGTCGATCGTGCGGTTGATGTGGTGCAGTACGATGACGACGACGTACGGATCACATCCAGTGAGGAGGACACATGAAACGGTTAGTGGCACTGGTGTTCGCGTT
>Ga0315281_10005016_pt1 | contig 19028 bp, 14 predicted proteins | sample YL17G07_0_MG_FD_204540 | JGI IMG/M metagenome (GOLD analysis project Ga0315281, IMG submission 204540) | Sediment microbial communities from Yellowstone Lake, YNP, Wyoming, USA - YL17G07_0 | ecosystem: Environmental > Aquatic > Freshwater > Lake > Sediment | place: USA: Wyoming | collected... | reverse complement strand
ACGTCAGAACGGGTATCAGCTCTGGCTGAGACCGGTCGGCTCCCTCGCGTCACAAGCGGTTCCCGGCACGGAAGGGGCCGCGTTCCCCTTCTGGTCGCCCGACAGCCGCTTCATCGGGTTCTTTGCAGGCGGCAAGCTCAAGAAGGTGGCGTCCCGCGGCGGGCCGCCGAGCCTCCTCTGCGACGCGACCAACGGACGCGGCGGCACGTGGAATGCCGACAACGTCATCGTCTTCGCACCGTCCACTGCGGGCGCTCTCCTCCGCGTATCGGGAGCGGGCGGTGTGCCGGTCGCCGCTTCCGAGATCGACAAGACCACAGGCGAGACGAACCATCGATGGCCGCACTTCCTGCCGGACGGACGCCATTTCTTGTACACGGCGGTGACGGGCGCGTGCTGTCCGCCGACGAAGCCTGCCGTGGTCCGTGTCGGTGCATTGGATTCGTTGGCGGCCGTCACGCTCTTCGAAGCGGAATCGTCGGTCGAGTACGCGTCCGGTCACCTGCTGTTCTGGCGTGAGGGCACGCTCATGGCCGAGCGTTTCGATCGGGACACCCGTCAGGTCAGAGGCGAACCATTCCCCGCCGCGGAACAAATCGGGTATGAGGGCAGCCGGTACGCCAGCTTCTCCGTGTCGGAGAGCGGGGTCCTCGCGTACGCCCGTGGGGAAATGCAAACGAACACGCGATTGACATGGTTCGACCGCGAGGGCCGCCCGCTCGGTACCGTCGGCGAACCGGCTCATTATGTCACGCTGGCTCTCTCGCCGGACGAACGCCGCGTCGCGGTCTCGCTCGCCACGGGGACTCCAGCGAATCGGGACATCTGGATCATCGATGCGGAGCGCAGCAACACCTCGCGGCTCACGTTCGATCCCGGCAGCGACAATTCACCGGTGTGGTCGCCGGATGGTTCGCGCGTTGCCTTCCAGGGAATACGGGCCGGCGAGTCGCTTCTGCGGCAGAAACTGGTGACGGGCGCCCTGAATGATGAACCACTGCTGGCCACGCGAGGCACTTTGCCGACCGACTGGTCCGCGGACGGGCGCTTCGTCGCGTACGTGGTAGGCGGTGCCAGCTCAACCGGCTCAAACGATATCTGGATTCTTCCTCTATCCGGCGACCACAAGCCCTTTGCGTTCGCTCAGACGCCGTTCAATGAAGCCAATGCCGTGTTTGCGCCGGATGGACGCTGGCTCGCCTACCAGTCGAACGAGACCGGGTTGTCACAGGTGTACGTCCAGCCCTTTCCCCCGACCGGCGGAAAGTATCTGGTGTCGAGGGACGGCGGCAGAAATCCAGTCTGGCGCCGGGACGGAAAGGAGCTCTTTTTCCTGACGCCGGCACTGACGATGATGTCGGCGGCCGTCGACACGACGCACCAATTCGAGGCGGGAATCCCGCGGCCGCTCTTCGGGAACGCCTCGACGGTGATCGTCTCCACGCCCGTTGGTAACGGGGTTCAGTATGCGGTGAGCAAAGACGGGAAGCGTTTTCTCGTCAACACGCTGCAACAACAGCCCAGCACGACGCCGCTGACCGTCGTCGTCAACTGGCTCTCTGCTGTCAAGTGACCGCGTCTTGAGGAATGCGGATTGCGGATTGCGGACCGGACCGCGTTGTCGTCTGGAATCCGCAATCCGCAATCCGCAATCCGAAATGCGGTCAGCGGTCGCGAGGGAGAAGGCGCGGCGCGCCTTTAATCGACACCGCGCCGAAGTGCTGCAGGTCGAGCGTGGCGATCGCATCAGCTTTCAGCCGCTCGGCGGTCGCGATCACGACCGCATCGACGAGCCCCAGTTGCAGCGATTTATAACGATGGTCGATTTGGCGCGCCGCCGCGAGGTCGTCATCGCGGCCCCACTCCACGACGAATGCGCCGTGAGCGAGGTCGCGAAGAAACGCCTCTCGCACTTTCGCACCGAGAAGCTTGGCCACCAGGTAGTCCACTTCGGGAAGGATCGCCCACGGCAGCCTCCAGGCGTCGGGATTGCCCTGGTAGAGATCCCGCACGACGCGATGATGTTCACTACTGGCATCGAGCAACGCGATGATCGCGCTCGTGTCGGCGACGATCATCGATCTTCGCCGAAGCCGTCGAGCAGTTCCTCGGTCCGCTGAGCGAGGTCGCGGCGGCCGCTGTGGCCTGCACCGATACTGCGCGCCTTGCGGCGTGGCGCGTGACGCGCGGCGTACTCGGCGACGGCTTCGCGCACCATCTCGGCGGGCGGCCGGCGCCGCGCGCGGGCGATCTCCTTCAGCCTGCGGTACGCGTCCTCCTCCAAGTAGACCGTCGTCTTCTGCATATGGCTACCATATATGGCAGTCTGTTCAACGTCAAGGCGCGGTCCAAACGATCGGCGGGCCTTGCGCAACGGTCCGGCTGAAGCCGGACACTACCGGGCCCATTTCTTCGTGCTTTTCGTGGCCTGTCTTGCTCTGCGGGCTTTGCGGGTTCTGCGTTGATCGTTGTTACGGCACCTTTTCGAACTTGACGTCTTTCACGTCGGCTTTGGGAATCGCGACGAGGTGATACGGGAACGTCAGGATCTGCGCGCTGATCGTCCCCGGGCCCGGCATCGTTTCCTTGTAGCGCACAATCAGCGCGCCGTTGGCCGCGGTGGTGCTGATGACACTGGTGTTGAAACCGGCGGTCGGCCGGCTCCCCATGAACACGCCCACAACCATCTCCTTCGAGAAGTCGACGGCCGGGCGCGGCCGATCAGGGTTGTGCTGCTGCCATAGCTTCGTCCACTCGGCCCCGGTGCGCACCAGCACCTGCTTCGCTTCGTCCACATTGCTCTGGTCGCCCTTCTCGATGGTCCGCACGGTCGGTGCCTCCAGCAGCATCGGATCCAGCCGCCTGTCGCCGGGAGCTGCCTGTGCGAGCACGGTGACGAGCGTGACGATGAGCGCGATCATCGCGCGGCCGCCGGGCGCGGCGCCTCCACGGTGAACTGCAGTTCGCGCGCCACGGGCGGCGTCTGGCCCAGACGCGATTTTGCGCCGACCTTCAGCACGTAGCTGCCGGGAGCCAGATCCTTCAGCGGAATACGAGTCGTGTACCCGTAGCCGCCGCGCTTCCCGCCCAGGTCGGTCGAGTCTCGGACTTCGTCAGTTTTGAACAGCACTTTGCCCTCGTCTGTCGTGACCGTCGCGGTGATATCGACCTTGTGAGGTGTCGCGCCGGCATTGTCGTACACCTCGGTGAACAGCACGATCTCGTCGTTCTGCGGAAAGGACCGGGTTGCAATCGGCGGACCGGGCAGCATCGGCTTGAGCTGTTCGTCGGCGCGCGCGGTCGGCAGCGCCGATCCGGAGGCGGACGTCAGCACGAGCCCGCTGATGCTGAACGGCGCCTTGACGAAGTCGGGCACGTCCAGGTCGTACTGCACCGAGCCGACGTTGCCGCCGGCCGCATCGTGCGCGGCGATCCGGAGGAGGTATCGTCCGGGCGGCAGATCCAGCCGGTTGAGCATGCGCAAACCGGTTTGCTCGATGCGCGCCTTCGACTCCGGCTTCAGGTTCGTCAGCGTGAGCGAATCGGTGGTGCCGCCCTTGATCTTCCCGTTGGCGTCGATGGCGAGGTACGAGAGCAGAATCTTCGCGTTCGCCTCCACCTTCATGTCGCGGCCGCGCAGTTCCACGCCGAACAAGACCGACGCGTTCGGTGCGACGCCCTTGAACGGCGCGGCGAACACGTGCATGGTGAGGCCGCTGACCGGCAGCGGGCTGTCGAGCGCCTCGCGCAGCTCCGGCGTCGACGGCGTGGTGCTCGTCGTCTTGGCCGGTTCCACCTTCTTCGGCGTGAGATAGGCCTTGCGCGCGCGGACGGTGAGCCCCGGCCGCGTCACGCGGACGTCGATTCTGTGCGTGCGCCCCGGCCGCGGGTCCGGCGGATAGTAGGCCAGCACGTAATACGAGCTGTTGTCCTCGACGATGCGCTGGAAGGCAGTCGCGAAGTCGTTCTTGTTGACGACCGCGAACCCGCCCGTTTCCTCGGACAGCGTGCGCAGGCTGTCCTGCGAGAGGCGGAGCTCGTTCTGGAGCGAGCCCGGGCCGATGCCGAGCGACGTGTCGTCCGGGAACGAACCGATCTCGATCGACTCGTCACCCAGGTCCGTCAGGCCGCGCGGGTCGATGCCATAGATCGCCACGTTCGCCCGCGTCGCCGCCCCGATGGCGTCGCGCGTCGAGTCCATCACCATCGAGGCGCTCTGGTGGGTGGATCCGGTCTGCGGAATCATGTCGTTGATGTCGTAGTCGATCCCTTCGCTGACGAACAGGATCGCCTTGCGGCGTCCGCGCACCGAGCCGAACCACTCGGCGACGTTGCGCAGCGTATCGAGCGTCGTGCGGGCGTTGAACCCGCGCTCCATGTCGTCGGGGTCGTTCAGCGCGTCGCCCTGTTGGCGCGTGTCCCGCGTGCGATTGTACTCGGTGGTCTTGTTGGCCGTGGACGAATCCAGCTTACGCCCCGCCGTCCTGTCCACCGCGGCCAGGAGTAATTTCCGGTTGTTCGTGAATTCCTGGTTGGCATCGCTCGGGCCGGCGGTGTGCACGACCGCCATCAGATCGTTGGCGCCGAAGCGGCGTTCGATGAACTGCTTCGCGGCCAGCTTCACGCGCTGCGACCGGCCGAAGCGCGTGTGCAGGTCGTCGACGACCATCACGTACACGCGGCCGTCGAACGGCTTCTCGTTCGTCTTCACGTCCGGTTGAATCGGCGCGGTCGCGAACAGCGGGCGGGGGTCTTTGTCGACCGGGATGTCGACCATCGTAAAGGCGGTGACGGTCTGCGACTTCCCGTCCTCGAGCACCTGGAAGTCCTCCTTCTTCAGATCGCGGACGATTCGTCCCTGGCGGTCGGTCACCACGGCATCGACCTCGACGTAATCAACGCGAAGCTTGAAGGTCGGCGGCTGCTGCGGCGGCGGTGCGGGCGGCGCCTGGCCGGCCGTCAGCGCAACGCCGGCGAGCAGGACGATCACCCCGATCAGTCGAACACGTACATTCATAGTCACATCTCTCTCGATCGCGTCGCGCGGTGCGACGCTCAGCCGCGCTGGCAAACAGGCGTGAATCGATTATACGTCCCGGCTATACTGGGTAGGATGTCTCCTTCGCAGGCGGCGGCCGGGCTCGACATCGGGGCAGTCCAGGCGGCGCTCAAGGCCGACGGCCTCGACGGCTGGCTGCTGTACGACTTCCGCGGCCTGAATCCGATTGCCGCCGATGTGACCGCGGTTGGTCAGCAGGGCGGCCACCTCGCGACGCGCCGCTGGTACTACCTGATTCCCGCCACCGGCGAGCCCCGCGGCCTCGTGCATAAGATCGAGAAGAACTCGCTCGCGCACCTGCCAGGCTCCACGCAGCGGTACGCCGGTCGCGATCAGCTGGAGGCCGGCCTGCGCACGCTGCTCGCCGGAATTCGCCGCGTGGCGATGGAATACTCTCCCGGCTGCGCGATTCCGTACGTGTCGCGAGTCGACGCCGGCACCGTCGAGCTGGTGCGGCAGTCGGGTGCCGACGTGGTGTCGTCAGGCGATCTGATCCAGCGCTTTTCGGCCGTGTGGAACGCGGAGGCCATCACCACGCATCGCCAAGCCTCCGAGAAGTTGTACCGCGTGAAGGACCGCGCATTCGACGCGGTCGCGCGCCGCCTGCGCGACGACGTCGTGACCACCGAGTACGATATTCAGCAGTTGATGGCCGGCTGGTTTCGCGACGAAGGCCTGGTCAGCGACGCGGATCCGAACGTCTCGGCCGCCGAGAACGCCGGCAACCCGCACTACCTGCCGACCGCGGCCGCGCACCGGGCGATTCGGAAGGGCGAACTCGTCCTGCTCGATCTCTGGGGCAAGCTCGATCGGCCCGGCGCCGTCTTCGCCGACATCACCTGGATTGGCTACTCCGGTCCGCAGCCGCCCGAGCGCATCGCGAACGCGTTCGCCGCGGTGTGCGGCGCCCGCGACGCGGGCGTGCGCCTCGTGCAGCACGCCGCGCGCGAGGGCCGCGAACTGCGCGGCTTCGAAGTCGACCGCGCCGCGTCCGCGGTGCTGCGCGACGCAGGGTATGCCGATAATATCCTGCACCGCACGGGCCACAGCCTCGGCGAGACCGTGCACGGCAACGGCGTCAACATGGACGATTACGAAACGCACGACGATCGCCGGCTCCTCGCGGGGACCGGGTTCACGATCGAACCGGGCGTGTACTTCGACGACTTCGGCGTCCGGACGGAAATCAACATGATTGTCGCCTCGCGCGACGCCGCGGTGACCGGGCCGCTGCAAACCGAGATTCTGGCACTGGTGTAGGTGTAGGGCGGGTCCTGGTGGACCCGCCGAGCGGGTTCAGACCCGCGGAGGTTAGTCACGATGTCTACGCGTAAGACCACGCTCTTCTACTCCCTGCTGATCGCCGTCGCCTCGCTGGCCGTCGGCATGGTGCTGGCGTCGCGACTCGACATGACGCCGACCTCGTCGGCTCAGACCTTTACGGCGCCGACCATGAACAGCGCGCCGCTGACCGGGCCGCTCGACGCGTCGACCTTCCGCAACATCGCGAAGGCGGTCACGCCATCGGTCGTCAATATCCGCACGGAAATGAAGGCCAAGGCGCAGGACCTCACCGACTTCCTCGGCGGGAGCGGCGGTGGAGCGCCCGACGATCTCTTCCACCGATTCTTCGGCGCGCCTGGCGAGCAGGACGATCCGCGCGTGCCGGGCGGACGCGGCGGCAGGGGCGGCGCGAAGCCGAAAGAACAGACGACCCGCGCGGCGGGCACCGGCTTCGTCATCAGCAAGGACGGCTTCATCCTCACCAACAACCACGTCGTCGAAGACGCCATCAAGATCGAAGTGGCGTTCAACGACGACGAGAACGACCCCACGTTCTATCAGGCGAAGGTCGTGGGGCGCGATCAGCTCACCGACAGCGCGCTGATTCAGCTCGTGGACAAGCCCAACCGGCCGTTGGTGGAAGCGAAGTTCGGCGACTCGTCGCAGATCTTCCCTGGCGACTGGGTGATGGCGATCGGCAACCCGTTCGGCTATTCCCACACCGTGACGGTGGGCGTGATCAGCGCGACGCAGCGCGCGTTCGCTGTCACCAACGGCCGCAACAACGACATGCTGCAGACCGACGCCGCGATCAATCCGGGCAACTCGGGGGGACCGTTGCTGAACGTGCGCGGCGAAGTGATCGGCATGAACACGGCGATCATCACCAACGCGCGGAACGAGGGCAACATCGGCATCGGCTTCGCCGTGCCGAGCAACACCGTCCGCGAATTGCTGCCGCAGCTCCACACCGGAAAGATCGTGCGCGGCCGGATTGGCGTCCAGGTGAGGGCGGTGCCGCGCGAAGGCTTCGAAGACTTCGGGCTGAAGACGCGGATGGGCGCGGTGGTCATACAGATTCCGGCTGGGGGCGCGTCCGCCAAGGCCGGGATGGAGCCGGGCGATGTGATCGTCCAGTTCAACGGCCGGCCGGTCGGGACCAGCGACGAACTCGTGAAGATGGTCATCGCGACCAAGCCCGGCACCACGGTGCCGGTGAAGGTGCTGCGCAACAAGCAGGAGAAGACGCTCAACGTCACCGTCGAGGAGCTCGACCTCGAGGCCGAGCAGAGCACGGGACGCCGCACGCCGCCAGACGATCAGCCGCCGCCGGAGCAGCAGGCCACCGGCAGCTTCGGCCTGACGCTCGAGAACGTCACGCCGCAGATGGCGCGGCGGCTGCGGCTGCCGTCGGGCCAGTCCGGCGCGGTCATCACCGACGTCGACGCGGATGGGCCGTCGGCGGCCGAACTGCGGCAGGGCGATGTGATTCTGTCGGTCAACGGCAAGTCGGTCTCGAACGCGGCCGAAGCCGCGCGCGAGCTGCAGGCGGTCCGGTCAGGCCGTCTCGCGCAGCTGCGCGTCTGGCGTGGCGGACTCGACGTGTTCGTGCCGGTCAAGAAAGAATGAGATTGCAGATTTCAGATTGCAGATTTCAGATTCAAGGGTGCAGATTTCAGATTCCAGGGTGCAGATTTCAGATTCAAGATTGCCCATTGCCGATGTGATTCGCGAGCGAGGCCCCCTCACGGTGGCGGCGTTCATGGATCTCGCGCTCTACGATTCCGAGTTCGGCTACTACGCCCGCGCGGCCCAGCGTTCCGGCCGCGCGGGCGATTTCTTTACCAGCGTCGACGTGGGTCCCGTGTTCGGCGAGCTGCTCGAAGTCCAGCTCGCGGAAATGTCACGCATTCTTAGTTCCAGATTCGTAATTCCAAATTTTGATCTCCTGGAAGCCGGCGCCGGCAACGGTCGTTTGTCCGCCGACATCCTGCGCGCCGCCCGGACGCGCGACCCCGGGTTCTACGAATCCATCCGCCTGCATCTCGTCGACGCGAGCGCTGAGGCGCGGCGCGCGCACGCTGGCACCCTGGGCGACCTCGCCGGGAGACTTGCCTCATCCGGTCCGGTGCTGCCCGAGGCCTTCGAAGGCGCCCTGATCGCAAACGAGCTGCTCGACGCGATGCCGGTCCATCAGGTCGTCATGCGCGAGGACGGCCTCAGAGAGGTCTACGTGGCAGCCGCAGGCGTGGCGCAGCCCTTTCAGGGCTGCGATCGCAGGGCTGAAAGCCCTGCGCCACAACTGAACACACGACTGACGACTGACGACGGGCGACTGACGACGGATGACTGCCGACTGACGACTGTCGAAGGCCCGCTCTCGACACCGGCGCTGGCCGAGTACCTCGAGCGCCTTGGCGTGACGCTCGAGCCTGGCTGGCGCGTGGAGATCAACCTGCGCGCCGTCGACTGGGTTCGCGACGCCGCGAGACGCCTGCGACGCGGGTTCATCATCCTGATCGACTACGGTCACGACGCGCGGGAGCTGTACTCGCCGTCGCACTCGACCGGCACGCTGACGACGTTCGTGAAGCACCGCAGCGGCGGGCCCGAGGGGTCGCCAGACTCGCCTGCCTGGCTGCAACAGCCCGGCGACCAGGACATCACCGCGCACGTCGACTTCACCAGCGTGCGGGCCGCCGCGGAAGCCGAAGGGTTGACGACGTTCGGCTTCCTGGACCAGACGTACTTCCTGATGGGACTGCTCGCGGACCTGCCGAATCCGCAATCCGCAATCCGCAATCCGCAATTCAAGACACTGATGATGCCGGGCGGCCTCGGCAGCACGCACAAGGTGTTGATCCTCGGCAAGGATGTCGGCGCGCCCGCGCTGCGCGGCTGCTCCTTCCGGATGCGCGTCACATGATCAACCACAAAGGACACAAAGGAGACCAAGGACACAGAGGAACCACCACACAAGTCTGTCCGGGAAGCGGACGCCGGTTGGTGCCGTGATTCGGCACGCAATGGTGCTCACCGCGGGGCTCGGCACGCGGCTCCGTCCGCTCACCGACGTGCGCGCCAAACCGGCCATGCCCGTCGCCGGGGAGCCGATGATCCGCCGCATCGTCGCGTGGCTCGTGTCCCAGGGCGTCGACGACCTCGTGTTGAACCTGCATCATCGGCCAGAGACGCTGGCCGCCGTCCTCGGCGACGGCCGCGATCTCGGCGCGCGGGTGCGCTACTCGTGGGAGCTGCCGCGGATCCTCGGCAGCGCCGGCGGCCCGCGCCTCGCGCGCACGATTGTCGGCGCCGACCCCTTCTTCATCGTCAACGGCGATACGCTGACCGACGTCGATCTCGTGCATCTTGCCAACGCGCATGCCGCATCGGGCGCGCTCGTCTCGCTGGCGCTCGTGCCCAATCGCGAGTTCCTGCGCTACGGCGGTGTGCAGCTCGACGCGTACGGCCGCGTCACCGGCTTCATCCGCCGCGGACCGTCTGCGGCCGGTTCGTCCCACTACATCGGCGTCCAGGTGGTGGCGGGGCGCGTGTTCGACGGTGTCGAGCTGGGCGAGACCGCCAGCTCGATCGGCGGCGTGTACGACGCCCTGATCGCGTCGCGGCCGGACTCGATTCGTGGCGTCGTCTCCGACCGGGCGTTCTACGACGTCGGCACGCCAGCCGACTACTGGCGGACGTCACAGGCATTGTCCGCCGCGAGCGGCGCGTCACCCGTGGCGCAGGGCTTCAGCCCTGCGGCCGGATCCCTCATCGGACGCGGCTCGCGGATCGACGCGTCCGCGCGCGTCACGCAGTCGATTCTGTGGGACGATGTGGATGTGGGCGCCGGCGTCGTCCTCGACGAATGCATCGTCACCGACGGTGTCCGCGTTCCGGCGGGCGCGATCTACCAGCGCTCGATTCTCATCAACAGCGACGACGAACTCGTGGTGACGCCCCTGGTGTTGTAGCGTGGCCCCTTTCATGGCTGCGATCGCGGGGCTGAAGTCCCCGCGCTACAGGATCCTCTGATGACTGACGATCGCGACCGGATCGAACGCTACCTGCAGGAGAGCAACATGGCGGGACGCGGCGCGCGCGTCGTGCCGCTGACGGGCGACGCCTCCGACCGCAAGTATTTCCGTATCATCCCGGCCGGTGGCCCGTCGATCGTGCTGGCGCTCCAATCGGGCCCGATCAACTTCGCGACGCTGCCGTTCGCCAACGTCGGGGCGCTGATGCAGCAGATCCCGCTGCCGGTGCCGGCCATCCTCGGCCATTCCGACGACCTCGGCATCGTCGCGCTGCAGGATCTGGGCGACGTGACACTGCAGGCGCATCTGGGCGCCGCCTCGCCGTCCGAACACGCGGCGCTGTACCGGCAGGCCGTGGCGCTCGTCGAACAACTGCAGCGGCGCGGCGGCGAACTCCGATCCGACGCCTATCTGCCGTATCGCATCGCGTTCGACGTCGAGAAGCTGACGTGGGAGCTCGAGTACTTCGTCAAGAATTTCCTCGAGGGGTATCGCGGCATCGCGCTGTCCGCGCCGGCTCGTGCAGCGCTTGCCGGGGAATGGTCCGCGATCGTGGGCGAACTGGCGGCCGAACCGCGCGTGCTGTGCCACCGCGACTATCACAGCCGGAATCTGATGCTGCACGACGGCAGCCTCTATATCATCGATTTCCAGGACGCGCGCATGGGTCCCGACACGTACGATCTCGTGTCGCTGCTGCGCGATTCGTACGTCGACATCGCCGACCGCGAGCTCGACGAGCTGATCGCGTACTTTCTGGCGCTCCAGAAGACCGACGGCACGCCCGGAGCGGCCGATGAGTTCCGACGGCGGTTCGACGTGATGGCGCTGCAGCGCAACCTCAAGGCGCTGGGCACGTTCGGCTACCAGACGATCACGCGCCGCAACACGGTCTACATCCAGTACATCCCCCGAACGCTGCGCTACGCGCGGACCAACCTCGAGAAGTACCCGCGCTTCACGCGGCTCCGCGAGCTGCTGGCCGAGCATCTGGAGGAACTGCGTTGATGAATCAATGACCAAATAACCAGATGACTCGATGACTAGATATAATGGGTGTTTCGGCCTGTGGCACAACGTCAGTTCGGGATCTCCACGCACCTCTACCACGGCCAGCGCCTGTGCCGGGATCACCTGCTGGAGATCGCGGCGCACGGGTTCGAGTGGGTGGAGGTCTACGCGACCCGGACGCATTTCGACTACCACAGCGAGGCCTCGGTCGCGGACCTGCAGCAGTGGCTCGCCGACGCGGGCCTGCAACTGCGAAGCATCCATGCCCCGACCGCCGAGAGTTTCGTGGGCGGGCACTGGAGCGGGTCGCTGTCGCTGGCGAGCAGCGACCCGGACGCCCGAGCGCACGCGGTGAGTGAAACCGAGCGGGCGCTGCACATCGCGCGGCGCATCCCGGCGACGGTCCTCGTGGTGCATCTCGGGTTGCCGCGCACGCAGCCGCGTACCGAGGCCGGATTGAAATCCGGCTCCGGCGATTCGCGCGCGGCGGCTCGACGCAGCATCGAGGAGCTGCAACGCACCGCGCAGCCGCTCGGGGTGCAGATCGCGGTGGAAGTGATTCCGAACGAGTTGTCGCGCGCCGGGTCGATCGTGCACTTCGTCGAATCCGATCTGGAGGGCGTCGGCATCTGCCTCGACTTCGGCCACGCGCACCTGGACGGCGACGTCATCGACGCGGTGGAGACGGTGTCGGAGCATCTGATCGCGACGCACGTCCACGACAACCGCGGGCGCGCCGACGATCACCTGCTGCCCTTCGACGGGACGATCGACTGGGCGGCGACACTACTGGCGGTGCAGAAGGTCGGGTACGACGGCCCGTTCATGTTCGAGATCGTGGCGCAAGGCTCGACGAAGGACACGCTCGCGCGGGCGCGCAAGACCCGCGGGCAGATGGAACGGCTGTTAGCTCACTGACAAGTGACGACTGACGACTGACGACTGACGACTGACGACTGAAGACTGTCTTATGAGCCACGTATACATCGAAAACATCGGCAGGCACGAAGGCGAAGAAGTCACGGTCAAGGGATGGCTCCACAACCGCCGGTCGAGCGGCAAGATCCATTTCCTGACCGTTCGGGACGGCTCCGGCTTCATCCAGGCGGTGATGTCGAAGGCAGCGGTCGGCGACGATCTTTTCAAGGCCGCTGATCACCTGTCGCAGGAGACCTCGGTCATCGTCACCGGCACGGCTCGGGCGGACACGCGCGCGCCGAGCGGATATGAAATCGATGTCAAGGGTGTCGAGGTCGTCGGGGCATCGCACGATTACCCCATCACGCCGAAGGAACACGGCGTCGACTTCCTCCTCGACCGGCGGCATCTGTGGATCCGAAGCGAGCGGCAGCAGGCCATCCTGCGCATCCGCCACGAGATCATCAATGCCGTTCGCGACTTCTTCAACACCCGCGGCTTCATCCTCGCCGACACGCCGATCTTCACGCCCGCGGCCTGCGAGGGCACGACGACGCTGTTTCCGGCGCAGTACTTCGACGACCAGACGGCGTACCTGACGCAGAGCGGTCAGCTCTACAACGAGGCGAACGCGATGGCGCTCGGCCGCGTGTATTGCTTCGGCCCGACGTTCCGCGCCGAGAAGTCGAAGACGCGCCGCCACCTCACCGAGTTCTGGATGGTCGAGCCCGAAGTGGCCTACGCGGACCTGAACGACGTGATGGAGCTCGCCGAGGACCTCGTGGTCTCGGTCGTCGCGCGCGTGCTGGAGAAGCGCCGGCGCGAGCTGTCGATCCTCGAGCGGGACGTGACGAAGCTCGAAGCGGTCCAGAAGCCGTTCCCGCGCATCTCGTACGACGAAGCAGTGAAGCGGCTGCAGGCGAAAGGGCTGCCGATCCAGTGGGGCGGCGACTTCGGCGGGCCGGACGAGACGACGCTGTCGGAAGAATACGACCGGCCGGTCCTCGTGCACCGCTACCCCGCCGCGATCAAGGCGTTCTACATGAAGCCCGACCCCGACCGCGCGGACCTCGCGCTCGGCGTCGACATGCTCGCGCCCGAGGGCTACGGCGAAATCATCGGCGGCGGCGAGCGCCTCGCCGATCTCGATCTCCTGCTGCAGCGGATCAAGGAACACAACCTGCCGCAGGAAGCCTTCGAGTGGTATCTGGACCTCCGCCGCTACGGCACCGTGCCGCACGGCGGCTTCGGCATGGGGATCGAGCGCGTCGTCTCGTGGATCTGCAAGCTCGACCACGTGCGCGAGACGATCCCGTACCCCCGCATGCTGTACCGACTGTATCCGTGACGATCAAATCTCCACCACAGAGGACACGGAGGACGCAGAGGATCGAACCTATGGGGATCACACCTACAGGCTCGTCCCTCCGTGTCCCCTGTGTCCTCCGTGGTGGAGAGCTTCTGGCTGAACGATGAAGATCGGACTCATTTCACTGGGCTGTCCGAAGAACCTCGTCGACTCCGAGGTGATGCTCGGGCTCGCGCAGCAGGGCGGGCACGAGCTCACGCAGGACGCGGCGAGCGCGGACGTGCTCATCGTCAATACGTGCGCGTTCATCGACTCGGCCAAGCAGGAGTCGATCGACACCATCCTCGAGATGGCGCGGCACAAGACCGACGGCGCCTGCAAGCGGCTGATCGTCACCGGCTGCATGGCGGAGCGCTACCGCGACGAGCTGAAGAAGGAGATCCCGGAGATCGACGCCGTGCTCGGCACGGGACAAGTGCCCGAGATCGTCGGCGCCATCACCGGCGGCGCGACGCCGATGACCTTCTACCGTTCCGGCCAGCCGATCAATCCGCAATCCGCAATCCGCAATCCGCAATCCCAGGGCCCCGGGGCGCTGCCCACGTATATTTACGACGCCGACACGCCGCGTCTGATGGCGACGCCGAAGCACTACGCGTACGTCAAGATCGCCGAGGGCTGCGACTACACGTGCGCCTTCTGCATCATCCCGACGCTGCGCGGCGAGTACCGCAGCCGGCCCGGCGACTCGATCGTCCGTGAAGCGCGCACCCTCGCGGCGCGCGGCGTGAAAGAGCTGCTGCTGATTTCACAAGACACCACCTTCTACGGCATCGACCGCAACGAGCGCGGTGCGCTGGGGCGCCTGCTGCGCGAACTGAACACGGTTGACGGCCTCGAGTGGATCCGGTTGCTGTACCTCTACCCGACGACGATCGACGACGACACGCTGGCCGCGATGGCGGAGTGCGACAAGGTCTGCAACTACATCGACCTGCCGCTGCAGCATGCGTCGAATGCCGTGCTCAAACGGATGAAACGCCCCGGCACGCGCCAGTCGTACGACCGGCTGCTGACGCGCATCCGCGACCGCGTCCCGGGCGTCGCCCTTCGCTCGACCTTCATCGTCGGCTTCCCTGGCGAAACCGCGGCCGATGCCCAGGAGCTGTGTGCCTTCATCGGCGATCACTCATTCGACCACGTCGGCGTGTTCACCTACTCGCACGAGGAAGGCACGTCGGCCTACCAACTGGAGGACGATGTGCCGGCCCGGTCCAAGACCGCGCGGCGGGCGCGCGTCATGGGGTTGCAGAAGCGGCTCGTGCAGAAGCGTCAGCGGGCGCGCATCGGCGAGCGCGTCCGGGTGCTCGTGGACGGCCCCTCTCCGGAGCACGAGCTGGTCGTGAAAGCCCGGCTCGCCACCCAGGCGCCTGATATCGACGCCTCGGTGTTTCTGACCGACTGCGACCCATCCGGCTTTCGACCTGGGGATTTTGCCGACGTCGAGATCGTCGGCTCACGCGAGTACGACCTCATCGGGCGCCCCGTGCTATAATTTTGGATTCGAGGCCTGGGGTAAGGACCGAGTGGGCAGGTGCCCACTTTTTTAGTTTAAGGGCGTCGACATGGGCGCGGAAACCGTCATCGAGAAGGTGCGGGCCATCGCCGACCGCGTGGCCGCCGGCTACGGACTGGAGATTTTTGACGTCCAGTTCCGCCGGGAGGCGCCGGGCATGGTGCTGCGGGTGCGGATCGACCGCCCCGGCCCGGCGTTGACGGAAGAAGACAGCGTCAGCGTGCACGACTGCGCGAACGTCAGCCGCGAGCTGAGCGCGCTCTTCGACGTCGAAGAGGTCGTGCCGACGGCGTATACGTTGGAAGTGTCGTCGCCCGGACTGGATCGGCCGCTGCGCCGGCCGGACGACTACGGCCGTTTTCAAGGCCGGCTCGCGAAAGTGGTGATGCGCGAGAAAGTGGACGGTCAGGGATTTTTCAGGGGTCGGCTCGCCGGCGTCGAGGGCCAGGATGTGCTCATCGATGCCGACGATGGACGGAGGCACCGCGTGCCGCTCGACGCGATCACGCGGGCGAATTTGGAAGTGGAATTCTAGATTATGTCGAATCCGTTGCAGCAGACGATCGAGGCGCTGGCGAAGGAGAAGGGCATCGAGCCCGACGTGGTCATCAGCGCCATTGAGGAAGCCGTCGCGACCGCGTCGCGCCGATTCTACAAGACGGGCGAAAACCTGAAAACCCGGTTCAACATCGAGACCGGTCAGGTGGACCTCTTCGCGCTCAAGACCGTGGTCGAGGACGTCGCCACGCCGGCGATCGAAATCGCCATCGCCGAGGCGCGCGAGATGTACCGGTCGCTCTACGGCGATGAGGTGGCCAACAGCATCGAACTCGGCGACGAGATGGAGTTCCCCAAGCCGACCGAAGTGCTGGGACGCATCGCGGCGCAGACGGCCAAACAGGTCATCTTCCAGAAGGTGCGCGAGGCCGAGCGCGAGCACGTGTTCGCCGAGTTCAACGAGCGGATCGGCGAGGTCGTCAACGGCACGGTGAAGCGGTTCGAGAACGGCGACATCATCCTCGAGATCGGCCGCATCGAGGCGGTCCTGCCGCGCAAGGAACAGTCGCGCGCGGAGAGCTACACGCCGGCCGACCGCGTGCGGACGGTGATCAAGGGCGTCAACCGCGGCGCGAAGGGACCGCAGATCGTCCTGTCGCGCACCGACCCGGCGCTGCTCATCAAGCTGTTCGAGCAGGAAGTGCCGGAGATCTACGACGGCACCGTGATGATCCGCGGCGCCGTGCGCGAGGCGGGCGACCGTGCGAAAGTCGCCGTGTTCTCGCGCGAGCGCGACGTCGACCCGGTCGGCGCCTGCGTCGGCATGAAGGGCACGCGCGTGCAGTCCATCATCCGCGAGCTCCGCGGCGAGAAAATCGACATCGTCGAATATTCGGACGACCCGATCGCGTTCGTCACCAACGCGCTGAGTCCGGCGAAAGTGCAGCGTGTGTCGATCGTCGACGAGCAGGAGCGCGTGATGGAAGTCGTCGTCGAGGACAAGCAGTTGTCGCTGGCGATCGGGAAGAAAGGCCAGAACGTCCGGCTGGCGGCGAAGCTGACCGGCTGGCGCATCGACATCAAGAGTGAGGAAGAGAAACGCCGCGAGGTCGAAGCGCAGTTCGGCGAGCTCGAGGTTCCGGCCGACGGATCGGCCGAGCTGTCCGCCGACCTGTCCGCCGAAGCGGGCCCGATGGCATCCGCGAAGGCGGACACGCCCGCCGAGGAAGCCGAGGCCGTGGCGGAGATCGACTCCGCCGCGGGGTCGGACACGCCCGTGCCGTACACGCTCGCCGGCATCGGCGAGAAGACCGTCCGCAAGCTCGTCGACGGCGGCTTCGCGACACTCGAGGCACTCGCAGCCGCGACCGCCGAGCAGTTGTCGGCGCTGCCCGGCATCGGCGGGAAGACGGCGGAAAAAATCCTGGCCGCGGCGCGCGGCGACGCGCCGGAAGCCGGCGATGGTAGCGCCGGGACGTAGGGCGGGCCTTTCAGGCCCGCCGACGCGGCCCTGAAAGGGCCGCGCTACACGTAGCGACACAGAGGTACAGAGTTTGGCAACTGTTCGGATCTTCAAGGTCGCGGAACTCCTCGGCACGACGAGCCAGGAAGTGACCGCGCTGCTCAAACGCGATCACGGCATCGACGTCAAGAGTGCCTCGAGCACCATCGAGGAAGTCGTGGCGCGCCAGTTCGTGGAGCGTTTGGCGAAGCAGCGCAACATCACGCTGCCGCCTGCGCACATGTTTGCCGAAGCGCCGGCGGTCAAGGGCAAGAAGGGCGGCGCGCCTGCGAAGAAGGCGCCCGAGCCGCTGAAGCCCGCGGCGCACCTTCTGCCGCCGCCGCGCCTCGTGAAAGCCGCGAAGCCCGTCGCGGTCGTCGAGGCCGAGCCGATCGAGGCTGAGCCGGTCGCCGCCGAGCCGGAACCGGTCGTCGAAGAACCGATTCACGAAGCGCCGCCGGCTCCGGTCGAGGCCCCTGTGGCGGTGGAAGCGCCGGCGGTGGTTGCTGCGCCCGTCGTGCACGTGGAACCTCCGGCGCCAGTCGCGGCCGTGCCGCCGCCGCTCCCCGCGCCGCCGCCCGTTGCGGCGAGACCGGCGCCCGGCCGCATCGTGCCGCCGACGCTGCGCCTGCGCATCGAACAGGAGCGTCCCACGGCGCCCGCGCAGCCGCTGCCGACCACGACGCCGCCGCGCGCGGTTCAACGCCAGATTGCGCCGCCGAAGCCGGCGGCTCCCGTCGCCGCGCGCCCTGCCGGCGCAGGAGCAACGGGTGCTCCCGGCGCGCGTCCGCCGGTCGGCGCACCCCGTCTCGGCATTCCCGGCCAACCGCGCCCGCAGTATCCGAGTTCGCGTGCGCCAATGGGCGGACCGCGTCCGCTCCCGTCGCAGCCGATCCGTCCGCAGCAGCCCGGCATGCCGCCGCGGCCAGGCCAGCAGTACCCGCAGCGGCCCGGAATGCCGTCGCGGCCGTCGTATCAGCAGCGGCCTGGTGGAACCGGGCGACCGGCCGCCGCGCAGCGCCGCGAGCACGCGCGCCCCGCGCCGCCGCCGATGGCGTCCGCTCCCCCGCCGGTCACCAAGACCATCACGCTCGCCGAGGGCATGACGGTCAAGGATCTCGCGGACAAACTCGATCTCCGCGTGAAGGACGTCCTCGCCAAGCTGCTGATGAAGCGCCTGATGCTGACGATCAACTCCGCGCTCGACACCGAGACCGCCACAATGGTGGCGCGCGAGTTTGGCGCCGACGTGCAGATGCAGAGCTTCGAGGACGAGTTGCTGCAGGCGGACGAGGGCGAATCGCGCCTCGAAGACGTGATCATGCGCGCGCCGGTCGTCACCGTCATGGGCCACGTCGACCACGGCAAGACCAGTCTGCTCGACGCGATTCGCACGACGCGGGTCGCCGAGCGCGAGGCGGGCGGGATCACGCAACACATCGGCGCGTACCACGTGACGATCAACGGCCGTAACATCGTGTTCCTCGACACGCCGGGCCACGCGGCCTTCACGCTGATGCGTGCCCGCGGCGCCAAGGTCACCGACGTCGTCGTCCTGGTCGTGGCGGCCGACGATGGCGTGATGCCGCAGACGAAAGAAGCGATCGATCACGCCAAGGCGGCCAACGTGCCAATCGTCGTGGCGATCAACAAGATCGACAAGCCGAACGCCCAGGCCGAGCGCGTGAAGCGCGAGCTGACCGAGCTCGGACTGATGCCGGAGGAATGGGGCGGCCAGACCGTCACCGTCGAGGTGTCGGCGCGGCAGAAAACGGGCATCGACACGCTGCTCGAGATGATTCTGCTGTCGAGCGACATCCTCGAGCTCAAGGCCA
>Ga0315281_10005015_pt1 | contig 19035 bp, 17 predicted proteins | sample YL17G07_0_MG_FD_204540 | JGI IMG/M metagenome (GOLD analysis project Ga0315281, IMG submission 204540) | Sediment microbial communities from Yellowstone Lake, YNP, Wyoming, USA - YL17G07_0 | ecosystem: Environmental > Aquatic > Freshwater > Lake > Sediment | place: USA: Wyoming | collected... | reverse complement strand
TAGTTGAGCTTACTTGTGGCGGGGGTAAATTATTCTCGCCACTCGTTGGCGCCCCGGAGGGTGTCGGTTGATTTCCGCCCGGGGCGGGATTTTTTTTGAGATATCTAGAAAAATTAAAAAGTCCGGCAGACATTATTTCTAGTAAAACACACAAGCACTGATGATGTCAATACTAAAAAGTTGTTCTCTTTTTATCTTTTTCACGATAATTAATCTGGTTAAGTAGTATTTTGACTCAGTATGCCTCACTTGCACTCGTGCTTTTCACATCTTAACCTTAATTAATACATTATTATTTTTTACTATAACCTAAAACCTAGAACCTAACAACTAATTTTTTATGGAACAACATCCGGTCCCTCGCAATATCTCTTCCTTCCAGTTCCATCTGGTGGGAGACATGACCTTGCGACAATTTTTCTATTTAGCAGCAGGAATAGGAATTGCTATAGTCTTTTATAAAGCTGTTCCTATCCCAATTGTAAATATTGCCTTGGCGGGAGCGTCTGCTCTAGGCGGTTTTGCTTTTGCTTTTTTACCTATTCAGGACCGACCGCTTGATAAGTGGCTTCTTCTTTTTATAAAAAGTATTTTTTCTCCCACTCAATACCTCTGGCGAAAAGAGGGGATACCTCCGGAAATTCTCACCAGAGCCACAATTATTCATATTAAAGTTACCTCCCCGATTAATATTTTGGCTCATAAAGAAGCTCAAGAAAAGCTTCGTTTATACCTCGCCACCATACCTGCCGCGCCGCATGAAATTATTAACGCCGCAGAAAAAAAATATATTGACAAAACTCTGTCTCTTTTTGATTCCACCCCGGTTATTCTTAACACTATAGGAAAAACTCCTCCTTCTCCAACACCAACTCCTATTCCAAACATATCCCCATTCCAACCCGCAACTCTTCCGCCTACAAAAGACGTGCCTTCTGAACCGGCAGTTAACCTGCAAACACAAGCTATACCTAGTGTCTCCCCGCCGACAGCTGATCGTTCACTTCTATCCCAACAGCTAAAAAACTTAGCGAGTGAAAAAGAAGCACTGGAAAATGAACTCAGGAAATTACAGCAAGAGATGGAAAAGTCAAAGAGTCCACAAATTATTAAACCACGACTTGAAGCCCAGAAAGAACCAACTATCAAAGCGTTCACTGCTAAAACTGCCTCCAGTGAATTAGGACTTCCTTATATTCCTCAAATCCCAAATATTATTGTCGGGATTATCAAAGACCCGCAAAGAAAACTACTTCCTAATATCATCTTAACCATCAAAGATAAAAGCGGGCTTCCGCTTCGGGCTCTTAAAACTAACAAATTAGGTCAATTCGCCACGGCCACACCACTTCCAAACGGTATTTATTTTTTAGAAATTGAGGATCCGTTGAAACGTTTTGTTTTTGATATTGCTGAAATCACCCTCTCGGGAAAAATTTTTTTACCAATTGAAATCATTGCCAGAGGAGAAAAAGAATTAATCAGAGAGCAACTTACTAAGGATTTATTTGGTAGCGCAAATATATAATATAATAATAGACTATGGCCCAACCGACTTCAGCACCAATCAGAGCCAGCACTCAGGAATTTATTGAAATAGAAGATATTATGGATGATATTCTAATACTGCGTGACGGTTCTGCCGCGTTGGTGGTGGAAACAGCAGCGGTAAATTTTGGACTTCTATCGGAGGAAGAACAGGATGCCTTAATTTATGCTTATGCTTCATTTCTTAATTCTCTCTCTTTCCCTTTACAAATAGTTATTCTCTCCAAAAGAATGGATATCTCCTCCTATATAGAACTCATTACCCAAACAGAGGAAAAACAATTAAATCTAACTATTAAAGAGCGGCTTAGACGCTACCGCGAATTTATTCTCTCTATTGTCAAAGCCAATAAAGTGCTGGAGAAGAAATTTTATCTGGTCCTTTTATTCTCTTCCTTGGAAATGGGAGTAAAAGGAGCGGTAAGGGGTAGAAAGAAGCTACCTTTTTCAAAGGATTATATTATTTCCCGAGCCAAAACTTCTCTTTTCCCAAAACGCGATCATCTCTTAAGACAAATAGGCAGGATCGGAATTAAAGGCAGACAATTAACTACCCAGGAATTGGTCGAGCTGTTTTATAATATCTATAATCCTACTACTACTGGACAGAAGCTTGGAGAAATATCGGGTTACACTAAACCATTAGTTGAGGGATTGGGGAAAATATAAACTTCTTATGAATTTACCGTTCTTTACTAAAAAGACACAAACAACAACGCCCGGAAAAACAGGTGTGCCCCCTCCCCCTATTCAAACAAAAACTGCTGCTTCTCCGCAAGTAGCAGCTGCAAATTATACTCCACCGGCAAAACTTGTCGCCAGTGTCAATAAAATGGGGCGGGGAACTGTTGCTGTTAAAGATATTATTGCTCCCTCTTTAATTGAAGTAGATTTTGACAGTATCCGCGTCAACAATACTTACTATCGTACTTTATTTGTGGCGGGTTATCCACGATTTGTCTCAGCTAACTGGCTACATCCGTTAATTTCTTTTGACTATTCACTTTTTATTTCTATGTTTATCTACCCCTCTGAATCAAAAGTAATTTTGGAGGATTTAAAACGAAAAATTGCCGAGATGGAAGCTACCATCCAGACAGATATGAAAAGGGGTAAAGTGATCGACCCGGCGGTCCAGGTGTCTTTGGATGATGCTCTGGCTCTTCAGGCGCAATTGGCAAAAGGGGCTGAGCGTTTCTACCAATTCAGTCTCTATGTCACTATTCCTTCAGAAACGGTTGAGGAATTAAATCGTATCAGCAAAGAAGTAGAATCAACTCTGGGATCACTTTTAATAGTCCCAAAACATGCAACCCTGTCTCAAGAAGATGGGTTTAAATCAACCCTGCCTATTGCCCGGGACATGCTGGAAATTTCCCGAAATATGGATACTACCTCTCTTGCCACCACTTTTCCTTTCACCACTGCCTCTTTATCTGCCAATGAGGGAATCCTTTATGGTATTAACGAGCATGACGGAAGTTTGGTAATTTTTGACAGATTTTCACTGGAGAATTCCAACTCGGTTGTTTTTGGCAAATCAGGTGGAGGAAAAAGTTTTTTAGTAAAACTGGAAGTGATGAGACATTTAATGTTTGGTACCGAAGTATTTGTCATTGATCCCGAAGGAGAATATCTGGAGATAACCAAAACCTTAGGTGGAGACTTAATTGAATTTTCCCTAAACTCTCCCATAAAAATTAATCCTTTTGATCTGTCAGGAGTTTATGAAGAGGGCGAAAATGAGTTGGGTGTCAAAATTCTTTCTCTCCATGGACTGATGAGGGTGATAATGGGCGAACTAACACCCGGTGAAGACGCCCTTTTAGACCGGGCGCTAGTTTTAACCTATAAACAGAAGGGGATTACTCCGGATCCGGCAACACAACGAGGCGAGCCGCCGTTGGTCGAAGATCTTTATAAAACTCTTTTGGGTATGGAGGAGGAAGATGCCAAAAGCCTGGCAGACAGACTGGAAAAATTTGTCAAAGGAAGCCTTGCCGGAATATTTAATCAAAAATCCAATCTGGATCTAAAAAATCCCTTAACGGTTTTTAATATTAAAGAAATCGAGGCAGAACTGCGACCGGTAGCGATGTTTATTGTCCTTGATTTTATTTGGACTAAAATAAAGCGGACAATTAAAAAAAGAATCCTGGTGGTTGATGAGGCCTGGTATTTAATGAAGCACCCGGACAGTGCCACTTTTCTTTATGGTTTGGCAAAAAGAGCCAGAAAATACTATCTGGGAGTAACGACCATCACCCAAGACGTTGAGGATTTTCTCTCTACCGACTATGGTAAAGCCATTATTACTAATTCCAGTTTACAGATACTTCTCAAACAATCTCCGGCAGCCATAGATAAGCTGGCAAAAGTTTTTTACCTCTCCTCGGGAGAAAAGCACTTTCTTCTTTCTGCCAACGTCGGAGAAGGACTTTTTTTTGCCGGTCCGGCTCATGTGGCAATTCAAGTTATCGCCTCACCTGAGGAATATCAACTGGCAACCAGCAAACCCGAGGATATTATCCGGGAAAAATCATTCATGGAGAATCTCATCCCAGCAGCAAAACCTCCTCCACCTGAGCCCGCTGCACCCTCTCCTCCCGCTCCTACACCCCCTGCTCCCGCTGGAGTATAATAAATTTATATGACCCAAAATACCGGCCGGGGCTCATCTTTGGATAGTGAGGAAACACTACCACAACAAGAAGAGGAACCGGAAGAACAGCAACCCAGTTTTGGACAGGTTGTAGGCCAGGCTGGTTTGGCTGGCATTGGTGTTTGGATGGCAGACAGAGCAGACAACATAAGGACTTTTGAGCTGCTTAAGGATAGAAGGTATGTTGATCGTCTTTTGAGTTTTGGTCCTGGCGAATATCAGGAGGTTATTGATGCAAGAGACAAAATCAAAAAGCGGTTAAAAATAGGGGAGGGGAAAGATAAAGAACGAACTTCAACAACTTATAAATCTCTTGGTTTTGAGGGTACTGTTACCAGAGAAGTATTTGCACTTCTGGAACACGATATTGCCGCTGTAAATACACTCCATGCTGACCTAGTCAGGACAACACCAAACTTCGAGCTGCATCTCAATCATGCTGCCAATCAGTTTGGCGTCAGCACTTCAGAATTAGAAACAGCGGTTTTTGACCATCTGCGAGTTAACGGCGGAACCGTTGAAGACGCTATCTATGTTCAATCACGAGGTCTTTATAGAAAAAAATGCACCGAAACCAAACAGCAACCAGATAAAAAATTAGAACGGGTGGTTGAGGAGAGGTTTAAAAACATAGCTGTCAAACATGATGTTGAAAAAATATATGAAGCGCACAAGGAAGAAATAGTCAGGTTCAGAGAAGAAAGACTTCTGAAAAAAATTCCTGAAACAAGACATTTAGCCGTTGAGGAATTGGCGGCAAAACCGCCAGAAAAACCAGAAGAAGTTGTGCCAACAGAAGCAACAGAAGAAGAAAAAGTCCCTTTTGCGGAATCAGTTGAACCGCAGAGAGAAGAACCGACAGAAAAAGTTCCACCTCCTTCGGAACCTACTAAGCCTGAAGAAATACCGCCGGCAGCTGTATCTTTGGACTTACCACATAGAATTATTACTACCACCGAACCTCAACTCCCAATCTCGCCAGCAACAGCATTGCCAACAGCTCAAGCCGTTCTACCGGTTACACCACCGGCAACACCTGCGGCTCCTCCACCAGTCAAGCCATCTACTCCTCCAAAAGTCATAAGTTCTCGTCCTCCAAATATATTTAATAGGGCTTTGACAAGAATATTTGCTCCTTTCAAAACAATTTCTGACAATTTACATATGCGGTTTATACATTCGGCCTTAGGAAGAGCTTGGGACCGATTCAAAACAACGGGTTTAGGCAAATTCTTGGAAAAAATTGCCGGGTTTGATCTTGGTGGTCTTTTGCAAAAAGGGTTAACTTCTTTGGTTGGATCGGCTGCTGCTAAAAAGATAGTAAGTTTCTTTTTTGGCTGGCCTGCTTTTCTTTTAAGCCTACTTCCTGGTTTTAATGCGATTATGAGTGCTGCACCTAAATTTATATTTTTTGTAGTGGTTGGTATTATATTGGTAGGTTATCTGTATCTTTTCGGGGGCAATTCAACACAGGTAATTACTGATTATACTACACCAACAATTTTAAAAACTTCACTTCCTGAAGAAAAAAGTCAGGCCTGGAACAAGTTTGCAGAGTTGTATTTAACTTATAAACCCGAGGATGCTCAATGGTCCCGTTTTGAAACGCAATATCTAACCCCTCTCCAGCAATATCTTTCACTAGAAAAGAATAACAAATAAATTATTTTCATCAATTTATTGGTAGTATTGGATTATTGGTCCCGCTTAGCGGGATTGGGTTATTCCCCTTTATCCTTGCACCCGCACCGGCATGATGATGTGGAGAAAAGAGAGGGCGGGGGAAACCGGCTTAAAAACACCCGGGTTTAAAGGTCCTGATGTTTCAAAAACCAGCCTTTCCTCAGGAAAATTAGATAAAAGATCAAGGAGATAGCGGAAGTTAAAAGCAATTTCCAATTCTTCTCCAGAAACTTGCGCTTCAACAAAATCTTCGTCTGAGCCTACTTGTGGAGTGTTGGCCGAAAGACGGAGCCCTTCTTTTTCAATCTTTATTTTGACAATATTGGCAGCACCTCTGGCAAACAAAGAAACTGTTTTCACTGCTTGGATGAATTGATCCCGATCAATAACGGTTTTTGTTTTGAAACTAGCGGGAATAATTTTTTCCACATTGGGAAATTCCCCATCGATCAATCTGGTAAAAATTAGAGTACCAGGAAGAGTAAAAATTGCTTGATTTTTATTTTCAATAATCGAAAAACCAATCTCTTCCGTCTTTAATTCTTGAGAAATTCGCATAACTTCAGAAAGGGTTTGGGCGGGAAGAATAATGTTTAAATCTTCCTGTTTTTCGCTTAGTTTTACTTCTTCAAGCGACATTCTGTACCCATCGGTTGCCGAAAAAGTGATTTTGCCGTTTGTAATAACGGTTTTTACTCCTGTTAAGACTGGTCTTCCTTCGTCTGTTGAGGCGGCAAAGACAATTCTTCCGATTGTGTTTTTTATTTTTTTAAAGGGGAATGGAGATTTTATCTTGGTTATGTCCGGAAATGGGGGAAAATCAGAGGCGGGGATAGTGGTAAAAGAGGCGTTGGTTTTATTAGTTTTAACCAGTAGGTTTGTCCCCTCTAAAATAAATTCTATTTTATCTGCTGTTAGGTTGGAAACAAATTCGGTTAGAAGCTTACCAGGAACGGTAATTTCTCCTTCTTTTTCTATTTTAGCTGGAATAGTAAAGCTCATTCCAAGTTCCAGGTTGGTTGTGGCTAATTTAATTTGCCCTTTTTCTGTTTTTAAAAGAATATTGGAAAGAATAGGAAGTTGAGTTCTGGTAGAAATATTTCTACCAACAGTGGGTAATACTTTATTTAGGTTTTCTTTTAAAACGGTAAAATGCATATTATTATAATTAGTATTAATAATAGAAGAGGGTGTTGATAAGTTTAAAAAATTTAACTTCAGAAGTCAATGGACAATAAAACCCCATAAATTTCACTGTGAATAAAACCGTCTTTTTAATGTGGATATTTTTGTGGATAAAAAGAAATCCCATGTGGATAAGTTGATAAAACAAAAACTTATCCCAAAAGCCTACTTTTTATCCCCAAGATATCCTCATTTATACTTTTATCTTCTGCCACAAGGCCGGCAATTTTTCTTACTCCGTGTAAAATGGTAGTATGATCTCTTCCGCCCAAAAAAGAGCCAATTTCCACCAGCGACATATCTAGTTCCGATTTTAAAATATAATAAACAATCTGGCGGGGGAGAGAAAAACTTCTGTCTCTTCGGTTTCCTTTTAAATGCGATAGTTTTAAATTAAAATATGAAGCAACGGTATTTAGCACCACCTCTGGTTTTAAGGCGGTTTGTTTATGGATTTCTTTAATAGTTTTACCAAGAACTTGTTTTATTAATTCTTTATCAAAACCAACTCCCTTGGTTTGCGACTCGGTATAGGCGCGGATAAGTACCCCCTCTAATTTTCTTGGGTTTTCGATACTCCCCGCAATTAATTTTGCCAGTTCAATGGGCAGGTCAATCCCTTTTTGTTTGGCTTTAATTAAAAGGATAGCACACCGTAGCTCAAAATCGGGCGGACCAATATCGACAGACAGTCCCCCCTCAAAACGTGATTGCAGTCTTGCTTCCAGTTTATTTATTTCTTCAGGAGGACGGTCAGAGGTGAGGATAATTTGTCCCCCGCGTTGTTGGATAGCATTAAAAGTGTGAAAGAACTCTTCCTGCACCGCGTTTTTTCCGGCGATGAACTGAATATCGTCGATTAAAAAAACAGCCAGATTTCGGTATTTCTTTTTAAAAGCCAGTGTTGTTTTGGTTGAGATTGCCTCAATAATGTCGTTAGTAAATTCCTCTCCGGTACAATAAATAAATTTGGTCTGTAGTTTGGTTTTTAAAATTTCATGAGCAATCGCTTGCATCAGATGTGTTTTTCCCACACCAACTCCGCCGTATAAAAAAAGCGGGTTATAAGAACTTCCTGGTGTTTTAGCTACCGCCGTGGCAGCAGCATATGCCATTTGGTTTGAAGAAGAAACAGCAAAATTGGTAAAAGTAAAAACCGGATTGAGGTGAATTGAGGACGAAGTTGGTTCAGTGGGAAGAGTGATAGTAAATAGAGGCCCATCAAGGTTTTTTTTGCTGGGCATGGACGTTGCAGTAAAAACCAATTTAGAATCAGTTTTAGTATAATTATCAATTGTTTTTTTAATAATCTGGTGATAACGTTTTTCAATGAGATTGATTAACATTGGTTGACCACAGCCGATAGTGGCAATTTCTCCATCAAAAGATAAAAGTCGTGTATGAGAAAGAAATGTTTGGAAAATCGGTTTACTCAGTTGTATTTCTAAATCAGCAAGAACTATTTGCCAAAGCGAGTTTGTGTCCATAAAAGTATCCACATCCTAGGCAAGTTATCCACATTTGTCAAGAGATGGAAACTAGTACTTTCTATAATAATATGATATGATTATTTTTTACCAATGACTAAACAGACATTTCAGCCCAAAAAAATGAAACGCCAGCGGATTCATGGTTTTAGAATCAGAATGAAAAGCAGAGGGGGAAGATCTGTGCTTGCCCGCAGACGCTCCAAAGGAAGAAAAAGACTTAGTTTTTAGAGTATGCTGCCAAAACAAAACAGACTTACCTATCAGGAGTTTATTAAAAACAAATCCCCAGCTTCTAAGTTTCACAGCCAAAATTTTAGTCTTACATTTAAAAAATCAAAAGAATTATACCCACGTTTTATAATACTAGTACCAAAATCTCTTGATAAAAGATCAGTTTTTCGCCATTTGACCAGAAGGATTATGGTAGAAGCAATTCGAATATATTTAAAAAACATAAAACAACCGGCAGATTGTTTGTTAAAACCTAATAAAATACTGAAACGGAGAGATTTATCAACTGTCAATGAGGAAATTAGAAAACTTTTTTTATTGGCAGGACTATTATAAACAATAAAAAATCCTTGAAAAAAACAACCCTTCTTCTTATTCGATTGTACCAACAACTATTCTCCCGAGGAATCTTGAAAATAATTTTCGGAGAGGGTTTGTGCCGATATAAACCTACCTGTTCAGAATATACTTATCAAGCGGTTACAAAGTATGGTACAATCAAAGGATTGTTTTTAGGGGCAAAGCGGGTTTTCCACTGTCACCCATTTGCCAAAGGAGGATTTGATCCGGTAAAATAATTTGAATTATGTTTAATCCCAATAACTTTTTTAATGCGCTTTTGGTTATCCCAATTTTAAATGCCTTAATTGGTTTATATAAATTGTTGTTTATATTGAAACTGCCGGGAGCATTCGGATTTGCTCTTATTCTTCTTACCGTATTAATCAGGCTGATATTAAATCCTTTAATGGCTGCTCAGATTAAGAGTATGCAAAAGATGAATAAGTTAAAACCCGAGATTGATAAGCTCGCCGCCAAATACAAAGACAATAAAACCCAATTGCAGCAAGAGCAAATGAAGCTTTTTCAAAGAGAAGGGATAAATCCCGCCGCCGGATGTTTGCCTCTTTTGGTGCAAATGCCGATACTTATTGCCCTTTATAATCTTTTTTTCCAGATATTAAATAATGGTAACTTATCCCATGTAACTGCTGAAATCAATAAAGTAGTCTACTTTTCTTTTCTTCAGATTTCTTCGCTTGATCTTTCTTTTTTTGGGTTAAATCTTGCTTCCAAACCGGCAGACTGGCAGAAAACAGGAATCTGGCTGCTTCTGGTACCAGTTGTTACCGGCCTTCTGCAGTATTGGCAGACAAAAATGATGACCCTGAAGAGCGCTGTTCTTGCTCCCGCAAGCGCGTCTACGGGGCAAGTCCCAGAAAAAAAGAAGGAAGAAGATATGGGTACCATGATGCAAAAACAGATGTCGATTATGATGCCACTGATGATTGGATTTTTTGCTTACACATTTCCTTTGGGGCTGTCTCTTTATTGGAACACATTTACTATATTTGGTATAATCCAGCAGTATCAAATAAATAAACAAACAGCCAGTGAAAATGACAAAAATAAAAAAGGAAAAACCAGTTGAACAAGATTTAAAAGAGATAACTTCCGATCTTCTAAACAGACTGGGAATTGAGGGGAGCGTGGGAATAGAGGAGGGGGAAGACGACCATTTTAAAGTAAATATCCAAACAGATGAAACTGGGCTTTTAATTGGTTGGCACGGCGAGACTCTCAATAGTCTTCAATTGCTTATAGGAGTCATCCTTTATAAAAAACTAGGCAAGTGGACCCGTTTGGTTTTGGATGTGGGCGGGTATAGAAAGGCTAGGGAAGAGAGCATCAAAGAAATGGTAGGAAGAATTGCGACCGAGGTTGAAACAACCGGATCCACTGTCACTTTACCCTATCTTACTCCACTTGAGCGGCGAATTGTACATTTAATGCTTTCCGACAACCCAAAAGTTGTATCAGAATCCTTGGGTGAGGGACGGGATAGGCGAGTAAACATAAAACTACGAAAGTAAAACATGTGATACGATCACTTTTTTACCTTCTCCTGCTCCTTTTACCTACACAGCTAGGCCGCCACTTTTTTTTTGATTTCTCTTCTATTTCCGGAATTAGAAGTGATTATCTGGCTCCGACGGTATTTTTAACCGATATTATTGTTCTTCTCATCATAGTAATAGAAACATTTAGCATCCTTAAGCATAATAATTGGAAGTCTGGGATTATCACTTTACAGAATTGTTTTCTGTTCTTTGTTATCTGTTATTTGTTATTTTCCTCTCTTCTTGTCGCCGCCAATAGTTGGGTCGCGCTTTATAAGCTCGTTAAAATTGTCGAATTTATTCTTTTAGGCTTGATGATTATCAGAATAAAACCAAATTTGACTACAACATTGACGATTTTAGCTATAAATATTATTTATTCCTCTCTTGTTGCCATCTGGCAATTCCGCTTGCAAAAATCCATCGGGGGATTTTTTTGGTTATTGGGCGAGAGAAGTTTTTATTCAGGGACTCCCGGGGTTGCCAGAGGTGATTTTTGGGGAAACTTCCTGCTTCGTCCTTATGCTACTTTTCCCCACCCGAATGTTTTAGGAGGATTTTTAGCAGTTATTCTGCCGCTTATCCTTTTTGCCCTGTTATCTTATCGCCAGGGGGTTGGTAGAGTTAAATATTTTATCCTCTTAATAAGTTTAATCATTGGATTGACTACCTTATTTTTATCTTTTAGCCGTGCCGCTTGGATAGTGGCTGTTCTCGGTTTTATTTTAGTCGCAGTCAATTACCAAAAATCGGCAGTTACCTGGATAAAAAGGAAAAGTAAAAGTATTCTGATCGTTTTTTATCTTTTGATCACTCTTTCGGTGGTAGTTCCTTTGATCATCCCAAAATTTGTGCCAATTAAAGAACAAAGTTGGGGAGAAAGAGAGGCTTTGATTAACGCCGCTTTGGCATTATCCGCAAATAGCCCTCTTTTTGGAGTAGGCTTAAATAATTCCATTCTTCAGCAGCGCCAGTTTGTTCCAGCAAGCAGCGGTCTTTATATTTTTCAGCCGGTCCATAATGTCTACTTGCTTATTCTGACGGAAACGGGACCGGTGGGACTTACCCTTCTTCTAATTTTTCTCACGGTAATATTTTTCCGAAGCTTACAAACTGCACCAATTTTGATTTTTCCCCTCATCCAGCTCTACTTCCTTGGTTTTTTTGACCATTATCTTTTTACCCTTCAGCAGGGTCTGCTTCTTTTTACCCTTTTTGCATCACTTCCCTTCCTGTAATGATATAATATTCAAACAGTGAAACTTCGTAAAATTTTATTATTCATTATTATTTTACCCCTGACTCTTTTTATTGACCTGATTCTTTATGCGATGCTAAAAACTTGCCCATCATGCACGAGTTTTTGGCAATGGGTAGGAAGTGAAGGGGCAATTTCTTTTCCAATTGTAGTCGGACTGACTACCTGGTTTAGTCAGTTATTGGCTAATTTTAAAATAGCAACTAATTCTAAGAATTAATAATCAATATATGAACATCGCAATTCTTGGCGGTCGCTTTGACCCGCCGCATATCTGGCATTTCTGGACTGCAGAGCAGATTCTGGAGAATCAGCCCGGAATTGACCAAGTTTGGTATATGCCGGACTATGAAAATGCCTTTAAGCCGATGATCGCTTATCCTTCCGATAGGATTGAAATGCTTCATTATATAGAAACCGGCAGAATAAAACTCTCAACTATTGCTATTGCTAAAGAAACCACCACTTATACAGTTGATGTTGTGTCTGATCTATTGAAATATTCTTATAATAGATATTATTGGATAGTTGGTTCCGACGTGACGTCGGAGTTTACTCGTTGGCGGGATTATCAAAAATTATCTCGCCTTGTTCAATTTTTGGTTTTTCCCAGAAAAGATTATCCGATCAAAAATCTGCCAGCTGGTTTTCATCGGGTTGCCGGCAATCTGATGCTTTCCAATGTCTCCTCAACCATTATTCGTGAACGGGTAAAGCGAGGATTGCCTATAACCGGATTGGTCGTTCCCGAGGTAGAGGAGTATATAAGGAGAAAAAACCTGTATAAATAAATACTATTTATTCTAATTTGCGGGTCCTGCCGCTCGAGTTTCCCAAGATGGTGCTCGTCCGCCAGCTGGCGGACTGCGCGCCATTTGGGATGCCCTTCATGGTGAACCCATTCAGGGTGAACCCATCTCTCGCGTCACCCGCTACTAAAATATATGTTAGCTGATCTATCTATCGATCCTGTTAGAACCACAAAGAAGTTAATTGATTTTATTAAAGAAGCAGTTCACAAAGCGGGTTTCGCAAAAGTAGTGATTGGTGTCTCAGGCGGTCTTGATTCAGCGGTTTCTTGCTTTTTAGCGGCAAAAGCTTTGGGTAGTGATAATGTAATTGTTGGACTTTTCCCTTATGGGGAGCTGAATAAAGAAGGAATTGAAGATGCCAAACTGATTATTAGAAAGCTGGTGATTCCTTCTTCTAATGTTATTTTGACGGATATAAAATCTTTTGTTGAGGGAATAGTAAGTCTTGACTTATCAATTGACGATTTGCGAAAAGGCAATATTATGGTACGGATGCGGATGATTCTTCTTTATGATTTGGCTAAAAAATATCAGGCATTGGTTTTAGGGACCGAAAATAAAACAGAATATTTGCTTGGTTATTTCACCCGCTTTGGTGACGAAGCGTCGGACATAGAACCTATAAAAGGACTATATAAGACACAACTGCGGCAGCTAGCCAAATACCTCAAACTGCCTACAAAAATTATTCAAAAAGTGCCATCTGCTGGTATGTGGAGCGGACAAACGGATGAAGGAGAGCTCGGGTTTTCCTACGAGGACACAGATCAAATTCTTTATCTATTTTTTGACAAAAAAAAAGAAGAAAGCGAGATAATAAAAAGTGGGTTTAAAAAAGAAATTGTTGAAAAAGTGATCGGACGTTTACGAGCAAACGAATTCAAACATAAACTACCTTACAAGATTGGTTAGATTACAAATGGATCTCTATTCTTAAGTGCCTCCTCAAGCATGTTATCGATTGCCGCTTGTATAGAAGGTGGTGGATTTTTACCAAAAGTTGACTTTTGAAGTTGTTGTAGTAGTATGTTGAGAGTTATTAATTTGCTATTTATCTAATATGCCTAGTGAATTTGGGCCAAAAGACTCTGATCTCGTAAATAATCATGCCACAGAAGGAACGTTTAAAGATCCAGCTGAAATTAAACGTTTAACAACTCCAGATACCACACCAGGAACAAGTGGTGATCACGCTTTAGAAGGTACGTCAGCGGCAGATACCGGGCAACAACCAAGTAGTCCGACGCCACAACAATAATTTACTACCATTAACTTAATTCTTAGTGAGTTGATCTTTCTTGTATAATATTTAGTTGATGCACACCTCAGGAGATTTCACGAAGAGCATACTCGACTTTCTTTTTGATATTATTCCGCAGGCGGGACAAATTTTGCGCCGCTATTTTCATGCAGAAGATTTACCGCAAAAAAGAAAAGGTGTCCACGATTTTGTTACCGTTGCCGATTTAGCCGTAGATAAGTTTTTCCGTGACAAATTGATAAAAGCTTATCCACAGATACCTATACTGACCGAAGAAAAAATAGAGGATGATTTGTTTTCTTTTGCCAAAGAACCAATTTTATGGATTATCGATCCTTTGGACGGAACCGCTAATTTTGCTAGGGGAGACGTTAATTTCTCGATAAGCGTTGCTTTAGTGAGAAAAGGGAGTCCAGTACTTGGGGTAATTTTTGCACCCGTCTCCAGTAGACTCTTCTGGGCAACCGAAAATGACAAATATGCATATTGGAATGGTAGAAGAATAACAGTTTCTCAAACCACTGATCTTGGGCAAGCGATTGTTTGTACGGATTGGTCGCATATTCTTGACACAAGGGACCAAACTACTTCTTTTTTGAAAAAAATTTATGGGCGCGTAAGACAGATCAAAATATTGGGTAGCGCAGCAACAGATATTACTCTTTTAGCCCGTGGCGGAGTAGATATCTATCACCATGTTAGATTATTCCCCTGGGATGTGGCAGCAGCAGGGCTTATCGCTCAAAAAGCTGGAGCGTTAGTGACAGACACAAAAGGAAAACCTTGGAATGCTTTTTCCAAAGGAATAATAGCGGCAAACCCAATACTTCATAGGAAAATATCAACTTTGATTGACTCCAGTTAAATACAAAAAGCAACAGGTTTTCTTTAATATAGGCACTTTTATTCCCACATTCCTTCGATTTTAGGAAGCACTTTACCCCAGGCTTCCATAAAGCGAATTTGTTTTTCCACCAGCTTTATCATTTCTTTCCGGTCAGGTTTTGCTGCAACAATTGCATTGTTCAAAAATTCCTCAACCTCTTTGCGGTCTTTGTCCATATAACGTCTGGCTGCATCAATACTGCCGCTAACCGCCTTGTATTCCAGATCATCCTGTAGGAAGTACTTATAAAATACATTAATGGTTTTCAGATTCACGCCATAGATCCGGACTTTTTCCCGAAGGTATTTGAAACGTTTGATATCCTGGCGCATCCGTGTCCAGAAAAACTTAGTCCGTAACGGTGGCAGATGGCGCACAACCATGTCTTTATCATAAAAATAAGTGAATCCCAGATATTCAGCATTCATCGCATAGTCGTCGTCTTCTCCCCGGGGTATATTGATGTCATAAGGAACCTTAAGAAACATTTTTCTGTTCTCAATCATATTGCCACCACAAGCCGTTTCCAACCGGGTGAGACGACCTCCGGGTGCATTGATTTGGTCTTTAATTGACTGATTGAAGAGTCGGTCTTTTGGCCAGTTAGCAAATTCGGCGATTTGTCCATCATAAAATTTATTTCCTCTGGCATCGGTATAACAGCCGCCTTTCCCCCAAACCTTAACGCCTTTGTGTTTTTCCCCGATATCCCTTTCACAAACTTTTTCTACATAGCCCGGTTGTTCAATCAGTTCGTCATCATCAATCGTCAGGATATTGTCATAACCTTTGAATGCCGCGTACAAAAGCATCCAGTTGCGGTATTGTCCGTAATTTGCATATCCCCATACATCGTCAAATTCTTTGGGGAAACCTGCCTTTTTCAGGGTCTTAACAATTCCTTTTCCTTCCTTACCAGTAAAAACATGTACGTCAAGGTCTTTCATGTAAGGCTTAACGAGTTTCTTTACATGGTTTTCAATGCTGTGGTGTGTTGAGTTTGGGAAAATAACAACATGAGATTTGACTTTTGATTTTATAAAACTCTCAAGCATCCGCCCCACAGTCCCTTTCACCGTCAATGGGTCCGGATGGTCAAAAATCATCCAGTTGCCGTCTTTTCCGGTAGTCCACTGAGAATATGAAGCGATACAAGTTTTCATAATTTTCTCCTTTCCAACTAATAATTATAGGTGGGATTGATAATCATAATAAACCTTCTTCTCGTTTTACTAATAATATGTATACAATCTATGCTTTAAATAACGTTTCTCTTTGACGTCCTCCATTTGGATAGTTTTTTTTTCTCTCTCTTGCCGGTCTGAATTCATATACCGGATATTCTCCATGCCTTATCATATTCATTATTTCTTCCATAACAATAGGATAAGCCTTTAAAACATCATTAGTGAATATTAATTGTTCTCTTACTTCCTGATTTATTCTTTCATAGAAGTCATCGAAGTCTCTACCCGACACTCTGCGTTTTACTGATTCGTAGATCTCTTTATATTTTTGTTCCATTGATCTAAGATTTCGTTTTATTGCTCTACGGTTCGTGTGTTTATATTTTTTTTCTACTTCGATGATTGTTTCAGCGCAGATAAGCTGAAGATTTCTCATCTCAACATACACTTTTCTTGCGTTCTCCAAAGGAACAATATAATCGCTGATATCTTCAAGGTTAAGTGAGGGATGACCATGCTTGTCAAATATCATTCTCATAAGGGATGCCTCGGATGCCTCGTGGCCAGCTAGTGATGAAGCTGCCGCCTCTGCCGGATCGGTTGGTCGATAGCCTGATTGGGCTCTGAAATGTTCAGTTTCTGTGGCAAAACCAGTGAAATACGCATATCTTTTATGAAGCTCTTTCCAAAGTTTTACTAGAAACATAGGTAGCCATTCATTATCTGATCGATACTGCCAGTCGACTATGCCGTTTGCTTTTGAAATCTCAGGATTGGAAGGATACCATCTTACATATTTTGCAGTATCTTGGTTAAAAATCCATGACATATTGGCTGAGTCGACATTTGTTACCCTCCCTGCTGCTCCTGCTTTAAAAAAGACAAAAGGTTTCGCCGGCCCGGCGATATATGAGAATATTCTTCCTTCAGGAGGTATTAAGGAATTAAGCAAGAGCTGTTCAATATATCTTACGGTTCTTGGATCAGGGAGTTTTGTTTTTGTGTTTGTAACAGCTTGAATTATTACCTCTGCGGCGTCTTGTAAATCAATTATTTTGTCAGCACGGTGGGAAACGTGGAATACTCGAGGCTTATCTCTTAAGTCTTCCATAGCTCGGTGCATTTCATCTCTCCAACCTGGGGATACTTTCAACTCAGGCATGTCCGCAGAAAGTTGCTTAACTGTTTTTCCCAAAGGATCAAAAAAGCCACGTAGACTGTTTGGTTCATAGTAGAAATCGGAAGTGGTTAGTTGATCTCCAACCCAAAAGATAAAGCTATTGGGTTCACTAGGTTCGATACCTACACTTCGTAAAACTTCCGGTTTTACGATTTTTCTCATTAGTGGTGGAATAACATCGTCATCAAGGCTGAGTGATGCTATTTGTTTTCCATTCCCAAGGACCATTGCTCCCTGTAATGCGTCCAATTTTAATCTGTTTGAATCGTATTCAGGATTAGAAACAATTTTTCTTATAATTCCCTCAGGAAGATGTGTTCTCTTGACGAGCGTATCCACAACTCGATTTTGAAGTTCCGACGATAGGAAAAAGATGGGCAAGGTTTCACCAATATTTTGTTCAACCTGTTCTAGAATTTGTTCTCGTCCTTTGCTTTGTTCTGGATCCGATCCATCTGCAATGAGCATAAGACTGTCATTCATCCCGTCATTTATCATCAACTGCTGTGTCGCTTCAATCATTCTAGGTAGAGAACCGGGTACATCTGGAGTACCCCATCTGCCACGTGACGCACAGGTAACTAATCTCTCTGGAAAATTACGGGGATCTGGTAGAGTAGTTAGTCTTAGTATTTCTCCAACCATATTAATTCATAAAAAAACTACGTTATAAGCTAACGTAGTTGAATATATTGGTTATTCCTTGATTTGTTATTAACTCTTTTAAAAGAATTATAAAAACCATCAGTAGTAAATACTCGGGTTAATAACTTTAGATTTTTCATACTTTATCATACAAAATTTCTTTTTGTCAATACAGCATTTTATATACATTAATAGTATCTTAAGATGTTTTCAAAACAATTCTTTCATGCTATATTGTTCTAACTGTGGTAATTGATGAGCTTTATCCTCTTATCACTTCTTCCGATCTAATCAAGTATGCCAAGCAATTCAATCGCGAGCTGATTGCGGCACTTTCCAATCAACATTCATCTCTGCCGACAATTCTTAATCCTGTTTATAAAATGACTCCTAATTCTTCCTTTGGAGTGGCGGTTTCAATTGGAGGCACCAATGGTTATGCCTCGGTTTTCCGGATAAATAAAAATGGTGTTTTGAAATTTTTAAATAGAAAGCTTTTTTCTCTTCCAGAACAAACAACAAAAGATAATTTATTTCATTTGATCACTAAAAATATTTTATCGGTAACAAAAGGAAGAAAAAAAACTTTTCCCATAGGATTAGGCTTTGCTTATCCTCTCAAACCAGTGATTACCCATAGGTTTGTTGATGGTGAGCTTCTTTTTATGTCAAAAGGGAGAAATATAGAAGGACTGGTTGGGAAAAGAGTCGGCCAGGAATATCACAAATTTTTGATTAGAGAGTATGGGATTGATACTGCTGTATCGGTTGCAAACGATGCCATTTGTCTTCTTTTGGGCGGAGATGGGGCAGAAATTGCCGGAGTGGTAGGCACTGGGCTTAATTTTGCCTATTGGGAAAAAAGAGAGTCAATTGCTCCGCTGAAGCTTGGTGAACTTCATCATTTTTCTCAAACAGAAGTGGCTATAAATATAGAAGCTAAAAATTTTGATAAAATTGCCGCAACTAGACTCCGAGAGATAGTTGATAAAAGAAGTGATGATCCCGGATATTCTCTGGCGGAAAAAGAAGCAGCCGGAGCATACCTCTTCCAAATATTTAATGCCGGCAAAGATAAAATACTAGGCAAAGATTTTCCCTCCCTT
>Ga0315281_10005014_pt1 | contig 19035 bp, 14 predicted proteins | sample YL17G07_0_MG_FD_204540 | JGI IMG/M metagenome (GOLD analysis project Ga0315281, IMG submission 204540) | Sediment microbial communities from Yellowstone Lake, YNP, Wyoming, USA - YL17G07_0 | ecosystem: Environmental > Aquatic > Freshwater > Lake > Sediment | place: USA: Wyoming | collected... | reverse complement strand
ATCTGCTCGCGCTCGCGCGCCTCGATGCGCCGCAGGGGCGGCCGCACCACCGCCCGCTCGATCCGCCCCAGCAGCGCCAGGGCTACCTTCATGCGGTTGTGCATGTCCACGAACGGCGGCGCGTAGAAGACCCGCACCAGGGGCTCCAGCCGGTCGTTGAGGCGGCGGGCCTCCGCCAGATCCTCCCGCCGCACCGCCGCGAACAGGTCGGCGTGCAGATCCGCCACGACGCTGCCCATGCCGGAGATGGAGCCGTCCGCGCCCAGCAGGTAGCTCGCCATCAGCGACATCGTGTAGCTGGAGAGCAAGGCCACCGGCCGCGGAGCGGCGCGCAGCGCACGCAGGTTGCGCTCCAGCGCCGCCATGTCGTTGCTCCAGTCCTTCACCCCGACCACGGTGGGGAGCTCGGCCAGCCGGGCCAGCGTCTCCGGGCTGTAGCCGATCCCCCCGGCGGGCGGGTACTCGAATACGATCAGCGGCAGGTCCACCGCGTCGGCAATGGCGCGGAAGTGCTCCACCGCCATCTCTGGCCGCAATTGCGCGCCCCACATGAACAGGGTCGGCGGGAACACCAACGCGCCGGCCGCGCCCAGGGCCTTGGCCTCGCGCGCCATGTCCACCGCTTCCAGGGTGCCGTCGGTTTGGATGCCCGTGATCAGCGGCAGGCGCCCGCCGACCTCGTCCAGGGCGATCTCCAGCGCCCGGCGGCGCTCCGCCCGGTCCAGCGAGGACACCTCCGCGGCGTGCCCGTTGCAGACGATGGCCGTCACGCCCGGCACATCCGCCAGCCAGCGCAGGTGCCGCCGGTAGCTCGGCTCGTCTATGGACAGGTCGTCGCGGAACGGCAGCAGGTTGGCCGGCATCGCGCCGGAGAAGCGGAAGGTCTTGTCCATGGCGTCCTCGCAGGTCGGCGGGGGGTTGTGGCCGCATCCTAGCCGATCCGGCGGCCATTGTCATGGACAGTCCGCGCGCCCAGATGGCGGCGGGGAATCCAAGCGGGGAGCAATTCCATTCTTCAAATCAGAAATTAGACAATTGGAAGAGAGGTTCCAGTGCCCGCAATGTTGGGGGCGCCGCCCCGCTCTGCCGTTGGGCTCGGCGCTAACGCGCCGAGCGCCCCGGCAGGGAGCAAGCCCCCTGCACCCCTTTGAAGTGTTGTGTTTTCTTGGCGGAAGGTTCGCCAAGAAAACCCAAAAGAGGGGCGCATCTATGAGCAGGCCTCCTCTACACCTTCAGCCGCACCTCCGTGACGCGCATCACGGAGAGCGGCTCGCTCGGGTTCACGATGATCGGCTCGAAGGCGGGGTTCATCGGCTGGAGGATGGTGGTGCCGTTGGACTTGCGGAAGTACGTCTTGACCGTGAACTCCTCCTCCCCGCGGCGCGCCAGGACGATGTTGCCGTTGTGCACCGGCGCCGTGGGCGCCACCAGCAGCAGCGCGCCGGGCAGGATGTTGCCTCCGATCATGCTCTCGCCCTCGGCGATGACGAAGAACGCGTCCTTCTCGCCCGCCTCGATGGGCTCGAACTGGTCGGGCTCCACCGCGTAGGACTCCAGCCAGGGGCCGCAGGCGGCCTTGCCCAGCACGGGCGCCAGGCGGATGCCCGCCGGCGGCGCGGCGGCGCTGGCCGGCCGGGGGCGGAACAGGTGCTGCACCGGCTCCGGCGCCTTCTGGCGGTACGCCGCCTCGATCAGCTGCGCCGCGTCCAACTCGAACTTCTCCGCGTAGAACAGCAGCGTCTTGTCCTTGGGCATGTGCCCTTCGGAGATCGCCTTGCGCAGCAGTTCATACGGGACCTCGTAGGCGCGGGCGCACTCCTTGATGTCCGCGAAGCCCAACTCCTGGATGCGTTCCCGCAGGATCTCCGCCACGGTCTTGGTCTTGTCCTTCATCGCTTGGCTCCCGAAAAAAAGTCGGCGGATCGTCCTTGATCCGCGGTTACGCGACGTCCGCGCGGGCGGGGTGTTGCTGGGGAGGCGGCAAGGCTGGCTCGCTCCTTGAGCCGCTGGGCACCGTTCCTGGTGCGGCCCTGCCGTTCCCGCCGGCGCCGCCGCGCGCTTCACCGAAAATTCCACACCGCTTCTGTCTCCCTCAAGGGAAGGCGGGCGCCGCAGGTTCTTCCACTGAGCCTGCTGGGGCGCAATCTTCCTTGTTGCGCCACCGGCCCGCGCCTCCTTGCTATTGGTAACCAACCAACAGTTTGTTGTCAAGTCCCGCGTGAACAATAATAGGTTGCCCGCCCTATTGCCGCCGCGGAGCAGATCCGGCTTGACGAAACCCCTCGCCAATCCGATAACGGTGCAGACTTGGCTGCGCCGGTGCCTGTCTGGAGGGCGCCGGGATGCGTGGCCAGGCACAGGACCGGGTCCCGGGGCGCCGTGTAAACGGCCCGGGGGCTAACTCGCGCGGCCACCGCGCCCGGCGTCTCCCGCATACCGAATTCCCCACGATGCCGCTTTCGCGACGCAGCCTGCTCAAGTGGATCGCCCTGACCGCGGGCGGCGCGGCCGTGACGGCCACGGCGCGCCTGACTTCCGCCCTGGCCGCCCAGGGCAATCCGGCGCCGCTGCTGTGGGTCAACGACGACGGCGCCGATCTGAACCTGCTGGCGCAACTGGGCCGCGACCTGCCGGACTTCCTGGAGCTGGTCTCGGCGCGCTGGGACGTGGCCGGCTTCGACGCGCTGCAAGGGGCGGGCGTGAGCCTGCCCGTGGACGGCTTTTCCTCGGCGCCGGTCGTGCTGCTGGAGGCCATCCCGGACCCGGCCGAGGCGGATCTGCCGCTGGAGCGCTGGGTGGAGCAGGCCAAGGCGGTGATCTTCCTCGGCACGGAGGCGTGCTATGGCGGCATCCGCACGACCCTGGAGGACGTGCGGCGCGTGGAAGCACTTTGCCGCGGCCACAAGACCCCCTTCCTCAAGCTGCCGGGCGTGCCCGTGCCGGCGCACCACATTGTGGGGGTGCTGAGCCACCTGGAGTTCGTCGGCTTTCCCGCCCTGGACAGCCAATATCGCCCGGAGCTGTACTACGGCCAGGTGATCTGCGAGCACTGCGAGCGCAGTGGCGATCTGGAGGCCGGCCGCTATGCGGAGTTCCTGGGCGACCGCGGCTGCCTGTTGCGCCTGGGCTGCAAGGGGCCGGTCACGCACAACAGTTGCTCCCAGGTGCGCTGGAACGGCGGGGAGAACTGGTGCGTGGGCGCGGGGGGGCCTTGTGTCGGCTGCTGCGAGCCCGGGTTTCCCGATCATGGCGGCTTGGGGCTCTACGGGCGGTTGCCGGGCGACCGGCTCGCTCCGCGCTCGCCCCTGCTGCGGGCGGGCGACCGGCTGGGGAAGGCCCTGCTGGGGGTCACGGCCGCGGGCATCGCGCTGCATCAGGCGCGCCGCTGGGTGACCCGGCGGGAGGCCGCCCGCGCGGCGGCCGCCGCGCCCCGGGAGCCCTGACATGGCCGCCGCCTCATTCCATGTCTCCCGCGCGGAGGGCCGGGTCGCGCTGGCGCAGGACGATTCCGGCACGATCCGCCTCGTCAGCACCGCGCCGCGGGACTTCGAGGGCTTGCTGGCCGGTCGCTCGCCGCTGGAAGCGGTCTACCTGACCCAGCAGATCTCCGCCGACTCCGGCGTGAGCCACGCGCTGGCGGCGGTGACGGCGTGGGAGCGGGCCGTGGGGCTGAACCCGCCCGCCAACGGCATCCTGCTGCGGGACCTGCTGCACGCGCTCTCCCTGCTGCACGCGCACGTGCGGCACTTCTACCTGCAAGCGTTGCCGGATTACATCGCGGCGGCGGACCTGGCCGCCTACCGCGGCTCCTGGCCGGAACTGCAACGCATCAGCCGGGCCGTGGCCGCCCACTCCCCGGCCTGGGCCAAGGCGCCGGGCCCCCACCCCTTCAACGCGGCGCAGGTGGATCGCCTGGCGGAAAGCCGGCTGCGCGCCGTGCGGACCCTGGGGGTGCTGCAGCGCATGTTGGCGCTGCTGGGCGGCAAGTTTCCCGTGGCCATGTCCATCGTGCCCGGGGGCTGCTCCGTGGCGCTCAGCGACGCGCTGCTGCTGCGGCTGCGGCGCTACCTGGCGGAGGCGCGCCCGTTCCTGGACGACCAGATGTTCGAGGATGGCCTGCTGGTGGTGCAGCACTACCCCCGCGTGAAGACGCTGGGCGGGGGGAGCCGGGGACTGCTCTGCGCGGGCACCCTGGGCGAGGACGAGGGGCCCACCCAGTCCATGGTGCCGGCGGGCGCGTACATCGCGGGTCACTTGGAATCCTTCGAGCGCGCCGTCACCGAGTCCATCGCGCGAGCCTACTATCGCTTTCCCGGCGGCAAGGCGGCGCCGCGGGCGCTGCTGCAGCCCGCGGCGGACAAGCCGGGCGCCTACAGTTGGATCAAGGCGCCCCGCTTCCGCGGAGCGCCGATGGAGACCGGCGCCCTGGCGCGCCTTGTGATCACGCAGGTCACCGGCTCGCGCTCGCACCTGGGGTCCGTGCCGGCGGACATCGAGGCGGCGCTGGGCGCGTCCCTGGAGCAAGGCAACACGGTGGCCGGCCGGATGCTGAGCCGGCTGGGGGAGGCGCGCCTGCTCACCGCCCGCTGCGCCGCGCTGCTGGAGCGGCTCTATCCGGCCCAGCCCGCCGTCGCCCCCGACGCGGCGATGTTCTCCGCCGACGGCGTGGGCGTGGGCGATGTGGAGGCCCCGGCCGGCGCGGTGCGCCACCGCCTGGTGCTCGAGCGCGGCCAGATCGCCTCCTACGACATCATCACCCCCAGCACCTGGAACGGCTCGCCCTCCGACGAGCGGGGCGAGCCCGGCCCCCTGGAGGCGGCGCTCAACGCCGGCACCCTCAACCTGGCGGAACGCGAGGGCCGCCTGGCGGCCTCCCGCATTGTCCACTCCTTCTGCTTCAGCATGGCCGATGCCGTCCACTGACACGATCCCCCGCCGGAGGATGCGGCGCGCGCCGCGGCGCCCGGTAACCCGGCTGGAGCGGCTGGACGCCCTGCTGACCGGGGCGGCGCTGCTCTCCGCGCCGGTGGCCGTGGGGCTGCTGATTGTGACGGGCGAGCTGACCGGCTGGCTGCGCGGGCCGTGGGCGCCGCTGCCGGCCCTGCGCACCCTGCACGCGCTGGCCGGGCTGGCGCTGCTGCTGGCGCTGAGCTACCGGGGGGTGGCGGGGCTGCTCCGGCTCGCCCGCCCCCGCGCCGGTCCCGGCCCGCGCCCCACCGGCTTCCGGGGACGGTCGGCCGCCGCCGGGGCCTTGCTGCCGGCCACGCTGCTGCTGGTGCTGACCGCGCTGGCCTATGCCGGCGCGGAAGTCTGGTGGTCCCGGCGCTTCGGCCACGCCCTGCTGCCCCTGCTGACCCCCCTCCAGTGGAGCGTGGCGCACGCGCTCCTCGCCCCTTATTTTTACGCCATTTTGCTGTTAGTATCGTTTCTAAGAGGGAAGACCTTGCTCCGCCGGTTGTTGCGGGAGATGAGAGAGCCCTAGCGCTCGCCCAATCGGCAGGAAGAACCGGTGCTGCCGGCCATGAGCCGGTGCCGTGAAGGTCCAACCGCTTTGCCGGTTCGTGCGCCCAGCCGGGCCGCCACCCCGCCCAGCCGGGCCGACCGCGAGCGCCACCTGGAGATGCTGAGATGGCAGACGTCAACTACTACAAGGCTGACCTGAGGGAGATCGAGTTTTCCCTGTTCGAGCAGTTCCGGCTGGGAGACGTGTTGGCCAAGGCGCCCTATAACCACATGAGCGCCGAGGATGCCCACATGATCCTCAAGGAGGCGTACACCTTCGCCACGGAGGTGGTGGGGCCCACCATGAAGCCCTCCGACCAAGCGGGGGTGCGCCTGGACAACGGGCAGCCCCACGCGCCCAAGGAACTCAAGGCGGTCTGGAAGCAATACTACGCGGCCGGCTGGAACACCCTCACGATGTCCCAGGCCAACGGCGGCCAGGGCGCCCCGCAACTGCTGGGCGTGGCCGTGTTGGAGATGATGAGCGGCGCCAACACCGCCTTCCACATGTATCCGGGGCTGACCGCCGCCGCCGCCGCGGTGATCCGCGCGGCCGGCACGGCGGAGCAGCGCGAGCTCTACGCGCCCCGGCTGGAGGACGGCTCCTGGTGCGGCACGATGGTGCTGACCGAGCCCCAGGCCGGCTCCGACGTGGGGTTGAGCCGCGCCAAGGCCGTGCCCAACGCGGACGGCACCTTCGCCATCAGCGGCCAGAAGATCTTCATCTCCAGCGGCGACCACGACCTGACGGAGAACATCATCCACTTGGCGCTGGCGCGCATCGAGGGCGCCCCCAAGGGCACGCGCGGCCTCTCGCTCTTCATCGTCCCCAAGTTCCGCGTCAACCCCGACGGCTCCCTGGGCGAGCCCAATGACGTGGTCTGCACGCACCTGGAGCACAAGCTGGGCATCCACGCCTCGGCCACGGCCGCGCTGAGCTTCGGCGACAACGGCAAGTGCGTCGGCTACCTGCTGGGCGCCGACCCCGCCCGGCGCGCGGACGCCGCCCAGGGCACCGCGCCGGGCGAGGGCATGAAGAAGATGTTCCTGATGATGAACACCGCCCGCATCGGCGTGGGCGTGCAGTCGCTCGGGCTGGCCTCCACGGCCTACTTCAACGCCCTGGCCTATGCCCGCACGCGCCTGCAGGGCGCCCATCCCACCAAGGGCCGCGGGGCCAAGGAGGCCGTGCCCATCATCGAGCACGCCGACGTGCGGCGCATGTTGATGGAGATGAAATCGCTGGTGGAGGGCTGCCGCGCGCTCATCTACTCCTCCGTGAAGATGCAGGACGAGGCGGCGCAACTGCGCGCGGCCAAGTCGCCGGAGGCGGCGGAGGTGAGCGAATACATGGGCCTGTTCATCCCGCTGGTCAAGGGCTTCGTCTCCGACGCCGCCCTGCGGGTGGCCTCCACGGCGTTGCAGGTCTACGGCGGCCACGGCTACTTGCAGGACCATCCCGTGGAGCAGTACTTCCGCGACGCGCGCATCTTCCCCATCTATGAGGGCACCAACGGCATCCAGGCGCTGGACCTGGTGGGCCGCAAGCTGGGCGCGGGCGGCGGCAAGTACATCGGCCGCTTCATCAAGGAATGCGGCGACCTGGCCGATACCCTCAAGGCGCGTCCGGACCATGCCCGCGAGGGCGAGCTCTTCGCCAGGGGCGTGGCCGCGCTCAACGGCGCCGTGGGCAAGTACCTGGAGTACTTCACCCAGGGCAAGACCGACCTGGTGCTGGTGACCGCCACGCGCTTCATGGACGTGATGGCCCACGTGCTGATCTCCAAGCTGCTGCTGGAGGCCGCCCTGCTGGCCGAGGGTCCGCTGGCCAAGGCCCAGGCGGGCAGCCAGGACGCCCAGTTCTACCAGGGCAAGATCGCCAGCGCCCGGTTCTTTGTGCGCAATCTGCTGCCGGTCTCCATCGCCCACACGGAGGTGATCGCCGCCGGCGACGCCACGGCGCTGGAAGTGCCCGACGGCGGGTTCTCGCTGGCGTTCTAAGGCGAGCCGCCACCCCATTTCCCCCAAACCATTGAATATCCCCCCTTCCGGCGATTAGGCCGGGGGCGGGGAGCACTCCACCTTCTTGGCACATCTTGGGGTCTCCTCCCGACGAGGTGTCACTTGACACCGCGCCATTTTCGTGTTAGACATATGTAATGCTCCACCGCCTCTCCAACTCCCCGTTCTTCCCCATCAGTGGCCGCCCCGTCTCCTGGGAGCGCCACCCGGCGCGCTGCATCGCACCCCGCCGCCATTTCGCGACACTGGTCGCGGTCCAGAAAAAAAATTCGCTATGCGAACCCAATTTAGAAACCATGCAATACATTGAACTGAAAGGAGCGCGGCACGAAAACGCCGGAAATTCCGGACAGCAGGTTGCTCAAGCTGACGGGATGACGAACTTGGCCTTCCGCGGCCGAAAAATTACTGACGAACCCAATTTTCCCCCCCCTTCTTCCGCCGCATTCCCCGCAACACTACTCCCCGAATCGTATTCGGTTGCGCGCCCCTCGCCGCAGCCAAACACGAAAAATGAACAAACAAACCCAATTCGATACAACATTGATAAGAAAGGAGAATGTTTCGAGAAGGGAGCTTCGTATTGAACAGCAGGTTGCTCAATCTGACGGGGAACGAAAGTAGGCCACAGGATCGCGCGACCGAGCAGGGCCGCCGCGACCGACGCCCAGAAGCCGGAGACGCCCGGCCGGGGGCAGATCCTGCCCCCGCTGCTGCGCCGCTAATTGGTCTGGGCGGGCTGGAAGCTCAGCCCTTCCTTCTCGATCAGGGACTTCGCCAAGTCAAGGTATGTGTCCCGGAAGGGATAATTGCAGTCCGCGCGCGTCTTGACCACCCAGTACTCGTGGAAGCCGTGGTCCTCGCATTCCTCGTGGTCGCGCTCGATGTTGAACGGGCAGTCGCCGGGCTGCTTGAGGATCACCCGCTGGAGGGTGTCCTTCGGGACGTCCAGGTAGGTGTGCAGCATGTTCTCGAACTGCGAGATCTCGGACGCCTGCGTGGTGTCGTCACCCGGCTCGAACAGCTCCTGGTCCGTATAGCCGTCCTCCAAGGGAATGCGGATGCTCCCCTGGTGCAGCAGTTGAAGCACCATGCGGATGCCCTGGACATGGTTCAGGTACTCCGCGTGCTCGTCCAGCAGATCGAGGGAAACGGTTACCGACTGAGCGCGGGAGAGCGCGTCGAAGATCAACTCCTCCGCCGCGGTCACCTGTTCCGGGTACTCGCAGGCGAAGACGCAGATGGGGGCGCCGAGGCTCTCCCGGCCAGGGGCGGACGCGGTGGAGTGAACCTCGATGCGGTTCTCCTCCGCCTTGAACAGGAGATGGGCCTGTTCCGCGTTGACGAGGGTGGCGTCGCCATTGTCGAAACGGAAACGAATCCATGTGGGCATGGATACAACTCCAGGCTGCAGGGCGGGAAGGTGAAGTCGCGTTGGAACCGGGCTGTCGGTAGCGGGGCCCCGCGCCGCGCCCAGTGGCCCGGGAACGTCTCGTCCGCGCGACGGATCGGATACCGGGATCAGTATAGGCCAACCGCCGGCGCAATGCCAACAGCAGGGGAGCCTCCCTGCCGGGCCCGCCGCGGCCGCCTACTGCAGGAGCAATTCGTCCACGACGGGCGGCTTGTAGACCATTTCCGTGATCTTCACCGCCTGGCGGCCCTTGTAGGAGCCCTGATAGCCCTTGAACTTGTTGATTCCCTCGACCATGATTTGCAGGGGCTTGTCCACCTCCTGCTCCAGCGTCAGGATGTCGCCGGGCTTGAGGTTGAGGAAGTCGCGCACGTTGATTTCCGTCCGCCCCAGTTCCGCCGCGACCTCCACCTTGGCGCTCTGCAGGTTGGTGCGGAAGCGGTTGAGCCAGGTGGTGTCCACCTCGGCCTGGTCGCTCTGGAAGCCGGCATTGAGCTTGGCGCGGATGGGCTCGATCATCGAGTAGGGAATGCAGAGCGTGATGGACATGGGGGCCCGGCCCATCTCCACGTCGAAGGTCACCACCACGACGACCTCGCTGTGGGGCACGATGGAAACGAACTGCGGGTTCACCTCCGACCGGCTGTAGGTGATCTGCACCGGGAACACCGGCCGCCAGGACACCTGCAAGTCCTCCAGCGCGGAGATGACCACGCGCTTGATCATGCGCTGCTCGATGGCGGAGAAGTCGCGCCCTTCCGCCTTCACCTCGAGCTCGCCCGTGCCGCCGAAGAACAGGTCAATCAGCGTGAACACCAGCCGGGTCTCCAGCACCATGATCGCGTTGCCCCGCAAGGGCGTCATGCGGAACAGGTTGAGCGAGGACGGCACCGGCAGGGTCTTGAGGAATTCGCCGAACTTGATCAGCTCGGTGGACCGCACGCTGATGTCCACCACCTTGCGCAGGGCCGTGGACAGCGTCAGCCGGAACACGCGCACGAAGCGGTCGTGGATGATCTCCAGCGTCGGCATCCGGCCGCGGATGATGCGGTCCTGGCTGGTCAGGTCGTAGGGAATGACGGCCTCGTCGCCGCCCGCTCCGCCGCCCTGGGCCGCATCGTCAACCTCGAACTCGCCGCCGGAAATGCCCTTCAACAGGGCGTCAACCTCGCTTTGGGACAGTACCGAACTCATGACACCTCCACCGGATTCATGCCGGGTGCGGGCCTGGCCGGAACGCCGTCGCGCTCCGCCTGGGCGATCGCTCGAACCGGGAAGCGGGAGCGCCCCCGGCTCCTTGCAGCTAGTTTACTCCATTTCCGCCCGCGCTGCGCAAGAGGGGGCGCCGGAACCGTTCCGTCGCCGCCCCATCGTCGGCAAACGACTGATCCGTTGCCGATTCTTGAGTATTCTGCCCCACCCCGCGCCAACGGCGGGCAGGGGAACCCTCCCCCTTCCAAGCAAGAAGCGGTCCAGGGCGGGGCGGCAGGCCGAGCGGCCGGCGGGGCGCCGCGGGCGCTCAGGCCGGGCTCAGGGTCGCGACCACCGGCGCATGGTCGGAGGCGCGCTCCCGGGCCCGCTCCTCCCGGTCAATCCAGCAGGTGGCGACCCGGGCGGCCAGGCAGGGCGCGGCCCAGACGTGGTCAATGCGCAGACCCCGGTTGCGGCGGAAGGAGGCCTGGCGGTAGTCCCACCAACTGTAGTGCCCCGGCTCCGGGTGCAGGGCGCGAAAGGCGTCGCTGAAGCCCCAGCCGCGCAGCCGCTCCAGGGCGGCCCGCTCGTCGGGATGGAAGCCCACCTGACCTTCCATCTCCGCCACGCTGAACACGTCGTCGGGCGTGGGCGCCACGTTGAAGTCGCCCACGAACAGCAGCGGGTCCGCCGGGCCGTACTCCGCAAAATACGCCGCCATCTTCCGCAAGAACTCCAGCTTGTGGGCGAACTTGGGCGAGCCCACCTCGCTGCCGTTGGGGATGTACGCGTTGACGATGCGCAGGCCGGCCACCGTGGCGGCGATCAGCCGCTTCTGCTCCTCCGCGCCGGAGCCGTCGAAGCCCAGGCGCACCTGCTCGATCGGGTGGCGGGCCAGCAGGGCGACGCCGTTGTAGGTCTTCTGCCCCAACACCGCGGTGCGGTAGCCCAGGTCGTTCAGGGCGGCATGGGGAAACTGGTCGTCGGTGACCTTGGTCTCTTGCAGGCAGAGCACGTCGGGCCGGTGCTCGCCCAGCCAGCGGCATACGGCATCCAGCCGCGCCCGCAGCGAGTTCACGTTCCAGGTGGCCACCGTCAGCGCTTCGGCCATGCTCGGGGGGCGGCGGTCGGGGCCGCTCAGCCGTAGATGTTGAATCCGCCGTCCACGAACAGCGTCTGGCCGGTGATGCCCGCGGAGCGGGGGCCGGCCAGGAAGGTCACGGCGTGCGCGACTTCCTCCGCCGTCACGTTGCGCTTGAGGGCGTTCTTCTCCGCCGCATTGTGCAGCAGATCCAGGAAGTCCTTGATGCCGGAGGCGGAGAGGGTGCGGATCGGCCCGGCGGATACCGCGTTGACCCGGATGCGCTCCGGCCCAAGCTCCATCGCCAGGTAGCGCACGGCGGACTCCAGCGAGGCCTTGGCGCTGCCCATCACGTTGTAGTTGACGGTGGCGCGCTCGCTGCCGATGTAGGTCAGGGTGATGACCGAGCCGCCTTCCACGGCCAGCAGGGGGCGGGCGTGCCGCACCAGCGCGATCAGGCTGTAGGCGCTCACCTGTTGGGCATACAGGAAGCCCTCCAGGCTGATCTCCGAGGGCCGGCCAGACAACTCGTCCCGCTTGGCGGAGGCCACGGAATGGAGCACGACGTCCAGCCGCCCGAGGCGCTCGCGGATCTGGCCGGACACGGCGGCCATCGAGGCGTCGTCGGTCACGTCCATCGGCAGCAGCAAGTCGGGTGCGAAGCCTTCGGTCAGCTTGCGGATCTTCTCCTGCGTGCCCTCCCTGTCCAGCGGCTGATAGGTCAAGGCGAGGCGGCAACCCTGCGCCGCGAGGTCCTCCGCCGCCGCGTAGGCGATCGAGCGCCGGTTGACGATGCCGGTTACCAGCGCGACTTTGCCTTGCAGGTCATCCATGGTCCCGCTGCGTCGGAGCCCCTTGCGTTGCACCCCCGGAGTGGCCCGACCCTGCCACGATTGGCCGAGACGGGTCAATCGTCAATCCGCGTGCCAAGGGCCGCGCGGTGCCGCCATCCGGGCCGCTCAGTTCACCAACCGTCCGCCTTTGAACACGGCGCGGTGGTTCTCCCGGCGCGAAACCGTGGTGATGTCGCGCAGCGGATCGCCCTTGACGACGAGCAGGTCCGCCGCGGCCCCGGCCGCGATGCGTCCCTGGTCGGGCAGGCTCAGCAGCTCCGCGGCCGTCTGGGTGGCGGCGCGCAGGGCGTCCACCGGCGCCACGCCCACCTCGACGAGAAACTCCACCTCGCGCGCGTTGTCCCCGTGCAGGTTGAACGGGGTGCCGGCGTCGGTGCCCATGGCGATGGGGCCGCCCGCCCGGTAGTACATGCGGATTGCCTCGCGGTGGCGCTCCACCACGCGCAGGGACTTCTCCACCACGTAGGCGGGGATGCCGTTCTTGGCGTTGAGCAGGATGTTGTTCACCGCCGCCAGGGTGGGCACCAGGAAGGTCTTGCGCGCCAGCATCTCCCGCACGCACTCCTCCGTCATGAAGATGCCGTGCTCGACGGAGTCGATTCCGCCCCGCACGGCATTGAGGATGCCCTGGGAGCCCTGGGCGTGGCTGGACGACTTCTTGCCGAAGCGCTTGCCCTCCGCGATCCCCGCCGCCATCTCCTCGGCGGAGTAATGCGCGTCCTCCGGGTTCACTCCCGGCGTCATCACCCCGCCGGTGGCCATGATCTTCACCTGATCGCACCCGGCGTGGATCTGCTCGCGCACGGCCTTGACGACGTCCTCGACCCCGTCGGCGATCCGGCCGATCTCGTTGCCGTGGCCGCCGGTCATGCAGATCATGCGGCCCACGGCGCGGATGGTGGGGCCGGGGAACACGCCCCGGTGCACCGCGTCGCGCACGGCGAACTCCAGATAGTCCTTGCCGCCACAGTCGCGCACGGCCGTCACGCCGCCGCGCAGCGTGGTCTGGGCGTTGGCCAGCGCCTTGAGCGTGATCTGGGCGGCGTTCAACTCCCGCATCGCCGCCCGGGGGTTGGCCTCCCCGCCATGAACCAAGTGGACGTGGCAGTCAATCAATCCCGGCAGCACGGTGCAACCCGCGGCGTCGAACACCTCGCCGGAGAACCCGGCGAACTCCGTCTGCTTAGCCACCTTCTTGATCCGTCCGTCCTCCAGCAGGATGGCGTGGCCGGGCACCACCGCGCCCTGGGGATCAAAGTACGCTCCGCCGGAAATCAACACTGCCATGGGTGTCACCGCAAGATTGGGGTATCGGGCCAAGCCGCCCAGCGTTTGCCCCACCGGTATACACCGCCTTTCCGGCGCAAGCCAGCGGCCGCCCTCCCGGCGCTGTGCCGGCCTGCGTTGCCCCGGCCGGGGCCGTATGGAATACTGCGGACGACACCACTGCGGGGAAACTTTCCGCCGGAGCGCCCGGACGCCAGCCGGCTCCTGGGCGCCCCGGATGGGCCCCGGGCCATCCATCCCCCCTCTGGCCGACTCTGGAAGGACCATGCCCACCCAGCCCGTCCCCGCGGACCTGCCGATCTTCCCCCTGACGGGCGTGCTGCTGCTGCCGGGGATGTGGCTGCCGCTGAATGTCTTCGAGCCGCGCTACCGCAACCTGGTGGAGGATGCGACGCAGGGCGGAATGCACATCGGCATGGTGCAGCCCGTAGTGCCGCGGGAGGACAACCGCCCGCCCCCGGTAGCCCCGCCGGAGAACCCCGCGGTCTACCGGGTCGGTTGCGCGGGCCGGATTGACCAGTTCACTCACCTGCCCGACGGCCGCTACACGCTCATGCTGCACGGGGTGACGCGCTTCCGCATCGCGGAGGAACTGCCGCTCCAGCGGGGCTACCGGCGGGTGCGGGCGGACTACGCCCCCTTCGCCGCCGACCTGGCCTCCCCGGCGGAGTTGGAGCCGGCCCGGCTGCTGGAGGCCCTGGGGCGCTTCGGACGCACCCACAACATGCCCTTCGACACCAACCGGCTGGGCACGCTGCCGGGCAGCGCCCTGGTGAACGGGCTGTGCATGTCCCTGCCCTTTGGCCCGGCGGAGAAGCAGGCGCTGCTGGAGAGCGCCACGCTGCCGGAGCGGGAAACGCTGCTGCTGCGCCTGATGGAGATGGGGGTGGCCCCCGCCGCCCCGGAACCCGGCCCCCCGACCCTCAACTGACGGCGGCCGGTCTGCCCGCGGGCGCGGCTGGAGAAGTTGCGCCGGTGGCTGAATGGCCAGCGTGGATCCCGCACCCTGCGCAAGGCGCCCGCGCCATTCGGCCCATGCCGGTCGGGTGAAGGCGCCCCCTACCCCGGCGCCGCGAGGAAGGCCGCCAGCGGCACGCGCGTCTCCTGGCGGGCGGCCATGTCGCGCAGGACGACCTGCCCCTGAGCCAGCTCGTCCGGCATCAGCAGCACGGCCTTGCGGGCGCCCACCTCGTCCGCGCGCTCCAGGGCGCGCTTGAGCTTGCGCCCGCTGAAGTCCACCTCGCAGCGGTAGCGGCCCGCATGGGAGCGCAGTCCCTGGGCCACTTGCAGGGCCTGGTCGAACTGGGCCTTCGAGAACGGAATGACGAGGTAGTCCACGGAAGGGGCAAGCTGGGGCAGCCGCCCCAGGTCGGCCAGCAACTCCAGGATCACCACGTCGCCGAAGCCGAAACCGATGGCCGGAACGGGGTCGCCCCCGAACGCCGACAGCAGGGAGTCGTAGCGCCCGCCGCCGCAAATGGCGCGCAGGTTGGCGCCGGTGTCCCGCACCTCGAACACCGTGCCGGTGTAGTACGACAGCCCGCGCACCACGGCGATGTCGAAGCGCGCGTAGGCGCCCAGGCCCAACTGGCCCAGCAGGGTGAAGAGCCGCTCCAGGCTGGCCACGGCCGGGACGTTGCCCAGGGCGGCCCGCACGTCCGCCAGGCTGCCCATCGCCAGGAAGGCGGCCAGGTCGGCGATCTGCCGGGCGCTCAAGCCGTGCTCCGTCAGCAGCGCCGCCAGCGCCTCCGGGGAGATCTTGTCGCGCTTGTCCATCGCCACCATCACCGGCAGGTGCCGCTCCTCCGGCACGCCGAGGTGGGTCAGCACGGCGCCCACCAGCCGCCGGTCGTTGACGTGGACGCGCACGTCCTGGGCGCTCAGCCCCATCCGCTCCAGCGCCAGGATCAGCGCGCTCAGCACCTCCACCTCCGCCACCAGATCGGCCTGGCCCACCACGTCCAGGTTCCACTGGAAGTGCTCGCGCTTGCGGCCCCGCGTCATGCGCTCGTAGCGGAAGCACTGGGGGATGGAGAACCAGCGCAGGGGGAAGGTGAGCGCGTTCTTCCGCGCCAGCAGCAGCCGCGCCAGGCTGGGCGTCATCTCCGGCCGCAGCGCCAGCTTGCGCCCGCTCTTGTCGTCGAAGTTATAGAGCTGCTCGGTGATCTCGTCGCCGGCCTTGCGCACGTAAAGCTCCTCGTGCTCCAGCACGCAGGCGTCGTACTCCTCGAAGCCGAACTGGCGCGCGGTCTCGCGCCAGATGCCGAACAGCCAGTTCCGCAGGCGCATCTCCGCCGGGTAGAAGTCCCGGGTGCCTTTCACGGGTTGCAGGGAGAGGGTCACGAGATCGGGTTCCCGAGGTCAATGGGCAAGGGACGCGGCCCGGCCTTTGGAATCGGCGCGGGCCGGGAGGGATTGGGCAGGGCAGCCGGGCCTGGCAGGTTGCGGAAAATCACCGACCGAGCGCGATGGCTGGAGCAATGGAGGTCTTTGCCGCGCGCGAACCTCACCCCCCAGCCCCCTCTCCATGAATTGGAGAGGGGGTGATGGTCAGGCTGGGACCGGCCACCAGAGCCATTGTATGAGAACGTGAGCATGCGGAACGGTGTCGCTAACAAGTCGTGTCTTGGGTGCAGGGAGCCACGCTCCCTGCTGGGGCGCTCGGCGCGTCAGCGCCGGGCCAGACGGAAGGGCGGGGCAAAGCCCCCACCAACCCCCGTCCATTCGTTGTTCGGCAATCTGCTAGTGGTCGAACACCTTGGTGTCCGTCACGAAGGCCTTCATGCCCTCGTCGGAGAGGGGATGGTCGGCCACGCCCATCAGGATCGGGGCGGGGACGGTGAGGATGTCGGCCCCGGCCAGCAGACACTCGGTCACCTGGACGGCGTTGCGGAAGGAGGCGGCCAGCACCTCGGTCTTGATGCGATAGGTGTTGAAGACGCTGACGATCTCGTTGATCAGGCGGGCGCCGGCGTCCTTGCGCGCGCCGTCTCCGGCCACATAGGCGCTGTTGGCGACGCGGTCCGGCCCGTTGCCGGGCACCTTGTGATCCTCCACGTAGTAGAGCGAGTTGCCGGGGCCGCGCTCGACCTGGTCGTGCTTGTAGAGGTAGTCCGCGAGCCGCCCCAGGAAGGGCGAGACGTAGGTGGCGCCGGCATTGGCCGCCCAGAGCGCCTGGGTGGTGTTGAAGATCAGCGTCGCGTTGACCTTGATGTTCAGTTCCCAGAGCTTGCGCATCACCTTCAGGCCGGTGAAGGGGTCGCGGTCCATGGACTTGAAGCCGCCCGTCGGCACCTTGACCACGACGTTCTCCCCCACCGCGGCCAGGCGCTTGCCCTGCTCGATCATCTTGTCGAAGTCCAGCTCCGTGATCTCCAGGGAGACCGGCGCCGGATGCATGTACTTGACGATCTCGGCCATGATCTTGTTGGCGGAGTCCCACGAGGTGGCCCCGGCGCGCTTCATCAGGGAAGGGTTGGTGGTCACCCCGTTGATGATGCCGCCCTCGCGCAGGGGGCGGATTTCCTCCATGGTGGCCGTATCGGCGAAGATGCGGGGGGCGAAGACGGCCGGGTGGGCCAGCTTCTTGCCCGCCGGAGTGGGGTTCACCGGCTCCATGGTGACGCGCCGGTCACCCGCGCCGGGATGGATCTCCGAAGGTTTCAACATGGCGATGGCTCCTGGTTGCGTGCCCGCTGCTTGGCCCGTTGCGGGGCTCGGATCGTGGCCTGCGGCGGCGGGGAGTCGTCACCCCGCCGATGTTCCAGCAAATCTAGCAGGTTGCGCTCAAACGGGAAACCCGGATCGGCGCGTGCGGCGGCCCGGGGCGGGGGCGTGTTGCGGCAGCGGGCGGTCGTGCTAGGATGCTTTGCGCTGCGGTCCGTCCCACTGCGGTGGGCGGTCGGCCCGGCGCGGGCCGGGCGGGCAGGGACGGCGCGCCGCCGGGGCAAACCCAATCGGCACCCAGGGAGGATGGATGGAGCAAGAGCGGGAGGCGCCGGAACGCAGACGCGCGCCCTGGTTCCAGTGGTTCCTGGACCAGCGCAACGTCCGCTATGCCATGCTGCTGCTGATGGTGCTCCTGGTGGCGGCAACGGTGGTCGTCTTCCGGGAGGTGATGCTGCCCTTCCTGCTGGCCATCTTCCTGGCTTACCTGCTCGATCCCGTGGTGGCCGCCTTCAATCGCGTCAAGATCGGCCGGTTCCGCGTGCATCGCGGCGTTGGGGTGTTGCTGGTGTACGCCATCATCCTGGGGGTGATCGGCCTGGGCGGATACCTGGGCATTCCCAAGGTGTTCGCGGAGCTGAACCGGATGGGGCGCACGTTGCCCGCGCAATTGGCCGCGTTCGAGCGCGACTTCGTCAAGCCGCTGGACCGGGAGATCAACGCGCTGCTGGCCGACTACCTGCCTAGCGCGGTCCCGAGCCCAGCAGAGAGCAGCCCCGCGGCGCCGCAAACCCCGCCCCTCCCGCCGGCCGAGAACCCGACCGCCCAAGCCGCTCCGCCGCCAGCCGAACCGCCCCTGCGCGGCATCCTGGACAGCTACACCTTTGTCATCCGGCAATTGGACGATGGCCGCTATGAGATCGTGCCGCAGCGCAAGAAGCCTAAGCCCACCGCGGCCACCGGGTCCGGGCTCAGCGTCAATCAGCAGGTGACGCACTACTTCGAGCAGTTTCGCGCGGATTTCGATGAGAACCTGGGCGAGTGGCTCAACCGTGGCCGGCGCCTGCTGCAGGACGTATCGAGCGCGGTCTTCACGACGTTCCTGGTGCTGATGCTGAGCGGCTTCATCCTGGTCAATCCCGGGCGGATCGGACACTTCATGCGCTCGATGATTCCCGACAAGCACCAGCCGATCTACGAGGAGTGGTTGGAGCGGCTGGACCGGGGCCTGGGCGGCGTGGTGCGGGGCCAGGTCATCATCTGCCTGATCAACGGGACCCTGACCGCCATCGGCATCAGCTGGCTCGGGGTGCCGTATTGGTTCACGCTCTCCATCGTGGCGACCGTAACGTCGCTGATCCCGATCTTCGGGGTGCTCATTTCCAGCGCCCCCATCGTGGTGATGGCGCTCACGGTGTCCTTCGGCACGGCCCTGCTGGCGGTCGGGTGGATCCTGCTTGTTCACTTCCTGGAGGGAAACTTTCTCAACCCCAAGATCATGGGGGACGCCGCCAAGATTCACCCCGTGTTGATCGTCTTCTCCCTGGTGGTGGGGCAGCACTTCGCGGGCCTCATCGGCGCGCTGCTGGCGGTGCCGGTGTTTTCGCTGATCTACAACAGCTTCCGCTACCTCAAGTCCCTGGCGGATGAAATGGAACATCCCGCATGAGCGAGGTCAAGCGGCGGGTCTGGGGCGGCCACCTGGGTCAAACCCCGGACGAGGCGATGCTGCGGCTTTGCGCCGGGCGGGACGTCACGCCCCTGCCCATGGCCGACGAGGTTTTGCTGCCGTTCGACCTGTGGACCAACCGCGCCCACGCCATCATGCTGGGGCGCCAGGGGATCGTGGAGCCGGCCGTCTTGCGGCGCATGTTGGCCGGGCTCGCGGAACTGGAGGCGGAGTGGGAGGCCGGGCGCTTCCGGCTCGACCCCGCCCTGGAGGATGTCCACGTCAACGTCGAGCGCTTCGTCTCCGCCCGGCAGGGGGACGACGCGGGGGGGCGGCTGCACACGGCCCG
>Ga0315281_10005013_pt1 | contig 19036 bp, 13 predicted proteins | sample YL17G07_0_MG_FD_204540 | JGI IMG/M metagenome (GOLD analysis project Ga0315281, IMG submission 204540) | Sediment microbial communities from Yellowstone Lake, YNP, Wyoming, USA - YL17G07_0 | ecosystem: Environmental > Aquatic > Freshwater > Lake > Sediment | place: USA: Wyoming | collected... | reverse complement strand
TAATTTAAACCTTGCATGGGGCGGAAAGGTCGTTTTTGCGTTTCTAAGCATAACGATATATTCAGATGCATGTCTTGATAATCCCGACATGAGTCTGACCGAAGACCTAGCCATCTATGCGAGGGGGATATCAGAAGACTTGGAGCATGGTGCCTCCCACATCCTCAAGATTGCTGCTGGCTCGTTGCATACCGCCCTTCTCAAGAACCCTAAGGCTGGATCGGCCGAGGTGAAGGGGGCGGTGAAGGAATACGCAGTCAGCATGATGTATGGCCAGAGACAGATGGCTTGCGTATTGAACTTCTCCAATACCCTTCTGCTCGCGATCAATTCGGCCAATGAGGGCGCGAACTTGTACAAGGATCTCAAGGAGTTCTCAATCGGCATATCCACCGGGAGCACCGAGGCTCTGTCGAAGATCGCATCGCATTCCAAAGAGACGATATCCGGCTCATCATTCATGACTTACAGCAGGAGTACGACGCTGCTCGGGTTCCTGACTTCAATCAAGGGTAGGGGGGGTCTCATGATCTATGTGGCCCAGTCCCGCCCTGGCTCGGAGGGGCGGCTATTGGCGGGCGAACTCGCTGTCGCAGGGGTGCGCTCCGTCCTCATCGAGGACTCGGAGGCGATGAGATACCTGCCTGAGACCTCTGCGCTCATTGTCGGAGCGGATGCATTCATACCGAGCGGCGTGGTGAACAAGGCAGGGACCCGGATGGTCGCTCTAGCCGCCCGCGCCCTCGGAATACCGATATACTGCCTCGCGGAGAGCATCAAGATATGGCCTTTCGACGAACCTATTCTCAGCAGCATAGCCTCTGGAACGTCAAAGGTTCGCGGCGGCATGCTTTTCGAGCTGATACCCGGCTCTATGTTCGATAAGATAATCCTCGAGACCGGACCTACAACGTTCGAGAAGATAGCTCTCGATAGGAAGGAAATCGAGATCGCGCCGGAAATCCGGAAACTTCTCAAGATCTGATCCTACTTCGCTGTCAGCCCGCCGTCGACCGCCACACAGGCACCTGTCATGAAATCGCTCTCCTTGGAAGCGATCATCAAAGCGACGAATGCTATCTCCTCAGGCTTTCCGATGCGCCCTACCGGATGTGAATCCGCCTCCCATTTCGCATACTCCTCGGGGTTCTTTTGCTGGCTAATCTCTCCGTCGTTCATCGGGGTGTCTACGACTGCCGGGCAAATCGCGTTCACGCGTATGTTCTCCCGGGCATAGTCGAGGGCCATCGCCCTGGTGAGATTGGAGACTCCGCCCTTGGCGGCGCAGTATGCGGCGCAATTGGGGTTGCCGGTCAATCCCGCGTCGGATGATATGTTGATGATCGCACCCCCCCTCTGCTTTTTGAAATGTGGATAGGCATACTTGGAGCAGAGGAACACCCCTTTGAGGTCTACATCGATGATGCTGTCCCATTCCTCCTCGGTGGTATCCTCGGCCCTCTTCTCAAGGTAGATGCCGGCGCTGTTGACCAGTATGTCGATCTTACCGTACTTCTTTACTGTCTCATCGACAAGGCGCTTGGCGTCAGCAGCCTTGGAGACGTCTCCGAAAGCATACACAATGCGCCCCTTCCCTGCTTTCTCCAGGCGCTTCATCATGCTCTCGCATTTCTTCTTGGTCCTTCCGGAAATGACGACCTTGGCACCCTCCTCGAGGAATCTCTCAGCTATCGCATATCCTATGCCTGAAGTGCCGCCTGTGACGAGCGCAACCTTTCCTTTGAGCATCATCTTGTCCTACTCCGGAGGGCTAATCGCAGGGTTAAAGGTAAATGTTTGCACGGTCCATTATGGAAAATCGAAGAGCCGCCAGGGAGATTTGAACTCCCGACCTGCTGATTACAAGTCAGCCGCTCTTCCAGCTGAGCTATGGCGGCGGATACCCGCCAGAATCAACCAGTTGATATTTATCATGTTTGCCATTAAAGCCTACGCTGACCGAATGAGAACCATGACGCCTTCACGGATGTCCGTCGCGTTCAACTGCAGGAGCTGTGCTTTATCGCCTTCTCCGGGCAAGTGTCAACGCAAACGCCGCATTCCGAGCAGTCATCGACCTTGGGGCAGGTGGACTTATCGCTCACGACCTCGAACACCTCTGATGGGCATATATTCACACATTCGCCGCAGCCCGTGCATTTATCCTCATCTATCTCGATAGTCCATCCGCCTTCTCCCTTGTACTCCTTGTTCACCATCTGCATCACTCCTTGGTCTACAAACTATTCAATCTCTATCCGTCTAGAATGGGTGTGTATCCCCACCAGGCGCCATCCTGCCTCATATGGAACAGGTTCTCTTCCAGAAGCGCCCTGTGTCCCTTCTCGATCTCCATCAGCTTCTCGAGGAGGCTCTTCAACTTCGCGCTCTCAGCGGTCTTGCTCTCAGAGGAGTAGAAATCAATGGATTTCTGCTCGATCCCTATCCCGAGCTGAAGGATCTTCGCGATGATGTCCTTCTCCCCCTTCTTGCGCATTTGGGAGAACACCTCCTTGACCGTCTTCTCGCCAATGTCTATGTCGATCTCTTCGGGAGGGGACTTCCCGCATTGCTTCTGGTACTCTTTAGACATGATATCTTCATGCTCCTTCTCGTCCTCGGCAAGCCCCTTCATAACGGACTTCCCTTTGCGGTCGGAGATTGATTCGGAGAACCAGCTGTAGTATTCCTGGCCATAGCGCTCCATGGCGATCGCCGTTAGAAGCATCCTTTCTATCGTCTTCAAACCCATACCTTCTGAAGCACCCCGCAGGGTCCTGGGCAGGGCAACCTTTTCTCAGCTCATAAACCCTTGCAGAAAATAACCATCGGAAGGCATGGCGAGGCAAGCGGCAAAAGGCACCATTAGGCTACTGGCTAATCGGTTCTGCATACGCAAGTTTTAAATGGGAACGCGTTATCACAGGCTCAATTATGCGTTATGGTGATGTCTGATGGCCTCCGAAGAGAAACAAGCTGAGACCAAGAAGCCGCGTATCCTGTTCACGGAGTTCGACGGTTGGGTAAACGAGACGGGGACTCTGTTCGACACGACCCACGCCGACGTCGCCAAAGCCAACAACTCATTCGACGAGAAGGCGGTCTATGAACCAGTCCCTCTCCTGATTGGCAGGGGGAGGCTCTTTTCAGGCCTTGAGAAATCCCTTGAAGCTGCAGAGGTCGACAAGGAGGTCGAGCTCATCCTGACGCAAGAGGAGGCGGCAGGCCCGAGGGACCCGAAGCTCGTCGGCCTTTACCCGATGAGGGACTTCCTGAAGCAGGAGATAATGCCGGAGATCGGCCTCGAAGTCACGATAAAGAACAAGACAGGTTATATCTCGGCAGTCACGGCCGGAAGGGTCAGAGTCGATTTCAATAATCGGCTTGCTGGTCGAACCCTGAAATACAAGTACAAGATTGTCTCGGAGCCAAAGACCCCGGAGGAGCTCCTTGCGGCCGTTCTGAAGATGGACTACGGCAACGCCGAGGGATTCACGGGAGAGTTCGACGGCAAGAAGGCGGTCGTCAAGCTGCCGGACGTTTGCAAATACGACCAGAGGTGGCTCCTTTCTAAGTATAGGATTGTCAGCGATCTCAGGGAACTCCTTGAACTCGACACGATCCAGTTCATCGAGGAATATGCGAAGGCGGAGAAGAAGGACGAGAAGTCCGCAGAGAAGCATGAGGAGTATGCCCACGACCACGAGGGTCACAGCCACGAAGGTCACGACCATGAGGGGCATGATCATAACCACGATCACAGCGCGCACGAGCACAGCCACGCTGAGCACGAGCACAAAGAGCCGGAGAAGAAAGGCAAGAAGCGCGAGACGAAGGCAGAGGAAGAACTCTAATCCCTTTCCGTTTCTCGTTCATCCGAGAATCAAATTGTGCGCCTGACAATAGAGGATTGTTTATTTAGCCGGGATTTATTCTCGAACCTAAGGGCGAGTGGCCTAGTCCGGATATGGCACCGGCCTCCTAAGCCGGTGGTCGGGGGTTCGAATCCCCCCTCGCCCGCATATTATTATTTACATAATTTAAATATTAATATGGGTATAAGATCCATCTCCTGGCAAGAAACATCAAAGCATTTATCTCGGCTGAGGGATTTGTATCGGAGAGAAATATGGAGACGCTCTTTGCATACATAGATGAAGAACAAGCAGGCGATCTAGGCGAGCTGTATGACGGCTGGAATGAAGAGTCTTCAGTAATCAAGGAAGGAATGAAACTAGGGGTTCAACTTTCCATATATTGTGACAATAAGGTTCCGGAAATTTCGGTACCTGCGACCTCCGATGAGTTCGAGGAAGCTTTCGAACAGCCGAATGGCATGTCTCCCAAGACAATATTCTCAGGCAGGATTTTAACCTCGGAATCAAGTTACATGGAACCTAACAAATTCGTGCCGACAGGCAGAACGCACCTCCAGATTTTGATCTTAGCAAGAGAGATACCCGTCGTAATTGATTATTCATGGGAGGGCAAGAAGAACACCGTGATCCCAAACGGCAATGCCTACATCAAAGGAGAAGGCGATCTTCACTGCGATGTGGCCTTCTTTGGTTCTAGCTGCTTCTCCCCCGTATCATCTGAGATCATAAAAGTGAAAGTGTTCCCAGAGGCAGACAGGCCAGAACTAGTGTGGGGCATGGTCGAATTGCGCCTCAGGACTGAGATTAGCGAATTCGATATATTCGTCGACAATCTGGATATCGAAAGTAAGTCAATCGCGGTATCAGAGTATTCTCCTCTTGTCAAAACAATGAAGAAATATCAATCGAAGCTTTCCAGGAACAAAGGCATCCGCTCCGGCAGGAGATATCATTGGTCAATCGGTCTAGTTTTTGGAGCAGCAATGTTCATCATCGGGCTTTCTCTTTTCATTTCAACCGTTCATCTTACTCGTGTATGGATTCTAAGTTCGCTCGGAGTCGTCATCATATGCTATTTCATGGTCCTATTCGGGATCCTACTGATTGGCAACAGCCTTCTATCTGCCTTGAATAAATGGAGGAAAAAAACGGAATAAAAAGGTTAGGGGTTGCCTTTGGGCTAGCGATCCGTCAAAGCCTTTATCTCAGCTGAGGGGGAACGGAAAAGACTTATCTATCTGCTAGTGGGATTCTAACCTCGGTGATTAAATACAGAACAATCCACCGCAACAGCCCGGACAATGGCCGGCTCAGCCGCAATACCAGCAGCAGCCTTACCAGCCACAGTACCAACAGCCTTACCCACAGCAATATCAACAGCAATATCCGCAGCCTGGGATGCTGCCGCCGATGCAGCAAACGAGGAAGCCGAAAAACATGATGATTATCGCGATAATTGCGATCGTCGCAGTAGTGATTGTTGTTCTCGCAGTAATATTGCTCGGCGGCCTCAGCGGTTCTCCTGCAACTAACTTCGTTGTCATAAATGTCGATGATAGCAATGTCAACGTTAGTTATTGGATGCTGCACGGCAACGAGGTCTCCGTAGATGTTATCGTAAAGAACGTCGGAACCCTTGCTGGCAACGGGGAAGTAAAAGTTGATGTGAATATCGGTAATCAATACCATTTCACTGCAACCGAGAAGATTCCGAACCTCCTTCCGCAAGAACAGGCGACCGTCGATGTTGGCGTCACAATACCGGCTGCACAGGCGGCCTTCATGTCACTATTCAACGTAGAGGTCACAGCCTCCATCGTATGAAGCAAAATATCATGCCTGGTCGGGACTCTGTGGCGAAATCAAAATGCATAAACCCCCCCATCATTAAAGGGCGGGCGGGTGTTTTGCATATTCCTTTACGATTGCATCGCCTTCCTTGATGATGGCTTTATCGATCGCAGGGACCTCGTGATCTCTAAGCAACTTTTCGACAACTTTGTGGGCCTCCTCGCGCATCTTAGTTGACATAGTGGCGCCATAGACCTCTTTCGCCTTGTCGCGGAAATGCATCTGACTCTTGAAGCTCTTTACCGTATGCGGGTGCGTGAGGAAGTTATTCCCATGGCCTACTTGCCACATGACATCGAGTGCCGCAGCCTTCTCGCTTATCTCGAATATCCTCATGAATGAACGGAACTCCTCCCAGATGTTCGCGTCGATCACTATCTGCTCCGCAGAGCATCCAGCGTCAGCATCTAGGCCGCCGATCCCTGAACAGATGTCTGTCCCGTTCATTGTGACGAAGAGGGAGCTGAAGGTCTCGTATAGCGTCGTAGGGTTACCAGTGGTCTTACCGTCCATGCCCATGGTCCCTGTCATCTTCGGCAGTCCATACCTTGCCGCCATCTGCCCGCAAGCAGCGAAAATCATCGGCGTTTCGACGCCTAGATAGCCGATGAATCCGGTCTTGACATCGACCAAACATGATTCAGAACTGTATATGTGCGGTGCCCCCGGTGAAGCCGTCTGAGTTACGACAAGACTTGCGAGGTTCTCTGAGTTCGCGTTTACGATCGTACCGGCAACAGACATCGGGCATGTGCTACCGCCGAGGGACATCGACATCGAAATGACAGGGATCCCTGACCTCGCGTATTCACATTGGGCTTCAACGGCGCCTTTTTCGAAGGTCAGCGGGGCAATTACGCAACTCAATACCGTGAACGGTGGGCGTTTCTTAGTCTCTGCCCTGCCTCCTGACATAAGGTTTCCGATGCGTATCTGAACCTTTGCGTCTTCCACCCCCACCGTCCCAGAACCCGCTGAGCCGTGGATAGGCTTGGTAGTGTTTTGGAAGCATGTCCAGAGTTCGTTGACGAAGCTAGCATGAGGCGGCACATCTCGCGCTGTGACAAGAGGCCATATCAGATCTATAGACGGCATGGCATCCCCTATTCTAGTCAGCCTTGCAAGATCCTTCGTTGTAGCATCTACGTGCTTCCTAGTTTTATACTCCTCAATCCAAGTCGTGACCCCTCCGAGAGAAACAAATGGCCAGGAAGATGCTGGAAGCTTGACATCATGAAGCTTGTCCCTCGCACCAATTATGAAACTTTTTGGAGCCTTGCTGAGGGCGTTTTTCACCATGGTCTCCGGGATCTTGGCGATCATCGTTTTTCGGTCGACTTCAGCTCCCGCATCATCCAGCATGCTAAGGACCGATTTGCTGTGAATCCTGACCCCCATTGTCTCAAGGACATCGATGCTCATCTTATGCACGAGTTCCTCTTCGTTCTTATCAATAAATCTGAAACGGGCAACTGCCATTGTTCAAGCCTCCCTTTGCTACTATTCTGGAAAACCTTCAGATTCCGCAACGGTGATATATCTTTCTAAGAACCTCAATCGGCGTTCATCCGATCGTTTGAACATCTCCCTCGTTGTTGTTATCTCGTTCTCTTGTTTATTCGTATATTGAAAGAACTCCATCATTGGTGTTCCTTTGCTATCGACGGATTAGGAATCTGCTTTGACATTTCCTCAACGGGAAAGCTCCTGCTTATTCCTGTTTTGCACTTGTTTGCGATGATTAATATATGTCAATGCAGGATGATGTCCATCACTCTATCTGGTGTGCCAGATGAAGATATGTCCATCATGCGGTGCGGAACTAGGCGAGAATGATAAGCGGTGCCCAATCTGCGATTTTGCATTGCCAGTCGCTGAAAGCTCCGGGAAGAAACCGGAAGTCCCCGAGAAAGAGGTTTCTGGATTACTCAGCGATATGAAAGCACGCATTCAACGGTTAGCTGGAATCGAATCGGAAGAGGAGCCCGAGGAGCAAGAATTCCCGGTCTCAGAAAACGAGACCGAAGTGTACGAGACGCCTCATGTCGATGGCCCTATCCAAGAGGAAGCGAAGGCAGATTCTCAGCAGGAAGGGTCTTTTACAATTACATCGAGGCCAAGTCACGGGGAGGTGCAGCTTCCCGGTATGGTTGCTGAAGAAAAGAAGCCCCCAAAGGAGCCTGACAAGATCGGGTATAAGGTGGTGGCTGAGTTTTCCGGCAGGAAGGGGCGTAAGAGGAGAATTTTAGCCGTCACATCTATCATAATCGTCTTGATGATGATTGTGACCTATCTGTTCATCATCATTCCAAGCCAGTCTTCAGTCACACCCGTAATAGACGGATATTTCGATGATTGGTCAAATGTCGTGAAGTACGAATCGTATACGAAATCAGACAATAGTGAGATTGACTTCAATGAATGCGCCGTCCAGATGAGCGGGGATTGTCTGTTCTGGTATTTCTCCACGAACGGAGCGCTGTTCAATGCATCCTCGCAGACCTCTCCGCTAATCAGCACCTATTCCCTCTTCATCGACGCAGACGGGAATCCCGGTACCGGCTTCCCTTTAATCCAGGATTTCGGTGCTGACGACGTTGTTGTCATTGCTGGAAGCAGCGGAAAGAACTCTTCTCTAACTAGATTTTACGAGTTCTACGGACAAGATAGGAACAACTGGAGTTCTTGGAGGGCGCTCGATTCCATCGTGGTAGGGAGCATGGGGGAGCGGGTGGAGACTTCATTCCGCACTCCTCTGTATTTCAACGCCACTTACGCGAGGTACATGGCATTCTCATACGATGGAGTCTCATCCCCTAGTTCGACCCTACCTTTCTCCCTTTCTCCCGGAATACTATTGATCAAACAAACATCACTCGTGCCTGCGAACGGCATTATCAATTACGGCATTAACAAGCCAGTTCTCAGAGTTACTCTTAGAGGTTACGGACAAACCCTACCGATTGAAGTAATTCATCCTACTGTCTCCAACCTATTGGGGGTATACTACCTAGCAGGCTCGGTAGATGATTGGAACGAATCCCAAATGGAAACAGGCCTGGATCTCACCTTACTTGTTAATTCAACCTTACCTGATGCCGGACATCTTATCAAAGCAACGATTCTGCCAGACGATGTCCTATCTGATTATGGGTCAGTCGTAGTCATCGGCGACCCAGCCGAGGGGTACATCACTTCTTCACCAGTTGGGATAACAATAGACGGCATCTTCGCAGATTGGAGGAACTTAAATGATAATCCACAAGATACTGTTGCGCCAAGCAATATCGACATCGACCGAATGGGCAATTCAACAGCGACCGCCAAGTCATGTTTCTACATAGAAGTCATCGGAGAGATGATGAAGGGTGCCCTAATTCCTATTGATAAAAAAGCGCCGTCCCCCACGATGTCTTTGAACCCGTGGTCAAACGAACATGTTACTGGCGAAGATATCATAACGATATACTTCGACTTAGACCCTGGTGCTAACAAAGGTGCTCCGGCCCCTTTTAATGGATCCGACCTTAGGCCTGATCTTATGCTCCAGATATGCGGCAGAAATGGCTTGATCACCGAAGAGACTGTCAAGTCTTGGAGCAACAGTTGGGATCTGAATCCCTCAGTCGAAATAAACGCTGCCATCGGCAATAAAATGATTGAGATACAGGCATCTAAGGTGGATTTGACGAATTCGAAGTATGCCATCGTATTCTCTGATTGGATAGGCAATCAGGACAATGTCACCGGCTCCCTATAGCATTGGGAAGTAACTACTTCTTTCCGGCTGGCACCTTAAACCTTTAAGGTCATAAGCAGCGACTAGGAACAATCCTTTTATCTCTCCTATGGGTTTATTGGCGAAATGACAATCTCCAAAGAAGGCGCCGCCGAACTTATTTTCGCCGCTAAGTTCTCTGTCTACTCAAATTCAATCCTGGTAGTATTGAAGCTATTAGTTGGCATTATAACAGCTTCCGTCAGCGTAGTTTCCGAGGCTATACACTCGGGTACGGATCTATTGGCTGCTCTCATCGCAAATTACTCTGTTAGGAAGTCCACCAAACCGGCAGATGACAGCCATAGCTTCGGCCATGGAAAATACGAGAGCTTGTCAGGAGCAATAGAGGCACTTCTAATCCTTTTGGCAGCCGGTATCATCATTTATGAAGCAATCGTAAAGCTGTTCGGCAATGCGATAATCGATTTTGTCGAAGCTGGTATCGTCGTCATGGGAATAAGTGCGGTAATGAATTTCGTCATTTCACGATACCTAATGAAGGTGGCAAAGAAGCATAGATCCTTGGCGCTTGAGGCCGATGCGTTGCATCTTAAAACAGACGTCTATACCTCAGCAGGTGTGTTCTTCGGTCTGATCGCTGTAAGAATAACGGGTGAATTCATTATCGATCCGATAGTAGCCATAATCGTCGCGGTGATCATCATTAAAGCCGCGATAACGCTAACGCGGCGGTCTACTTTTGAATTGCTCGATCATAGCCTCACAGCGGAGGAGGAAGCCGCAATCAGGGAGACGATCAAGGCGACGACGGGGGAGAGCAATGCATACCACGGACTAAGGACGAGGAGGTCAGGAAGGGAGGGGTTCATCGATTTCCACCTTGTGCTGCCAAAGAGCCTTCCGATTGAAAAGGCGCATCAGATCTGCGACGAGATAGAGCTGAAGATCATAGCAAGACTGCCGAATTCAAATCTGAGCATACATGTTGAGCCATGCGACGGAGACTGCAACAATTGTCAATGCACCGAACTCTGCAAATCTTTGACATGATTTATGTTCATGCCAGGCGTCTAATTGTGATTCGCCCGCCTTCCATATCCAATAAGTTTTTTGAAATGGCTTTCTCATTTATCTCATACCCGAAGAACTTGCGTCCAAGCGCAATCGATTCGAAAAGTGTAGTGCCTGTGCCGAGGAAAGGATCTAGGATCGTGTCCCCCTCTATCGAGAACATGCGTATTAGCCTGCGTGGAATCTCGGCAGGAAAGGCTGCCGTCCTGTCTTCTCTCTCTGCGATCTTTTGACCCACACCTCTCACGTCGCTCCAGATCTGAGAGAACCATGAGTCGCGCTCCTTCTTTGTGAAGGCAGATCCATACCTGTCAGGATCTTTCGGTCGGAACTTCCTCGGTCCGCCCTTCCTCGCGATCAAAATGAATTCGCAATCTAGGGTCACATAGCCGTTCGTCGGCAGGAATCCTGAACCCAGGAAGGCATTCGGCCGGTTCATCGGTTTCTTCCAAAGGATGTATGGTAGAATATCGAGTCCGCACGACTTGAGCGTCTCAATGATATCTGCGTGGTTGGGGAACACCTGGAAGCGCCCTTTGAACGTTCGTGCGGCATCGCCTATGTTCACGCAGCACATCCCCCCGTCGACGAGAGATCGCGCGCATTCTCTGAAAGTCGGTATAAGCCTTTGGTGCATCAGCTTATACGCTTTCATGGCCCCGACGATCTCGCCAGAATTCAAATTGGACTCGATATCATGGTCCAATCTGGAGAACAAGTCATCCCACATGCCTATCATCGGATAGGGGGGCGATGTCACGACCAGATGGATCGATTCGTCAGGCAATTCGCGCATATTTTTCGAATCGCCGATTATGACTGTCCCCTGGTGTCGGCAGTCCTTCTTTACGCGGCCCATTGGAGGCCGTATCAGCCAGGCTAGATATGAACCTGCTTGCTGGTTTAAGACCCGGCTGTAATTGTCAAGACCACTATCTGTGTCCCGGGCGGACCTCCCAGGTACAGCACATTAAAACTGGAAAGCTTAGCTTCGAATGAAGGCGAATCCAATTTCACCCAACCGTAAGGCATGTCTTTGACTCCGATCGTGACCCATCTCTCGCTGGCAATCACGGTAGAGCCCGATTGGAAATCAATGACACCTTTGAATTGTTTTACCAGAGATTGCCCCATCTCCCTGTTGTAAATAACGCCGACGTAAGCGAAATGCTCGTCAGTGTCGATTCCATGGTTCAGCGTCATTCCTACGGTCCAATTTATCGCATCGATTTCGTATGCGTAGATGTCATTACGCACCCCGGCATATGTTTCAGAATCTAGGGCGAAAGGAACCGTAAGAAGAAATGCTACACAAACAATTGAAAGGGTTGCCGTAGTTCTGATGAATGTTTTCTTCCTTAAAATGAATATGACGAAAGTGCCAACCCCTATCATTAGACCGATATCGAATAGGTCGATGGTCCGTGTGATCATATCAAACGAGAGAAGGTCATCGGCGCGTAGTAAGGCGTATGTTATGATGATGAATGGGGCGGAAATCATTGAGAAATAGAAAAGTTTTGATTCTCCAACCGTTGCAGCCCAAAGAGACATCCCCAGGATGCCTAACACTGCTATCGCAATACCCGCTAACATCGGCAAAGAGATCGCCCAGAGTGCGTTCGATCCAATGGTTCCTACGGGCGATAGGAAGTTCAAAACAAGGAGCAAAATGAGCCCACCGGCCATCACCGTTACCATCGCTTTCCTTCCGAATTTCGACATTCCTCTTTCAGCGATGAAGTACACTCCGACAGTAATGAGGACGGCAAGACCCAGGAATAGGTATAGCCCGCTCTCCGGCGTCAGGTATTCTAGCCTGTCGAATTTCATGAAAATGTAGTAAATCGTCATCGAGATGATTGCCATTGCCGAGACGAGCACATCTAGCCGTACGACCGAGTCCACACGTCCGGCCTTTCGTGCCATCATCATGCTAGCTGAGCTGAATGACGCTATCGCAAGGATGACCATCAGGGCGATGAAGTGATGCACAAACGGAATCATAAGGAGGAGGAGTGTCGATATCGCCCTCATTTTCGGGTCTCTTCGCATTATGAATGACATGAATATAAATGGCATCAGAGAAATGCTAATACACTCTTTCCACGATGCCTGGGTGACAATAACGAAGGGACCGTAGGCCGAAGTGGCCATTAGCGTTATCAACGAGGCTCGGACATTGGTCGTCAACTTCTTTGCGAGCACATAAACTCCAATGAGCATCAATATCGCGAATGGCGCAATCAGTTTCTGAATGAGGAAAAGTGAAGACTCCCCTTGGAAGAGAGATGCAGTTGCTATGAAAATATCGAATGCCGGTGTGCTCGCCGTATGCGAGTTATTGAAGCTCGATCCTGCCTCAGGGGTCAATATACCCGTCTTGGCTATGTTGCCCCCATAACTAGCCTCTCGCAAGCCGTCAAGTATGTAGGGGTATCGAGAATCAGAAAGGGTGTGCGCGCGGAGGGCAACGCCGCCTATGATGACGACGACTACCGCAACAAAAAGTAGCAATTTCCCCCCATCGATTCTTACGCTTAGGACCTTGCCGTTTTCAGGAATATGGGCCTTTTCTCTCAACAGACCCTGACTACCATGGTACTGTAATAATCTTGGCTGTGGCGGTAGCATACAGCCCACTCATTCCTTTGAAATCCAGTATTTTCGGGAAACATGTGCTTTGGAGAAACTTTTATACTTTTTCACCTGTTACCATGCCAGAGTGAAGTCAATGGAAGTACTGGAGGCTATGAAAAATCGGAGGAGCATACGGAAATACAAATCCACTCCAGTCTCAGAGGGAATGCTCAAAGACATTCTCTCTGCTGCTCGGGCGGCTCCATCCGGCGTCAATGCTCAACCCTGGAAGTTCATAATCGTCACCGATGAGGAAATCAAGCGCAAGCTTGTCCAAGCATGCAATGGGCAGAAGTTCATAGCTGAAGCCCCTCTGATAATAGTCGGTTGCGGCTTCCCTGACGATGCATATGCCACTATCGGTGGATACATGAACTGCCATGTGCTTGATGTCACGATTGCGATGGATCATCTGATCCTTGCAGCGACCTCGTCCGGACTCGGCACTTGTTGGATAGGGGCGTTCAAGGAGGAGAAGGTCAAGGAGATTCTCGGGATACCTCAGGATGTGAAGGTGGTAGCTCTGACCCCTCTAGGATATCCGGATGAAGCCCCATCGAAGAGATCGAGGAAAGACCTCGCGGAACTAGTCTGCTATGATAAATTCGAGTAAACAGTTTAGACATTCAAATCGTGCAAGAGCATCCGAGTCGGGGACTGACCATAGACGATGATGAAGGATGATACAGCATAAGCGATAGGGAGTTGGTACGATGGTCGCAAAAGCATCCACTAAAGCAGGAGAATTCTTTTGCTTCCACTGCGGCAAACAGGTGTCACAGGAGGACTACGGCTGCCGGGGCTGCGGATCCGATTTCGACAGGATAGTCAAGGCGTTCAGATGCCCAAGGTGTGCAAGGATTCTCCCGGTTGGCGCGGTCGTCTGCCCAGCTTGCGGCCTAGGTTTTAAGATAAGGAATGTCAGCGGAACCAAGCAACTCACCCACGACGAAGAGTTGCTGGTGGAGTTGATAGATTGGGGCAAACAGCCAGGTGCCCCCTCCACAGGCTCTACATCGTCATCTGACCCGGTCAAAGAGAACCATCTTTCAGAAGCAATCAAAAGGACGGACGGATCCCCCCTGCAGGATGATGTGTTGAAATCGCCTTCTGAACAGATTTCGTCTGAAGAAAGGGACATTACGAATGCGAACTCCTTCGCAGAGAATTCTGCTTGCGACGGAGTGCCGGAGGTCTATCACACCCAAGAGACTGGGATTGATGAAATTCACTCTTCTGAGTCGACAATGAGGCATGATCGCTCAGATGACTCAGAGCTCAACACCGTCCGATCAATAGATGGGCGCGTGAAGTCTTACGAAAGAACGGGTCCCGCTGACAGGGCGGATTCCGGATACCCTGACATTTCCCAGCAACCGAGGAGACCTGTAGTTGGGAACCAAGTGCCGAATTCAGTCCCGATGCCGCCGCAAGATAATTCGATCATTCATTCAGAAGGCAGGCGGGAAGGCCTTTCGAATCAAGTCTTGAGAAAGATGCTTGAGGAACGCGGTCGGGAGGTAAGCGTATTAAAGGGCAGGGAGGATGAGATTGCACGGAGGGAAGCTCACCTCGAGAGGCGCATAAGGGACTATGCGACGAAGAGGAGGGAGCTCGACAATCTCCGGAAACAGTCCATCTCCGATGAGCACATACCTCATCAGGATTATCACGCAGGAGAATCGATTGATCCACCGGACTTCCCAAGTGACCTCGCTGTTGACGACAGAGACAGCTGGCTTAAAGAGCAAACGAGGATAAAGACGGAGCTAATAGAGATAAGGAATCAGATGGGTCCCAAGGACGACATGATTGACTACTATCCGCCGCATGCGTCAGGCGATGTTTTAGCCAAAATAGAGGCATTGGAAGAAAAAATAATGGACATCTCAAGGGAGCGCGAAGAGATGTCCGCTAGGCTTAAGAGGATGGAAGCCTGCATGGTCGACACTAGAGACCTCCTAAGGATCCTTGACCAGCTGCTCGGGCGGCTGCCTCCAGAAGTCATCGACGAATTCTCAAGATCCAGGGAGTTCAAGCTCTACGAGAAGGTATTGGACGATCTCAAGATATAGGAAATCTGGCGAACATATCATTTGAGGAAGAAAGACAGGGGATAAGTTACGCATGGCGGGATTGAGGGATCAGGCAAAGGAGATTTCTGAGCGCACAGGCGGGGCGCCTCAAAACGACACCGGAGGTGCCGGAAATCAGAAATCAGGAACCTCTTCATCCTCGGAATACACCCTTGAGCTATCCACCACCTACATCATAGAGGAGGAAACACCGAAGATAGCATTCCAGCTTTTCAAAGGGGCTCTCGCACAGGATCTGAAAGGTATCATCGTTTCCAGGACATTCCCGAAAAACCTTCAAAAGACCTGGGGCATAGATAGAGTCCCGATATATTGGCTGACCAACGTCCCCTCTGAAGAATCCCTTGGGCCAAGGGATCTGGACAAACTCAATTTCATAATAACCGACTTCCTGACCAAGGAGCACGGGATAGTCCTCATTGACGCTTTGGAATATCTGATAACCAACAACAAGTTCGTGAGCATCCTGAAGCTTATCCAGTCCATCAGAGACCAAGTCGCCATCACAAAATCCATTGCGATAATATCTTTGAAATCTAGCACGCTTGAGCCTATGAAAGTCGCTTCCCTTCGGGGGGAGGTAGAGTTCATCACTCCGCCCAAGGAGGGGGATGCAAATAAGCATGCGGATGGCGAGGGTTCTTCAAGTGTCGAAGAACCGGATAGCATGACAGATGGTGCGGAAAAGCATTTTGGTGAAAGCCATGTCGCCCCGCATGAACGGACAGAAGTTACTGAGACCCTTCTAAAGATTCGCAATATGAGAAACGAGCTCGAGGCTTATAAGGCCAGCCTGGTCAAGAAAGAACAGGAGCTGACGGACAAGGTTAAGGCTAGGCTCGGTAGGGAGCTACAGGCGCTCGATGCAAAGAAAGCAAGCCTTGAGACGATGAGCAAGGATCTCGAGAGCAGGTACATGCAGATCGACCAGTTGGTCGAGTCCAAGACCGAAGCCAAGATGCGCGCGATTGCGGAACAGGAAAGGCAACTCGCGGCAGAAAAGGATCGACTCGAATCAACGGAAACTTCTCTGAAGAAGAGGGAGGAGTTCGTCACAAAGCGGGTCGAGGAAATCAAAGTAAAAGAGGCTTTCATCGTCGAAAAAGGGAATGAGAATGCTGCCAAGATCGCAGAGATTGCTGAAAAGTCCGCCAAAGTGGAAGCCGCTCTCGCCAGGTTGAAATCCGAGGTCGCCAACGTCGAGAAGTTGAAGCTGGAACTCACCGAGAGTACCTCAAAGGCGAACCGCGAGATTGGAGAAAGATCCGCCTTCGTGTCGGAAAAAGAGAAGAGCCTGGGTGAGAGAGAATCATCCATCGAGCTGACCGAGTCCCGTCAAAAAGAGGCATCCCTGGGAATCGAGGCTAAGATGGCAGAGTTGGCCGAGCGGGAAAAAGCTTCTGCCGATCTGAACGCTCAGTTGCTTACTCAGAGGACGGACATAGAAGGAAAAATATCCATGCATGCCTCTGAGAGGGAAAGCTTCGAGCAAGAGAAGAGGCTGCTACTGGAGAATATCGAACGAGAAAAGGCGAATATCGGGTCACTTAGCGAGCAGCTAACGACCAGGGAGCGCGAACTGTTGCTCAGGGAGGAGAGGCTTGTCCTGCGCGAGCAGAGCTTCGCCGAGGAGCTCGCAACCAAGAGCGCTGCTGTGGATCGGAAGCACGGAGAATTCCAGGACTTGGAGCAACAGTTCGCCAAGAGAAGGGCGGACATTGATTCCAGGGATATGCAGATTTCTCAGAAGGAGTCGGAGATGGAGCGCCTCAACTCAATTCTCACCCAGCGTTCCAATTCACTCGATGAGAAGGAGAAAAACATCCTCAAGGAGGATGCCGACAGGATGGAGGTCATTCGCAGGAAGGAAGAGGAGATGGCACTCCGCTCCTCCGAATTCGAGCAATCGAAGATCGCCTTTACCAAGAGGGAAGGGGACTTGGAAGTCCGTGAAAAGGACATCCGAGACCTCGAGTCGACTATCAAGGAGCGTAGCGACAAATTCGCCGATGAAGCGCTTAAGCTCAATGAGATGCAGGCGAAGCTCGACTCGACCAGGAGCGAGATAGATGCGAGGGAGGGCGGATTGAAGGTTCTCGAGTCTGACCTGACCGCCAAGAGTCAAGCTTTCGAGGGCGAGATAAACAGGCTCGATGAGAAGAAGGCCGAAGTATACCTCGTCGAGACAAAGACGAGGGAGGGGATTGAAGCCCTTGAGCGGAGGAGGGTTGAGATCAGCGTGGCAACCGAATCCCTTTATAAAGATAAGGAAAAGTTCGCTCTCGACAAAGCAGGAGCAGAGAGGAAGATCCAGGAGTCCAACACGCTGTCCAAAGAATTAGATGGCTGGAGGGCGGAACTCACCGAGTTGGAGGAATCACTTAAGGGTAGGTCGACGGAAATTGAACGCAAGGAGGGAGAACTCTCTCACCGTCTGGCCGATTTAGAGGCTGAGCTTTCGGAGCTATCGAAGAAGCGTGACGACCTGATAGAGGAGATATCACATGAGAAAGAAGAGTTCGGAGCTGAACGCGCCCAATTCGAGGCGAGGATCGCGGAACTAAACGTCACGAGCAGCGAGATTTCTGAAAAGAGCAGCAAGCTTGAGAAAGACGAGAGACAGCTGAAGGACTCCCTCAGAGAGGTCACCGAGAGGGAGGAGAATGTCTCCGCCAGAGAAAAGGAGATCCAATCGTTGGATTCAGATCTGCGGGATAAGATCTCCGTTGCAGAGAGGAAGCTACAGGAAACCGAGGACACGAGGCGTGAGGTCGAAGAAAAGCTCAGGGCCAAGGCGGAAGATCTCGATGCACTAAGCAATTCTCTAGAGGCGAAACGTAAGGATCTGCAGGAAGAACAGACCAGGGCCGAGGCGCACTGGGCGGATCTCGAGAGCGAGACGGAGAACTTCAACACCCATCTTAAGGAGCATGAGGACGAGCTGATGAGGAAGGAGGCGGAGATCCTCTCGAAGATGGACGCTGCCGAATCGTATGTGAAATCCGCAGCCCTCAAAGAAGACGAGCTGGATGCCAAGTTGGCTCAGTTAACGGCGATGGACGCCGAGCTCAGGTCAAATGCTGATACTACCGTGTCGAAACAGAAGGAGATCGAGGACAACAAGGCTGTCCTAGAGAATGAACGAGTAGCATTGATGGCGGGGCTCGAGGACGGCAGGCGGCAGCTCGAGATTGAGCGGGAACAGATAGAGTCTGAGAAGGCAAAGATTCAAGAATCAAAGGCAGAGCTGGAGAAGCGTGCATCGGAGATCGACAGCCTTGGCAGACTTATCAGCGACCGGAGTGGGAGCATCGAGAGGGAGCGCGTTGCGCTCGAACAGGATATGAAGGGTCACAGAACCTCCTCTGACGAATTCGACGGCCGTTCCAAGGATATCGACGCACGAATGTCGGAACTCAAGGCCGAGGAACTCAAGATTGATGAAAGTAGGAAGGAGATCGAGGCGGATAAGTTCGGTCTCATCGCGAAGCGTGATGAACTTGGCCGGGAAATGGAGCAGATGGCCAAGGTCAGGAATGAAATCGAGGTCAAGAGCGCTGAATTGGACAGCGCTATGAAGGAGCAGGAAGAGGTCGAGAAGAGCCTTGAGCAATCCCTCAAGGAGTTCGAGGGCCGCTCAAAGGAATTGAACGATGTAAAGAAAGCCCTCGAGGAGAGGGAGCGGGCGATCGAGCAGTCCAAGGCCACACTGGAGGCATCGGTTGATGAGAGAGTGAGACAGCTAGATGATCGGGAAA
>Ga0315281_10005012_pt1 | contig 19038 bp, 18 predicted proteins | sample YL17G07_0_MG_FD_204540 | JGI IMG/M metagenome (GOLD analysis project Ga0315281, IMG submission 204540) | Sediment microbial communities from Yellowstone Lake, YNP, Wyoming, USA - YL17G07_0 | ecosystem: Environmental > Aquatic > Freshwater > Lake > Sediment | place: USA: Wyoming | collected... | reverse complement strand
CGGTGCAGGACTCGGCCAGGGCCAGGGTGAGCCCGCCCTCTTGCAACTGCCGTCCCACCAGCTCCTCCAGGGGCGTCTCTTCAGGCCCCAACAGCGCGTCGTCCACCTCCCGGGCCAGGGCGGCGGTGAGGCGGTCCAGGGTCTTATCCAGTTCCTGCCGGTCCCGGCCGTGCACCGTCAGGGTGAGGTGGTTTTCGGGAAAATTGGGGTAATAACCCACGTTAACTCCCCGGAATTCCGGGATTTGCGCCACCACCTCCTGCAACTGGGTTTCGGAGATGCCGAAGAGCCGCAAGGTGCGCTGGGCCACGGCGCCGACGTCGCCGGCCAACTCCATCAGGCTGGGGAGCACAAAGCCGTCAAACAGGGCCCGCATCTCCGTGGGCACCCCGGGCAGGAAAAAGAGCCGGACCTCGCCATGCTTCAGGGCAAAGCCACAGGCCAGGCCGCCGGGGTCCAGCACCACCGCCCCCTGGGGAATCAGGGCCAGGCGGCCGTGGCGCTCCAGCCAGGGGATCCGGCGCTCTTCCAGGAAGCAGCGGAGGCGTGCGAGCAGCGCCTCGTCGTGCAAGAGCTGCAAACCTAAAGCCTCGGCCGCCGCGGCCACGGTCACGTCATCTTCGGTGGCCCCCAGGCCCCCGGTGATGATGATGAACTGGGAGCGGGCCAGCGCCTGGAGCAGGATCTCCTGAAACAGGGGGGGCTCATCCCCCAGGATGGTGAGCCGCTGCACCGTGAGCCCGGCTTCGTAAAGCCGCCGGGCCGCGTACCGGGCATTAAAATCGGCCACCCGCCCGGTGATCAACTCGGCGCCGGTGGCGATGATTTCACCTTGCATGATTAGTAGCCAGTTCCCAGTTACCGATAGCCAGTGGCCAGAAAGTCTCTGTGTCCTCTGTGCCTCTGTGAGTCCTTTTATCCTAAATATACCAGAACCAGTTCCAACGCCAGCCTGGCCATCACCCCCGCCAACACGTCATCCACCACCACTTCCAGGCCGCCCGAGTCGCCCATGGTGAACCAGCGGATGGGGGGCGGTTTCAGGATATCCAGGGTCCGGAATAAAATAAAGCCCGCGGCCGCGGCCGGCCAAGTCAGGGGAGCCCCGGCCAGAGCGATTAACAGGCCCGCCACTTCGTCTATGACGATAGCGGGATGGTCGGGGCCTCCCAGATAATCCTGGGCCGGGCCCGCGGCCCACAGGGCCAGGAGCATCACCGCCGCCGTTCCCAGGCCGTAGCCCCAGGGGCCCAGGTGGGTCAGCCCCCACCACAAGGGCAGGGCCGCCAGGGTCCCCCAGGTGCCGGGAGCGCCCGGCAGGAAGCCCACGCCCCCCCAGGTGGCCAGGGCCAGCACTAAAAAATAGGGACACTTCCTATTTTTGTTGAAAATGCAACTCCATAAACCTAACCTTCCCAAAATCAGTTTTCTTCTGCCATGCAAAAATAGGAAGTGTCCCTATTTTTTCTCGACTTCAGCTTAATCTTCTAACAGTTTAGAAATATATGGAATGGACCGGCTTGTCAATAATTCCCCCTCAGCCGGAAAATTTTACCTTTCTGAGCCTGGAACCGGATGGAATTGTTGAATAAGGGGTTAAAAAATTAAGAAATTTCGGCTATAATAATTAAATGCGGTTTGACGCCTCTGAACTCCCGGTCCCCCAGCCCCGCATCATCCCCCGGCCGGAACACACCGTCTCCCGGCGAGACATCGAGTTGGAAGCCCTGAAGGTCCTCTACCGGCTGCTGCACGCCGGCTATACCGCCTATCTGGTGGGCGGCGGGGTCCGGGACCTGCTCCTGGGCAAAAGGCCCAAGGATTTCGACGTGGTCACCGACGCCCGGCCCGGAGAGCTGCGCAAGCTCTTCCGCAACAGCCGCATCATCGGCAAGCGCTTCCGGCTGGTGCAGGTCTTCTTCCGGGGCGGCCACATCGTCGAGGTCTCCACCTTCCGGCGCCGGTCGGAGTTCGACGAAGTCCAGGACGCCGATAGTCCGCCCGCCAAGGACAACACCTTCGGCACCCCGGCGGAGGACGCCCACCGCCGGGACCTGACCATCAACGGCCTGTTTTATAACATCAGCGACTTTTCCCTGGTGGACTTCGTGGGCGGCATGGAAGACCTGAAGGCCAAACGCATCCGGGTCATCGGCGATCCGGCGGTGCGCTTTGTCCGGGACCCGGTGCGCATGCTCCGGGTGCTGCGCCACTCGGCCCGCATCGGCTTTACCATCGAGGACGCCGCCTGGCGGGAGATCAAGGCCAAGCGCCAACTGATCCGCCTCTGTCCGCCGGCCCGGGTGCGGGATGAACTGCTCAAGGATTTCCGCAGCGCCGCGGCCGCCCCCTTCTTCAAACTGATGCTGGAGTCCGGCCTGTTTTACGCCATCTTCCCCACCTGGGAAGGACGCCTGGGGAAGGCCGGCGGCGAGCGCCTCCTGGACCTGTGCCGCCGGCTGGACCTATTGATCCAGGCCGAGCGCAGCGTGTCCGAGAGCCTCCTGTGGGCCGCCTTTTTGACTCCGTTTCTGGAGCAAGGCCCGGCCTTCCCCGAAGATTTCAAGGAGTTGCGGGACTTCATCCACCAGGGGATCAAGGAAGCCCTGAGTGGGATCGAGTTTCCCCGGCAGCGCCACGACGACGTCTCCCAGATTCTGGCCCTGGAAGCCCGGGTGGCGCCGTTGCTCCGGCGCCACCGCCCGGTGCCGGCCCGGCAGGCCCGCCTGGCCCTCTACCCCGAGGCCTGGCTGCTGTTCCAGATCAAAGAGGCCCCGGAGGCGGAACTTATCGAGCGCTGCGCCCCGGAACAGCTGCCGCCCCGCGCTCCCCAGCCCCGGGCCGCCAAGCCGCGGCGCCGGGTACGCCGCCGACGGCATCGCGGCCGCGGCCGGGGTGAAAGGGGGGAAAAAGAAAACCTTGAGGGAGAGAGCTGAAATGCTCTGGGGGAGGGGGCCAGGGGCCGAGGGCCCCTGCCCCCTCCCCCAGACCCCCTCCCCCAACCCCCATAAGGGGAGAATAAACAGGCCAATTGCCCGGGCAATCGGCCTGTTTTCGTAGGGGCGACCCGCTGGGTCGCCCCTTTATGGTAGCACAGCCTTTCCAGCCTATGCCGCACCGGTTGAAAACCGGTGCCACCAGAATTAAGGTAGGGCGGGCCTTTGTGGGGCGGGCTCCCCGCCCGCCAACCTCAAATCCGGGCGGCCGGGGACGGCCGCCCCACCAGATTATTGCGAAAGTTTCACTCTCTTGAACCGCCGCTTGCCGACTTTAAGAAGATAGGATTTTCCGGCGGCCAGCTCTATGTTGTCATCCGTGACCTTTTCCCCGTCCACCTGCACCCCGCCCTGGGTGATGAGCCGTCGGGCCTCGGAGGTGCCGGCTGACAAGCCCGCCTCGACCAGGACCTTGGGCAGCCACAAATTCGGCCCCTCGACCTTTAGACTCACCTCCTCGATCTCCTGCGGCACTCCCTTCTCCCGGAAGATATGGGCAAACTCCTGGGCCGCCTCCACTGCGGCGTTGCGGCCATGGTAGCGGGCCACCAACTCCAGCGCCAGCTCCTCTTTGACCTGGCGGGGATGCTTGCGGCCCTGGGCCAGGTCTTCTTTCAGGCGAGCCAGATCCCCCGGGGTGATGTCGGTGAGCAGCTCAAAGTAGCGCAGCATCAGGGGGTCGGAGATGGACATGATCTTGCCGAACATGACCCCGGCCGGCTCGTCGATGCCCACATAATTCCCCAGGGATTTGCTCATCTTCTGCACCCCGTCCAGGCCTTCCAAGAGAGGTATGGTGATGACCACCTGGGGCGCCTGGCCGTATTCCCGCTGCAGGTCCCGGCCCACCAGGAGGTTGAAGGTCTGGTCGGTGCCTCCCAACTCCACGTCGGCCTTTAGGGCTACGGAGTCGTAACCCTGGATCAGGGGGTAGAGGAACTCGTGGATGCTGATGGGGGTCTGGGAGGTGTAGCGCTTATGAAAATCCTCCCGCTCCAGCATGCGGGCCACGGTGTGGCGGGCCGCCAGGCGGATCAGGTCCTGGGCGGCCATGGGCTTCATCCACCGGCTGTTGAAGTCGATGACGGTCTTGTCCTTGTCCAGAATCTTGAAGATCTGGCGCTCGTAAGTGGCGGCGTTGGCCTGGACCTGCTCTTCGGTCAGGGGCGGCCGGGTCTCACTCTTGCCCGAAGGATCGCCGATGAGGCCGGTGAAATCGCCGATGAGAAAGATCACCTGGTGGCCCAGGTCCTGGAAGTGCTTGAGCTTCTGGATGAGCACCGTGTGCCCCAGGTGCAGGTCCGGGGCGGTGGGATCGAAGCCGGCCTTGACCCTGAGGGGCTTGCCGGTGGCAATGGCCTTTTCCAGCCGCGCCTTTAATTCCTCTTCCCGGATGATATCGTGGCAACCCTGTTTGATCAGGGCCAATTGTTCGGCTACCGGTTTCACGCTAGGTTAACTCCAATCAGCTGGATTCCATAAAAGCGGCGGGCGTTATTCACAGGCCAGAGGCCTGTGCCACTAAGGCCCGCCGCACCAAAAAATCCTGCTTGGTGGGGCGGCCGTCCCTGGCCGCCCACCAGAGAGATTATCTAAAAAATAGCCCTTTTAGGGAAGAATTATTATCCTGCCTGCCCCCGTCCCGGTGACCTCGCCGATGATGGCGGCCTCCGTCACGCCCGCATCCTTAAGGCGGTTCATCAAAGTCTCACCATCTTTCGGGGCAATGGCAATAAACAAACCGCCGGAGGTCTGGGCGTCGCTCAGGATATCCGCGGTCACCTGATCCACCCCAGGTTCGAGGGTCAGGTGGTTCTCGCAGAACCTGCGGTTGGCGTGGCTGCCGCCCGGCACCAGGCCCATGGCGGCGTATTCCCGGGCCCAGGACAGGACCGGCACCCGGGAGGCAAAAATGGTGAGCTCCGCCTGGGAGGCCCGGGCCATTTCCAGGCCGTGGCCCAGGAGTCCGAAGCCGGTGATGTCGGTGACCGCGTGCACTTCCAGGCCAGCGAGGGCCTCCGCCGCCTCCCGGTTGAGGGCGCTCATCACCCTAATGGCGGCTTCCTCCGCTTCCCTGGAGGCCAGCCGGCCCTTCAGGGCGGTGGCGATGATGCCGGTGCCCAGGGGCTTGGTGAGAATGAGCAGGTCGCCGGGCCGGGCCCCGGCCTTGGTGTAGATCCGATCGGGGTGCACCACCCCGGTGACCGACAGGCCGTATTTCATCTCCGGGTCTTCGACACTGTGGCCCCCAACCAACAAGGCCCCGGCCTCGTGCACCTTGTCCAGGCCGCCCCGGAGCACCGCCTTCATGGTGTCGGCTCCGGTCTTTAGCGGGAAGCAGGCGATATTTAAGGCCATCAGGGGCCGGCCCCCCATGGCATAGATGTCACTTAAGGCGTTCGCCGCGGCGATCTGCCCGAATTGATAGGGATCGTTGACGATGGGGGTGAAGAAATCCACCGTCTGGATCAGGGCCAGCTCCGGAGTCAAGCGATACACCCCGGCGTCGTCCGCCGCCTCCAATCCCACCAGGAGATCGGGGTGCGTCTGGAAAGGCAGGCTCTTTAAGACTTCCTCCAGGACCCCTGGAGGTATCTTGGAGGCTCAGCCCGCGGCCCGTACCTGCTCTACCAGGGGTTTTTGTCTGTCTTCCGCCATTTGGTCTCCAGAGAGTTAAGCCCCCCTTTAGAAAAGGGGGGTAAAAATCAGTGCCTCAATATAAGCAAATAGCTCATTTACCGCTCATCGCGGCGTAATAGCCCTTGCTCTCCTGCACTCGGATCGGCGCCCCGAACATGGCCGACAGGTGGCGGGAGGTCAGCACCTCCCGCTTGGCGCCGTCGAGCAAAATCCGTCCCTGTTGCAGCAGGATCACCCGGTCGATTTCGGGGAAGATCTCCTCCACCCGATGGGTGACCAGAATGATGGTCTGGCCGTGTCGGGCGATATTCCGCAAGGTTTGCAGGAACCGGCTCCGGGCCAGCAGGTCCAACCCGGTGGTCGGCTCATCCAGGATCAGGGCCCGGGGCTCGGTCACCAGGGCCCGGGCGATCATGAGACGCCGGGCCTCGCCGGTGGACATGGTCTCAATGAAGGCGCCCGATAGGCGAGTGGCTTCCAGCAGCTCCAGGGCCCGCCAGGCCTGCTGCCGCATGGCCTCGGTCACGATATGGTGCCGGAACAGGCCGTAGCTGGCGAAGAAGCCTGACAAGACGACATCCAGACCCCGGGTGCGCCCCGGAATCGTCCGGTTTAGAAAATGCGCCTGCAGCTCTGCGGATATGATACCCAGACGGGAGCGCAATTCAAAGACATTCCAGAGATCCTGGCCGAAGATTAACAGCGGCGCCGTGCCGTTGGCGTGAGCCAGGGGATAATCCTCCCGGGTGATGAGCCGGATCAGGGAAGTTTTGCCCGCCCCGTTGGGGCCCAGGATGGCGGTATGCTCGCCCTCGCGGATCACCAGGGACAGGTCGTCCAGAACGCGTCTGCCATTCTTGACGACGCTGGCGGCCTGCATTTGGAGCAATGGCGGCTGGCCTGATTTTTCGTTAATTTCCTTGGGCCTCTTCATTTCTGGTTTTTTCGGCTCACTGCTTACTGCTCACTATTTTTAAAACCCCAGCCAGCGCACTTCCCGGCCTTTGCGGGGCGGCGCCGGCGGTTCCTTGGCCGGGTAGCCGATGGGGGTGATGGCCAGCAGTTCCCGCGCCGGTTTTCCCAGGAATTTCAAAATTTCATCTTCCAGGTAATTGGCCCCGGTCATCCAGCAAGTGCCCAGGCCTTCGGCGTAGGCCGCCAAGAGCAGGTTCTGCATCAGGGCGGCGCCACTCTGGATCAGGGTCTTGTTGGCGGCGGCCTCGGCGGCCTTGAGGATGGTCACCGCCACCACCACCGGGGCGCCCCCCAGGTTCTGGAAGAACTTCATCACCTGTTCCTGGGCCGCCTCGGGCAGATCGGTCTGTTTTAAGCGGGGCATGAGGTACTTGACGGCCCGGCTCACCAGGGCCACAAAGTCATTCCGGACCTGGCCGGCCATAACGGTGAGCTCCCAGGCCTGGAGGTTGACGCCGGAGGGGGCCCACAAAGCCGCCTCAATGACCCGTTCCAGGACTTCCCGGGGCGGCAGATCCGGTTTGTACAGGCGATGGCTGCGGCGGTGGTGAATGGCGTCGTAGATATCCATGGAACCTCCATCTATTAAAGCGAAAGGGTTAAAAGGGGAAATGAGGAACAGCCGCTACCATTTTCCTCCATTAACCCAAATTCTGTCAGGCTTCCGAATTTTCGATAATAATCGGCCTCGGCGAGCTTCCCCCGCTTCTCGCAGCCCTGGGCGTAGATGGCGCATTTGCGGGCCAGCACCCGGCGGGCCGCTCCGGCCTCGGGGACCGGCAACTCGGGATCGTTCAGGAGCTTGATTAGCGCCCGGATGCGGTAGCGGTCCAGGCCCCACTGGCCGGAGAGCTGGTCGGCCCGGCCGCCGCGCTTGATGATCAGGGGTTCCGGCAGCAGGCCCACCTCGTAGCGCCAACTGAGGCGCAGCCAGAGGTCGTAGTCCTCGGCCGCGGCCAGGTCCTCAGCAAAGGCGCCGTGTTCCTCCAAGAGGCGCCGGTGCAGGAGCACCGCCGAGGGGCTCACCAGACAACGCTCCAGGGAGGCGAAAAAAATCCGGCCGCCGACCTTCCGGTGAGTCAGAGGTTGATTCACCCGCACCCCGCGGCGCACCCAAATCTCTTCGGTCTGGCAGAGCAGCAGTTCTGGATGCTGGGCCAGATAGGCCATCTGGCGTGATAGTTTTTCCGGTAGCCAGAGGTCGTCGGAGTCGATAAAGGCCAGCCATTCCCCCCGGGCCGCCTGGATGCCGGTATTGCGCGCCGCCGACACCCCGCCGCGGCTGGCCCGGCGCAGCAGCCTGAGCCGGGACGCATAGGGAGCCAGGGCCTCAAAGGTGCCATCCGTGGAGCCGTCGTCCACCACTATAAGCTCAAACTCCCGCCAGGTCTGGGCCAGCACCGAGGCCACCGCCTCTTTAACCAGGCCCGCCCGGTTGTAAGTGGGGATGATGACGCTGACCGGAATTGGGACCGACATATGGAGAAGTTATCAAAAAAACGGGAAAATTCAAGGGCGAAGTGGTACAGGGCCGTAGGGGCGGTTCTCGAACCGCCCGGCCCAGGCTGGAAAGCCTGGGCCACCGATCCCCTACCTTTTCCCCTTTACCGTTTGTCCCTTAAGTTCATCTATGGTAAATTGTTGAGGTTAAAATATATTGCTTTCCAGGAGTTCCGATGCCGCCTCGTTACGAACCCCGCCGCCTGGAGGCCAAATGGCAGGAAATTTGGCAGGAGCGGCGGCTCTATGAGGCCAGCGAAGACCCCGCTCGGCCTAAATACTATGTCCTGGAGATGTTCCCTTACCCCTCCGGCCGCATCCACATGGGGCACGTGCGCAACTACACCATCGGCGACGTGGTGGCCCGCTACAAACGCATGCGGGGCTTCAACGTGCTACACCCCATGGGCTGGGACGCCTTCGGGCTGCCGGCGGAAAACGCCGCCCTGGCCCGGGGGCTGCATCCGGCCAAGTGGACTTACGCCAACATCGACTATATGCGCGCCCAGCTGCAGGCTTTGGGCTACAGCTACGACTGGCCCCGGGAGCTGGCCACCTGCGATCCGGACTACTACCGCTGGGAGCAGCTGGTCTTCATTGAGATGTTTCGCCGGGGGCTGGCCTACAAAAGGGAAGCCCCGGTCAACTGGTGTCCCACGTGCGCCACGGTGCTGGCCAACGAGCAGGTGGAAGACGGGCGCTGCTGGCGCTGCGATTCCCCGGTGCACTTAAAAGAACTGGACCAGTGGTTCTTCAAGATCACCGCCTACGCCGAGGAGCTGCTCGCCGACCTGGACCAACTGAGCCATTGGCCCGAACGGGTCGTCACCATGCAGCGCAACTGGATCGGCAAGTCCCAGGGGGCGGAGATTCACTTTCCCCTGGAGGGCCTAGGTTCGCCCATCAAAGTCTTCACCACCCGGGCCGACACTTTGTTCGGCGCCACCTTCATGAGCCTGGCCCCGGAGCACCCTCTGGCCCAGGAATTGGCCCGGGGCGCCTCCCGGGAGGCGGAAGTGCGCCGGTTCGTGGAATACTGGTCGGCCCAAAACCGCAGCCGCGGCCTCCTGGAAGAGATCACCAAGGAGGGCGTCTTCACCGGCCGCTACTGCCTCAACCCCGTAACCGGCTGGCAGATGCCCATTTATGTGGCCAACTTCGTGCTCATGGGGTACGGCACCGGCGCGGTGATGGCGGTGCCGGCCCACGACCAGCGGGATTTTGAGTTCGCCCGGAAGTACGATCTGCCCATCAAGGTGGTGATCCAGCCGCCGGGCGGGAAACTGCGGGTCGAAAGCCTGACCGCGGCCTTTGAGGAAGACGGCATCCTGGATAACTCGGGCGATTTTTCCGGCCTGACCAGCGCCCAGGCCCGGGAGAACATCGCCGGCTACCTGGAAGAGAAGGGCCTGGGCCGGCCCGCGGTCAACTTCCGCCTGCGGGACTGGCTCATCTCCCGGCAGCGCTACTGGGGGGCGCCCATCCCCATCATTTATTGCGAAAAATGCGGCCTGGTGCCGGTGCCGGAGCCAGACCTGCCCGTGGTCCTGCCCCTGGACGTGGAGATCACCGGGGAAGGCGGCTCGCCCCTGGCCCATCTGCCCAGCTTTTATGAGGTCGCCTGTCCCGCCTGCAATGGTCCGGCCCGCCGCGAGGTGGACACCATGGATACCTTCGTGGAGTCCTCCTGGTATTTCCTGCGCTACGCCTGCGCCGATTATCGCGAAGGCATCCTGGATAAGGCCCGGGTGGACTATTGGCTGCCGGTGGACCAGTATATCGGCGGCATCGAACACGCGGTGCTGCACCTGCTCTACGCCCGCTTCTTCACCAAGGTGCTGCGGGACCTGGGGCTGGTGCAGATCGACGAGCCCTTTAAGCGCCTCCTGACCCAGGGCATGGTCCTGAAAGACGGGGCCAAGATGGCCAAGTCCAAGGGCAACGTGGTGGACCCCGAGTACCTGATCCAGGAATACGGCACCGACACCGCCCGTCTCTTCATGCTCTTCGCGGCGCCGCCGGAAAAGGACCTGGAATGGAGCGACCAGGGGGTGGCCGGCTCCAACCGCTTCCTGCACCGCCTCTGGAACCTGGCGCACGCGCTGCTGCCGGATATTACAAGGTTTCCATCTTATGATGGCATAGGTGACGATATATCACCGGCACTTTGGGATTTCAGACATAAATTGCACAAAACTATTAAAAAGGTTACCGATGATATTGAAGACTCGTTTCATTTTAATACTGCCATAGCTGCGGTAATGGAGATGGTTAACAGTTTTTACCTAGCCGTAGAGACCATACCTCTAGATGAAGAGGACCCAGCTGCCCAACAGGTCTTTCGGGAAGCCATTGAAGCAATTATTTTGCTTCTCAGCCCCATGGTGCCGCATATTGCTGAGGAATTGTGGCAGTTGCTAGGCCAGAGCGAATCCTTGCAAACCCGCTGTTGGCCTCAAGCTCAGGCCGAGGCCTTGGAAGAGCCCTATTTTGAGGTGGTCGTTCAAGTAAATGGTAAGGTCCGAGGCCGCGTTAAGGTTCACACTTCGGACGCCAGGGCCGTGATTGAGGCAAAAGTCCTGAGTGACGCTGCGATCCGGAAATGGGGCACTGATAAAAATAAAAAGATTGTCTGGGCTCGTAATGGGAAGCTGGTTAATATCGTTGTCTAAGGAAGCAAGATTATGACGGCACTCCGGATATGGGCGCTTCTGTGGCTTATCAGCTTCTTGTCAGGGTGCGGCTATCACCCCATGGGCGCCGAACCCATCGGCCCCAGCACCCGCACTCTGGCGGTGCCGCTGTTTGCCAACCGCTCCACCGAGGTGGGCCTGGAAGCCATCCTGGCCAACGCCCTCATCAATGCCTTCACCCAGACCCGGGCCGTCAAGGTGACGCCCTATGAGGAGGGCGCCGACCTGGTCCTGGAAGGCAAGGTCCAGTCGGTGGACAATACCTCGGTGGCCTTCCAAAGCGTCACCCAATCCACGGTGCGCCGGGTGACGGTGCGGGTGGAACTGACCCTGCGCCAGCAGGACAACGGCAAGGTCCTCTGGAAAGATACCCAGGTGCTGCAGGAAGACTACGTGGTGGACCCCAACTATCACGCCGGCGAAGCCACCAAGTCCGAAGGCCTGCGCCGGGCCGCGGTCACCCTGGCCCGCCGGGTCATGGATAAGGTGTTGTTGGTGATTTAGGAGTGCGTTGCAGGGCGGGCGTCTCGCCCGCCACACATCAATCGTTGTTATTATTGGTGGGCAGTGCCCACCCTACATTTAATCCCATGTCCCATCCTAGCCTCGAACGCCATTTAGAGCGCCGCGCCATCAGGCCCCTCTACCTCTTTTATGGGGATGAGGAATTCCTCATGGAGCGGGCCCTGGCGCGGTTGGCGGAGGGGCTTACGGACCAGTGGGGCGAGGCGCCGGTCCGGGTGCTGCGGGAAGCCCAGGAGGCGCCGCTGCCGGAGTTCCTGGCCGAGTCCCGGGTGGCCTCGCTGTGGGGTCCGGGCCAGCTCCTGGTGTTGCGCCGGCTGGAGCTGAACCCCGAAGCCCTCGAGGCCATCAATGATTACCTGGACCACCCCGCCCCCCGGGCCTGGGTGGTGCTCCTGGCGGAGGGAGTTAAGGCCAGGGATTTGGCGAAGAATCCGGTCTGGAGCCGCCTGCAGCGGGAAGAGGCGGCCGTGGGGTTTTACCGCCTGAAGGAAGCGGAGTTGTTCCAGTGGCTGACCCAGGAGGCCAGGAGTCTGGGAAAGACCCTGACCCTGGCCGCGGCCCAACGTCTGGTGGAGATCGTGGGGGACAACCTGGCGGATTTGAGCCAGGAATTGGAGAAGCTGGCCCTCTATGCCGGCGAGGAAAAGTCCCTGACCCCCAGCCTGGTGAACCAGCTAACCACCCACAGCCGCACTTACAATATCTTTGCCCTGGTGGAAGCCCTGGGGGAGCCAACAGCCCACAAACGCCTGATCGCCCTCGGGCACCTGCTGGACCTGGGGGAGCCGCCCCCCCGCATCCTGGGGATGCTGGCCTGGCAACTGCGCCGGCTGATCCGCATCAAGGAAGGCGCCTCCGCCGGCCTCAACCTGACCCAGTGGAACTTGAGGAAATTGGCGCAACAGGCGGCCCGCTTTTCGGAGGCGGCCCTGCGCTCCCACCTGTTCCTGCTGCACCACATCGATCTGCAACTGAAGACCAGCGCCAGCTCGCCGCGGCTATGGCTGGAATGGGCTTTGCTGAAGATGGGGCCGGGATGAGATAGTGAGCAGTGAGCCGTAAGCAGTGAGCAGTGGACCAGTATCCACCGGACTTTTCTGCTTACTGCTCACTGCTCACTGATAACTGCTTAAGCGCCTTGCAAGGCTATGACTTGCCGGGTGAGGCGGGAGATCTTCCGGGCGGCGGTGCGCCAGTGGAGGGTGCCCTTGCCGGCCACCTTGGCGATGGCGGGCACGGCCTTCTGCAAGGCGGTCTCCGCGGCTTCCAGATTTTTTTGTCCCACCGCGGCGCGGACTTCGCGCACGGCGTGTTTGACTCTGGTCTTGCGGCTCTGGTTGCGCAGCCGCCGTTTTTCATTCTGTCTTGCCCGCTTCAGGGCGGAAATGTGTCTGGCCAATTTCTTCCTCCGTTGGTTCGCTGGCTAAAATATCTATTCTCGAGCCGTTTTTGTCAAGATTTGGGGCCTGCCGGCTGCTGCCGGAAAAATGCCTGGAAATACCACGTCCCGGAAACCAGGGTGATGATGAGGGCCAGCCAGAGCAGGACTGTGCCCAGTTGTTGAACGTTAATGGACAGGAAGGGGTAGTGCAAAATTAAGCAGGTTAAGGCCGCCATTTGCAGCAAAGTTTTGGCCTTGCCCCAGCGATCCGGAGCCAGGATGATGCCTTCGGTGGCGGCCAGGCCCCGTAAGCCCATGACTGCCAGCTCACGGCCCACGATGAGGAAGGCGATCCAGGCGGGCACCCGTCCCAGGGGGATGAGCATGATGAGGGCCGCGGAGACCAGCAACTTATCCGCCAGGGGGTCCAGGAATTTGCCGAAGCGGCTCACGATCCGGTACCGCCGGGCCAGAAAACCGTCCAGAAAATCGGTGGCTCCGGCCAGCACAAAGCAAATTCCCGCCAGGGAACTGGCCAGTCGCCCGGGGGAGAGCAATAGCAACACCAATACCGGAACCGCGGCGATGCGCATCCCGGTGAGCATGTTGGGGGTGCTCCAGATGTTGGTCTCTACCTGTTCCATATCTCAAATAAGCGTGTAGGGGCGCACCCGTGTGTGCGCCCTCGCAGCAGGGCGGACACATGGGTCCGCCCCTACTTGCGGGCCTTTTCCCAATCCTCCAAGAATTTTTTCAACCCGGCATCCGTCAGGGGATGTTTCATGAGCTGCAGCATCACCCCGTAGGGGATGGTGGCGATATCGGCGCCGGCCAGAGCGCCTTCCAGGACGTGCAGGGGAGAACGCACCGAGGCCACGATGATCTCGGTTTCGAAACCATAATTTTCAAAGATGGTGACGATCTGCTCCACGATTTCCATGCCCCGGTGGCTGATGTCGTCCAGGCGGCCGATGAAAGGGCTGACGTAGGCGGCGCCGGCCTTGGCGGCCAGCATGGCCTGCAAAGGCTGAAAAATCAAGGTGACGTTGACCCTGATGCCTTCTGCCGCCAGGATGCGGGTGGCCTTGAGGCCGTCCGGGGTCATGGGGATCTTAACCGCCACCCATTCGTGAATCTTGGCCAAATGACGGGCCTGGGCCAGCATGCCGGCCTCATCGGTGGCCGTCACTTCGGCGCTCACCGGCCCCTGGACCAATTCACAGATCTGGTAGATCAGGTTGGCAAATTGTTCATCGGTCTTGATCCCGGCCTTGGCGCAGAGGCTGGGGTTGGTGGTCACTCCGTCCACCAGGCCCAGGCTGTGGGCCTCGCGAATCTCATCCAGGTTGGCGGTGTCGATGAAAAATTTCATAATGACCTCTGATCATATCATAAAAGTCAATTGCTGCCACTACGCATGAACCGCTTTAAGCAGCCTTCGGAACAGAAAAAATAGACTTTTCCGTCTTTTTCCGCCTTCAGCGCCTCTTTACGAGGGATAAAGGTCTGGCACACCGGGTCCTGGACCAGCACGTCCGGTTCCCGGTCCTTGGCCAGCGGCCGGGGGGCCTGGGGCCAGAGGCCCAGGGATTGGGCCACCCTTTTGACCACCCAGTAAATTAAATAACCGAGGATTAAACCGCCTATTAAACGGGACATCGTTCCGATTCCTCAAGCGACATTGGTTTAAGCGCCTCCCGGTCCGCCGCATTCAGTTCCGCCAGGAGTTGGGCGGCGCTTTTATTAAAGACCGGGTGCCAGGCGTCCGGGGCGATCTCTGCCAGCGGCGCCAGGACAAAGGCCCGGCGGTGCATCTCCGGATGCGGCAGGACCAATTCCGGGGTGCGGCTGACCTCGCCGTCGTAGAGCAGCAGGTCCAGGTCGATGACCCGGGGGCCCCAGCGCTCCCCCCGGACCCGGCCCAGGGCCGTTTCGAGGCGGCCCAGGTCCCGCCTGAGCTCCTCCGCGGCCAGCCGGGTGCGCACCTGCGCCACGGCATTGACGTACCAGGGCTGCTCCTTTGGCCCGAGGGGCGGGTTCAAATAAAAAGTGGAAACCTGCACCACTTCCACTTCGTCCAGGGCGGCCATCAAAGCCAGCGCCCGGCGCAACTGTTCGACCGGCTCGCCCAGGTTGGCCCCCAGGCCGATATAGGCAATAACCGGCTTCGTTTCAGTTATAGCGGGGTATCCCAGGGGCATGATAATTGGAAAATCCTAAAAGTCCTTAAAAACCATTTTGTCATCCTGAGCACCGCGCAGGATCTCAGGTCTGGGTGGCACAGGCTTTCTAGCCTGTGCGAGATTTCGGCACAGCCTAGAAAGGCTGTGCTACCAAAAAACCGGGATTCTTCAGTCGCTTCGTTTCCTCAGAATGACGGTATGGCGCACTTTTTCAGGGTTCTGGCTCCCTCAATTATTGGCTGACGGCCGCTTGTTCAAAGAAGACACCACCGGCCTCAGGCCGGCAGCAATCCTCTGGGCCACCAGCCGGGAACCCGCCGGCGTGTAATGGGCCACGTCGGACATGTATTCTTTTTCCTGGGGGATTTCCCGGGCCAAATCCACTACCAGCAACTGGTTACGGGCCCCCACCTCCCGGATGGTCTGATTGAAGCGGTCAAAGGCCCCCTTAAATTTCCAGTAAGTGATGCCCTGCTGCACCTCCAGGCCCTTCATCAGCCGGGCGATCAAGGGATCGGGGTCGTCCTTCAGCCGGCTGGACATGGTCATGAGGACCGGGGTGATGCCCCGGGCCCGACAGATATTAATGAAGGTCTGGAGGTTCAGGGTGAATTCCGGCACCAGTTGGTCTGGATGGACCTCGATTTTTCGACCCCTGACCTTTCTAAACTCATCGGCCTTGAATTTGCTCTCGACGTGAATCAGGCGATGGATGACCGCGTATAAATTGGGGATCACCAGGTCCCGGGCCAACCGGAAGGTCTCCTCCAAATTCTTGCCCACGGTTTTCCAGTCAGGTTTTTTCACCTCCAGGGGCGAGCGCGTCGGGTGTTTGTTCCAATAGGTCTTTTCATAAAGCAGGATGCTCAGGTCGTTGATATTGTGCATCATGACCACGATGTCGGGTTTTAGATCCACCACCTTATTCAGCAGGACGTTGATGGAGTGCAGCGAATTGTTGCCGCTTTTGGCGGCATTATACGAATTCACCTTGAGCCCGGTCTTTTCCTCCAGCAAGTGGCCGGCCAGATAGGGAAAGCGGTTATTTTCATCGTCATAGATGCATTCGGTGGTGGAGCCGCCCAAAAAGACCAGGGTCAGTTCCGGGTGCTCATGAACCTTGGACGGCATGATAAAGCCGTTTTCATCCGCCCTGATGATATATTCCCGCCGGACCAGGGTGTCCGAAACGGTCAGGGCCTCTTTGGGGGGCAGCAGTATGTCGGCGTAACCCGGTTCGAATTCCCGCAATTTGATGTAGCGTTTCACCCCCTGGGGATGGCGCAGGCCGTCGGCCTTCAGGGCCAGGAGCTTTTCCGTCACCAGGGCCAGACCGCAGACTACCAGGAAGACCAGGAAAAAAATGATCTTTTTCGGATGGCGCTCGAACCAGGTCTTGCCGGTGCGATCGATGCTCATGGGTTAGGAAAAAAATTTTTTAAATTAACACCGTAGGGGCGGGTTTGAAACCCGCCCCTACGGCGCCGGCGAGGCGCCGGCTCCATATTTTTAGTTCCACAGTCTCACCCAATCTTCTTTAGCCGCGTCAGGGCTTCTTCGAGCCGCTCTTTGGGCACGGTCAGGGCCAGGCGCACGTAACCCTCCCCGGGCTCGCCCAGACCATTCCCCGGGATGGTGACGATGCCGGCCTGCTCCAGCAGGTGGGTGGTGAAGCCCATGGAAGTCATGCCTTTGGGGACCGGCAGCCATACATAAAAGGTGGCCTTGGGGGGCGTCACGTCATAGCCCAGCTTTTGCAGGCCCCCCACCAGGATATCCCGGCGCTCCTGCAAGATGGCGCAGTTTTCCCGGACGCAGCTCTGGTCCGAATCCAGGGCGGCGATGCCCGCCAACTGAATGGCGTCGAAGGCCCCGGAGTCGATGTTGCTCTTGATCTTGCCCAGGGCCGCCAGCACGTCGGCGTTGCCCACCGCCATCCCCAGGCGCCAGCCCGTCATGTTGTAGGTCTTGGAGAGCGAATGGAACTCGATGCCCAGTTCCCTGGCCCCGGCCACCTCCAGGAAGCTGGGGGGCCGGTAACCGTCGAAGGCCAGTTCGGTATAGGCCGCGTCGTGCACCGCGATGATCTGGTGCTCCCGGCAAAAGTCGACCACCCTGGCGAAAAAATCCTTATCCGCCACCGCCGCCGTGGGGTTGTTGGGGTAGTTGAAAAAGAAAGCCTTGGCGTCCCGGGCCACCAGTGGCTGGATGTCGTCCAGGTCCGGCAGGAAGCTGTTTTCCCGGGTCAAGGGGACGAAATGACAGAAGCCGCCGGCGAACAGGGTGCCCATCTGGTACACCGGGTAGCCCGGGGTGGTCATGAGGTTGATATCCTCCGGGTCATTGATCCCCAGGGGCAGGTGCGCAATGCCCTCCTTGGAGCCGATGAGGGTGAGGACTTCGCTCCCCGGGTCCAATTCCACCCCGAAACGCTTCTGATACCAGCGGGCCACCGCCTCCCGAAAGAGGTTCATGCCGGAGTAGGCCGGGTAGCGGTGGGTGCCGGGGTCCTGGACCGCCTCCATCATCTTGTCCACGATGAACCGCGGGGTGGGGAGATCCGGGTCGCCCACCCCCAGGTCGATGATATCGACCCCTTTGGCCCTGACTTCGGCCTTCTTGTCGTCAATGGCCTTGAAGAGATAGGGCGGGATCAGATCCAGCCGCGCCGCGGGTTTGAAAAAATCAGCCATTTACTCCACCTTTTCTGCCACGACTCGATTGCGCAAGGCGCCGATGGACTCCACCCTGATTTCCACCACGTCGCCTTCCCGCATGGGGCCGATGCCCGAGGGCGTGCCGGTGGCGATGACGTCGCCCGGCAGCAGGGTCATGATCCGGGAGATGAACGACACCAGGGTCGCCACTGAAAAAACCAGGTTACTGGTATTGGAGTGCTGCCGGCGTTCCCCGTTCAGGAAGGCTTCTACCGTGAGATTGTCCGGATTGGCAATTTCCGTCTCGATCCAGGGCCCCAGGGGGGCGAAGCTGTCAAAGCTCTTGGAGCGGGTGAACTGGCCGTCTTTTTTCTGCAAGTCCCGGGCGGTGACGTCGTTGATGCAGGTGTAACCCAGGACATAGTCCCGGAAATTTTCTGGCGCCACCTGACGGCAAGGTTTGCCGATGACCACCGCCAACTCCGCTTCGTAATCCACCCGGCGGCTCATCCCGGGATAGACGATATCCTCATCCGGCCCGATCACCGCGGTGGACGGCTTCAGGAAAATCAAGGGTTCCTCGGGGATGGGGTGGCCGAATTCGGCGGCGTGGTCCCGGTAATTTAACCCTATAGCCACAATCTTGGAGGGCTCGCAGGGCGCCAGCAGCGTGACCTCCGGCAGGGAGACGACCTCCCCGGTGGTATTGGCCAGCCCCCCGGCAAAGGGAGTGCCCCATAGGACCTCGATTTTTTCGCCAGCCAGGAGGCCGTAACCCGTCCGGCCCATCAGTTCAAAGCGTACAATGCGCATCTATTGTCCTACCTCGTTCCCAAGCTGCGCTTGGGAACGCCTGCTGAAAGTGCCCAAGCTTAGCTTGGGCTTCCAATTTCATTCCCAAGTGCAACTTGGGAACGAGGATAATCTAGACAACGGCGGCCACGGGCCACGCTCTGCTCACTGCTCACTGCTTACTTCAATCCCAAGACATCCTGCATGTCATAGCAGGCCGGCGGCTGATTCACCACCCATTGGGCGGCCCTGACCGCCCCTTTGGCAAAATTGTCCCGGCTGTGGGCCCGGTGAATGATCTCCAGGCGCTCGCCGATGCCGCCGAAGAGCACGGTGTGTTCGCCGACAATATCCCCGGCCCGCACCGTCTGGATACCGATCTCTTTATCGGTGCGCTGGCCGATGATGCCGTGGCGGGCGTAAACGCCGACTTCCTCCAGGTTTCGGTCCAGGGCGTGGGCGATGACCTGGGCCAACTTCAGGGCGGTGCCGCTGGGGGCGTCCTTCTTCAGGCGGTGGTGGGCCTCGACGATCTCCACGTCGTAGCCCTCGGAGAGCACCTTGGCGACGTCGGCCACCACCTTGAACATCAGGTTGACCCCGACGCTCATGTTGGGGGCGAAGACCAGGCGGGTCCGGGCCCCGAGGGCGTGGATCTCGGCCACCTGGGCCGGTGAGAAGCCGGTGGTCCCGAGG
>Ga0315281_10005011_pt1 | contig 19044 bp, 10 predicted proteins | sample YL17G07_0_MG_FD_204540 | JGI IMG/M metagenome (GOLD analysis project Ga0315281, IMG submission 204540) | Sediment microbial communities from Yellowstone Lake, YNP, Wyoming, USA - YL17G07_0 | ecosystem: Environmental > Aquatic > Freshwater > Lake > Sediment | place: USA: Wyoming | collected... | reverse complement strand
CGAGGGGGGGCTCGTCCCGAATCTCTGCGAAAGGTGGGATCCGGTTCCTGAACGGAACGCATTCGTTTTCACACTCCGAAAAAACGTCTGCTTCTCGGATGGCACCCCTCTGACCGCCTCCGCCGTGAAGGAATCGATCGAGAACGCGATCCGTCTTTCGACGCATGCCATGCCCCCGGCGTTCGCGGCGATCCAGGGAGCCACCGAGCTTTTCGAAGGAAGAGTGAACGAAGTCACCGGAGTCATCGTTCATGGCGACGCCACGCTCGAGCTGGCCCTGACCGCTCCGCTCCCGGTGCTGCCGGCGCTGTTGACGCAGGACATGACCGGGATCACGCTTCCCGTTCTTCCTGCCCTTCTGACGCAAGCCGGAACCGGGATCAGCATTCCGATTTCTCCGGAGCTCCTTTCGGAGGTCGATACCCGAATCAGCCTTCCGATCCTTCCGGCGCTCTTGACGCAAGCCCTGACCGGAGTCACACGCCCGGCCGGATCGAACCCGCCTCAACCCCGATACCGCATCGGCACCGGGCCTTTCGTAATCGCGGCCCATGAAAACTTACCCACTCACTTTGCAGAAGAGCCTGAAAAAGGAAGAGTTCTTCTTTCGAGAAACGAACGCTACTGGCGAGGCACTCCGCCGAAAGTGGATGGCATCGAGTTTCGCACCGGGCTCGCCGCGCCGGAAATCGCGTCACAGCTCCGGGAGGGGCTGATCGACGTCGCACGCGATTTGCTCCCGGAGGACTTCGAGTCGATTACGAGTGAACCCCGTTTTCGTTCCGGCCTCGTCGAGACGGCCAAAAAAAATACTTACTTCATCTTGTTCAACTGTTTCAGCCCGCGAGTCGCGAATCCCGAGCTTCGACGGCTTCTCGCCTCCGTGCTCCGCCCTCCCGACCTCGTCTGGCGGACGCTCGGCCGCCAGGCCGCCCCGGCGGTCTGTCTCATCCCGCCCGGGATTCTCGGGCATGACCCGGGGCGGAGAATTGAATACGTTTCCCTCGACGACGCCCGCAAGCGGCTCCGGGAGCTCGTCCCATCGGGCGGGCTGGAGCTGCGGGCGGCGGTTCATCCGATCTTTCAAGACCGGTACGTTGCACTTTCGAACGCACTTTATTCGGTCTGGCAGGAGCTCGGGATCTCCGTGAGCGTCGAAACGCCGACGATGTCGTCGTTTCTCGAAACCGATAGTGACACTTCGTCAATGGATTTGAACATTGGTCGATTTGGCGCCGATTACGACGACCCCGACAATTTTACCTACTCAGTGTTTCACTCTGACCACGGAATTCTTCGCGAGTGGTTTCATTCGAGCGATGGCGATCGACTTCTCGAAAGAGCCCGCATTGAAGCAGAACCGATCGTTCGCGACACGATGTACCGGCGATTCGAGAATCTGCTATCGGACTCAGGAGTCCTCGTTCCCCTTTTCCACGACATCGACTATCGAATCGCAGGACCGAACGTCCGCGGGCTCAAACTCGGAGCGATCCCGCCATACGTCAACTACCCGATGGTGGGCAAAGACGAATCGAGAAAGAGCGCTTCGCCCGCTCCTGATCGAGCCGCGGGCGTCATCCAAGTGGGAATGACGGGAATGATCGACGAGCTCGATCCGTCGCTCGCCGGAACGTCGGAACAAGGGGAGGTCCTCCCGGCGATCTTCGACACTCTCGTCCGCGACATCGATGGCTCGGGGGCGCGCCCATGGCTCGCGAGCGCTTTCACGGCCGAGAAGGGCAACCGCTTCTTCCGATTTCGTTTGCGTGACGGAGTTCGCTTTCACGACGGCCGGAGGCTGTCAGCCCGGGATGTTCGACACTCTTTCGAACGCCTCATCAAGAACGAAAAAAGCTACAACCGGCATCTCCTCGATTGCGTCAGGGGTGCCACCCGTATTCTTCGGGGAGAAGCGACGACGCTGGAGGGATTTCACCTCGTATCGAGCAACGAGTTCACCGTCGAGCTCGAATCGCCTCTTTCTTTCTTCCCCGTTCTTCTCACTCACCCGGCTGTCATGATCGTCTCCGAGGAATCGTCGCACTTCACCGGCGGGTGGCTCGACGGATGCGTTGGCACCGGGCCGTATCGTGTCGTCCGCTTCGAGCCGGGCCGACGGATCGAGCTCGAACGCAACCCGGAGTACTGGCGTCCCGGATTACCGAGAAACGAACGACTCGTCTTTCGTTTCGGGCTCGACCCGGGGCTCATCCTTTCGGATTTTCGTGCAGGGCGCCTCTCCATTGCCGCCGATCTCGTCCCCTCCGAGGCCCTCGCTCTTCGTCACGATCACGAGCTCGGCTCCAGTTATCGCGCAATTCCCCGGCTATCGACCTATTTCGTCGCTTTCAACAAGAATCGGCCTCTTCTGGCGCAGACCGCCACGAGACGGACCATCGTTGATTCCATCGACGCCCCCGGCCTCATTCGGCGGGCTCTCGGAAACCTCGCGATCCCCGCACATGGATTGATTCCGCCTGGACTCGTCGGCGCGACGGGTGCCGAAAGACTCCGCCCATCCGCGATTCCAGAGAAACGGTCGCTCGATCTGACCGCGGCGGTTCATCCGGCCTTTTTCGCTGAGTACGCTTCCTTTGGCCGCGAGCTGCTCGCGGCTTTCGGCGAGATCGGCGTTGAAATCAAGGTCTTGAATCGCGACATGGCGGGTTTCTCGGAGATATGTGATGGAGGGACGGCCGACTTGGTGATCGGTCGATGGTTGGCCGATTTTGCGGATGCGGATACGTTTGTTTCCGGAGTCCTTCACAGCGATGGGGGAATGCTTGCGGCCTACTGTGCCACTCCCGAGATCGATGCCCTCGCCCGGCGAGCTCGCGTCGAGGGAGATCCGGGCGTTCGCCACGATCTCTATCGCCAAGTCGAGGAGATCATCGCGCGCGATTCTCTTCTCCTGCCCCTGTTTCACGAACAGACCTACCGGTTCTCCCGTCCCGACATCGAGGGGCTCCGGCTCAGCTTCTCGATGCCCGTCGTCAATTACGAAAACCTCCGCGTCCGCCCCTGACCCTAACAACCCAGGATTGACCATGATCGGCACGAAACTCGGAAACCGCTACGAAATCACCGGCGAGCTCGGCCGCGGCGGGATGGGCGTGGTCTATCGTGCGCGTGATCCCCTCCTCGGGCGCGACGTCGCGGTGAAGCTGATTCCACCGGCGGCTCTGTCTTCCGACGCCGAGGAACGATTCCAGCGCGAGGCCCAGATCGTCGCGCAGATGGATCACCCGGGGATCGTTTCGATTTACGACCTCGGACGTCACGACGGGTCGCTCTTTTTCGTGATGCCGGTCGTGACGGGGACGAGCCTGCGGCATTTACTTCGTGATCACTCCCTGTCCCTCGGTGACGTCGTCGACCTGGGGGCGCAGGTCGCGGATGCACTCGACTACTCCCACGGACGCGGCGTGGTCCACCGGGACATCAAACCCGAGAACGTCATGGCCGATCGCCGTTCGGGGCAAGGGCTTCGCGTGCGCGTGATGGATTTCGGCCTCGCGCGGGGGGCGACCGAAACGCGCCTCACCAAGACCGGAACGTTCGTCGGAACGATCGCCTATCTCTCTCCCGAGCAAGTCGCCGCCGACGCACCCGTGGACGGTCGAAGCGATCTTTACTCGCTCGGCACCCTGCTCTACGAGTGCCTCGCAGGCGAACCGCCCTTTTCCGGAGAGATGCAGACTCTTCTCTACCGAATCGTTCACGAGCTACCGCAACCGCTCCGCGCGCTCGGTGTCGACGTTTCCGAAGAGCTCGACGCCATCATCCTCGCCTGCCTTGCGAAAGACCCGAAAAAACGCCCAGCTTCCGCCTCCCAGCTGAGCGAGTCGCTTCGCCGCTATGGATCGAAGCTCCAGGAGAGCGAGCGGGTGAAGTCGGTCGCTCTTTCCTCAACTCGGACAATGGCTTTCGCCCGGCCGGCCGCGTCTCCGTTCGTGGGGCGGGAGAAAGAGCTCGCCCAACTCCAGCAGAGATTCAGCGCCGCTCTCGCGGGAGAGTGCCAGCTCGCCGTGGTCGCCGGCGAACCCGGCGTCGGCAAGAGCCGCCTTCTCGAAGAGCTCGAGAATCTGGCCCGCGCGCGAAAGATCCGGGTCCTCCACGGCCGTTTCATCGAGCAGGACCGCGCCTTCGCCTATCAGGGATTCTGCGAGCTCATTCAGGATTTTTTCCTCTCGAAGGAAGGGAGCCCGTCCTCATCCGAGCATCCCGACTTCTCCGACCTCGCCGCCGATCTCGTGACCCTTTTCCCGGTGCTCACCGAAATCTCCGACGTCCGCTCCGCGGCCCAGGGGGATTCGAAGCTCGGCCCGGCGGGGGAGGCGCGAAAAGTCGAAGACCGCACGTACATCTTCGAAATCCTCGCCAAGACCCTGACGAGAATCGGCGCCGGGAAACCGCTGGTCTTGTTTCTCGAAGAGCTTCACGGCGCCGACGTCTCGATCGACGCGCTGGGGTACATCGTCCGCCGGCTCGGGCCGACTCCGACCCTCATCGTCGGCACGTATCGCACGACCGAAATCGAAAAACAGCACCCGCTCGTCAAGCTTCTCGACGGTTTCGGCGGCGACCGCAAGTTCGTCCAGATGTTCATCGGGCCGCTTCTTCCGGACGAACACAGGGCCCTCCTGGCGACGCTCGTGGGCGGCGGAAATCTTTCCGACGAGCTCGCCGAAAAAATCTACGACGCCACCGAGGGAAATGCATTTTTCACCAAGGAGCTGGTGCGGTCGCTCATCGATTCGGGAGGCATCCTGCGGGACGGCACCGGGGCCTGGAATCTTTCGGGCGAGATGGCAATCTCTTCGGACTCGTTGCCGGCGACGATCCAGCAGGCCGTCGAAAAGCGGATCGAACGCCTTCCGGAATCGCTCCGCGAGGTCCTTTCCCTGGCTTCGCTGGTCGGGAAAAGTTTCGAGTTCCGGGATCTCGAAGACCTCGTCGAAAACGACGCCGGACTCGAAGACGCCGTCGACAGCCTGATCCACGAGGGATTGCTCGAAGAGGCGCGCGAAGGGCGAGGCGAACGGCTCGCGTTTGCGAGCGGAGTCGTTCGCGACGTTCTTTACGGAACCCTGTCGCGCCGCAAGCGAAGATCGCTCCACCGGAAATACGGAGAAAAACTGGAGTCTCGTTTCGCCGGACGCCTCGAGCGGGCCTATCCGCAGCTGCTTCATCATTTCGCCGAGGGGGACGTTGCGGAAAAAGCGGTCGAATACGGACTTCGGCAGGCCAGGAAGTCGATGGAAGCTTTCAGCCCCGAAGACGCGGCGCGGACGATGAGAACCGCCCTCGAGTTTCTCGACGACGAATGGGAGGGGGATCGGGCCGTGGAAGGAGAGGCGCGGATCCTTCTCGCGGAGGCGCTCCGTTCCAGTGGAAACGCCGAAGGGGCGATCAAGGAAGCCGAAGAGGCTGCGAAGATTTTCGAGGCGGGTAACCAACCGGCCCGCGCGGTGACGGCGTATTTGCTCGCCGCTGAAACCGCATGGCAGGGACGCCGGGTCGAGGAGACGCAGAGGTTTGTCGAGCGCGGAACGGCTTCGGCAATTCCCAGCGACGCACCCGATGGATTCGTGAAGTTGTTTTCACTCGCCGCAACCGTCGCAAACCTGAGGGGGGAATACGAAAAGGCGCGGGGTTTTCTCGAACAGGTTCGGCGGCTCGGCGCCGCGCCAGCCGAACAGACCGAAGAGGTCACGCGAGGGGGAAACCTCGTGGTTGCGATGACGAACCCGGTGACGGCCCGGGAGCCGAGTCTGGCAGGGACCAATGAAGATGCGGAAGTTCTCTCGAACGTTTTCGAGACCCTGCTCTCGACCGACGAACAAGGAAACCTCGTCCCGTCGCTTTGCGAAAGCTGGGAGATGCGAGAGGGCGGAACGGTTTTCCTGGCGCGGCTTCGGGAAGAGGCGCGTTTCGCCGACGGAACCCGTCTGACGGCGGGAGAGGTGAAGCTCTCGATCGAAGGGGTGATCCGTCGAGCCGGCGCTGCAAATGTCGCCGCCTGGGCCCCCATCGCGGGAGTCGCCGGCTTCCTGGAGCGCTCGAAGCCACTCGGGGAAATCGAGGGACTGGTCGTACAGTCGGATCGGGAGCTCGAGATCCACCTGACGGAGCCGCTTCCGATTTACCCCGCGCTCCTGACGGCGCCGCACACGGGAATCGCGCGGAGAATCGCCGGTGGTTCAAACGATGACTCGATTTTTTCCGGGACCGGGCCGTTCATCGAACGGCAGCGCACCGGAGACCAGGTCGTCATCGAGCGAAATGCAAATTATTGGAAGGGATCCCCCTCGCCGCTCGACTCCATCGAATTTCGCACCTCGCTCAGCTCCGCGGCCGTGCTTCAAGGACTCCGATCCGGAGAAATCGACGTCGCCTCGGATCTCCTGCCCTCGGACCTGGAGGAGGTTCTGCGCGACCCGCGCTTCCGAACGGGGCTCAAGGAGACGCCCAGCAAGAGCACCTATTTCATCGCATTCAATTCCTTCGGCGCCGGGACTGCCAACTCGGACCTGAGGCGCGCTCTTGCAGGCGTCATCCGGCCACGCGATCTCGTCTGGCGAACCGTGGGGCGATTCGCCGAGCCGGCGACCGGAATGATTCCTCCTGGAATTCTCGGTCACGACCCCGGCCGACGCCGCCGAGCTCTCGATCGCGAAGAGGCGATCGAGCTGTTGAAGGGCGTTCGACCCTCGGATGAACCGATCCGCCTCCGGGCTGCCGTCCATCCGATTCTGCAGGACAAGTACGGAATTTTGACCACGGAGATCCTCTCCTTGTGGAGGAATCTTGGCGTCGAGGTTTCGGTCGAGACTCCCGATATGGAGAGTTACGTCGCCGCGCTGACCGGCAATGCACCCTTCGACCTCACCATCGGAAGATGGCTCGCGGATTTCGACGACCCGGACGGCGTTCTCCGTGCACTTTTTCATTCGCAAGCCGGCATCTGGCGAGATTATTTTTCTTCGGACGAAAGCGACTCGATTCTCGAAATGGCGCGTTCCGAAAGCCGCCCGGCCGCGAGGGAGACGCTCTACCGGCGCTACGAGGCGCTTCTTCTCGACCAGAATGCCGTCGTTCCGCTTTTTCACGAAGTCGTTTACCGCATCTGCGGCCCGAGAGTTTCGGGCCTCAAGATGCGAAGCGCCGTTCCATCCGTCACTTATTCCGAAGCCTCGAAGCAGGAACGAAGACAGGCGCCCCGCGACGTCGTCACCGGCGGCGGAACGATTCAGGCCGCCATGTCCGGCATCGTTCGCTCGCTCGACCCTTCGCTCACCGCCACGGTCGAGCAGGGGGAAGTGATCCCGAACATCTTCGAAACCGTCACGCGGGACGTCGAAGGGGCCAACATCGTTCCGTGGCTGGCAGCTGAGTTTCACGCCGAGAATGGAAACCGGCGATTCCGGTTCCGCCTTCGGGACGACGTCCGCTTTCACGACGGCCGGCGGCTGACCGCCCGGGACGTTCGCTACTCGTACGAACGCCTCCTGAAAAACAAACGGAGTGAAAGTCGAAATCTTCTGGCTCCCATTCTCGGCGCGCGTGCCTTGATCGACGGCGGGGCCGGCGAGCTCGAGGGTTTCCGAATCGTTTCGTCCCTGGAATTCACGATCGACCTGGTCTCACCGGTCTCTTTCTTCCCCGTGCTGATCTCCTATCCTGCGGCCGGCATCGTCCCCGAGGGAACCACCGACATCGGTTCTCATTGGCGGGAGAGATGTGTCGGAACGGGCCCCTACCGGGTGGTCAATTTCGAAGCGGAACACCGCCTCGAGCTCGAACGCCATCCGGGTTACTGGCGTCCCGGATTTCCAAGGAACGACGGGCTCGTCTTCCGCTTCGGAGCCGGGTCTTCCGCGATTCTCAACGACTTCCAGGCGGGGCGACTTTCGCTCGCCGCCGACCTTCTTCCCGCGGACGTGGAAGGGCTGAGACACGACGCCGCACTCGCTGCCGGTTATCGGGAGACGCCCCGGCTCTCGACGTACTTCGTGCTGTTCAACATGCACCGCCCGTTTTTCGCGGGTTTCGAAAATCGCCGGCGGATCGTCGATTCGGTGGATGTCGCGGCTCTGGTCAGAAAAACACTCGGCCGCCTCGCCATTCCCGCCAACGGAATCATTCCGCCCGGGTTGCTCGGATTTTCGAGCCAGCCCGCGGGAGCTCGAAGCGGAGGAGGCCCCGGCGCCGACCGTGCAGCTCCGTCCAGCGAGCCGCCCATCGAGCTCAAAGCCGCCGTCCATCCGATCTTCTTCGGTGAGTACGCCGGCTTTTCGCGGGAGCTCTACTTATCTTTCAAGGAACGCGGAATCCGGGTCCGAGCGGTCAACACGAACATGACCGAATTTCTCGAGGCCCGGGCGAAAGGGGAAGTCGACCTCGTTGTCGCCCGCTGGGTGGCCGATTACCCCGACGCCGATACGTTCGTTCACGGAGTTCTCCACACGCGCGAATCGTTTCTCGGTTCCTACTGCGGAACTCCGGAAATCGACCTCCTCGCCGACCGAGCCCGCGCCGAAAGCGATCCCGCGGTTCGTCATGCCCTCTACCGCGAAGTCGAAGAGATCATCCGCCGCGACGCCTTGCTCCTCCCGCTCTTTCACGAACAGGTCTACCGGTTCGCGCGGCCGGAGGTCGAGGGACTGTCGATCAGTTTTTCGAGGCCGGTGGTCAATTACGAAAGCCTGCGGATTCGACGTTAGATCCGGCCACCGGCCCCGGCCCGCCCTCCGTTACAATCCCCCCGTGATCGGCCGAACTCTGAGTCATTACAAGATCGAGAAAAAACTCGGCGAGGGGGGAATGGGCACCGTCTGGGGAGCCCGCGACTTGACGCTCGAGAGGCCGGTGGCCATCAAGCTCGTTCACGAGAAAGACATCGACGCGGAGTTTCGAGCGCGTTTTCTTCGCGAAGCGCGGGCGGCGGCGGCGGTCAACCATCCCGGCGTCGTGCAGGTTTTCGAAATCGGGGAGGAGAACGGATCCCCTTTCATCGTGATGGAGCTGCTCGAGGGGGAGACTCTCGCCGCCCGGCTGGCGCGGGGAGCGCTGGCGCCAGGAGAGGCGATCACGATCACGCTCAAGCTGCTCGAAGCGCTCGGCGCGCTGCACGATCGCGGCCTCATCCACCGGGACGTCAAACCCTCCAACGTGTTTCTTCTTCCCGATGGGCGGGTGAAAATTCTCGACTTCGGCCTGGTGCGATCGTTCGGCCCGGCCGACCGCGAAAAAACGTCGCCGCTTCTGACGATGGCCGGAGTCATCATGGGAACTCCGGCGTACATGTCGCCCGAGCAGATTCAGGGCGATCCGATCAGCCCTTCCACCGACCTCTTTTCTCTGGCAGCGGTTCTCTACGAAATGCTGGGAGGACGCCCCGCTTTCACCGGGCGAAGCATCGGCGAAATCCTCGCATCGGTCTTGAAGGAAGAGCCGCCCCCCCTCGGAGGATCCGGGGCCGGGATCGAGCTCGACCGCGTTTTGCGGAAATCGCTCGCGAAACGTTCGGGCGACCGGCACCCCAGCGCCGCTTCGCTCGCCGGGGATCTTCGCGCCGTTTCGCAAGGCGCCGACACGTCGTCTCTCGCGAGGCCGATTCGAACAACCAAGGAGATTGCGATTCCGCGCCGGCTCGCGGTCCTGCCGTTCCGGTTCCTGCGCCCCGATCCCGATCTCGATTTCCTCGGATTCAGCCTCGCCGACGCCATCGCGTTGTCGCTGTCGTCGATCGAGGCCCTGGTCGTCCGGTCCACGATCGCGTCCGCGCCGTTCGCAACCGCCGCCCCCGACATCCGGGCGATCGCCGAAAAACTCGATGTCGACGTCATCCTCGTCGGAACGTTTCTCCGGATCGGCGACGTCTGCCGGGTGGCCGCTCAGCTCGTCGAGACTCCGGGCGGAAAGCTGCTCTGGTCGCAGACGTCGGATTCTTCGGTCAAGGACATCTTCGAGCTCCAGGATTCGATCACGAAGAAAATCGTCGAGGCTCTCCGCCTCCCGCTCAGCGGCCGCGAAGAAAGAGCGCTGGCCTCCGACGTGCCGGCGAGTCCTGCGGCCTACGAATGTTTCCTGCGCGCGAATCAGGCCGCCATCGCCGGCGGAGACCTGAGCATTGCGCGGCGGTTCTACCTTCAATGCCTCGACGAAGACCCGGACTTCGCTCCGGCCTGGGCGCGCCTCGGACGCTGCTACCGGATCCAGGCGAAATACTCGACGGAAGGGCGGGACGAAAACCGCCGTCTCGCCGTCGAGGCGCTGGCCAGGGCGATCGAGGTCAACCCGAATCTCGGCGCCGCGCATCACGTCCTGGCTCAGCTCGACGTCGAGGCCGGCCGATCCGAGGCCGCGGTCGAACGCCTGCTCTCTTCGGTTCGCCGGAATCCCAACGACGCCGAAGGGTGGACCGGCCTGGTGCTCGCGTTTCGATACCTCGGCCTGCTCGACGAATCGCTCGAAGCCGACCGGCGCGCAAAGCGAATCGATCCCGAAATTCGAACCTCGATTTTCCACACGCACCTCGCAAAACGCGACATGGAAAAAGCGTTGGAGGTCGGGCGGAAAAGCTCCACCTACACCGGATTCGAAGAGTGCATCGCTCTCGTCGAGCTCGATCGAAACGAAGAAGCCCTCCTCCGGCTCAAAGAGGAAGAGGCACGCTGTGCCGACAATCTGGCCAAAGACTGGGGACGTTCGCTTCGGGGATGGGTTGAAGGGGATCGCCCGCTCGTTCTCGAGTCGGTCCGGCGCCTTCGGAGCTTTCCCGATTCCGAAGGTTTCTTCTATCTGTCGAAAATCATCGCGAGACTCGGCGAAGAAATCGACCTCGCCGCCGAGCTGTTCGAAGACTCGGTTCACGCCGGATACGCCAACGTGCCGTTTTTCCGGAACGACCCGTGGATCCATTCGATTCGGGATCACCCCCGATTTCAAGCCGCCTATGCCAGAGCCGAAGAACGGCACGTCGCCGCCAAGGGAAAATTCGGCGGATCGATCTGACCTCGCCGGGGAGAACCGAAAATGACCAACGACATTCCGCTCAATCCCACGTCCGTCGGGCTCGGCCTCGTCCTCGTCTGCTGGATGTGCTTCGGTCTCGCCTTCGTCATCCGGCAGCGTCCTTCAAAATCGGTCACGCGGGTCCGGCGGCCGGCGGCCTTCGGAGGCCTCGCCCTCCAGGCGCTCGGATACGGCGCAGTTTGGAGCCTCCGCCGGCTCCAGTTCACGCCGATCGTACCGATGAGCACGCTCCTCGAAACCCTGACATCGATGGTCGCATTCCTCGCGGCGGCGACATCGGTCTGGATGACGATCACCGCCATTCGTACGCTCGGCAAACAGTGGGCGATCGCCGCGCGGGTGGTGGAGGGGCACGAGCTCGTCACGTCCGGGCCGTTCCGTTTCGTCCGGCATCCGATTTACACCGCAATGTTCGGCCTCCTCTTCGCCACCGGTCTCATGGTCAGCCACCCTTACGGCCTCCTCGCCGGCGCCTTCCTCTTCTGGATGGGAACGCTCGTTCGAATTCGAACGGAGGAAGGCCTGCTGCGTGAAACTTTCGGGGAAGCTTACGACCAGTACGCCAGGCGGGTGCCGGGGATCTTCGGATTCGATTGAGGGGCGAACCGAACCGCTCGCGAGGATTCCGACCATCGAAACCCAACGCCGGAACCGCGACTGTTTCCATCATCCCGGGCGCCCGGGCCTGGCGATCTGCATGCGTTGCGGCAACGTCATCTGCCAGGAGTGCGCGACCGCCTGGGAAGGAATTCATTACTGCGTCGGCTGCCTGGCCAACCGGCGAGTCGAGGAGAAGCACCCTTCCTCCATCGGGAGCTGGCTCGCACTCCTGATCGCGGTGGCCGGCCTCGGATTTCTGTTGACCATGACTCGAGTCCTGGTCGGCGCTTTTCTGGTGAGCCCGATTCCATGAGAGCGGACCGCCCCGGTACAGCCGCGATTCTGGACGAGTCCACGGAGCTCGTATCGAGAACGGGATACGGATGGGCCGCCCTCCTCGCGTTGACGATGCTCCCCTTGCGATTTCTCGAGGTGCTCTTCGCCGATCGCCTGCTGGAGACCGGCAAAGCGGCCGGAGAGTACGGCAACACTTTCCGGACGCTCTCCCTCTACGTGACCCTGGCTTTCGTGCTTTCCATCGCCGGAAAAGCGATCTTCGTCAGGGCTCTTGGCCTCGCGCTCCATGGCGAAGGCGGCACGAAGCGCCAAGCCCTTCGCATCGCGCCGGCAGCCGTCGCGAGTTTCCTTTACGCCTCCTTGGTGATCGAAATTCTGTTGCTCCTGTTTTCCTTCACGATCGTCGGCATCCCCGTCGTCGCGATTCTCAGCGGGCTCGCCGCCGCGACCTTCGAAAAAAACGACCGCCCGAGTCTGACCCGGCCCTTTCAACTCATCGGCCAGCACACTCGGCCGATCGGCCCGCTGGTGGCCATCGCGTTCACCTTCGCCCTGGCATTCCTGCTGGCGATGATCAACCTGTTCGCCGCTTTCGGGATCGGCATCTGGCTCGCGGGGGCGGTCCCCGGCGTCGACGTCACCACCTGGACCGCCCGTTTGAGTCTTGGAAACCGGCTTTACGTCCTTCTCCTCGCCGCGGGCGCCTCGGTCCTCGTGGAGCCGTTCTGGCTGGCCGCGAACGTCGTGTTCGTGCGCCGCGTCGGTTCGCGGGAAAACGGCGAGGACCTGCGACAGTGGTTCTCCCAAATTCGCGATGACGAGAGGGCGGCGTGAGAAGGCTCGCCCTCGCCATCTTGTTCGGTTTCGCCGCGATGTCTTCCTCCGGTTCGGAAGAAACGGCGCCGGGAAACAACGCAGAGACCATCTCGATCGAAACTCAGGGGCCGACCCTGACGTTGACTCTGTCCGACTACCGCTCCTCGCTTGCCGGCATCTCGGAGGCCCTCGCCTCGAGCGATTTCGAAGAAGCCCGGTGCCGGACCGGCCTTCTCTCTGGAAGACGCTACGCCGCGGGCGGACAGATTCTCGAGATCGACTCTTCGATCACCGATGGAGTCCTCGGCGTCCGAAGCCGGACCGATGCCTCAAGGATCTGTTCGCGCATTCGAGAGACCCTCCGAAATCTTCCGAACGAGGCCACGAACACCGGGCCTCCACAAAAAACCCAACCCGCCCTTCTCGAAGAGCTCCGGAGGAGCGAGGCCGTCCTCGAAATCAAAAAAGGGGGAAGCATCGAAGGCCTGCCGAACGTCGCCGATTCGATTCCCGAGGAAATCCTTCAGGAAATCGAAAGCGCGTTCGACTGGATCGCCGAGAAGCTCCACTCCGTCCGGAAGTGGCTCAGGAAGCTCTGGCCCAGGCGATCCGGCGCGGGGGGCCAGGAAACGGCGGGAATCTCGACGATGGTCACAGTCCTCGTTTCCCTCGTCGTCGCTCTCCTTCTCGTGCTCGCTTATCGAGTCTGGCGCAGAAAACGAAACGCCGCCGCTCTTCCTCCGGCCGAATCCGGGCGAATCGCCGAGTCCCGCCGGGACGCGGATCCTCTCTCCCGGGGCGCGGGAGAGTGGGAAATCTACGCTTCGGAGCTGGCGGCGCGAGGGCGGATTCGCGAAGCGATTCGAGCCTGGTATCACGCGGTCCTCGTGGCGCTGTACGGCGCCGGCCTCCTCCATTACCGCAAGGGACGGACGAACTGGGAATACGTCTCGAGCCTTCGAAGCGAGCTCCCCTGGCGCCCCGATTTCATCGAGATCACCCGCCGCTTCGAGCAGGAATGGTACGGCCGCCGCGAGAGCAGCGCAGAAGCCCTCCGGGATTGCACGTTCGAGGCGCAAAAAATTCTCCGCGGCGTTCGCGAAGAGGGAGAGCCGTGAGCCCGGCGCCGAAGACACCCCCGGCTCGCTCCGGCGCTTTCGATCCCCCTTCCCGATTTCGACGCGAGCGCCGCCGCCGATCGAGCGCCGGAGGGTTCACCGTGACGGTCATCGCCCTCGTCTACGCCGCGGGAGTCATCGGCTGGATCGGGAACGACCGCCGGGTTTCGCGGCGCATTTTCCACGAAGGATCCACGAAGAGCACCGCTCCGGAAGGGCTTTCCCTGGCCTTTCACTATCTCGAGGCGCTCTCGAAAACCGGCCGGTCGGTAGGCCCGGTTTCTTATCTCGCCGAACCGGCGGAACCCTCGACGCTTCCCAAGGGAGGCGTTTTGTTTCGAATCTCCCCGCCCGATCTTCCCTTGTCGATGTCGAAAACGGGACGCGAGGACGATGAAGAGGACGGAGACGAAAAAGAAAATCCCGACAACAGGAAACCGGGAAAGCCGGCGAGAAAGACCGGCAAGCACAGGAAGGGTGCTCCCGCGGCGGCGCCCCCCGCCTCGGCCGTGCCGGCTCCCCAGGGCTCCGCCGCTCCGCTTCCTGCCGGGTCCGCCGCGCCGGAGCCGGAGACTGAACCGGCGAAAAAAGCGAAAAAGAAAAGAACGAAACCAGAAAAACCGAAACCGCCGGCCGAGAAGGCCCAACGGCGCACCCTTTTTCGCGGCCTCCTTTTCCCCGCCGAGGAAGAATGGATAAGGGCGGGCGGGCGTTTCGTGCTGGCCACTTCGTCGGAGTACGGAGCTCTCTCGACCGTCAACGCCGCCCGCGGCGAATCGATCGAAAAAGCCGACCCCGTCTGGCCGTCCGCCCTGACCATTGTCCCCGGCGATCGGGTTCTTGCCGGGTGGCCGCTTCATCAAATGAGCTCCGTCTTTGTTCGCGGCGGTCGAAGCGTGATCGCCCGTCGATCGATCGGAGACGGCGAGTTGATCGTCCTCTCCTGCCCGGAGATCTTCGAGAACCAGCGAATCGGGGCCGCGAGTCACCTCGCGCTGCTTCAGTCGCTGGCCGGGGAAGGGCGCCCCGTGATCTTCGACGAATGGGTTCACGGCCTCCGGACCGAAACCGGAACCGTCGATCTCCTCGCGCAGTGGGGGCTCGGCCCGTTTCTCGCGCTTCTGGCGCTGACCGGCGTCGTCATCGTCTGGCGCCGGCGCTCCCGCCTCGGTCCCGCCGAGACACTGTGGCGCGATGACCGGAGTGAAGCCGTCGATTTCGTCGACTCCCTCGGGTCGCTCTACGACCGGGCCCTTTCGCGTCACCAGAAACTGGCGCTCTACAACCAGGCGCTCCTCCGTGCCGTCTCGCGCGAAACCGGGCTCCGGGGCGCGGCGGCGGGCGCCCGCGTCTCGGAGCTTCTGCAGGGAAAAACGCTTCCACCGGCGGAGAAAAAGGGGGACCTCACTCCCGCCGTCTTTCAGTCGCATCTCGAAACCATCAATGAAGCATTCCGGAGGCTCGAGCATGTCCACCACGGCACCAGAACCAGAATCCGCACTTCCACCAAAACCGGCGTCTGACAGTTTCGCCTCCGCCGGGAGCTGGCGGGCCGTCCGGCAGGGGATCGACCGGGTGATCCTCGGACAGTCCCGGGTCAAGGAGCTCTCGCTCACCTGCCTTCTCGCCGGAGGGCACGCTCTTCTCGAGGGAGTTCCCGGAACGGGAAAAACCCTTCTTGCGCTGGCCCTCGCGCAAATGTTCGGCTGCCGTTTCCGGAGAATTCAGTTTACGCCGGATCTCATGCCGGCGGATCTGACCGGAACGAACGTCTTCAATCCGAAGACCCAGGAGTTCGATTTTCTTCCCGGTCCGATCTTCACAGACTTTCTTCTCGCGGACGAAATCAATCGAACCCCGCCTCGAACACAGTCGGCATTGCTTGAATCGATGCAGGAGAACGCCGTCACCATCGACGGGGTCCGTCGCGTCGTCTCGCCGGTCTTTTCGGTCTTTGCCACGCAGAATCCGGTCGAATTCGAGGGAACCTATCCCCTTCCCGAAGCTCAGCGGGATCGTTTTCTGATGAAGATCGTCATCGATTACCCCGAGCCCGAAGACGAAGGGCGGATGCTCGAATCCTACGCTGCCGGAGCGAGACTGCACGACGACGTGGTGGCCTCGCTCGAACCGGTGATGACACCCGAGATTCTCCTCCGGTCGCGAAAAGAAATTCAGGCGAACGTCGCCGTGGAAAAGAACATCCTCGTCTACATCCGTCAAATCGTTTCGGCCACGAGAAAAAACGATTCGGTTCAGATCGGCGCCGGCCCGCGGGCGTCACTCGCGCTGCTCGAGACGAGCCGGGCTCTGGCGGCCCTGCGGGGCCGAACGTTCATCACTCCCGACGACGTCAAGGAAGTGGCGAGCCCGGTTCTTTCTCACCGCGTGACCCTGACGCCGGAAGCCGAAATGGAGGGGCTCTCGCTCGACGACCTTCTCCGCCGAATCTTCGAACAGGTGGAAGTTCCGCGCTGATGCGTCCCGGCCTCCTGTTCGTTCGCGCCCTCGTCGTCGTCACGGCAGCCGCTCTCGCGGTCCCGATCGCGCCGGCGCTGGTCTGGGCTCTGGTTCTTTCGCTCGCCGCGATCCTCGCCGCGTTCGTGGTCGAGGCCTCGGCGCTTCGCCGCGTGACGATCACCGCGGAAAGGCGCGAGGCCATTGCGCTTTCGCTCGACGAGGAGCAGACCATCGCCCTTCATCTCCGAACGGACTCGGACCGGGCAGTCCGGCTCACGATCCGTCAGGTCTGGCCGGCCCTCGTGGAAGCGGCTGGAAGCCAGCGCACCGGCCTGTGCCGGCCGGGAGAGGTTCTTCCGCTCGAGTTCCCGGTGCGCGGAGTCGCCCGCGGGAGGGAAACGCTGCCCGCTCCGTGGGTCGCCGCGACATTCTGGGGTTGGGCGGAGCGCACACTTCCCGCAGGAAACGAAGAGACCTTGTCGGTCCTTCCCAATCTCGCCGCAGTTCGCCGCCTCCACGGCCAGCTCAATCAATATGCGCTTCGGGGGTTCGGTTCACGAATTTCCCCGAAACTCGGAAAGGGACGCGAATTCGACCGCCTGCGCGATTACGTGCGCGGGGACGATTTTCGCGACATCGCCTGGAAAGCCTCCGCCCGCCATCGCCGCTTCATCGTCCGCGAATTCCGCCTCGACCGGTCGCAGGATGTCCTCGTCTGCATCGACCGGGGTCACCGCATGGCCGCGCGCGTCGCGCACGTGACGAGACTCGACCATGCGGTCAATGCCGCGGTGCTGCTCGCCTACATCTGCAATCGAATGGAGGACCGCGTCGGGGTCCTGTCGTTCGCGGACCGCGCCGATCAAGGGCTCGGGCAGGGGCGCGGCGGCTCTCACCTGAAACAATTGACCGCCTACACCACCGGCGTCCAGGCGAGCTTCGTCCACACCGACTATCTCGCCCTCGCGGCGCAGCTTCGGCGTCGAGTGCGCACCCGCTCTCTGATTCTGATGTTGACGGTTCTCCCCGAGCTCGACGAGCAGGGGGATCTCGTTCGCGCCGTCGAAATGCTCGCTCCCCAACACCTTCCTCTGGTCATGGTTCTCTCCGACCCAGACCTGGAAGCCGAGGCGCGCTTCCTTCCGGTCACCTCCTCCGAGCTCTGCCGCACGCTCGTGGCACGCGACCTGGTTCACGGCCGGGAACAGCTCGTCCGGGAGCTTCGCCGGCGGGGGGCGCTCGTCGTCAAGTCGTCGCCGGCCGACGTCGGGCTCGCGTCGGTCAATGCCTACATCGACGTCAAGCGGAGACAACTGCTGTGAGCCGCCATCCCCGCCCGGAGCGTCCTCATGGACATTGAAGGCTTCATCGCCAGCCGGCGATCGCGCTGGGCCCGCCTCGAGGAACTTCTCACGAAAGCCGGAAACACCACCGAGCGGGACTTCGGATACGCGCGGATCGCCGAGCTTGTTCGGCTTTATCGGCAAACCTGTTCGGACCTCAACCAGGCCCGGAGCTTCACGGCCAACCCGGAGCTATTGGGCCGGCTCAATCTACTGACCGGACAGGGATACCGCTATCTCTACCGGGGCCGGACGAAGCCGGGGCGACGAAGGTCGATCGTTCGTTTTTTTCTCGTCGAGATTCCGTCCACCTTTCGGCGGGAGTCGGCGTTCGTCCTCACGGCGGCAGCGGCCCTCCTCCTGGGAGCCGTCGTGGGAGCCGCAGCCGTTTTCTCCGACTCCTCGAACGCGCACCGGTTGATTCCGGGAGATTTTTTCACGGAAAGCCCGAGGGAGCGGGTCGAGCAGATCGAGAACGGCCACGAGCGGATCAACTCCGTCGGAAAGGCGGCGGGATTCGGCGCGTATCTCTACACTCACAATATCCAGGTCGCTTTTCTGGCTTTCAGTCTCGGCGCACTGACGATCGTGGGCGGCTATCTGCTTCTTTTCTACAATGGCGTCATTCTCGGCGCCGTCGCCGCCAGTTATTTTCTCGACGGAGTTCAACTTTTCTTCTTCGCCTGGGTGGGCCCGCACGGCGCGCTCGAAATCCCGGCGATCGTGTTCGGCGCGGCCGCGGGGCTGCGCGCCGGTCAGGCGCTTCTGCTTCCGGGCGACCAGAGCGTCGAATCCTCGGTCCGCGCCTCCTTCCCGGCGATCTGGCGAATGATGGCGGCAACGGCCTGCACGCTCGTTCTCGCCGGACTCATCGAGGGATCGTTCTCTCAGTTTTCGGCGAAGACGTTTCCTTATCCCCTGAAGATCTCGGTCGCGGTCATCCTCTTCCTCTCGCTGGTCACGTTTCTTTTTGGAAGAAAGCCCTCGTCCGGGGAGGAACTGCCGTGAGCCGCGCGAGGGAGAGATTCATCCGGACGCCGGAACACGTGCCGATTCTTCTGACTCCGGCCGGAGTCGGGAGCCGGCTTCTCGCACTCCTGGCCGACTCCTCGATCGTTCTGGGCATTTCCGTCACGCTTTCGAGGCTCACCGACCTGCTCCCGTGGGGCGGTCTCGGATTCGCGCTGCACACCACTTTGTTCTTCGTCGTGAAGTGGGGCTATCACGTCTATTTCGAAACGCGGCATCAGGGGCGTTCGCCCGGAAAGAAAATGACGTCGCTCCGCGTCGTCGACGGTCGAGGGCTTCCGATCACGCCGGAACAGTCGTTCGTCCGGAACATCGTCCGAGTGCTCGATTTCGCGCCG
>Ga0315281_10005010_pt1 | contig 19047 bp, 21 predicted proteins | sample YL17G07_0_MG_FD_204540 | JGI IMG/M metagenome (GOLD analysis project Ga0315281, IMG submission 204540) | Sediment microbial communities from Yellowstone Lake, YNP, Wyoming, USA - YL17G07_0 | ecosystem: Environmental > Aquatic > Freshwater > Lake > Sediment | place: USA: Wyoming | collected... | reverse complement strand
TTCACAGGCTCTTCAGCCTTGCGAGGTCCGAACGTGGCGCAGGGCTTCAGCCCTGCGAGACGGGCGAGGGGCGGATCGAATCAGATGCGGAGGACGTCGGGACGTGGCGATCGAAGGTGAGGAGGCGCGTGCTGCCGGTCGATGCGGGACACGCCGGCGGATGCGAGGGCGAGCGAGGCGTAATCGGGGGCGACCGCGATCGCGACGTCGATCGGCCGGGACGTGTCAACGCTCGCGCGCGTCAACCCGGCCGAGCCGATGGTGTGATCGTGCGTGCACCCGTGGGGCGCCTGCTGATGCAGCGGGCATTCCGGCGGACGCTCGCGCGCGCAGTCCAGGCGGCAGACGTCGGCGACGACCGGCGCCGCGGCGATAACGAGGGCGATGATCCACAGCAGCGGTCGCTTCATCTCTCTCCGAAGAGTACACCAGGAGCCATCTTGAAGTCCGGGTCCAGGGCATGTTTCACCGCGCGCATCGCGTCCACGCCCTCGCGCCCGTAGAGCTCGAGCAGCAGTTGCTGCTTCACCGGATTCCGGCCGACGCCGTGTTCGGCCAGCGGCGATCCGCCGAGCCGGATCACCTCGCGCCCGAACGCGAGGATCGCCGCCTTGCCCGACTCGACCTCGTCCATCGACCGCGGGATGACGTTCGGGTGCAGGTTGCCGTCGGAGATGTGCCCCCAGACCGCCGCGTCCAGGCCTCGAACGCGAAACGCCTCGTCGTAGATCGCCAGCAGCTCGCCGAGGCGTTCGAACGGGACGATCATGTCCGCTGCGGTCTTCGCGATGCGCGCGTCGGTCTGTTTCGCGCGCCCGACGCGCGCGTTCACGCCGGCCGGCACCGCTTCGCGCAGCGCCAGCAGTTGATGCTTGCGGGCGGCATCTCCCGGGACCGCGATTTCCACCTCGTCGAGCACGCCGGCTTCGTCCAGGGCGCGGCAGAAGCGGACGAGCGGCGTATCCGGCGCGTCCGGCTCGCGCGCGCGGCCGATCTCGTCGAACGCCCGTTCCGCCGTGTAGGGCGAGGGGCGCTCTCCGTGGCGCAGGCCTTCCCGCGGGCGAGTGTCCGGCGAGGGGCTCTCTTCGTGGCGCAGGCCTTCCCGCCGGCGAGTTTCAGGCGAGCAGCTCTCTTCGTGGCGCAGGCCTTCAGGCCTGCGAGCTTCAGCCGAGGCGCTCTCTTCGTGGCGCAGGCCTTCCCGCCGGCGAGTTTCAGGCGAGCAGCTCTCTTCGTGGCGCAGGCCTTCAGGCCTGCGAGCTTCAGCCGAACCGCGCGTTCCGGCCGACAGCTCCAGCGTGACGAGCAGCGCCATCACGGTTCCGGCCGGAATCGTGACGCCGTTGGCGCGATCGGCGCCATCCTCGCGCAGCAGCGCCAGGCAGCGCGCGTCCATGTGCTCGATTGCCGACACGTCCATGCCGCGCGGATCGCGCGTGCGCCACGTCTCGCGCGCCGCCTCGCGAAGCCGCGTGACGAACGCCAGCGCGGCCGCACGATCGTCGAACGGCACGAACGCCAGGCACACCGCCGGCCTCGCCGGCAGCAGGCGCAGCGTTGCTTCGGTGATCACGCCCAGCGTGCCCTCGGATCCGATGAACAGATCGATCAGGTCCATGCCTGGCGCGGCGAAGTAGCCGGCCGAGATCTTCGGCACATCCGGCATCCGGTACCGCGGCACCGGCACGCGCACGGTCCGGTCAGACAGCACGATCTCGAAGAACCCATCGGGGTGCGCCCTCGTCTGTCCGCGCTCGACGTCCAGCACATCGCCGTTGGCGAGCACCACCGTCAGCGCGCGCACCCACTCGCGCGTCGTCCCGTACTTGAACGTCGTCGCGCCCGCCGCGTTGGTGCTGATGATGCCGCCGACGAAAGCGCCGGTGAACGTCGGGACGGGAGGGTAGTGCTGGCCCAGCTTCGTGAGCGCGAGATCGAGCTCGACGAGTGTCACGCCCGACTGGACGCGGATCCAGTCGTCGCCTGACGCGATGATGCGATTGAGACGGGAGGTATTGAGGATCACCTCGCCGCGGGGCGTCGCGCCGCCGGTGAGCGACGATTGCGCGCCGATCGGCAGCACGGACGAGGCCGAGCGCACCAGCGCGGCGACCTCGGCTTCCGACGATGGCGTGCTGATGCCGGAGGCAAAGCCGCCGGGAAAGTGCGCGGCATCTTCGAGAAACGCCGCGAGCACGTCGGGGTCCGTCACGATTCGCGCGGGCGCTGCGAGGTCGCCCCTCGACGCCGTCCGAGACGGGCCGGCGGGCGGCCGCGCGCGGATCGAATGGTCGGGCACGGGGCTATCTTAGAGCGCGCCCGAGAAATTGGCGGCGGGCTCTCGTGGCGCAGGCCTTCAGGCCTGCGAACGGCCGTGGGGCCACACCCATAGATACTTGCGGGCGAGATGCTTGCGGTGCGCATCAACCGGGACGTCGCGAGCCGCGCCGCGAAGCAGGCGGAGCACGGGCGGCGCCTGGGCTGCGTCGACCGGTCGCGATAGCCAACCGAGATAGCGTTCGACGAGCCGCGAGACCGACGTCCCCTGAGCCGCCGCATAGCGCTTTGCGCCGCGCACGACTTTTTCGTCGACGCTCAACGTCAACTTCGGCATACACGTATCATGACACCGGTGTCATACGTATCTCGGGCCGGTGGTAATGCGGGCAGCAGAGCGAGCCGGCGGACCTGTTCGTCAAGTACACGCTTTCGCCGCAGCCTGGCCGGAGCCGGCAATTGTGCAAGAGCCGCTCGCACAAATCACCTGGTACCACAACGTCACGCTGATCGAGAAGCTGGGCGCCGCCGCCGATCGGCTCCGCACGGCACGGCAAGGCGAGCCAAACCAGCGCGGCGGTCTGCCGGTTGGGCCAGCTAGTAGAGGCCGAGACAAAGATCGGAAATGTTTACCGCAACTCGGCCGTTCGTGACCTAATCTGTCACAGATCGGACTAGCATCACCCGTGGATGAATCGGCGCGCGGGAAGGGGAGGCGGTGAACACCACAGTCCAGCGGCAAATCGAGCGGAACGCCTCGGCCATCCGACACCTGTGCGAGGCGTGCAGCGTCCTGCGTCTCGAGATCTTTGGTTCCGCCACCCAGGCTCGATTCGATCCTGAGCGCAGCGATCTCGATTTTCTGGTCGGCTTCCGGGCAGGCGCGACCGGACTCGACAACTATCTTCGCTTGGCGGAGGGCCTGGAGCGGCTGCTCGCGATGCCCGTGGATCTTGTCATCGAGCGCTCCATTCGTAATCCCTATTTCCGGAAGAACGTGGATGGGACCAGGACGCTGATCTATGCGCACGGACAGCAAGAAGCTCCTGTTTGACATCGCGAGGGCGTGTCGCTCGATCCAGGAGTTCAACGCCGGTGGAAGTCTGGCGGAGTATTCCGCGGACGCGATGCGGCGTGCGGCGACCGAGCGGATGTTTGAAATCATCGGCGAAGCGGTCGTGCGGCTGCGAGAGCGGGATCCCGAGACGTGTCGTCGCATCAGTGATGCACACGCCATCACGGCATTCCGTAACCGTCTCATTCACGGCTACGACCTTGTGGATGAGGAGGTGGTCTGGAACATTACCCAGGACAAAGTGTCGCGGCTTCTCGGAGAAGTTGACGCACTTCTGCTGGAGCCGGAGTCGCCGCAGACAGAGGAGTAGGCAACGGATCCGCCGACCATCAGCCTCTTGCTCTGCCGAGCGAAGGACGGGTTCGTCGTCGAGTACGCACTGCGCGATTTACGCAAGCCCATCGAGGTTGCGGGGTGGGAGACTACGCTCGTCGGAACGTTGCCGCGGGACCTGAAGGGCAGCCTACCGACGGTGGAGGAGATCGTGGCGGAGCTGGGCGCGCGAGGGCCGCGGCGGGGACCAGCGTAAGCCGTGGTAATGTCCATCAATTCGATGGAGGAACCGTGAGCAACCCGACCCCACTTGACCTGCAATCTGTTCGCGAAGCCCTGAAGGGCAGCGCCGCCGCATTCCGGGCGGTCACCGAGCTTCAGCCTGTCGGGGGCGACGGGGACAAGCTATTCCCGCCGACCTACGAAGGTTCGGTTTATGCGGAAGAGACCCGCGTCATGGACGGCAAGGCGGAACACTGTGTTCTGCTCGACTCCGTCCAGTCGCAGGCGAACCGGCTCGAGCTTGCTCTGCTGGATGGATATCGTTCGGGGAAGCTCAAGTTCCCCCTGGTTCAGGTGGATTTCGCCAAAACTGCGGCGGCCGAGGTGGGTATGGTGACGGCGCTGGAGGCCCCGCACCGTGTGTTCGATGCGTTGTTTCTCGCCTGCACGCTGAACGAGAAAGGCGGGACGGTGCCGTTTCGTCCTCGCAAGCGCGGGCAGACTGGTGCGTCCGTTTATGGCCAGCGCCTCGAGCTGGCGAGCGCGGCCAACGCGACCGCGCTCTTCGAGATCTGCCCCACGGCGCTCGTGTTCGGTGCCTGGGACTCCCATGGCGCGCGCGGCGGACTCGGCGAGAAGTTCCAGCGAGCGCTCGTGTCCGAGATCATCGGGATCGGCATCGAAAAGGGGAAGCGGCCAGCGAGTCGAATCGATTCGGTCATCAGGACGACGAAAGACCTTCCCGTCGTGGAACTTGAAGACGGAAGCTGGAGGCTCGCTGGCGAAGGAGCGACGAACACCATGAAGTTGTCGGAGGTCGGGCTTGGCAACGTCACTCCGTCTCTTGTGAATCCGAAAACGAAGGAGCTGAACCACGGTGGCGTAACAGCGCGGGTTGCGCGGCAAATCACCGTCCTGTCGCTGCCGGCTCTGAGGCGGCTGCGGTTTCCGGTGACCAAGAACGACCAGACGCAGCAGAGTGACGACATCGACCTGGCCGCACGGACAGTCCTTTGCGCGCTTGGCCTGGCATCCGTCGCCTGGCAGTGGCGTGTCGGGTTCTCGCTTCGGTCGCGGTGCGATCTCTACTCCAAGGGCACCGAACTGAGCATTGAGCAGGTCGGCGGCCCACACGCGGGACCGTTCACCTTGACGCCAGATGTCGCCGCTTCATTGCTCGATGAAGCCGTGCAGGACGCAATCGCGCTCGGGTTTTCCTGGAGCCCGCTCCCGATCACACTGATGCCTTCGCCCGATCTTGCCGAGGTCGTGAGACGTTCCCGCGATCTCGCGGCCGAAGGAAACTGATGTGCTCGCGTTCCGCATCCGCTACCTGCTTGGACGCGTAGCGGCCGCCGACTTTGCCTGCGGCAACGACAAGAATCGTGTCGAGTGGCCTCCCCATCCTGATCGATTGCTGTGCGCGCTCGTGCAAGCCTGGGGCGATCTCGGTTGCCCGCCGGCGGAGCACGAACTGCTGCTGCGACTTCAGTCGCCCCTCGAGGAACCTTCGCGCTTGCCCGTCGTCCATGTTGGGACGACCACGGCGGATGCAGACGTGGCGCGCGTGAGCTTCGTGCCCGTGAACGACAACGAGGAGCCGTTCTATCGCGATCCGACTACGAAGAGGGACAAGCCGTTTTCCATGATGGGCGCGATGCGAATCGGACGCGACCGGAAGGAACGACGCTTCGTCTCTCGCACTGTTGACCTCAATTCCGCCGAGCCACACGCGATCATCGGGTGGCCGGGGGATGGATGGGTGGCGCAGGACTACGACACAGCCGCGCGGCTCGCGCGGATGGTCGGCTACCTCGGGCACTCATCTTCGGTCGTCGCGGTCGACGTCACCGACGCCGTGCCCCCGCCCACGTGGGTGGGGGATGAGCATGGAACGTTGCTCCTTCGGGTGCCGACAGATGGACGCGTCGAGGCACTCGAGCGCGCCTTTCAAGCCGGGCACCGTCCTCCTGTCGGTGTGTGGAGGCCTTACGGTCGGCCGAAGCCCACTCCGGTCAGTAGAACGACACCGTGGAGTGACATGGTGGTGTTCCGGCTCGTCGGCGGCCCACACCGGCTTCCGCTCGTGTCTTCGGTTCGAGCGACGCGTCGCCTCCGCGAGTGTCTCATGGACGTCTTCCGCGAGATCCACGGTGAGGATGCCCCCGAAGTTGTGAGCGGTCGCGCGCCCGCAGCGGCGAACGGCGACGCACGCACCCGATCGCCACATCTTGCGTTTGTGCCCCTACCTGACACGGGCCATTATCACGCGAGGGGGCATCTCCTCGGCCTGGCGATCCTGTTGTTGCGCGATCTGAATGGTGAAGAACGGCTCCGAGTGCTCAAGGCGATCGCGCCCATCAAAGAGCTCGACCTTGGCACCGCAGGCCGCTGGACGCTTGAGCGGCAGACGCTCGAAGCAAATGTCCAGGGTCTCTTGCCCGGCACGTGGACGGGGCCAGCGAAAATCTGGGCGACCGTCACGCCCATGGCGTTCGACACGGACCCCGGCGATCCGTTCGGAGCCGTTGCGAGGAGAGGCGTTGCGCTCGCCTGCACGCGTGTCGGCCTCCCCGAGCCGTCCAGTGTCGCGCTCGCGGCCACGCCGTTTTTGCCCGGGGTCGAGCATGCTCGGGAGTTCCCGCTGTTTCGCCCAACGCTAGGTGCGCCGTGCCGACGGCATACGCACGTGCGTCTCGAGTTCGATGAGATTGTCCAAGGCCCCGTCGCGATCGGATCTGGACGATATCTTGGACACGGGTTGTGTCGGCCGATGCCTTATGGCGAATGATCTGGCGCCGAACGACCCTGGCGAGTTCCTCTTCTACCATACCGAGGACGGACGCACTAACCTGGAAGTTCGCATCGAAGGCGAGACAGTCTGGCTCTCGCAGCGCGACATGGCGGAGCTGTTCCAGACCAGCAAGCAGAACGTCAGCCTCCACATTGAAAACATCTTCGATGAAGGGGAATTGACCCTGGAAGCAACTGTCAAGGAATACTTGACAGTTCAAACCGAAGGTTCCCGGCAGGTGGAACGACGCGTCGAATACTACAACCTGGACGTGATCATTTCCGTCGGCTACCGCGTCAAGTCCTTGCGCGGCACGCAGTTCCGCATCTGGGCTACGCAGCGCCTCCGCGAGCTCATCGTGAAGGGTTTCACGATGGACGACGAGCGACTGAAGAAAGCTGGGGCTAACAGCTACTTTGACGAACTGCTCGATCGCATCCGCGACATCCGTTCGTCCGAGCGCGTCTTCTGGCGGAAGGTGCTCGACATCTACGCCACCAGCCTTGACTACGACCCAAGCGCTGACGCCTCGAAGCTCTTTTTCCAGACCGTGCAAAACAAGATGCACTGGGCCATCGTCGGGCAGACCGCCGCTGAGATCGTCCACGCCCGCGCGTCCGCCGGCAAGCCCCAGATGGGCCTGACGAGTTGGTCCGGCGGACGGCCCCACAAGGGCGACGTGATCGTCGCCAAGAACTATCTGAATGAGGACGAGATCAAAGCCCTGAACCTGATCGTCTCGGCGTACCTCGACTTCGCGGAGCTCCAGGCCGTCAGTCGTAAACCGATGCACATGGCTGACTGGATTCGCAAGCTGGACGACTTCATCCGCATCAGCGACCGGGAGATTCTCACTCACGCGGGGACGGTTTCACACGAGACGGCTAGACTGAAGGCGGAAGCCGAGTACGATGCGTTCCGCGCTGCGCAGACCTCGTTGCCGCAGCCCGTGGACCGCCACTTCTCCGAAACGCTCGACGAGCTGAAGAGGATCGCGAAATCAACCAAGGCGAGACAGAAACCCGTGAGGAGACGTCGGTGACACTTCGCCTCACTGACTTTCGCGCCTTTTTCCGCGATTGCTATGCTTCGACTCCCTTTCCCTGGCAGGAGCGCCTCTGCGTGCAAGTGCTCGAAAGCGGGTGGCCTCGTGTAATTGGTCTCCCGACCGCCAGTGGCAAGACCGCGGTGATCGACATCGCTGTTTTCGCCTTGGCGGCCGGGGCGCCCGAGGCGTGCCGGCGGATCGCTTTCGTTGTCGATCGACGTGTCGTCGTCGATGAGGCCGCGGAACGGGCGAGGCACCTTGCGGCCTGTCTCGCCCGTCCCGCGACACCGGCGATCGACGCAGTCGCGACCCGGCTTCGTGAGATTGCCCGCGGCGATTCTCCCCTGGTCGTGTCCGTGCTCCGAGGGGGCATTCCACCCGACGAAGACTGGGCACGGACGCCCATGCAGCCCGTGGTCGTGCTTTCCACGGTAGACCAGATCGGATCGCGCCTGCTGTTTCGCGCCTACGGTCGACATGGCCCGCGCTCATGGCCGATACACGCGGGACTGCTTGGACGAGACACGCTGGTCGTCGTTGACGAGGCCCATTGCGCGCGGCCCTTCTGCCAGACGCTCGGCGCACTCGTCGAACGGTACCAGGCGTGGGCGGAGGTCGCGGTCGGGCGGTCGCCACGCGTTGTGACGATGTCAGGCACCGCAGGCGAAGAACCGGACTTCCGCTTGGAGGAAATCGGTCACCGGGGTGAGGAGCTCGAGCCTCGGCTTACCGCCCGCAAGAACGCGCGCCTCGTACCCGTAAAGTCGTCGAACAGCGATCGCGCGCCGCTCGTGGACCGGATCGTCGCCGAGACGATCCGACTGGCCGTAGGCCCACGGGTCGTCGGTGTCGTCGTCAACCGAGTCGCCGATGCACGAACGATCTTCGAGCGCGTGGACCTGCCGGCCGATCGCAAGCTTCTCCTCACGGGCCGAACGCGGAGCTTCGATCGTGACCGCCTCCTCGCGTCGTGGCGACCTCGACTTCGAGCGGCGAAGGAGCGCGTGCGGTCCGATGAACCGGTCGTGGTCGTCGCCACACAGTGCATTGAGGTCGGTGCAAATCTCGATTTCGACGCACTTGTGACCGAGTGCGCTGCTCTGGACTCGCTGCGGCAGCGGTTCGGACGCTTGAACCGACTCGGGCTCCAAGTGATGGCGGAGGCGGCGATCGTGGGTTTCGAGAAACCCGATGACGATGACCCCGTTTATGGCGAGGCGCTGGCGCGAACGTGGTCCCACCTCTGGTCTGCGGCGAGGGTTGAGAGCGAGAAAGAAGGCAGGAAGAAAGTCGAGCGTCGGTACGTCGATTTCGGCGTCGACGCGATCGAGGTGCTGCTTTCCGAGCATCCGCCGGAGAACGGACTCGACACGCTGTGCGCCCCGACAGCGGACGCACCGCTGCTGCTCCCTGCGCACTTGGATCTCCTCGTTCAGACGAATCCGCCTCCCGCTCCGAGTCCGGATGTCGGCCAACTCCTGCACGGGCTCGGCGCGCGGTCCGCTGACGTCACGTTGGTGTGGCGGGCCGACTTGACGCCTGGACAGGAGTCCCACTGGATCGATCGCGTCGCTGTGCAGCCGCCGAGTGTCGGTGAGGGGTGTCCAGTTCCGATCTGGGCCGCGCGCAGGTGGATCGAGGGAACCGGTGCGCCCGACCCGTTCGGAGACATCGAAGGTCGCGATCTTGATGAGCAGAGCGAGGCTCGCTTGCAGCCTTCCGCACGGCGGGTGCTGAGATGGCGCGGAAGCACTGATGCAGCGCTGATCGGTGGCCGGGGGCTCCGTCCTGGGGACGTCATCATCGCGCCAGCGGTGTGGGGTGGGTGTGACGGCTACGGGTGGAAGCCTGCCTCGCGCGAAGCCGTGACGGACCTGGGTGACGCTGCGGCTGCAGAATACCGGTCCAGGCCCGTCCTTCGCCTTGATGCGACACTCATCCGCGACTGGGTGGCCGACCCTGCTGCGTTGGGCTCCGACCTGACAGCCGCGATCGACGCGCTTTTTGATTCGGAATCTACCGCCAAAGATGTACGCGACGCGCTGAGCCGACTCGCGATCCACGCTGCCCTAAAACCGTGGCCGCGCGCGGTCATCGGGGCGTTGCGCGAGCGTGGATGTCAAGTCATCGATGCTGGTGGGAAACCCGCTCTTGTCGGTCGACCGGTCAGGCCGGGCGCGGATCCAGAGGTTTCCACGTCGGAAGATTCGTCATCGTTGACCGTGATGAGGTCGCTCGCTGACCACTTGGCGGGCGTAGAAGACTGGGCTCGACGCCTCGCATCGGGTTGTGGGCTCGGCGACGAACTGGCGGAGGCTGTGTGCCTCGCTGCGCGGCTGCACGATGTCGGAAAGGCGGACGCGCGGTTTCAGGTCTGGCTCCATGGCGGGGACGAGGTCGCGGCTGCCGCGGCGCCTTCGCTCCTCGCCAAGTCCGACTCGAACCCCCGCAACAGACCGGCGATTGAACGGGCGCGTCAACGCGCCGGGTATCCGAAGGGAACCCGTCACGAAATACAGTCCACGGCTATGATTGCGGGCTCGGAAGAGATTCGGGTTGAGGCTCTCGCTAGGGGCTGCGATTGGGATCTCGTGCTGCATCTTGTTGCCAGCCACCACGGATTTGCGCGCCCGTTCGCTCCGGTGGCCGAGAACGACGCAGCGCCTGTCGAGGTCACGGCCGTTCACGGCAACGTGGCACTCGCGGCGCGGAGCGACAATGGACTCCATCGGGCGGATAGCGGCATCGCCGACCGGTTTTGGTCGCTCGTTCGCCGGTACGGATGGCACGGTCTGGCCTATCTCGAGACCTTCGTAAGGCTCGCCGATCACCGACGCTCCGAGGACGAGGAGCGCGCCACGCTCGGAGGGCCGGCGTGACGCCGATTCCACTGACGATCGACGGGGGGAACCCCCTTGGCTTCCTCACGGCTCTGGGCGCGGTCTGTCTGCTTGCCGACGAACAGACAGGGCCGAACGCTCACGCAATCCGATTGCACTGGACCGCCGCGCGCAGGCCAATCCTGACCGCTGACCTCATGGACGACGGCGTCGCGCTCGTGAAGCGCGTCGCCGAGCTTGCGCAACGACCCGCCCCGGGCGCCGTCGAGGCACAGAAAGAGAAAACCACGAGGGCGACCTTCGAGGAGGCGCGCCGGCAGGAACGGAGGAAGAGAGAGGAGATCAAGAAACGTCGACTGCCTCGCGATCAGCGCAAGGCGGTGCTCGAAGCCGAACACGCCCCTCTCGCTCAGCATGCCGCTTCGTTGCGGACTCAGTGGCGGGCAGCCCGTGCCAGAGCCGTGCCCGACCCCAGCGTTAGCGTCGGCCTCGATTTGAATGTGACGAGCGTCGAGTTTTTGGAGCACTGCCGCGATGCCGTCGATGCGGCCACCCCGGCATCCAGACGCTGGGCTGATTTGTGTGTAAGCTTCGGCGTCGGCGTCGAGGATACGGCCAAGCGCATGGAAGCTACGCCATTCGCGCTGGTGGGTGGATCAGGGCATCAGCACTTTCTTGGAACAGCGGGCGACTTAATGGTGGCGTGCCGCGAGGAACACTTTGACAAGGCTTTGCTCGTCCCATGGGTGCCAACCGACGATGGCTCCTCGTTTCGGTGGGATCCGGATGACGATCGTCGCTATGCGCTGCGGGCGGAGGATCCTACAGCCGGCAACAAACCGAAGACGCTGTGGGGCGCGAACCGCCTTGCGTTCGAGGCCCTCCGCCTGTTCCCCTGCGTGAGAGGGCGCGACGGAATAGCAACGGTGGGGTGGCGGCACGACAGGGAATCGGACGTCTGGCGCTGGCCCATCTGGTCGTGTGATCTTTCGCTGGCGGTGATTGCCTCACTGGTGGCCAGTCGAGACGTTTGGGATGAGAGTGGAGAAGCTCGCAGGCGGCTTCGTGCTCGGGGCGTCTTCTCCGTGTTTCAAACACGCAGGATCACGGTCGGTAAGGCGCCGACCCAGAAGGTGAACTTTACGCCAGCCGTCCCTGTGTGGTGAGCGCACTGATGGCCGCGGATTTCTTTCCGGCGGACCCGCTCAATCCGGACCGCCTTCTTGTCGTGCGCCAATCCCAGGACCACTGGTCATCGGTGACGGCCGCTTCCTCGGCCTCGGGGTGATGGCACCAGTCCAACGGCCGCAGCGTGTTCACGCCTTCGTGATCGAGGGCGGACTCACTGCGACGCCGCACCCGACCGATGTCGCGCGCGCTCTCCGTCGCGCTGTCATGGCCAGAGTGCAAGCGGTCCTCGAACCCCGAGCGACCTTGTCTACCTTCTTCACGGGCCATGAGCGTGATGGCTCGCCGGCCGGAATGGAACATCCGCATCTGACGTTTGCCTTCGACCCCGGCCTCGGCCGACTTTTGATTCTTGCGCCGCACGTGATTGATCGACACGCTCCGACTCATGCAGAGGTCGTCCACCTTGCGTTACTGGACGAGGCGCTCACCAACTTCACTGATCTGCGAGCGGGCTCATCCGGGCGCTTGACGCTGCGTGCGACAACCATCGACGCCGAAGCGGATCCCCTCTTCGCGGCGTCACGGACATGGGAGAGCGTGACCCCGTATCAGGTGACGCGTCACGCAAAACGCGTCGGCGCCGCCGATGCGTTGTCCGGGGACCTACGCGGAGAGTGCCGCCGTCGCGGCCTTCCCGAGCCGCGCGTGACATCTCGCGATTTGTTTGGAGCACCTGGAGTCGGCCTGACAGGCACCGCCCGGTTGGCCTTCACCGTCGCCGTCAGTGGCCCAATCGTCCTCGGAAAAAGCCGTCACTTTGGCGGCGGCCTTTTCACCGGCGTGACTACACCAGAGACCCAGTGAACGAGAGTCCGGCCGAGTGCCATACGCGAATACCTCGGAGTAGAATTCCTCGGTGGGCCTCGTCGGCACCGTCGTATGGCCGAACGGGGCCGACCTCTGTCCGGACGTCCTGATTTGGGGCGGTCCTCCGAGAGAGGGATCCGTGCCCGACAAGCTGGTCCTTGCTACGCACGCGAGCTGAACGCGACCGCGTCTGTTCGAAGAGGGCAAGGTCTGCCTGATAATGCGGAAATGGAACGGCGTGTGCTCGAAGAAACGCTGCTCGGCAATCTCCGCGCGCGCCAAGCGGAGTTGACCGCGCTCCTCGAGAACTGCTCGAGTCACTGGGGATTCGAAGATCCGATCTATCGCTTCTACCATCAGAGCTTCAAGGTGTACTCGCTCCAGGAAGACACCGCGCGGATCATGCACGTGCTGGAGAGCCTCGCCCCGGAACGGCCATTGAATCCCTGGTTCCGGCAGATCGTCGAACAGGGAACGGGCAAATCATTCCGGCCTGAGGACAACGCGGACTGGCCGCGCGTCACGCGTCCCATTCTGGAGGCGTTCTTCCACGCCAGATTCTTCCTCGACATGGCCGTCCGCTACGCGACGGCACGAGAGAGTCCGAGTCCCCTGCCTAGCGGATATGCCGCACTTCTCTACGTGTCGGCTTGCGCTGAGTGCACGAGCGTCGCGATCCCCTGATGACCGGCAGATCGAGGTCGCTCTCTGCTGTCGCGACGATGCTAGACTGAACGATCCACACAGGCCGGAGGTGGCAAGTGCTCAAGACCTTGGAACAAGTCGTCGAACAGCTCAGGCGCGAGCCCGGTCGGCCGGTTCGAACCGCGGTAGATGGGTTTGTGGTCGAGGTTCGTGCCGTGCTGGATATTCCAGCCGAACAGTCCGCCGCCGACGTGCTGTCAGCCCTCGGCCCATGGGCAGGCGAGACGACATCGGAGATACTGGCGGTCCTGGCAGACGCGCGACGTTCCAGCGGCCAGCGGACGGTGCCTGAACTGTGAAATACGTTCTCGACGCGAACATCGCGATCGGTGCGCTCAATCGCATCGAAGCCGTTCAACAAGCGTTGTCTGATGTGCCGGCGCCCGAGGTTGGCGTGCCGATTCTCGCCCTTGCCGAGCTGTACTTCGGGGCGTACAAGTCGGTGCGGCGGGACGAGAATCTCGCGAGGTTGCGGGCCTTGGCTGCGTCGTTGACGGTCCTGCCGGTGACTGACACGGTGGTCGACTTGTACGGACAGACCCGCGCGGCTCTGGAACGTCGTGGTCTCGTCAAGACGGATTTTGATCTGGTCATTGCCTGCACCGCGTTGAGCCTGAACGCCACCTTGGTGACGAACGACCAAAGCTTGCTCGACGGCAGCATTCCAAATCTTCAGACTGAGAACTGGCTGAGCGATACCAACCCGCGGTAAAGCAGCCGGACACATTCGCCGAGAAAAAAGACACCTCCAACCGAAGGCTCGCGGCAGGCGGACATCGAAGGGCCCCATCGTCCCCGGCAGGAGCCGCCAATGATGGCCTGTCGCACGGGAGTGCGATGTGAACCTACGTCCCGCAGAAGAAACGCTGCTCGGCAATCTCCGCGCGCGCCAAGGCGAGTTGACCACGCTCCTCGAGAACTGCTCGAGCCACTGGGGGTTCGAAGATCCGATCTACCGCTTCTACCATCAGAGCTTCAAGGTGTACTCGCTCCAGGAATACACCGCGCGGATCGTGCACGTGCTGGAGAGCCTCGCCCCGGAACGTCCATTGAATCCCTGGTTCCGGCAGATCGTCGAACAGGGAACGGGCAAATCATTCCGGCCTGAGGACAACGCGGACTGGCCGCGCGTCACGCGTCCCATTCTGGAGGCGTTCTTTCACGCCAGATTCTTCCTCGAGATGGCCGTCCGCTACGCGACGCTCACCGAGTGTCCGAACCCCTTGCCGAGCGGGTATGCCGCGCTCTTGTACCTGTACGGTCTGCGCTGAACACATGAACCGTCGCGATGCCGCGACGATGCTAGACTGACCCTTTGGACGCAAGCGAAGTCGCGCAGAACGCCATCGTGTTGGCCGAGAAGCTGATTACTCGCGGCGGCCTGCCTTCGCGGGCTCGCGTCGCCGCGCAGATCACGATGAAATCGAGATCGCTGTCAGCCGACCTTGCGTTTCAGCGATCGAGACAGGCCCCACTGGTCGGTGCTACGCTCAATCTGCGATGACCGGCCTGCCGAGAGTCTATCTGGAGACCACCGTCATCAGCTACCTGTCCGCGCGGCCATCACGCAACTTGCGTATGGTGGCGCATCAGGAGATCACCATCGACTGGTGGACTCGCCGACGCATGCGCTTCGAACTCTACGTGTCGAGGCTCGTCATCGACGAGGCGGCCGCCGGCGATGTCGAGGCGGCGGCGCGACGCCTGGTCACGCTGAACGGGATACCGCGACTGGAGCTGACCGAGTCAGCATCAATCCTGGCCGCAAATCTCGTGACGGAAGCGGCGATCCCGCGCGAGGCGATTGAAGACGCTCTGCATGTGGCCGTGGCCGCTGCTCACGGAATGGACTATCTCCTGACCTGGAATTGTCGCCACATCGCGAACGCCGCGATGCGAAACCGCATCGGGGACGTCTGCGCGGCATCCGGCTTCGAAGCACCGGTGATCTGCACACCCGAAGAGCTATTAGAGGACTGACCATGGTCGAGCCGATTGACCGTAACGATGACCTTCCTGATGAAATCGTGGAAGACATTCGCGCCGTCCGCCGGGCTCACGCCGCTGCGTTCGGATTCGATGTCGCTCGGATTGTGGCTGACTTGAGGCAGAAGGACGCCGAATCGGGTGATCGCCTGGTGTCGCTGCCACCGAAGCCGACTCGACACCGACGAGTGGCGGCCGGGGAGTAGACGCGTACTGGGGTGTACATCGATGAACAACAACGCGAGCGAACTGATTCGCGAGAGTCGGCGACTGCTCAAAGAGCATGACGAAATGCGCGTCAAATGGCGCGAGCAGATCGAGCAGGGCTGGCTTCAGGCGCAACGAGGCGAACTCGTCGACGGAGACGTGGCGCTTGACAGGCTCGAAGAGCGCATCAAGGAACACGGACGTAAACACGCCAGCGACGGACAGCTCCTGAAAGACCCCTAACCCCTTCGCCTCTATCCGCCGACACTCAGGACACACCGGAACGCAAGGAGTGTCGGCGTGCGCAACACGTTCCTCGTGACCTACGACATCTCGAACGACTTGCGCCTGCGCAGGGTCCACAAGACCATGTGCGGGTTCGGCGACCACTTGCAGTACTCCGTCTTCGAATGCCAGTTCTCGCAGACGGACCTCGTCCGCTGCCGCCACGCGCTCGGCAAGCTCATCCATCACCAGGACGACCAGGTGCTCTTCGTGGACCTCGGCCCGGTCGAAGGCCGTGGATCCCGCGTGATCACCGCACTCGGCCGCCCCTACACCTTCATCGACGCTCCGTGCATCGTCATCGACGGAACCGGTCCGCGGAAACAGTCGCGAATCGGTAAAGCCAAAGAGGAACGCGCCGCGAGACACGCGGCCGAGGAGGACAACTGAGCGCCGAGCCCGCACCGCGGCCGCTGACGTTTCCGCTGTATCCGATTCCCGCGAAGGCGCAGCTTCGCCGCCCGGTGGAGCTCCCGGAGTATCTCCCCGCGCGGATGCTCAACGAGTTCGTCTACTGCCCGCGGCTGTTCTTCTACGAATGGGTCGACGGTGTCTTCCGCCAGAGCAGCGACACGGTGGACGGCGCGCAGCGTCACGAACGCGCTGACAAGAAAGAAGACGAGTTGCCCGCGCCGGATGGTATCGAGGACCTGACCTTCAAGGCCCGCGGCATCATGCTGTCGAGCGAGGCCCTCGGGCTGATTGCCAAGCTCGATCTCGTGGAAGCCGCCGGCGGAAGCGTCACGCCCGTTGATTACAAGCGCGGTGCGCCTCGCGACACGGAAGTCGGCCCCGAGGCCTGGCCCGCCGACATCGCCCAGCTCGCCGCCCAGGCGCTCGTCCTGCGCGATAACGGCTACACCTGCCACGAGGGATTGCTGTTCTACTACGAGACCCGCCAACGTGTGCGCGTGGCGATGACCGACGCGCTGGTGGAGCAGGTGCGAGGAAACATTGATGCGGCGCGCGCGCTGGCGCGTTCAGGTCGCATCCCGCTGCCGCTCATCGATAGCCCCAAGTGCCCGCGATGTTCGCTGGTGACGATCTGCTTGCCGGACGAAACGATCGCGTCGATTGGTCTCGGCGACGAGGACGCGGGCGCCGGCCAGATCGCGCTGTTCGAGGCTGACGAAGGGGAAGGCCCACGCGTGAACGATCTGAACGGTGACGACGTCCGCCGTCTCGTTCCCGCGCGCGACGACCTTCGTCCGCTCTACATCACCGGGTATCAGCTGTCGATTGGCAAGAGCGGCGAGCGGCTGGTGATCAAGGAGAAAGGGAAGGTTGTCCAAGAAGCCCGACTCAACGAGATCTCCCAGGTCAACCTGTTCGGCCCCATCGTCATAACCGGTGCCGCCGTGCAGGCGCTGTGCTACGCCGAGAAGCCGCTGGCGCACTTCTCCATGGGCGGGTGGTTCTACGGCATGACGACCGGGCTCGGGTTGAAGAACGTTTTTCTGCGGCGCGAACAGTTTCATCGCGCGGACGATGAGACATTCTGTTTGACACTGGCGCGGGATCTGGTGTCCACGAAGGTGCGCAACCAGCGGACGCTGCTGCAGAGGAATCACATCGAGCCACCAGCCGTAGCGTTGGATCGCCTGAGGCGACTGGCCGATCAGGCGCAACAGGCGTCTTCTCTCGAAACACTTTTGGGCATCGAGGGCACGGCGGCGGCGGCGTACTTCGGCGCGTTCGGTGGCATGGTCAAGGCTGACGACAGCGGTCCGTTCGAGGCGTTCGACTTCCGGACGCGGAACCGGCGTCCGCCGCGCGACCCGGTCAACGCGCTGCTGTCGTTCGCCTACAGCCTGCTGTCACGGGACCTGACCATCGTCTGCCACGGCGTGGGTTTTGATCCATTCGTTGGGTTCTATCATCAGCCGAGGTTCGGGAGACCAGCGCTGGCGCTGGATCTGATGGAGGGGTTCCGCCCGCTCGTCGCCGACTCGGCCGTGCTGACGGCCATCAACACGCGGATGGTGTCGTCGGAGGATTTTCTCCGGGCGGGTGACGCCGTGGCGATGACCCAGCGGGGCCGGTCCGCGTTCATCCGGGCGTACGAGCAGCGCATGGATCAGCTCGTCACGCATCCCGTGTTCGGGTATCGGATCAGTTATCGCCGCGTGCTCGAGGTGCAGGTTCGGCTTCTGGCGAGATACATCGCTGGCGAGATTCCGCGCTATCCGGGATTTGAGACGCGGTGACTGGCTGCAGCGTCGGGGACATGAGGCTGGCGACGATGCGAGCCGGGCGCGAGGCCAAAGGGCCGTCCGACCGGATGTGTTGTGAGCGATGGGTCTGCCCGGTCGCGAATCCGTTCGCCGTGCTCTGGCGGACGGCGTAGTATGTGGAGGTGACGCCGAGGAGATCGTCGTGTGCGGGCTTGGCTGGTGCCGCGAGCGGTTCGATGGCTGTCGATCACGGACACCCGCTCGCAGTCCGCAAGAGCCTGATGGACAAGGAATTGTCAGCGCTGCTCTCGACCGGCTACCATTATCAGCGTGCGGGCTGCCGGCCTGCTCGCGAGGGCTTGCGCAAGTCATTGAGAACTGAATACTTGCGATCGCGTCTATTTCCGCTGCCGAAAAGCAGCGGCCTCATTGAAGCCACGACGGACGTGAACCGATAGATCGGCTTCCCGCGCATTTCCGCTGCCGAAAAGCAGCGGCCTCATTGAAGCGTAGGGCACGCCTGTCGCGGCGGACACGCCGAGCAAATTTCCGCTGCCGAAAAGCAGCGGCCTCATTGAAGCTCCGTGGGCGTGATGAAGATCGGCGCCGCCGAGACATTTCCGCTGCCGAAAAGCAGCGGCCTCATTGAAGCAGCGCCAGATGCTCGGCGAGGACATCCAGCCGCAGAATTTCCGCTGCCGAAAAGCAGCGGCCTCATTGAAGCCTGCGTCAGGTGACACGCCGCGAGCGCATCGAGCAATTTCCGCTGCCGAAAAGCAGCGGCCTCATTGAAGCGCGGTCAAGGTCATCGTGGGCGAGGATGGCGAGCGATTTCCGCTGCCGAAAAGCAGCGGCCTCATTGAAGCAACTGTCGGCGCCCATGTCGGCGCTCGACTGGGTGAATTTCCGCTGCCGAAAAGCAGCGGCCTCATTGAAGCTTCGCACTCAAGTGAGAAGCGCAAACTGGCAGATATTTCCGCTGCCGAAAAGCAGCGGCCTCATTGAAGCATTCCTGTCTTAGCTGTTAGTATTTCGGATGAGGAATTTCCGCTGCCGAAAAGCAGCGGCCTCATTGAAGCGCCGCCGCTACGTCGTCAGCAGTCGGCATGGTGCCATTTCCGCTGCCGAAAAGCAGCGGCCTCATTGAAGCTTGCGCCTCACGGCCG
>Ga0315281_10005008_pt1 | contig 19054 bp, 20 predicted proteins | sample YL17G07_0_MG_FD_204540 | JGI IMG/M metagenome (GOLD analysis project Ga0315281, IMG submission 204540) | Sediment microbial communities from Yellowstone Lake, YNP, Wyoming, USA - YL17G07_0 | ecosystem: Environmental > Aquatic > Freshwater > Lake > Sediment | place: USA: Wyoming | collected... | reverse complement strand
AGAGCAAGACCCTCATTTCTGCTCCTCTATGAATCTCGCTGTCCTAAGGATTTCCGCGGCTTGTTCAGCCTTCAGCTTGTGCCTCTTCTCTCCCAGTTCAGTTATGGCAGTCTCAACATCAGCGAATCTGATGTGCTTTCTTCTGAGGCTTTCGAGCAGCACGGTCCACGTGCTCCACGTTTGCAGTCCAAACATCCTTGCCAGATCAGAGAGTACCTTCTCGTCAACGATGATTTGGGCTTGTGTCTGCTTCGCAAGGATAAGGGTTTTCGCGTCTGCCTGCGATAGGTTTTCGTCTTTTGCCAGCTTCCTGACTACCGAAACTGCAGGTTTGGGCAGATCCTCGATCAGTATCCATCCTTCTTGCACACCTTCCATGATCAGCCCAGCATCCGCATACCCAAGCCTGATTCCCTCATCGACCGCTTCCCTCTTTACCTCAATTACAATTGATACACAGCCAAAAAGCTTCTTGAGAAGGTGCAACTCGCACACTTGAGCCAGATGGATGAGGGGACCAGCATCTGAGACTACTCTAGGCAACGCGAGCTATTCTCCGTACCGAGTCTTAAGATAACTCTTGATGCCGTCGGAATCCCAGTTGACTGGAACGCCCGCCCTTTCCAGCATCTCAAGAAACTCGCGCAGAGACACACCTAAGATTTCAGCAGCACGACCAGACGTCAACTTGCCATCCCGGTAGAGGCCAACAGCTCTCCGAGACAACCCATCCTCAATAAACTCCTTCAACAACGTCGACCGCTCAACCTTCTCAACAGCCCTCACAGCCTCTATCTTCTCCAAATCCCGACGAGAAAGACGCATAGTCACAACGACGCTCTTCTGAGTCACACAGACCCCACACCTAAACAGAATACAATGTAATACATAAACCTTACCGCGCCAAAAACCCAAATAATCCCAGAAAAAAGCCGAACAAGAGAATCCCCACCACTGAACTGCTTTCAATTCCCGTTATTGGGATTTCCGTTCTGCATCCCCGAAACTGAAATTGGCGGGATTTTGGGTGCGCGTCTTTCAATTCCCGTTATTGGGATTTCCGTTCTGCATCGCTGCACTTTTCACTCTTTGCGCCATCGCGAGACTTTCTGAGCGAACGACTCACCGATTATAACGAGAATGTAATACAGTTTATAAAGATAATCGAAACTCACGTTCCCATGAAAAATGCCCTTGCCACCCCAAAACCGCCAGTCCTGTTGCCACCAACATTCGAAAACTCCGCAAACTTGGCAAGCATGCTCGTCACCTTATTCCACCCACTCTCAAGGTCCTTCATCTCGTACGTGACGCAGCCTACAAACCCCGTTGCCTTCTTGCTTCTCATAATCGCCAGCCTAGTCCACAGCTTATACTCGCAGACACCCACGTTTTTCCCCAGCCACTCCCGATACGCCACATATTCCTCCTTCCCAAACCGCCTCCCATCACTGAACAAGTTCCAACACCGCATCAAACCCGAAAAAACCTTTACAGCATCAGGAAACATCCAATGATAACCGCTCCCCAAACTGGCAAAATACGTAGGCGACCTGAACGAAAGCCTAAACGCATCCGCTGTCTTAGCCTCTTTCTCCAGGTCAGCATAGCTCTTGCAGTTCACACTCAGACTAGCAATCCGGAAAACCGTGTCAAAAACCATCAAGCTATTCTGCTTCTGGAAGAAGCTCAAGATGAAAGTCGAATACTCGTCTTTCAGAAACCTGAAACTCACGCGGCACGGAAACTGAGGATCCAAAACATACCCCTTCTCACTCCTTCCTCTGCTCTTAAACCGCAACGGCGTCACGCTGTAAGGCTTAGACACGTTCAGCTCATGCAACAACCCCGAAGCCGAAGGATCAACATACCTAACCACGTGCAGGAGCAAGCCCCTGGCTACGTGACCCGTAAAAAACGGCAAAACCACGCTCGCCTCAGCATACAACTCCAGACCAAACTCTACGGGCAAACTCCACCCACCCAACACACAGGAATAAGGTCATACAACCATAAAAAACCAACACTTCACCGCCACACTCGCAGAACATGTTTGAACCCAAATACATGGGCCTAGAAACCGTTCCACACACAACATCCAACAACAGCTAAGACGTGGATTCTGGATTCATTTTCTCAATTCATAAGGCAGTTATATAGTGATAGCCTATTTCTGTGCAAGAATGTTGGAGGATGACCTTTGAAACAATCATCGTCTCTTAAGCAGAGGAAGGAACTGGAAGTCAAGATGACCAAGGTTTTCAAGCAAAACGTCAAAGGACTTTCTGCAGAGTTGCAAAGAATATTGGTAGACGATCTAGTGACTGCCTTCCAAAATAGAATAAACGTGTTAATGCGAGCACAGAAGAAAAGAAGCTACTAATGCAGACTATTTAGGAAAAAGTCGTAGCACGAATCCATAAAAGCTTTATAATAAGAGGGTCGTAATAAGCCGAAAAGAGGTTCAGCAATGAGGCGCTCTAAACTGGAAATGTATGTAGATATACTCAAGGTGTTGGCGCATCGTGGTCCATTGAAGCTAACTCACATCATGTACAAGGCTAACGTTAACTGCAGCGTACTCAAGGAATACTTGGACTTTCTGATAAAGCAACAACTTGTCGAAGAACGAATGATCGGAAAGCGCAGAGTTGTCTACGCCGTTACCCAAAGGGGCATAACCGTGCTCAAGTACTTCAGAGAACTCAAACAAGTCCTGCCTATCGTGGAAGAGGCCAGGAACAGAGTACCAATGCCCTACTAGCTCTCACTTTTTAAACAACCAAGCATTCCCAACCATTAGTCTTCTCAATTTCGAACCGATCTACTAGCTAGAACCTTGTTCCACACCGAACGGTCATCATGCTCTAGTACACAGCGAGTCAATCAGGTAGCCGATTTCTGTCATAACTCAGTATTTGTTTTCTGAATAAGTATACCCGTTTCTTACACGTGTGTCGTAAGACTTAATAAATGCCCGCTTCTTTACCTTACTGGACACACGTAAAACTAATCGGAGAAACTGCAGTGTCAAATCAAGAACTCCTAGGAAAAAAGCCTCTTCAAATTCTGGAAAAAATCAGAGAAAACCTTGAAAGACTAAACGAAAAAATGGAGATAATGATCGAACTGCAGAAACACGGCAAGAAAGACCTCCAACAATCCCTCGCTGACGCTCCATTGGACGTTATGACCCTGCTTTCAATGCCTGACCATCTCAGAAAAACCGCGATGACTGCCTGCCGACTCGGCCGCGCTACAGCAGATGAGGTCGCTGAGCAAACACATAGAGCCAGAGCCGTGGAAAGCGCCTATCTGAACCAGCTTACGATCATGGGCCACTTGAAGAAGGAAAGAAAAGGCAGAAAAGCCTACTTCTTCATAGAAAGGGAAAATCAAGGGTGAGGCACTTGGGCAAGATAATAGCTGTACACTCATACAAAGGCGGAACCGGAAAAACGCTACTCTCCGTAAACCTAGCAGCAATCTTTGCCAAGCATGGAAAGAAAGTCTGCCTCTTCGACTTAGACTTCCGAGCTCCAAGCCTTGCCACGCTCCTAAAGATTGGGAATACAGATCACTGGTTGAACGACTACCTCAACGGCACATGTGAAATCGACAAAGTCTTAGTGGATTTGAGCGACAGAGTCCACGATAAAGGCAAGCTCTTTGTTGGCTTCGCCAACCCGGCAACAGAAGCAATTCGAGACATGTCGGCAAAGGACAGAAAATGGGAAATGCGCGCTCTAGGAAGACTACTGGCTCTCAAAAACTCCATCCTGAACGACAAAAACTTTGACTACATAGTGTTCGACACTAGCCCAGGGTTACAGTATTCCTCCATAAACGCCATAGTAAGCGCTGATCTAGTGCTCGTAGCCACAACGTTCGACAAATCAGACATGGACGGAACAAGACGCATGCTACGGGAACTCTACGATCTGTTTGAAAAAAAGACAGAGATAGTTTTGAACAAAATCTTCGACGCCTCATCCAAAACCAGAAAAGAGGAAGTGCAAGCTACGATCAAAGACGTCTATCAAGTTCCCCTTCTTGGATTGATCCCGTGCTTCTGCGACGTTCTAAGAGCTGAAGGCGACGTTATCTTTGCTCAAGAAAAACCCGACCATCCCTTGACGAAAATCTTGGATCAAATGGCAAACGAGATAGACCACATGTGAACCGTTCAGCATCTATTGTGCAGCTATCTTGTTAACTAATCGGTAAACCCTGCAGCCTTGACATTTCTCGTACACTTTTTCGTCGCATTGATTGCAGATTACACGGTTTAGCTCTTTTATCTCATGTTGCATGCTTGTCTCTCCCACTGAGTATTGTTTAGGCGCAAATCCAGTAATATACAGTGTTCCGACATCGTAATATTTCGTGCAGAAAACTTATACAACAGCAACAACAATGATAACGCCTCACAGAACACGGAGACAAACAAACGATTGGAAAGATCAGCAATAATCCTGGCAGGAGGCTCTTCCAGCAGATTCGGCCAAGATAAGGGACTCCTACCATTGTCCAACAAACCTCTTGTAAAACACATTTTGGATAGACTAGACGGAATCATGGATGAAACAATAGTGGTCGTCAGTGGCACTGCTCAGGCTAAGAGTTATGCCAAAATTGTCGGACAAGACGTAAATGTACTCATTGACGTTAACGATGTCCATGTGCCTCTCGTCGGAGCTCTAACCGGATTCTCTGCAGCTAAAGGCGTGTACTCTGTTCTCCTCCCTTGCGACACACCGATGATCTCAGAGGATGTTCTCAAGCTTCTTTTCGAATTATGCGTGAACAAGAGTGCCGCAATTCCACGCTGGCCAAACGGCTACATCGAGCCGCTGCAAGCAGTCTACAACACGAAAAAGGCGTCAGAAGCCGCAAGAAACGCCTTAGACCAAGGAGGACTGAGGCTTCAAAGCATGATAGATCAACTTCGTGGGATAAGGTATGTCTCCACGCTTGTCCTTCAACAGATAGATCCACAACTCAAGACATTCTTCAATATCAACACTTTAATCGACCTGAGAAAAGCAGAATCCACACTAAGGAACACCAATAAAGCAAATTATCCTTGAAAGGATACACATTCTCGTTCTCAAATAACGCTGCCAATAACGTCACGCGAGATCAGGGTTCGTTTATTCTCTTAAGGGCGAATATCCCACCAATATCACGTTAGGAGAAAGGGGAGATATCGTGAGAAGAAATACTTGGCGGCCATTCTTTACCCAGAGATCTTCCCTGATCTCACTTTGTTATCGCAGGCTTGGACTATGTTTCGCCTCTGCCTCCACCGCCGCTTCCCGGATCATTCGGCTTTATAATGCCACAACTGGTAGTTGGTGATTCTAGATTGATTTCTGGTGTGCTGGTTTGCGGAATTGGTTGGGTTGCTATTATCGGCATGAGAATCGCTGAGACAACGAGGATTAGAAACAATGCGCGTTTGAGTTTCATTTTTTATCTCCCCTAGTATTTTTTACTCATAATTCCTTATAAACTTATTGGTAAGAGTTGCATCGATGATACAAAAACTTTATTTCGGTCGAAAAGTTAATAGTTCTAGTCGTCACACGGTCACTGGTGCACATGAGTTATGTAAACCTGATTCCTTCAATAATCGAGTATGCGGACAAGTTTAAAGAGCTTGACTCCTTGGACTTTAAGATAGTTAAGGCCATGTTCGAATATGACATAAGGAACGTCAGCAAGCTTGCGAAAACTCTAAAGATTCCGCAACAAACTTTGAATCACCGCGTGAACCGTTTGGACGAAAAAGACATCGTCCGATTTAGAGCACTTTCGAATGAGAGCATTCTCGGTTTGAAAAACTTCACCGTGACTGCTCCTTGTGAACTCGGAAAAGAAGAGACATCAGGCCGTGCAATGACGTGCTTTCCACTCTGGAAATATCTCGCGATCATCGAGGGAAGCACGCATGGCAACTACGTGAGATACTTGATTCCCCCGGAGAAAGAGTTTGATTTGATAGCTTTTCTGGACGAGCTCGTCAAAAGAGGAACCATTCTGAGCTACAATGTTCTTCCAACCACAGGACCTGAATATCCGCTGCTGAATTTAGACTTCTATCAAACTGAAAAGGGCACACCGGTATTCAACTGGGACAGATGGGCCGAGGATTTTGATACCTTCCCAGAAAAGGATGTGCCAGAACCGACAAGCTACGATAGAGTGAATTTTGATTTGAATGATTTGATAATCCTGAGGTGCTTGGAAATCAACGCAAGGATGAAGCTCAGAGAAGTAGTCAAAGAGATGGCTAAAATTCTGGGAGAAAAAAACTCGAATAGGCTTATTCCACTTGTTTCACGAAGACTGAGGCATAACATTATCCCTAAGAAGATGATCAGAGGCTACAGAGCCTACATCCTGCCAGACGCAGGACAAAACCTGCTTTTCCTCATGTACCATCTTTCTTTCACAAACAGTTCAACCATGAAAAAGTTCGTAGGCGGGTTGAACCTTCTTCCGTACAACGTCACGTACCAGAAAGTCTTGCAGAAAGACGAGCTTTTAGTCCACTTTGCCATTCCAGCCTACGAATATCCAGGAATGCGCAAGACTCTGGCAAAGCTTGGCGAAACACGGCAGACCAAGACTGTTGAATCATTCTTGGGCGACTTGGCCAACGCGACATGGGGCAACGTAGAACTATATCAGATGTACAAGGATAACGCGTGGAACTTCAGCTACGGAACAGCCTTAAAAATGCTAGAAAACATTCCAACACCGAAGGTCTAGAAAAGTCTCTTCCACGATGGGAACATACACCTTCGCTTGCTCTGTTGCGCTCGACGCGTGTTTTGACCCCCCTATATATCTTGAACCGCTGGTTCTCAACAGAGTCTAAAGAGTTTTCGTTTTTGCGTATTCCTCTGATTCGCAAACGAGCTTATCGACGTCTGCTTCTGAGTGTTCAGAGCACAGGGCGCCGTTATGCGTTGGTAGAAGGAAGATGCCGCTTGTGATCAGTTTCATGTTGTATTCGAAGAGTTTGTCTTTGTCCGCCTTGGAAGCAGCGCGCGCGTCTTTCACTTCTTCTTTTGTGAAGTGGACATTGAACAAGGAGCCTTCACCCGTGACTCGTACGTCAACGCCGTTTGCTTCGAACGCTTCGCTTAAACGCCTTCTTGTCTTGTCCCCCAGATTGTTCAACCTGGTTGTCAAACGACCATCTTCAAGAATTTTCAACGTGGCCAACCCAGCTGTCATCGTTATCGGGTTTCCTGTGAACGTTCCCCCGTGGAACGAGCAATGTGGACGCTTGTAAACGAGTGAGTCCAGTCTTTCCATGATCTCTCTGCTTCCACAGAAAGCGCCAACTGGGAACCCCCCTCCCAAGATCTTCCCGAGGACAGTGATGTCCGGTGTTACACCATAGTACTGCTGCCCTCCACCAGGCGCCAGCCTGAAGCCCGTTATCACTTCGTCGAAAATGAGCAAAATGTCCTTCTCGTCGCAAAACTCCCGCAATCCTTTCAGGAATTCTTTTTCTGCTGGGACTCCTCCGCCAGAGCCGAGGACAGGTTCAGCCAAGATCGAGGCAACCTCTTCATTCTTCAGTCTTTTCTTGACTTCTCCCAGATTGTTGAAAGGCAGCAGTATAGTGTCTTGGGTTGCTCCTGTCGTCAGTCCTGCTGACTCAGGAACGTCGAAGGGGTACTTGACGCCTGCGTGCAGTGCATCGTACCCTCCGTGCCAGCCTCCTTCGAATTTTGCGATCTTGTTTCTTCCTGTGTATGCGCGTGCTAGGCGGGTGGCGTACATGTTTGCCTCTGTTCCCGAGTTTGTGAATCGCACCATTTTTGCGCTTGGAACCATTTTCACGACTTGTTCAGCCAGCTTAATCTCAAGCTCATGGGACGTTCCATAGATAGTGCCGTTGTCAAGCTGTTTTTTGACAGCCTTCGTGACCGAAGGTGGGCTGTGACCAAGGATTAGAGCAGTGTGTCCAAGCCAGAAGTCAACATACTCGTTTCCGTCAACATCGTACAGCTTGCTTCCCTTTGCCTTGGCTGTGTAGAACGGGTGGGGCTCAAAATACCTTATTCCGTAAGAAACTCCGGCTGGAAGAACCTTTTTGGCTCTTTCGTACAAAGATTTGGATTTAGGAGTTTTGGAGGTGTACTCTTCGGTCATTTTGGGCTTCCTCGCGCTTGATTCTTCAGTTTCTGCCACGCTGGCTTATTATGGTTTCCATGGCTTCATTCAAGTCGTATACAAAAGCATCAACAGCCTTACCTTTGTACTTGCCCTCTCTGTCTAAAAGTATGGCATTCAACCCTAGCCGTTTTGGGAGTAAAAAGTCAAGTTGCAAGTCGTCTCCTATCATAACAGCTTCTCGAGGTTCAATGTTTAGAATTTCTAAGGCTTTGAGGTACATTCGTGGGTTTGACTTGTCACACCCAGCCTCAAAACTGGTCGTTATAAGATCAAAATATCTCCTAATTGGTTTAACCGCTTTTTCAGCGATGAACTGAGTGCCTGTTGTGATTATTGCCGTTTTCCATTCAAATTCCTTTGCACTGGTCAGGGCGTTGACAGTATCTGGATACAGTTGATAATGCCTACTTTCGCAAAGCTTGACAATGCTGTTAAGTGTCTCTTCATCAACTTTGACACTAAGTCGCCGGAAAACGCTGGAGAAAAAGGAGCGCCAGTTTCGGTGACCGTGCTTTGGATAATCTATGAAAGCAACAAAGGCAAAAGCTGCTCTCAACTGTTGTGATGATATTTCATAGTTCCTGCTAAACAAGAATTCTGACACTTCTTCATGTGTTACAGGATCCTTTTGATACGTCAACGTTTCAAACAGATCGAAAAAAACTGCCTTTATTATAGCCAAACAGCACACACCACGAGGAATATATTGCATTTTGCGATAAAAAAAGGTTAAGAGGTTAGAATTGTAACTTGCCACAAGAAATAAGGGAAAGTTTTTCAGATGTGTTGTGTGATCTTGAAATGAGAGAGTGTGAAATTATGCCAAATATTCCAAGTTTAAGGTTTAATGTGTTGACGCCTCAACGATGGGATGATATTGAGAAATTGTTTGGTGAGAGGGGAGCTTGTGGAGGTTGTTGGTGCATGTGGTGGAGGCTCAACCGTTCTCAGTTCAACAAACAAAAGGGTGAACGTAACAAAGAGGCTCTGAAAGCGATAATGGATTCAGGTGATGTTCCTGGCATCATAGCATACAGTGGCGGTGAGCCTGTAGGGTGGTGTGCGGTTGCTCCGCGCGAAGCCTTTCCAGCGTTAGAGCGTTCCAGAGTGCTCAAGCGAGTTGACGACCAGAAAGTCTGGTCTGTCGTCTGTTTCTTCATCGCAAAATCATTCAGACACAGGGGACTTACTGTGGAGTTGCTGAAAGCCGCTGTTGAATATGCGAAGAACAGAGGCGGCAGGATCGTTGAAGGATATCCCGTTGAACCCAAAAGTGGAAAAACAGTTGATGCCTTTGCCTACACAGGCTTGGCTTCCGCATTCCTCAAAGCAGGCTTCGTCGAAGTCGCTCGTCGGTCCGACACCAGACCAATCATGAGATACATAATCGGAAAAAACGGCTAGACTTGGAGGCTCATGGATTTCATGTGGCAATATGATGCTTACAGAAAAGCTTTTAAGCAGTCCAAGTGCAGCGTCTTTTTTGAACGTTTTAGCTTAAAATTCCGAAGGCTAGATCATTGAATATTGAGAAAAACATGGCTATAACCCTTCTGAAGCTTACTAAGAACGGACCAGTTAGGCAGCAACTGATCAATAAAGAGGCAAAAATACCCGCAGTTGATGCTAGGAAATTGCTGCAAAAATTGCAAAATGACGGGCTGATTTATCTGCACAGAGACGTTGTTGACGCGGATGACATGCAACGCCTCAGATTAGCCGTTTACGCCGTGAATTTGGGTGCCGATTTAGAACAGACGAGCAGTCTTCTGCTGTGGCAGGAATTTGAAGGAATGGCTGCTTTTGCTTTAAGGCAGAACGAATACAGTGTCATCAAGAATCTGAGGTTCAAACACGGAGGTCGCAGATGGGAAATAGACATAGTAGGATATAAGAAGCCATTCGTTGTCTGCATCGACTGCAAACACTGGCATCACGGGTTGTCTCCCTCAACTTCGAAACGAATCACCATAGAACAAACGGAAAGAACAGAAGCTCTGGCTAAATCGTTGCCGAATCCTGCTATCAAAGCTGAGTTCACTTCATGGACTATGATTAGACTGATTCCTGTAATTCTATCCTTGACGACAGGATTGTTAAAGTTCCACGATAACGTGCCCATTGTTTCTGTTCTTCAATTGCAGGATTTTCTGACCCAGCTACCGTTTTATATTGGTTCTTTGAAGAACGTTCTATGGTTGAGCCAAGGTGCTCAGAATCGGCTTCTTTGAGAATCTCAAGACAGGATAGAGGCTTAGGATGAAAATTGCGACCATCGCAGCTAAGAGCCAGACAGCGATTTCGATAACAGTGTAGCTAGTCACTGTAGGCTCCGGAACCAATATCAGCAGCGTAATCATCGTTCCCAAAGCAATGCCAGTAGCCCAGCTTGAAAGCAAGATTAATAGGTTCTGAGCGCCAACAATCTTGATGACAGCACTGGGTTTGGCTCCAACGGCCCGCAGAACGCCAAACTCTTGGCGTTGTTCATTTATCGCCAAGATTACGTAGCCTACTAGGCACATGGCGGCTGCAGACAAGCAGAACATTGGCAGGAACATTATCATAGACCACATGTAGTCAAGCAAACCAAGGTTCTCGTCCAGCGTTTGGTCAAGCTCGAGAGCCTCAAAATCCGGATTGACAGCTTTGACCATGGTATTTATTTGTGCTAAGACTGTTCCACGATCTGCTGAGTCGTTGATCTTGACCATGACAATATTGGGAACAAGTATGCCTGTGGCATTCTGCAGGGTCTTCAACGGAACATAAGTGACGTTTCCATTATTGATCGGATCTATACAAACGCTTATTACACGTAGGCTTTTGGCAAGCAAGGTCATGTTCTGGACTAGAGGTGTGCCGAATATTTTTTGAGCCAGAGTATCGCCCACCATCACTTCTAAAGCGTCATCTTTATCCAAAGACTCACCATACAGGAACCATCGACCCAACGCCTTTTCGGGTTCAACACCAACGACCAAAGACACACCCTTCCGATGATCGCCAACTGTTGTCGTACCCGTCGTCTCCGTGCCAAGAACGTAGACCTGAACCTCCTCTACCGAAGCCTCAATGATGAAACGTCTGTCAATACTTATGCCAGAAACCGATTCCAACCGAGTCAGAATCTCGCTGGGTATGAAGTATTTTTCATCAGCATAGTTGAACGCTGAGGCTTCTGCTGGTTCATGGAATTTTGACAGCAACAACCGATACTGATTGCCCACATCATGATGAGCTATCAGGATTATTTCTTTGCCAACAGCCCTCTCAACCCAGCTTTTGGTGGTTTGCTTGGCAACGATTCCGCCTGCAACGGCTACAGTTATCAGGATGAACACGGAAGTCAAGCACAGGATGATCCGAAGTGTAGCAGACTTTCGCCTGAACAAACTGCGGACGGCCAGTTTGAGCGTAAGACCAGCCTTCGCCACGCCCTTAAAGTCAGACTCCTTGCTCAACCCGAAGGAAAAGCTGGGCGAAAGAGCCTTCACAGATTCGACTCGAGTAGTGTTCAAGATTGGCTTGACACCAGCAATCAAAGATAGCAAAAAGAAGATCACGAACACGAGCAAATCAAGCCACAGATTGATAGATCCTTGCACGACCTGCATACCCACACTGCGCAAGAGAAAGCCTGACGCATAATCTGCTACTACACCGAGAACAACGCCTAGAAGGCATCCTGCTAATGCGATGATCACGAGTTCGTTCATGAAATACCCGAAGATCAGGTCGTTCGGGCATCCGGCAGCCTTCATCAACCCGATGTCTCTGACTCGTTGCGACATCATCACGAAGACCATGAAATAAACAATCACCACACCGACGATGAAAATCAACAAACTCGCAAACGTTATGAACCTCGAAAAAACGGTTGAGAAGCTTGCTGTCAGCCTGTTCTCAGCCATTGAGAGTATTCCGAACCCTATTTTGTCACCGAGCAGCAGAAGAAAAAGAGTGGAAGCAACGCACAACGCCAAGCTGGCGATGACCAATGCTGTTTGCAGCTTTCTGCGAAGCAGGTCATTGAGCGAGAAGAAGGTTTCACTCATTCCGTTTTACCAGCTTTCCATCTTCCAAGCGCAATTTCTGATCTGCCAGCTTGAATATTCGGTCATCATGTGTCGCAACGATAATCGTTTTTCCGTCACCCTTCAACTTCCCCAGTATGTCGATGATCTTCAAACTAGTCGTTGTGTCCAAGTTTCCAGTCGGTTCATCGACGAGAAGCAACGGCGGGTCGTTTGCAAGCGCACGGGCAAAAGCCACCCTCTGCTGTTCCCCTCCGCTGAGTTGATATGGAAAATGCTCAGCACGATGCCTCAAACCGACAATATCGAGCAATTCCTCAACCCGTTTTTCTATTTGCTCCTGAGGCTTTCGAAGCCACTCCATGGGAAACGCGACGTTTTCAGCCATCGTCAACGTCGAAATAAGGTTATAGGATTGGAAGACAAAGCCGATGCTCTTGCATCGGAAAGTCGCCATAAAATCCTCGTTTTTGTCTTCAATGTTCTCATCAAAAACCATGATGCTCCCACTTGTGGGTTTGTCGATGCCGCCGATGATGTTGAGGAGCGTCGTTTTTCCTGACCCTGAGGCTCCATCTATGACCGTGAACTCGCCTTCCTCAACATCAAGGTTCACGTCTTTCAGAACCTCGACTTTGATTTCGTTAACTTGGTAAGTCTTGCATAAAACTGACGCTACAATCGCCATCTCTTTTTCTTTCATTTTTTTCAACTTTCCTTGTCCAAAACGAGGTTTCCCCTGTCCCTTTTCAGTATTCTCGCCTTCTCTGGAAGCTTGCCTTTTTCCCAGTCTTTCCAGTCAACCTCCCTGAAAATCCACCTTTTACCCATATGCGCAGCGAGAACGGCATGCTTAAACTGGCCTTCCAGCGGAATCAGTTCATTGAGGAACCTGAAAAGCTTCTCGATCTGCTGTCTCGGAAAGTATGCGTAGTACCCGACGTTCTTCACTTCAAAAGCATAGATGTGCTGTCCCTTTCTCGCTATGATGTCCGGAAGAGGGCTGAGGCTTGGGTTGCTGACTGGAATCCGAACAGCATGATAACCCTTCTTCTGCAGAAGCTTCACGAGAACGTTTTCGCTGTAGAAACCTCTCTTGCGCCACCTGCGAAGCTCAGCCTTGTCAATTTCCCTCATGAACAACGAAATTCCTGGGCAAAGGAGCCTTCAAGGAAACGAAGGATTGTCCTTCATGCCCAGGGTTTTTAGGGCTTTTTGTGCTTATAAGTCTGCACTGGAATCTTTAGCACTTGTTTTTCGACGAGACATTCCCTCAGGTAATCATCCAGTGTTGCGGCTGGCACGACTTCAATCGTGTAATCGCTTGCGTCGATTGAGTGCTCATAGTTCTTTTGGGGAATGACCACTTTTTTGAAGCCCCAAGCTTCTGCTGATTTGATCTTCTCGTACACGCCGCCAACAGCCGTTATCTGAATCGTGTCTCCAACACCCAAGTTTATTTCCCCAGTCACGGCTACGTCTTGCCTCACGGGTTTGCCTTCGATGAGTGAGCACAGCAGTATAGCCATCGTAACGCCGGCTGACGGTCCATCCACACCGTAGGATTGCGCGAAATCGATGTGCGTTAGATAGTCTTGAGCTATATCGACGCCGTATTTTTGGAGGATAACGCTTCTGACTTTGGCTATGCTGTCTGAAATGAAGCTCTGGCCCTTCGCAACGCCAGTCACCTTGTAGTAGCCCTTGAACGGATACGTTCTAGGAAGTTCAGTTCTCTTGATCATGTGAGCTTTCACGCTCAGCACGCTTCCGGTCATTTCGCCGCTGAATAGATCTCTGACGACAGCAAGGCCGTGTATCTGGCCCAGTTTGGTTCCTTTTGCCTTTATTTCCAACAGTTTGCCTCTTTCAGTCATGTCGTGTTCCATTATCTGCCTCTGAATAGTCTTGCAGTGCTGCTCTATAGCTTCTCGAACATGTCTGCTTTCAACAATTTCGCAGTCTTCGTTCATTGCCAAGGTCGCTGCAGTTTTAATGATCGAGATCAGGGGTCTGAACCGAGTTGTCAAAGCATCCTTCTTGTTGCTTCTTCTTCGCCCTTCTTCCACTATTTCCTGGCATGCGCTTCTGCTGAAAGGCGGGAAATTGAAGCGTTTAACCTCTTGAGCAATGAATTGCACGTAATTACGCCTGTTTTCCACGGTGTTGGGCATGTCGTTGTTCATTCTGACTACTTTGCCGTATCCGTAGATTCGGTCCATGAGCGCCGGATGAATTTGGCCTATGCTGTCAAAGTTTCCTGCACCGACCAAGAACGTTATCGACGGGACTGGCTCAGTTGAAACTGCCATGGCCGCAGTGTCCCCTCCATGAATTCTCCCCCTCAGAGTGATCGGCAACTGCCCATCTTCAAGCACAGTCAACAGCGTTATTGCTTCGTCAGGATCAAGATTCTTTACCTCATCAATGTACAATATGCCCATCGACGCAACATGAACGTCTCCAGCCGAAACTCTCTGGTGCTCCGGAGTGCCCAAACCGCCTGTTTGATAAGGATCCCACGCTATGGAACCGAACAACTGTGCGCTTCTGTGTCCTGTTGCATCCACAAAGGGTGCACGCCCTGCGCTGTTGTCGACTACGAGTTTCGGTACATCTGACTGCTGTGCGCCTCCGATGCCTTTCAGGCCTCCTCCACCCATTAGTCTGGAGAACCACCAGATGAAAACGCCGAAGAATATCAGGCTGCCTCCAGGAATGAAAGTTAGCGGAACCAGCCCGACAAACTTTTCGATCAAGTAATCCGGGAAACTGTTATGATAGTACTCCTGCAACGGTTCCCCTAGGAATTTGGGGTTCAGGTTCCACGTCTGCCAGCCCTGGTACATGAAATAGAAGCCCAGAGAAATCAAAACTAGACCAATTACGACTAGGAAAGTTTGTAACGCCTTGAGTCCTATCTTGGTGGTGAATTTCCTCTTAAACTCCTTGAGTTGCTCCACTTGGAGAACCTTCTTTCCCTCTCCTGCTTTGGTTATCGAAATTCTGGGCTCACTGGGTAAGGCTGTGTTCTTCCAGCAAAGGGCGTCGAAGAGTTTTATGCCATTCTCCCTGTAGACCTCTGTGAGCTTTTCCGCCAAAGCTCTTCCAATAAGGGATTTTCCCGTTCCAGGATCTCCCAACAGAAGCAGATAGGGTCCGGGGCTTATGACTGTCTTGGCTGATGGTTTGCCTTTGTCAGCTCGACTCCAGCTCTCGTACCATTTTGCCTTCTCGAGCCACTTGAGCTTATGAACCCACTCATCCAAGCAAAGGAAACACTCTTTCAGCGCCTGTTCCTGACCAATTGCCCAGTTGATGAGGTTATCATCGACCGGAAAGTTCTCGGTGTTCTTGAAGTTGCCCCAGTCCCAGTTCACGCTGACCTTTCTGCCGGCAACCGTTCGTTCAAGCGTCTCGACATCGTTTCCAAAATGGTCTAGAGTCAAGTGTAACACCTTTCATTTCGTCAATCTGAAGATATGACAGCGAACAATTAAAGCGGTTATTTCTAAACTGGTAATATGAAAAAAATGATAACATGAACACGCTCTCAACGCGTTCTGGGAGCTCTCAGCCTTCAAAACCAACGGAGCCTCGATCAGCCTCGTCCACGATTTAGGCTGATTTCCATCGTTCTTTTTCAACAGGCGCTGACTGTTCGGTTTGTTTTATTTCGTACTGATCTAGCCTCAGAAAAGGCAAGTCTTTCACCCGTACACCCAAAATCCAGAGGCTCAAATCAAGCTTGAAACCACCAGATCGCCTCATTCCTGCCTTTTCAACTGAACCATTGAGCCTCTGGCATGGAGATAGCCGTAGCCTTATAGAAAAACCCACGAAAATCTCCATACGAAGCAGAAGCCTCAGACTTCGGAATCACTTCGAGCTTCTGCAACAAGTTTATGGTTCTCTGCTTTGTGCAAGCTTCACGTCTGGCCTATATTGGTTGACAACAGAGAACCGCACTAATTGCGTCTTGCCTTAATGGCGACGAAGCCCGTGATGGGTGAGCACACTTGATTCGTCAGAGTCACGCTGTCCTTGATTTGAGACTGTTACGTTTGAATATCCCTCCTTTTGAGTGAACAACCGTGTGACTGCATCACATAGACTTGCCTTCTAGAACGAGCACCTTGTGTGACTAGTGTTGATGCTTCTGTATACGAGTTGACGAAATACATGATGCCTAGAAGGGCTTCACCGTCTTAGTGCTTGGAATTTTGGAGGGTGAAAGAACCCTTTTTTGGGCTTTGTTTCCATGAGTGCACAAACTTGTCGCGTCTATTGTAGGCTAAATGGCTTACTTTTCGCGTCTTTTCAGATGCGATTCACACTGTTAGGTGATGCTGGTGATGTGGGTATCACATTGAGGTTTTACGTGTCACCAGACTTTACCAGAGCTGCATGCCTGCACAGCTGTATACAGAAGCATCAACGTAGTGCCCTGTTTTTGCGCTCTGCTCCGTTTGATCGAAAAGTGTTAAAGCGCTTTAAGCGTAACTAGAAGCTATGAAAGCTGGAAAAATAATCCGAACCTTTCACTGTAGAGATGGCCGCAGGGTAGTTTTGAGGACGCCTAAGTGGGAGGATTTGGACGATCTGCTGGAGACGATCAACTCACTTGTAGACGAGAGAGCAAACATAGTGTTGAACAAGAGGGTTACGAGGGAGGCGGAAATTGATTGGCTGGCAGGGGCTTTGAGTCGGCTGGAGCGAGATGAAGTGATTTACGTGGTTGCTGAAGTGGACGGTAAGGTGGTTGCAAACTCTGAACTCAGGAGAAGGCAAAGCGGTTGTGATAAGCATGTGGGTTCGATAGGCATAGCGATCAAGAGGGGTTTTAGGGATGTTGGGATAGGAACTGAGATGATGAAGGCGCTTATCGAGCAAGGGCGAGCTATGGGTTTGAAGGTGTTGACTCTCTCTGCCTTCGAAAACAATAAGCAGGCGATCCATGTTTACGAGAAGGTTGAGTTCAAGCAGACTGGCTTGATTCCGAGGAAGTTCTTCAAGAAAGGCAAGTACGTGAACGAAGTGATAATGACAATGCTTCTGGAGTAGACTTGTTTATGCCTGATCTCAAAGTTTTCAACACAAGCGTCAGTTTTTCAACTAAGGGTGAGATAGAGTTCGTCGACCTGTCAGACAAGGTTCAGGAAGCTGTTGCTAAGTCTGGTGTGAGAAACGGCTTGGCTCACGTGTTCGCGCCACATGCCACAGGGATACTCATCCTGACAGAAAATGACTACGGCCTCCTAGAGGACGTTAAACAGTTCTTGGAAAGACTGGTTCCAAAGAATGCGAACTATGACCACCCATCGAATGCCCATTCGCATTTGAGATCCGTGCTCTTGCCGCCGGACAAGACTTTGCCTATCATCGATGGACGAGTGGAATACGGAACTTGGCAATCGCTGATGTTCGTGGAAACAGATGTCCACCCAAGAAAAAGAACAGTCATAATCCAAATAATCGGCGAAACATAAAGACCCCCAGAGTATATAGAGCCGAATCAATCATAACGAGAAAATTCTTGGAAGCTGGGAATAGCTGCCAAATCGCTGATGTCTTCTTGGGCTTACTGGCATGAAGATTCACTACTTGTGGGCTGTGTCTAACTCTCACCTGTTGAGTAAGCTAGCATCATTCAGCAAGAGCCAATGTTGAGCCATCTTGTTCCCTAGAACTACTTAACCTAACCTCAGTCTGCGCCTGACGCGTAATCCACATTACCTCTCATGTGAGGGCATTAGATAACTCTTCGATTTCAAACCGCTTCTGTCCCTATTGACACTTTCTGTCGTTTCACTTTTCCAGAAAGTCCACTTCGCATTTTGGCTTTTCTCGAACTAGCTTAGCTAACATTGCGATTCACTGTTTCAGTGCTTTTGCACTGCATGCGCCTGTATTCTTTTAACACTTTTGCCTCAAGTTTTGCGCGTTCGCGCAGTTTTCGTCTCCCAAAAGAGCTTGCATTCAGGGTTTCTTCCTTGTATATGCTCCTTCATGGATGTCGCGGCTGTCCAGCATGGGATTCAGCTTACATCAGAGCATTCAGTGAGCAAGAAAAACTATGGTCGCAGAAGCGGTCTCCGCTCAGTGATTCCACGTATTAATAAGCTTCGTGAACATTCGCCAATGGCCCGATTTTTCACTTGGAAGAACCAAACTATCCTTTCACTTTTTCTTCTAGGTATGCGTGAGCCACATGCAAAGATTATCGTCTCCTACTTCACGTTAAAGACTGTCAACACCAGCAACTCGACTGTCGCCGTGAATGATCGGGTGCAAAAAGGTGTTTCGTTCTTAGTCTTCTCTGATTCATCGATCAGCAGGGAAGGTTTTACTGCATTGTGTATTTTTCGCATGCAAAGCATTTCGTTTTTTTACCTATTTATTGTAAATTCTGCTGAATCGATATCACTTCGGAATCCTTTTTAGAGGAAACGGTTGTTTCTTTTTCGGAGAATTTTATGGTGTTCATGCAATCCAGTTCTTTTTCGCGGAGTTTCCGATGGAGCAATCCAAGAAGACGATGGTTCACGCTTTCTGAAAAGAGCCACTTTTATGGAAAATGGTTTGATGTATTAATAAGCTTCGGTGTCTTTCGGGGAACTTGCCTATTTTTGAGGGAACGAGTGGAGATAGCGTGGTTTTGGCGAATGGTGTTTAAATTGTGGATTGTTTGCTATTTTTCACGTTTTTCTGGGAGCATGAAGGAGAGTAGAAGGGCGATCAGGGCGAATGCCGTGAACAGGTAGAAGGCTGAGTCTAGGCCGTACAGGTCGGCTAGGTATCCTGCGATGAACTGTGAG
>Ga0315281_10005007_pt1 | contig 19057 bp, 17 predicted proteins | sample YL17G07_0_MG_FD_204540 | JGI IMG/M metagenome (GOLD analysis project Ga0315281, IMG submission 204540) | Sediment microbial communities from Yellowstone Lake, YNP, Wyoming, USA - YL17G07_0 | ecosystem: Environmental > Aquatic > Freshwater > Lake > Sediment | place: USA: Wyoming | collected... | reverse complement strand
TCTATTATTGAAACGACCGAAATCATAGCAATGTAGGGGCTAAGCCAATGAGTCCAGCCCCATTGCACCCTGTTATTTAGGGTATGGACCTTGTTTTTTATGTTTTGGAGGTTCATTCCATCAGCCACATTATTTAGCTCCAGCATAATACTATTGCTTACTGGTATTTATATCGAAGATCCATAGGACTACAGCATATGTCAAACCGACTTTGATATTATCCGCTAATACTGTAGTAAGGCGATATAAAAATACTTTTAACTATTCCTTGCCATATATTACTATGGAAAAGGCTATGCAAAAGCCACACAACAAGGAGTTTTACATTGGCAATGTGGACGAGGAGACTGGGAGAAAGTTATTTGCAGAAGTTGAGAAAGAGCCTTTTGTGTGCGGTGTTTCAGGAGATAAAGGGGGATGGATAGAGCTTGTTGATAGGGATGCAATTAATGCTCACACGAAACTCACGTTTAACCATATTCTGGAGGAGTCTACGGCGGCGATTGAGAAAATCGCAACAGAAAGGAAGATGCTTGGGAGCAAGAAGCTCAAAATAGATGAGATGGGGAAGCTGATGGAGCGGGTGATGCAGGAGGCATCAGAAGCCGCGAAAAGTAAGATGTCTGATGAAGAGCTGATTAAGGGCTTGATACGCGAAGTAAATGATAGTATTTTGCATGAGGTGGCGCTTCACGGGGCCGGCGACTTGAGGCATTACAGAATCATAGACACTGTAGAGATTTTGGATTTGGGGCTAGGCAAGAGTGAGGTAGTGGATCTGCTGAAGAAATTGGAATTGAAAGCCAGCATATGGCTCGACGAAACAAGAACAAAGGTATTAAAGATAATATTTGAGGGGGGAGATAAATCAGAAGAGGAGGCTGAAAGATTACGCAGAGATGTCGAAAAGGTATGCAACGAATTGAAGAATCGTGGTTTTAAGGTTAAGGTTTGGGGTCACAGAAAACAGTATCCAGTAGAATTTGAGTTGGACGATATAAAAATAGTCAAAGATGGGGAAAACCTAGACTAGGGTAAAATAAAAAGGCTAGCATAAATACAAGGCACTTTGCTTTTTGAGTGGTTATTAATCACACCATCTTACGCTTCATACATCTTTCGACGACAAGAATTTCTGTAGCTCCAGCATAATACTATTGCTTACTGGTATTTATACCGAACTCTAATTCGAGATTATCCCTCTACTTAAGTTTATTTGACCCTAGCAAAAATCTCTATCCATCGATCATCATGTTTATCTTTAGCAGAAACATAGGTCTTGATAATTTCAAACTCTTCCGAAACTAATCGCACAGCCTCAACCTTTCTGTAATAAGCAAAAAATCTTTTGCTTCCATCTTTGTAAGTTTTAATGCACTCTCCATCTCCTTCCTTAAGTGCAACAAAAAGTATCCCATTACCTTTCAACAAGTTTTTGAACGAGTTAATGGCTCTCTGCGCCTCTGTCTTCTTAACGTGCAACAAACTTGCACAACACCAAATCCCATCGAACTTTTTCTTGAATCTAAGGTTCCTTAAGTCTCCTAATATAAAAGTTCCCTTAGGAACTCTGCTTTTTGCCTCGTCTATAAGTCCTCTAGAAGCGTCAACACCTATAACGTTGAATCCTTTCGAGATCAAAATTGCTGCGTCTTTTCCAGGCCCGCAGCCAACGTCAAGTACCTCTGTACCTTTGTTATATTTTATGAAGTTTTTATACGCCAGAACTCTCCATCTAGAAACTTCACCCCACCTAAATTCTGCGTATCGATGCGCAATCTTATTGTAAGTGCTTATTGTCTGGTTCAATCTATCACGTATAGTAGCTCTAGCATATATCAAATCCGATTCGAATCTGCTTTTAGCTAGTTCGAACAGTAGCTCCAGCATATATTTGATTCTTTAGAGAATATATCCCTTTCTTATTTTAAGCCTACTTTCATATATAAATTTCGATGATTCTTGCTTGAAGTCCAAGAAGCATGTCTTTAAGTGAAGTCCTTTTTAGATAACTGTACCTATCTAATTTGCTCCGGAAAAACATAAGTTATTTTTTCCTTAGTAACAAGCTTTATTAATAATGAGCCGAGCGTGTCTCTCCCAAATTGCTTTTTAAGTCTTTCAATGAGTTTATCTAAATTATAATCATGATCTATAACTTTCTTATCATTCACAGCAATAAACTGATCCTGCTCATTTGCATATTGTTTCTTTAGAGTCTCGTAATTTTCCCCAAACCAGATACTATCTGCCTTGAATCTCCTTAACCCCTTAAGATCTTCTTTTAGTACAGGCTCTTCTTTTAGCATAGGTTTTGAAGTTTCTTTTGACATAATTTATTTGCCCCATAAATGTATATAATTATTTGTGTATCAAATTCAAAATCTTTGAATCTTTACCTGAATTCGTCAAAGATGAAATATACCAAAACCGTCCTCGATTTGTCGTCGGAGTAGCTCCAGCCCAATACTAGAGCTTACTGGTATTTATATCGAACTCTACTACACAAAGGTGTTTATTAAAATAAACAACCCATCTGTTCGTACAAATAACTTATTAAAGATAATATAGAATATTAATATATGAAATTTTATCTATCGTCTTATAAATTAGGAAATGAAGTTAAGAAACTTAAGAAAATGACACCCAAAAACAGAAGAACTGCTTACATATCAAACGCGCTAGATTATTCGACTGATTTAGCAATGAGGAAGAAAAAAGACCGTGCCGGCATAAATCAGTTAAATTCTGTGGGTCTTAAAGCAGAAATTATTGATTTACGTCAATATTTTGGAAAATCAAAAGAATTGCAGAAGAAACTTACAGAATTCGGTGCCATCTGGATTAGAGGCGGTAATACTTTTGTGTTAAGGCAAGCAATGAAGCTAAGCGGATTTGATAAAATTTTCAAAACGCTCATTAAGAAAAAAGATATACTGTATGGGGGATATAGCGCAGGAATTTGTATTTTGGCACCGAGCTTGCATGGATTAGAGCTAATGGACGATAAGACCCAAAAACCGTATGGTAAAAAATCTAAAATAATATGGGAGGGGCTAGGAGTTTTAGACTATTATATTGTACCTCATTACAAATCAAACCATCCTGAAGCAAAACTTGTTAATAAAACAGTCCAATACTTCATCGATAACAAAATCCTCTTTAAAGTTTTAAGAGACGGTGAAGTTATAATCATAGAATAAAACTTAGAAAATAATACTTCCAAGCCTCTTCTTCTGGTTGATTCGAATTAGCTCCAGCCAGATTCGAACTGGCGTTTACGGGTCCAGAGCCCGCCGTCCTTTTATGGTTTTCATGTCCACTAGACGATGGAGCTAAACACTAATATTATACCAAACTAATTTTAATACATGATGTCTTACTTATTGCATGATCAGAGAGCACATCCCATTCAGGAGAGAGCTTAAAGAGATAATAATTGCAGACCTAGTGCTTATAGCAGCCTTTACCCTAACCCTGAGCGGAGGAATATTCGGCATTACCCGAAGCCCTTTAAACGATGTGCTATTGCTGATTCCGATGGTGGCGCTCGGCGTTACGCTCAGCTTTGTGCTGCACGAGCTCATGCACAAGTATGTTGCCCAGCATTATGGCGCAATCGCTGGCTTTAGGACCTCCACAACCGGTCTGTTGGTAACACTTGTAACCAGCCTCTTCGGCTTCCTTATTGGCATACCAGGCGCAACCATGATCTATGCACACCACTTCACAAGGAGGGAGAATGGGATTGTCTCACTTGCTGGGCCTTTGACAAACTTCGCGGTGTTTGCCGTGTTCCTTGCAATAACTTTTATTGCCAACCCATCACCTAACAGTTATCTATCGCAAACAATAGGTTTTGTGACCTTCATAAGCATACTTCTCGCATTCTTCAACATGCTCCCAATATACCCACTTGATGGGAGCAAGGTGCTTCACTGGAGTCCCCCCATCTACATAGTCACGATGGGTATTATTTTCGTGCTCATGTTTCTTTTCACAGCAATACCACTGAGCGAGATTGCAATCATGCTAATCTTTGCACTATTCTTCTCTCTGCTATACAGGGGCACACTAAGTTTCTAAGAACGGCATTCGTAATCGATGCATAAAGCTATTTATTTCTTTTATTCGTAGTTTAAGCACTAGGCGTTTCATGACCTAAAACGATTCTATGCCAGACAAGAACGTTAAGGAGACGAGGACCACGATAGACTCGATGTTGGAGCTATTGCGCGCAAGAGGCAGGATGGACATAAACAGCATAACCGCGGTGCTAAACATAGCACCCACTGTTGTCGAAGGTTGGGCCAAGGTCCTGGAATCAGGAGGCCTTGCCAGAATAACATATGATTTCGGTCGCATGTTCGTTGAGCCGTTTGGCATGCTGGGCGTTGGCGAAGAGGTGCTAAAGGCCCAAAGCCTAGCCAGGAAGACCGTTGTGGAGCAAAGCGTTGAAACCCAAAACATACTGATAAACAGGATTAATGATGCGATAAGGAGTATAGATCAGGCAACTGTAGAAGCCGAAAGAGAATTTTCAAAGCAACAGCCAAGCCTTAGAAAAAGCCTCGAGGAACTGAACAGGCTCAAGACCACAGTAGAGCTTTACAAGACGCAGATGCAGGCTGTAGCGAAGGGCGCAGAAACCGATTATAGCACAATCATGAAGAAAATTGAAATCGTAAGCAGGGGCCTGGAGCCGTTCACCTCCAACAACTTCGAAACAACGATAAAGACAATAACAAAAAGGATCAATGAGATTATAGAATCTATCAAAAACACAGAAATGAATGTTGACGCATTATCAAAGGGCAAAGACAGTGCGATTGAAGAGATAAAAAAAGGCCTCAGCGCCCAGATAAAAGAGCTTGAAAACACTGTAAACGGCTCTGTGAGCCAGGTTAACTCCTCTTACAAGCAGTACAAACTCCAGATGGATGAGGAGCTCAAGAACCTAAACACGCAAGCCACTCTCGCAGTCTACGCCTTAAAACAGCTGCATGAGTTGATCATCGACGGGCAAAGGTATGCCAAGCGGATAGACGAACACAAGGGGCAACTGACCGAAAAGTATGCAAAGGTGCAATCAGAGCTAAGAGCTGCAAACACGCTTATGACCAGAAAGTCCGACGAACTGACAGCGACCATCGACAACCTGATCAAGAAATTCGGCTCATTGGGAGAGATAAGCACCTCGATAGAGCTTGCAAAGTCCAAGAGGGCAGAGGTCGAGAAAGAGATTGCAAGCATGATGACCGAGCTAAAGGGGATTAGTGGTATGCTGTCATCAATCGGCTCTGAAAAAGGCATGTCTGAAGATCAGAGGGTCAATCTCCTTCGTGAGCTTGGACAAAAAAGCACGCAAATAATGTCTAGGATAGAGGCTATGAGGAAAAGCCTTTCTGGTATAGAAACAGGACTCAAAGGTGCATGAGGTAGTAAAATGGCCGAGATTAATATGCTCCAAGAATACAACCTGAATGTGCACGGCATGCTGGCAAACATCAGGATATTCACAACGGAAGACGAGTTTACCCCGCTTTATGCGATAACATACGAGGGCGTTAGCGAGGCTACTAGGCTGCTGCTGCTCTCTTTCAGGAGAGAGCTTTTGATGCTGGTGCCTGTAGACCCGTCAAAGCTGAACATCAGAGAGTACACAAACGAGCTTAACAAAAGGTATATTGATTCGAGCGGCGTGCTGATAGACAAGTACCTGCCCGGAACGGATGAAAAGACAAAGTCTTTACTTATAGCATACATACTCAACATGATGCTCGGCCTTGGCGACCTAGAGGTGCCGCTAGCTGATGAGAACCTGGAGGAAATAGCTGTAAACGGCTCAAACTTTCCCATATGGGTGTTTCATAAGCTGATAGGCTGGTGCAAGACCAACGTAAGGCCGCTAAATGAGGAGTCAATATACGACCAGGCCGCACGCATAGGCAGGAATGTCGGGCGCGACATAAACCTGCTCGCTCCGCTCATGGATGCCAGTTTGGTTGACGGCTCAAGGGTAAATGCAACCCTCTTCCCCGTTTCGCAGACCGGCAACACCATAACAATCAGGAAATTTGGTAAGAACCCCTGGACCATGCCAGCCATGATAAAGAACAAAACGATAAGTTCGGAGCTTGCAGCTCTCGTCTGGCTTTGCATACAAAACGAGATAAACATACTCATTACCGGAGGCACAGCGAGCGGCAAAACAAGCTTTCTTAACGCGTCGAGCATATTCTTCCCTGCAGTTAGAAGGGTGGTTTCTGTAGAGGAAACAAGGGAGCTTTCCTTGCCTGACTTTTTGCAATGGATCGCAATGGCTTCAAGGGAGCCGAACCCAGAAGGCAAGGGTGAGGTTACGCTCTACAACCTGATGATAAACGCCCTGAGGCAGAGGCCCGACATAATGGTCGTTGGTGAGGTGAGGACCTCGAAGGACGCAGAGACGCTATTCGAAGCCATACATACAGGCCACGCGGTGTACGCGACAGTGCACGCCGATAATGTCGACGATACGATTGTAAGGATGACGAACCCGCCAATAAATGCGCCGAAGGTCTCGATGAACGGCATCGGCCTGATAGTCGCGCTGTTTAGGCACAGGGCGCTTGGCATAAGAAGGATTTTAGAAGTGGGTGAAATGCTGTATTCTGGCGATGCCAGTGTGCTGTACAGGTGGGACCAGAAATCCGACAGTTTTATATCCATAAACGAAATTTCAAGATTGAACAACACACTGCTTACATATGGGGGCTACACGAAGAATGATATACAAAACAACATTGATGAACTGACAAACGTCCTGAACTGGATGGTTGCAAACGAAATAACCAAAGTCAATGACTCAGGGTTTGTTGTAGCAAACTACTACAAAAACAAGAAGAAGGTACTGGACATAGTGAACGACAATACAAAATTCTCAAGGGATATATTCTGAATGGTGCACAAATGGACGATGAATACAGCCAAATACTAAAATTGATAAAGGATGTCGAGGCAAGCTATGCGATCAAAGAGGTGGCTTTCGTGAATGTGCTGGATATAACCGGTGGCAAGAGCACCAGGGAGCAAAAGCCCGATTACCAGGAAGTCATGCAACTCGTGTACAGCGTAGAGCCCGTGCATGCTGAGCGCAGGGCAGTGCAAAGGGTGATGCAACAGCCCCAGGCTGCTGCTGGCTATACTGAAGCTCAAGCCAACCAACCCATAGCAGAAGAGCAACAGCCACCAGAGCAACCAGCGACAACAGCCCAGACCATCATAGGAATTGAGAAAGAGATACTTCCGACAGTGCAAGCCGTAAAGCTCAAGGCTGAGAAAGAGATTAAGGAAATAGTATCAAGAATACCAGGGGTCATGTCAACGATGTCGTTTAGACGCATAAACGTAAAGGATCTGGTTTTGCCAACGCTCTCTATTTCAGATCAGGTATCAGAGCTGGAGCGTATAATCGATGGCTTGAGAGCAAGCATGTTTGACCGGGAGCATTTAGCAATTGTAGTACAAGAGGTGTACGGGCTGCGCCAAGAGGCAAACAGAGCAGCAAGAGAGCTGAAGAAAAGCCGCATAGAGCCCAATCCAACCAATCAAATGCTCTTGTCCATGAGGGAGCAAAGGCTGAATGATGCAATAGCGCTATTAAAAACACAGGGTGCAGGCTGATGTTCAAGAAAAAACCGCCAAGGATTTTAGACATAAACGGCCAAAAGATAGAGCTCCAGCCAAAGCCAAGCAAGGGGCTTGGTGCCCTGTTCAACAAGAAGAAACCACCAGCACCAAGAGCAATGCCTGATGCACTCCAAAGAGCAGGCATAGACATCAGCGCCCAGCAAACAGCTCAAAAACAAGCTTCGGTGAGGCGGGTGAGGCCCAGCAGGTGGCGCCTTTATATAGAAGGCATAGGCGCAAAACACAAAGGCCTTGAAGCCTCGATCATCGAGCACGGAATAAACCAGACCGTGTACTCCTTCATAAAAAGAATGATATTCTCTGCGCTGATGGTCGCGTTGGGTGTGGGCTTGGCGCTTGCAATACTTCTCCTGCACATTCTCGGGTTCACGCCGAAAAATCTCACAATCTCGATCCTGCTTGCAGCTGCTTTGGCTTTTGCGGCGTTTCGTGTCGCCTTCAACGCTTTCCTAAACTTTCCGACCCGTAAGATACAACAGGGCGGAAAAAACGTCGACCGCAACATACTCTTCGCCGCCAGGGACATTATCATATCCCTACGCTCAGGCATGCCCTTGTTTAACGCCATTGTGGCTGTAAGCACTGGTTATGGCGACACGAGCAAGCAGTTTGCAGCCGTTGTTGAAAAGGTGCAGCTCGGCGTCTCCTTAGAGGAGGCAATAGACCAAACGACCTCTGAAAGCAAAAGCACCTCTTTCAGGCGTTTGATGCTGCAGGCATCGGTGAGCATAAAGGCGGGAGTTGATGTGGTCGGTGCGCTGCAGAATGTTGTCGAACAAATCACCGCAGAGCGCACCATTGAACTGCGAAGATACGGCCAAAGGCTGAATGCGATAGCAATGTTTTACATGCTCTTTGGAGTGATACTGCCAACCATGGGCATAGCGGTTCTCACCATACTCACAACATTCATAGCGCTCATGACCATAACTCCGACACTGCTCTACGCCGCGCTTGTTGTCATATTCTTCCTACAGGTCATCTTCCTGGTGTTTATCAGGTCTTCAAGGCCTGCGTTCACAATGTGATGCTATGAAAATAAGCTTTGAAAAACTTGTCTCAAGGAGCATTGGCTTATTCCTGGCAAGGAAGCTAGCGCTCACTGGATTGAAGATGAGCCTGGACAAGCTTCTTAGCATAATGATCGTTGGCGGCTTTCTGGTCCTCATAGGGGTATCATTTGGCGTTCTCATTGTACTGCAATACAACGCGGGCTTTTCAGCACTGGCCGGCATAGGCTCCACGGTCCTGTTCGAAACAGTAGTGTATATGTCTCTTGATTATGAGATAGATGACAGGAAGACAAAGCTCGAGTCGATGTTGCCCGATTACTTCCAAATCACATCGGCAAACCTCAGAAGCGGCATCTCGCTCGACAGGGCTATGCTGCTTGCAGCTAGACCGGAGTTCGGGTTCTTCAGCAACGATGTAAAAGAGATGTCAAGAAAGGTGTTTGGCGGTGAGACGCTGGATGCCGCCCTGCAAGAGCTCAGCAGCATGTACATCTCAGAGACATTCAAGCACGCAATACGCATGATTCTCGAGGCACAGAGGTACGGCGGGGCAATGGCAGACCTTTTGGAGCAGCTCTCAAGGGACATCAGGATGGAGCTGCTTGTGCGAAAGGAGATAACGGGCCAGCTTTTCATGTACAGCATCTTCATAGCCTTTGCAGGGCTTATAGCAGCGCCTGTGCTTTACGGCCTGACCAGCCAGATGATAGTTGTAACCAGCAAGGTCTGGAACGGAATTCTCGCATCAAATCCTGGGGGCTTGCCCACAACTGGCATATCATTCCTGAGGCCAAGCCCGCCCCATATAACCCCCAGCACATATAACACATTTGCCATAATAGCGGTAATGATCATAACAGGCTTCGCGTCGCTTATAATGTCAGCAATATCCACCGGCTCCACGGTGAGGGGCATGAGATTGCTGCCGGTGTTCATCATAATAGGCGTTACAATATACTTTGTGGTGGGAAACGCAATTGCCACGGTGTTCTCAAGCATAGCATAGTCCTTGTCATGGCGGTGTGTACTGGACGTTGCACATTCCATTAATGGCATTGGCGTTTGTGCAGATTCCGCCAGAAGCAGACCCATACAAGTAGCCCGTGTTACCGCCAGCAATGTCGGCAGTCTGGTTCATGCGGCCGTTGAAGCCTGTGCTCAGCGGCCAGTAAGCAATCGGGCCCAGCCCAATAACGCTATTGTTAAGATAAAGTTGCTGTACTTGATTCAATGTCAAGACCGAATTATAGATCTGCACGTCTGCTATCAAACCGTTGAAAAATACATTACAGGCAGTTCCACCAGCTCCTGAACACTGTGCTCCAATCTGATTATCTTTGCTACTAGAAGAAAAGGTTCTGGCGGCGCTTGCCACCTGCACTCCATCAACATAGATATACGCGTTTGTGCCAGACCATACCCCAGCAACATTGTGCCAAAGCCCATCATTAATTATTTTTGATGAAAGCAGTGTAGAACCGCCATTGGACCACACGGCCACATTTCCAGAGGAGGCATAAACCTGATAGCCGTTTGATCCGTCCCATGTTGAGAATATTACTCCGGTGGTGGACATCAAGGTCTCGATCCATGCACTCACAGAAACTACACTGCTGGTTATTCCATCAATACCGTTACTATTTGGTATATCTATAAAACTGTTCATACCGTTGAAGCTTGCAACATCTGGTATGCCAGCATTCATCAAACCCAACGATGTTGTCTCGTTCATGAAGCCTGTGCCAGCATATTCGAGTGGCAAGGAGTTAAGATAGAGATGCTGCAGATTCAGATTGCTGCACTGGTTTATGTTCGCACAGTTTAGCACGCCCTGCACAAGGTTTGCGGTCGGATCACTCGGCAGGCCAGAGAATATAACATTGGTTGGTGTGCCCTGATTGCCATTGCCTGAATAGTCATTCGCATTGCCATTGAGGGGCCACCATCCAACAAGCCCGGCATTGCCTATGGACCCACCGTTCAAGCCCTCCAGATAAAGGGCTTGTATTGCGCTTGGTGAAAGAGCCGTGTTGTAGAGTTGAACGTTTGTTTCTAAACCACTAAAATACCAACTCCCATCAGACCTTCTACCTATGTTTAAATTAGGAATTGCGATGTTTCCTGAAACCATTGAATTGACGCTTTTTCCATTTACGTAAAAAGTATATATTATTCCTGATTTGACAACTGCGAGGTGGTACCATATGTTTTGAATGGTCACAGGACCGTTAATAGTATTTGTTCCATCGAAAAATCCCGAAACTCCGCCTGCACTAGAGTATGCCATATATATACCAGCAGCATTAGATGCGCCACTTCCGAATCCTATAGGATACTGTATTGTTGGAGTTAGCGTGTTCACAGTTGCCCAGAATGCCGTCGTCCAGTCCCCAATGCCTACGACGTTGCCTACGCTTATGTAGCTGTTCTGCCTGTTGAAGCCTGCAGCATACGTCCTAAACGTTTGAAATTTGTTCAGCGATAACGAATCGCCGTTGTAGCCTGTTGCATTTGTATAAATCACATTTGCTACTGTGTTAGCTGATACGCCTCTGCCAGAATAGTCATTTGCATTGCTGTTGAGTGGCCACCATCCGATGAGCCCGGCATTGCTCGGAGGTATGCTGTAATAAATACCTTCTTGATAAAGCTGCTGTATCGCACTTGATGAGAGGACAGTGTTATAGACCTGCACGTCCGTTATAGAGCCACTCATGTACCAAGACCCATCGGACCTTCTGCCTATGTTCAAATTAGAAATCGGGAGGTTGGCCATAGTGCCAGAACCAACAGGGTTTCCATTCGTGTACAAGGTGTACGTGCTCCCTGATTTGGTAACTGCAATGTAGTACCACACATTCGGGCTGATTGCACTACCGTATATCGTGCTCGCACCGTCATAAATACACCAGTCCTCGGAAGCTGCAGAGTATGCCATGCATATGCCGGCACTATTTGACGTTCCGCTCCCAAACCCTATGGGGTACTGTACTGTTGGAACCAGTGTGTTCACACTGGCCCAAAAGGTTGTTGTCCAGCTTCCGCTGGTTCCAGCAATATTGCCCACGCTTATGTAGCTGCTCACGCCATTGAATCTTGCCACCTTCATGTTGAGAACGCCAAATGATACCATGCCATTTGGTGAGCTGTCCTGAAAGTTGTTTCCAATCCTGTCAAAATACGATGGTGCATAGCTTGCTGCAAAATATATGTTGTTTGAAATAGCATTTCGCAGAGGTGTCAAGTTCATAAGTGCCAATCCGGCCCCGTTAAGCAGTATCGGCTGGTTTGTAGTTATAGTGTTGATAACTGCTGCGCTGCTGTAGACAAGGTACGGCGTCAATGGCAGTATTGCATTCGGCATGGTCGTCACGAGACCGCCCATTCCGCAAACGATCTGGTTTATGCTCATTGCGTTTGCTGTCACCAATATGTAGTTTGCATTTTGGAAACCCACAGGTATAGAGTTGCAGGTCGCAGGGCTGTTTACGAACAGTGCATTGCCATATGCAAACATGAACGGCGAGACCGAACCGCTCTGCGCAAACACGTTCCCGATCAGCAGCGCCTTTGGTATGTTGCCCTCTTTTATGAGCGCGTTCGAAGCGCCCTCAAGCGCAGCGAGGTCTTGCGTGTAGCTTATGTTTATCCCGGCTGTGACGTTCAAAGGGGCATAAAAGGCTCCAGTCTGCGAATTTATCACAGCCAGGCCCGTAAGGCTTGCGTTTATGCTGAAAGGCGAGTCCTGGAATACGGTCAGTGTTAAGTTTCCTATGCTGACCTGCGCGTTCTGGTAGGTTATCTGTTTTGATAGAGCACTCAGAAAGGCTGCAAGAGTCGGGCCCATATAGTTCTGCATGTTCGTGCCGTATATTTTGCCGGTTTGTATCAGTGAACTGAACGCCTGTTGCGTGCTGTTTATAAACAAACCATTTCTTATCGTTGGCGTGCCTTCATAAACTATAAGTGCGTAATGTGCATTTCCCAGACTGCTCTTCAAGAATGCGTGTAAACCCTCCTGCACGTTTGACTTTGCAGAACTCAAGCCCAGTATTGACGCACTTGATGAGGCAAGGCTTTGGTAGTTCGTGTTCAGCACAACATAAGACATGAGCTCGCCAAGCATAACAACCACCAGTACGATAATGAGCAATGTCAATAGGATGCCCTTCTTCTCCCTTCTGGGTTTATGCCTAATCCTTATCGCCATATGACCACGCTTGTGTTGTAGAGCATGCTGTTTGAGCTCACGTTCAAGAGCATTGGCAGTGTAGCCTTGCTTACTATATAAGCGCTTTTAAACGATTGCGGCAGATAGCTCGTAGAGTTATAAATCACATTGTAAGCAAATGTGTTGGTGTTACTCATATAGCTGTATGAATCGCCAAGCAGCGGCCACCATCCTATCAGACTACTATTTTGGAGCGGAAAGCCCGCCATACCTCCATTATAGAGTCTGGCTACTGTATAACCAGAGAGTGTTTGGTTATAGAGCTGCACATTTGCAATCTTTCCATAAAAGAGGCTGATTGTACCCACGGGATTCGCGCCTATCGCGATCGAGGGTATTACCATCGACGATAGAGGGGGTGCATTGGCCGTAAGGCTGCACACGGCCTGTCCAACCCCATTCACATAAATTATGACATTGCTATAAGACTGAACCGAGACAGCCACATCGTACCAGGTGTTTGGCAGTATCGAGTTTGCTGGCGTGAAGCAGAATTGACCATTCTCCTCCCACACAAACTGCGAGAATGTGCCTCCGGCAAAACCGCCACCGAAATCAAGGTTTTGGCCGCCACCGATGCCCCCATTTGCTAAGGCGTTGTATATATCAATCGTGGGAATGCTGGTGCTGTAGGTGGGGCTGTTGTAAGGGCCTGTAGGTGCGTAGAGATAAATCCACTGGCTAATCGTATAACTATAACCCACCGTCGGCGTGTTTACAGCATACACCGCTGCACCACCATTAAAACTTGCAACATGCAATGATGGCGCATATGAACTGTTTATAAATATACCATACGTGTAGACTGGGTTGACAATGTACGCTAGTATGTCTCCATAAGTGCCTCTAGAATTCAGGTAAAGCTCTGCAATGGTTTGCAGAATGCTTGCAGTAATCGAAACGTTATAGCCTTTGAATGAAACAACACCCCTACCATTGGGCACAATCGCATATTGTGATAGTAATCCCTGCTGCACTATCTGACCAACAGGAGTTTCCTGCATGAGCTGAATCAGGCTTAGTGCCTGCGACTGCGGCGCCTGATAGGTAAAGGGCGCTACAAAATAGGTATAAAGCAGTATGGATATAGCTACACCCGCAACTATTAAAGAGAATATAGCATCTACAGTAAATATAAACCCTCTGAACCGCACATTTTTCACCTTCAAATCTACAAACCTCATAAGCCCACTAGCTAACAGCCAAAGGCTGGTTGGTCCAGATCATGATCATAACAGTGACCGGTGCACCATTGATCGTAGCGCTTTCTTGGTAAACGCCAGTTGTAAGTGTGTTGTACGTAGAGGGATTCTCGCCAATGGTTATGTTGTAGTTATTTCCAATGATCTCTATATAATAGTCATAGCCTACACCCAGCATCTGTTTCGACAATTGATAGGTTGAGGGATTTGACATGGCCATTAGGGCGTAAATCTTACTTGTCGATAGTGCAACGCCAGAATTCGAGAGCGCGAGCCCGGCGCCTACGCCAGTCCAAGTGACGGTGTTGCTCACGTTTATTATGCCCTGCCAGTTTGGAGGTGCTCCTGTGGTTAGCAGCTGCTTTGCAACGGTCTGTGCCTGCATTTGCAACAGAGTTGCACCATTTCCATATACAATGGAGAGTTGTGTGTTGACGCCAAACCACGTATAGGCGAGAAGCGCCAATGCTATACCAAATATAACAACGGCGAATATGGCGTCAAAACTCCAGAACTGCGCCCTCAAATTTTTAGCGAGCATCATCCACCACCAAACGACACATTCATGTTTTGGTTTAACCGCATGCCCTGCTCATAAAGCTGCTGCACCTGCTGCGGCGAGAGCGCCGTGTTGTAGATCTGGACATCTGCAATCATACCATTAAACCAATAAGAAGTCCCTATGTTTCCGATTGTCTTATATGCTGAACCTAAATTCGGAGTGTATGTGGAATCAGTTGTGTCGACACCATTTATGTAGATTCTCACAGCTCCGTTTGTGCCGCCACTGAAAGTCATAGCGACATTTACCCATGAATTGAGAGTGGTAACTCCTGTTCCGATGTTATATCCGTAAAATCCACCGCCTATTGAGTTTGAAGTCCCGACTTGTGCCGTGGATACAGTTCCGATATACGCAGCCTGTCCAGTAGCAGAAGTTCCAATTGCAACCGCCCCAGAATATGTAGAGAGTTGCTTTGTGTTTAGCCATGCGGCTAATGTAAAGGGGGACGAACCTGTAATTGGATTCGAACCCGTATTGATGTAGCTATTTGCGCCGTTGAAGCCTGTAATCTTCACCGAACCGTTCAGAATGGCATATTGTGTGTTTTTAAAAATCACATTGTTGGATGTTGTTAGATACGCCGGTATGCCGTAATCATTTGCACTGCCATCCAGGGGCCACCATCCAACCATGCTGCTTCCAGCTATCGGTGCACCCGGAGGGCCCTGCGAATACAGGCTCCCTATCTGCTGCTGTGTGAGCGCGCTCTTGTAGAGTTGCACGTTGCTTATCAAACCATTAAAGCCATACATCGAGTTGTAGGTGCCGCCTATATTAAAAGCAGACACGATAGTTCCAATAGTGCCATTGCCAAAGGCGTTTGCTGTCAGTGCTCCGTTTATGTAGATGCTCAGCATGTTACTGATACCGTTCCACACCCCAGCAACAAACATTTGCGTGTTTGCTGGAATCGCACCTCCAGAAACGCTATTCTGAATCGTGTTTGCCTGGTTGCTCCACAAAAGCTTGAGATTGCCTCCAGCACCAGCAACTCCCAAGCCGAGTGTTGCGGGCGCAGAGGGTGCTCCTGATACCTCGGCTATGTTTTGAAGGTAGCGTCCAGTACCAGTATTGTTTATCCAAGCGGTTATTGTTATTGCATTTACACTAAAGCCATTTGAAGTTGCGCTTTGGGTTGGACTACTTATTATACTATTAACATTGTTAAAGCTGGCCGTTTGAAAGTTAGTCTGGTATGTAAGGGGTTGCCACGCCACATTTATTAGGTTGCCATTGTTGTAGCTGCCACTTAGATCATATGCAGTAGTCCCATAACCCAACGTTAGGGGCCACCATCCGACAAGGTTGCCTGCAGTTGTCAGGTTGCCATTAAAGATATAGGTATTGAGGAGGCTCGGCCCAGCAGAGGTGTTTGATTGCAGGAAAAAGGTTTGATTGCCGGTAGCGTTACTATAAAGTACAAGCACGTTCTGGTTTGGCAGCAATGCGCCCTTGCTTGCAATCAGGCCTATCGGCGCGCTTATCGAATTTGCCCCATTATTGTTTGCTACATGCAAAGAAATTTCGGCAACGTTACCATAATTTATATTATACGGCGTGCCCTGATTACCCTTGCCAGAGTAATCATTTGCATTGCCGTTGAGGGGCCACCACCCGACAAGGTTCTGAAGGACTTGTGGTGCGCCGCCGATGCCTCCCACATATAAACTTTGTATTGCGCTTGCATCGAGCGCTGTGTTGTAGATTTGGATGTTTGAGATGAAACCACTGAAATATCTTGCGTTATTCATCATACCAATTTGAAAATTTGAAGTAGGATTCATTGAACCAACACCGATATTGGTATTCGTTCCTCTTGGAATACCATCAACAAATAATTTTAATGTATGAGTAGAAACATCATAAACCATTGTTACTTGATGCCAATTCCCATCATTAAACTCATTCGCAGTGGGTGTTATTATTTGGACGTAATTATTTCCAATATCACTCATAACTGCCCTTATTGCACCATCCCTCGTGTCAATAAATTGCTGGTCGTTGGTATTTCCATGATTAATTATACTGTTTTCCCCAGTGAGTCCCAAACTAGTCTTAAACCATGCGGTAACTGAATAAGAACCCGAACCAGGACTCAAACTTACACCGTTTCCTGCATTGATGTAGCTGTTCTGACCATTGAAGTTTGCCGTCTTTGCATTTGCTAATTGCTTCACTGACATGGTTCCTGGAAGGGCCAGGATAGAGGCGGGTTGCACATCTACATATATTGTGCCTCTTGAATTCGTTAGGCTCACCACACCAGTGTATGTTGACACGCTGTAAACCTGTATGCCGCCGCCGCTCTGAACGAGCGTTCCGTTTATGATCAGGCCCTTAGCAACGCTGTACGCAACCGCGGAAATGGTTTGTGATCCTACTTTAACCTGGGTTTTGACAATACCGTCGCTCGCTATGTACAATTGATAAAGATTTGGTGTTACCACTATGCCCGGCAGGTTTATTACAGCATGGTAACCATCACCTGCAGAAACCGCATAGTTTATGTAGCTTGCAATGTCCTGGGTAAGAAGCTGAAGGTTCGAATACTCCTGTATTGTAAGAGTCGCTGCTCTTTCGTTTGCAATAAGCGCAAATATTATTATGAAGATGAGTATAATTACAGAGTAAACAATCATAAATTCAAGGGCGATCTGTGCACTTCTCTTGCCATCAAACGCTCTTTGATGTTCTGCCATTTAACCCATTTAATATACTAGGCAATAAATAAAAATAGTGGCTAAATAAAAAAACTCAAAAAGAGAAAAGTAGTGATGGCGTTCTGCTACCCAACCTTTATAGTGGTGGCCTTTGACTTCTCTACCTTTTCAGCCTCTATCCTCAGTGTGCCGTTCTCAAGCTTTGCCTTGGCTGTGTTGCTTTTTATTTTCTCTGGCAGACCTACGACCCTGTAGTAGCCCATAGAGGACCTTTCCCTTGAATAGTAACTCTTCCCTTTTCTTTCCTCTTCGTTGCTCTTCTGCGCGCTCACTGATATGCTGTTCTCATTGACATTGAGGTGTATGTCCTTTTTATTAACACCAGGCATATCGACTCTTACCACCAACGAATTGCCCGTGTCTTCTATGTCTACTGCCGGAACCTTAAGGCTTTCGTTGAAGTAGCTTCCAGAAAACCTTCTGGGCAACATGGTCCTTGCCATATTTCCGAACAGTTCATCAAAGTTGGGAAATATGCCAAACGGCACATACTCTCTTATCTGGCCTCCTCTCCTTTTTTTCTTTTCTTCATTCTCCACCATCCTATCACTGTCAAGTTATTTTCGACATTTCAATATATTATCTTATAAATAGAAAAATATTTAAGCATTTCTGTACACTAATTAACACATGAAGATAACCATACAGTCGGTGGAGCGACCCGACAGCACCGAACCAGAAACGCTTATAAGATGGCTTTGTGAAGTATTCGGTCTGCTTGGCGTTGATGAGGAATCCGCTATAGAGGAGCAGATACTTACCGAGCTAATCAATGCGGCATACCGCAACAAGGGCATATCGAGTTCAGACATTAGAGTCAAGCCAAGCATAGCAAGGAGCACTGTGATATACCATCTCAACAGGCTTATAAACACAGGTCTGATAGTAAAGAGGGGCAGGCAGTATCATCTAAGGGCAACGGACATTTCAAGATCTATAGAAGAGATTGAATACGACCTGAACAGAGAACTTATGAAGATACTCGACGCTGCAAGGGCATTTGACAGCACAATGCTTTCAAAAAGACTAGGAAAGGGCCGCAGAGTCAAGATAGAGTGATAAGATGGTAAATCAGAATGGAAACGATAAAACCAAGCCAAACGGCTCTGTAAAAGAGGAGAAGCAGCAGGCATCTCAAGAAAAAAAGAGTGGCGAGCAAAACGTAGATGCAACACAACAGTACAAGGAGCTTCAGGATAGGCTTCTTAGGCTTGCAGCAGAGTTTGATAATTACAAGAAAAGGGCTGCAAAAGACATCGAAAACTCAAAAATTGCCGGAAAGGCGGAGCTGATAAATAAATTGCTCAGTGTAGTTGATGAGTTCGAGCTTGCCATGATAGCAATAAGCAAAATAAATGATGAAAGCATGGCAAAGGGCATAGAGATGGTCTACGCAAATCTCATAGGCACCCTAAAGTCAACAGGCCTGAAGGAGATACCAACAAATAGCACCTACAATCCATACAACCATGAAGTTATAATGGTGCAGGAAAGCGACAGGAATGAGGGTACAATCCTTCAAACAGTTAAGAAAGGTTATCTGCTTAATGATGTACTTCTGAGGCCTGCATCAGTAATAATAGCAGGCAAAAAGACGGATAAAAAGTAATTATACTAACGTGATAATATGAAAA
>Ga0315281_10005006_pt1 | contig 19058 bp, 16 predicted proteins | sample YL17G07_0_MG_FD_204540 | JGI IMG/M metagenome (GOLD analysis project Ga0315281, IMG submission 204540) | Sediment microbial communities from Yellowstone Lake, YNP, Wyoming, USA - YL17G07_0 | ecosystem: Environmental > Aquatic > Freshwater > Lake > Sediment | place: USA: Wyoming | collected... | reverse complement strand
CATGCTCACGCCACGTCCGCCGCGGCCGCCGCCCACCCCCCCCCCCCCCCCCCCCCCCCCCCCCCCCCCCCCCCCCCCCCCCCCCCCCCCCCCCCCCCACAACCACTCACAAGCTATGAAGATCGCAGTCTTAAGGCAGCGGCCGGGCGGCATGGGGGGCGCGGAAGCCACTCTGGGGCATCTGGTGCGGGGTTTTGCCGCGGCGGGCCATGAAGTGACGGTGTATGGGGCGGGAGCAAGTCCTACCTCGCAAGAGGCCCTGGGGTATGGCATCGGCTACGTGCCGGTGCCGGTCTGGGGAGGCAAGACCGGCCGGGCCCTCACGTATGCCTTAAACACCGGCCGTATCCTGAGAACGGCCGGCCCACAGGTGGTTTTCAGTCTGGACCGGACCCTCCACCAGGACGTTTACCGGGCTGGGGATGGCTGCCACCGGGAATGGCTGGCCCGCCGGGCCCCGTTTTTATCTCCGGCCGCCAGGGCCTTCCAGCCAATAACCCCGTTTCACCGGGCCATGCTGTGGCTGGAGGCCCGATTGTTTGCCGACCCGGGGCTGCTCCGGGTAATCGCCAACTCCCGCCAGGTGCAGGATGAGATTATTCGCCATTTCCAGGTCGATCCCGCCAAAATCCGGGTCATTTACAACGGTCTGGACCATGGCAAATTCCGGCCCTTGCCGGCAGGGTCCCGGCAGGCTCTTAAGGAGCAGTTGGGGGCGGCGGCCAACGCCAAGATCATCCTGTTCGTGGGTTCCGGCTTCCGCCGCAAAGGTCTGGCTTATCTAATCGAGGCCTTCGGTGGTCTAAAGGATAGGCGAAGCCTGCTATGGGTGGTGGGCAAGGGATCGGCCGCTCCCTATCTCAAGCTGGCGGCCCGGATCGGCGTGGGGGATCTGGTCCGGTTCTGGGGCCCCCAGGCAGATACGGCCCCCTTTTACCAGGCGGCCGCGGTCTTGGCCCTGCCCACCCTCTACGACCCTTGCAGCAACGTGGTGCTGGAGGCCCTGGGCTGCGGCTGCCCGGTGGTCACCACCGCAGCCAACGGCGCCCGGGAATTTATTGACCCCGGGGAAAACGGCGCGGTTTTGAGCCAACCCAATGATACCGGGGGCTTGCGCCAGGCGCTGGAAGCCTTCACGGAGCAGAGCCAGGACCCCAGGGTGCGCCAGGCAGCCGCCGAGGCGGTGGCGGACCTTGACTGGCGGCATACCGTCTCCCGGACCCTGGAGGTGCTGGAGGAGGCGGCAGGATAAAGAAGCAGTCAGCTATCAGTTATCAGCCAGAGACTGTTGTTTTGCTTTCTTCTCTTTGCTGGCTGCTGACCGTTGGCTGCTTTGCTTCCTTCTCCTGACTGCTGACTGCTGACTGCTGACTGCTTTCATATGACCATGCTGGCTCTGTATTTTGACGGAGAACTCAAGCTCCAGGAAGTGCCCGCGCCGGAACCCGGGCCCGGCGAGGTCCTGGTGCGGGTGCGCCTGGCGGGAGTCTGCGGCACCGACCTGCAGGTGCTCCGCGGTTATCACGGCTTCCGGGGCATCCTGGGCCATGAGTTCGTGGGCGAGGTGGCCGCGCCCCCGGACTCCCCCTGGCTGGGGCAACGGGTGGTGGGGGAGATCAACATTGCCTGCGGCGCCTGCGATTTTTGCCGCCGGGGGAAGAATCATCACTGCCGGGAGCGCCGGGTGCTGGGCCTTTTGGGACATGATGGGGCTTTTGCTCCATACCTGACCCTGCCGGCCGCCAACCTCCATGCGGTGCCCCCGGAAGTGCCGGACGAAGCCGCGGTCTTCACCGAACCCCTGGCCGCCGCCCTGGCAGTGACGGAGTTGCTGCCCCTTCAGACCAGCCCCTTATTGGTAATCGGAGACGGGAGATTGGGGTTGCTCGTCTCTTTCGTCCTGGCCCTGGGGGGCCGCGCAGTCCATCTTGCCGGCCACCATCCGGACCATCTGGACCTGGCCAAACCGCGGGGGGTGATTACCTTTTTGGAAAAGGACCTGCCGGCCGGGGATTATGAGGTGGTGGTGGAGGCCAGCGGCTCGTCCACCGGGTTGGACCTGGCATTGAGGCGGGTCCGGCCCCTGGGTCTGGTGGTCCTCAAGAGCACGTACGCAGGCCGGTATCCCCTGGACCCCGCGACCCTGGTGGTGCCGGAGGTGCGGCTGGTGGGCTCCCGCTGCGGCCCCTTTGCCCCGGCCCTGAGGCTGCTGGCCCAAGGTCTGGTGGACCCGCGCCCCTTAATTGCCCGGCGCTTCCCCCTGTCTCAGGGATTGGCAGCCCTGGCGTGGGCCCAGCGGCCCGGGGTATTGAAGGTGTTGCTGGAATGTTAGGTTGCGCATCATTAAAATATGATGACGTCAAAACCATTTGAAAACCCGAGATCGGAGTGTCTTAAAGTCCACCCTTGAAAAAGGGGGATTTAGGCAATAATGTCCGGCTGGGTATTCGCAGGAGCTCAGAAACTCGTTCCCAAGCTCCCGCTTGGGAACGTATATGTGGCCCAAGCTCTGCTTGGGCACCTTAGATATTGGTTTTAAAATCAATTAGTTAGCCAACAGTATGGCAAAGCCGGAGCTTTGCCTGCAAGTGGGTTCCCAAGCAGGAGCTTGGGAACCAGAAAAACCTTGCAGGCATAAGGGAGATTTTGGTGGCACAGGCTTTCCAGCCTGTGCTGGCGCAGGCTAAAGCCTGCGGTTACATTTTACCTGTTCTAATCAAACCGGCGGTGCAAAATCCTGGCCGGATACTACTGCCCCACCCCCCTTTAGAAAAGGCGATTATTTACTTGACATAGCAAATTAAGTAGATACAATAGGCTCATAGGGAGATTGAGCCATGGACGAAGACCTCACGAATCCAATTTTTAGCGATGAAGAAATCGCCAGAAAGCATCTGGAAATCTTGCGCTGGCCCAAAGGCCGCCCTATATGCCCTCATTGCGGCGAAACGAAGAAGATCACCAAGCTTAAGGGCCAAAGCCATCGTCCGGGGCTTTATCAATGCAATGGTTGCCGCCAGCACTTCACGGTGACTGTGGGCACGCTGTTTGAAGATTCCCATATCAAGCTGCATAAATGGCTTCTGGCTTTTCACCTTATGGCTTCGAGTAAGAAAGGGATAAGCGCCTGCCAGCTTGCCAGGATGCTTGGCATTAGCTATAAATCGGCCTGGTTTATGGGCCATAGAATCAGGCAAGCGATGAAATCCGAACATAAGGGCTTGCTTGGGGGTAACGGGCCGGTTGAAGCCGATGAAACTTTTGTGGGAACCAAACCCGGAGCAAAGAAGCGCCGTGGCTACGGGCACAAAAACGCTGTCCTGTCGCTTGTGGAGCGTAATGGCGAAGTCCGCTCTTTCCATGTTCCCAATGTGACCGCCAAGACCTTGAAGCCCTACCTTCAAGCCCATATTGACCCCGAGACCCACCTTATGACCGATGACGCCGGGCAATATCGCTTGATTGGGCCTGAGTTCGCACAGCATGACGTTGTTAACCATAGCCAGGGAGAATATGTCAGGGGCGAAGCCCATACCAATACGGCGGAAGGTTTTTTCAGCATCTTCAAGCGTGGAATCTATGGCGTTTATCACCATGTCAGCGACCATCATTTACATCGTTATACAGTTGAATTTGACTTCCGGTTTAATCACCGTTCAAAGCTTGGTTTTAATGACTTTCAGCGTGCTATCGCCGCCCTTAAGGGCATTGTCGGTAAGCGTCTCACCTATCGGCGGACTAATTAAAAAGCCTAATATTGACGAAAATGATTAGTGAAACAAAACGCTTAAAAAATATCCAAAATATAAACAAAAAGCAGCTAATGCAATCCCCAAAAGGAAAGCTAAGGCGTGTAATTGCCAACCTTTTATATGCTTTTTTGGCTTTTTTAGCAATAGCAACCGCATATTATAATTTTGCTGTCAAACTTTCTATTCTTCCATCTGAATCATCTATTGACGCATCGAATCCTTTTGCAACGCCATTTATTTTGAAGAACGATAGTTTGCTTCGGATATATAATATTAAACCACACCGATTAATTATACATAAAGTTAATAATCGTTCTTGTAATTTAAATATTAATTTAATTGCACCTGCAATTCCCAAACACGAATCAGGTGAACCAACCAGTTTTTCCCTTCCGGTTACTGAGTTTGAGTTTAATGATTCACCAATTAATTATCTCAACATTGAAATTATTGTATTTTATTATCCAGCATATCTTCCTTTCTATGAAGATGAAAAGCATGCGAGATTTGTTACCATTAAATCTAAAGATGGAAACTTACATTGGATTTCTAAAGCTATATCTGAATAAATAACTATTCTTTATTCTTTTTTTCTTTTTTCTTCACTTTCGGCGGTTTCTCCAAAAACCGCTTAGCAATATCATCCATAGACACTTTAGAAAAATCGACTTCGGGTTCTTTGTCTTTTGGCTTTTTAGTGCCGGAGTTTTTCATGCAAGGCGAACCTTTTTTCTCATCAAAGTTAAAGGTTGATCGGGCCAAGCGCCACATCTCTGAGCTTAATTCTGAAATTACTGCCTTCCTGGACCGTGATCCTTACAGAGTTATTATCGAGAAAGGCCCTAATAGTGGACAATGTTCTTGGACCATCCAGGTGAGAGAAGAGGTCCCGATCCACTTCCCATTGATTATTGGAGATGCAGTTCATAATCTTAGAACTGCCCTGGATCTTCTCGCCTGTGATTTGGTTAGGCTTAACGGGCAAACCACTGAAAACGTTTATTTTCCTTTTTGTTTGAAAAGGGATGACTTTGAGGGTGCCATCAAAAGAAGACACATAGACCGTGCCTCCCCAGATGTCGTTGATATAATTCGCACGCTTCAGCCATATAAAGGAGGGCTCGATATGCTTCGAGCCGTTCATGACCTCGACATCACTGATAAACATCAACTGCTTATTCCTATTTTTCATTGTGTCATTATTCCTTATTCTTCTTTTAGTTCTTTTTTCCCCAATGACCAACCCTTTTTGACATTGCTGAGCACTCAATCTAATAGGGTAAAAGATGGCACAGTATTGCAGATTGGTCCCATTACAGATGAAATCAAAGTCGGCCAAAATCTCAAGCTTACCTTCGAGATAGCGTTTGGAGATGGACAACCCAGGGAGGGTCAGCCGATTCTCCCAACGCTCCATCAACTCACGAGCCTTATCACAGGAATCATTGAGATGTTTGAAGCGCACTGCTTCGGGAAGAAGCCTTGATTTTATATTATCAAAGGCCGGGCTTTCGATACACAAGTTAACAAATTCCCCCTGCTATGTCAAGTAAATAATCGCCTTAGAAAAGGGGGATAAAAAATCTTGGTTTGAATGTCATTGTGATTATAAGCGCCGCAACCAGGAGCAACGGCGCAGGCATTTCCGGCTTGCTGCCAGGTCCGCAGTGTTGCAGCTGACCCGGTGCCCGGGCCGTTTTGATAGGTTATAATGGCATCATGATCCGCTTCCTGGAATACCAGGTCACCCCCGGGGAAAATCTCCCCCAGGGCTTGCCGCCGCAAAGTCTGGCAATCCTGTCGCCCATCTGGCGGGGGCCGACCCTGCATCTAAAATACCCCGACGGCGAGGTGCACACCATAGTGGGCTGGGGCGGTCCCGGGGCGGGAAGTCCGTGCGGGGTGCAGGTCTTCTGGACCCGGCACGAGCCCCGGGGGCCGGCCGTCTGCCTGGCCATCGGCGGGGACGGCGGCCTTAGGAACCTGGGGGCGGCAGGCGGTGCTGAAATGGCCCAGGGGTTAGCCTTCCTGGCCCTGGCGGAAAGCATGATTCCCCGGGAAGTCCTGGGGGTCATCGGTCCTAAACCAGAGCCCGAGCTGCTGTTGCTGATATAACCAAGCCCGATATTCGTTTAAGAATAGCTTCATTTCGGGCCCCCCTCACCCCAGCCCTCTCCCCCCATGGGGGGAGAGGGAGAGCGATAGGGGATGACCCGAAAGTGGGAAACTACATCAAATTCCCCTCTCCCCTGCAAGGTGAGAGGGTCCGGGTGAGGGGTGAACTGGAGGTACTATGCAGAAACGTCTTTGGTCAATATTGCTCCACCTGGCAGTAGTTCTGGCCGCCCTGGCCACCGTTTGGGGCCTGGGGCCCCGGCCGGCCGGCGCCGCCACCGCCATGGGTTTGCAAGATGATTTCATCCGGGTCGCCCGGCAGGTCATGCCCTCGGTGGTCAGCCTGAAGGCCACGAAGGTGGTGACCATGCAACCTTACGGACCGTCGGAGGATTTCTATCGGGGCACTCCTTTTGAAGGGGTATTCCGGGACTTCGGCCGCCCTGTGCAGAGGCGCCAGGTGGGCCAGGGCTCCGGCTTCGTCATCAACCCCAAGGGCTATATCCTCACCAACCAGCACGTGGTGGCCGGGGCCCAGGAACTCCAGGTGCGCCTCAATGACGGCCGGCAACTGACGGGCCGGGTCATCGGCACCAATCCCCGCTTCGATATCGCCCTGGTGCAGGTGCCCATGCAGGGGCTAAAGCCCGCGGCATTAGGTGATTCCGACCATCTCCAGGTGGGCCAATGGGCCATTGCCATCGGCAGCCCCTTCGGCCTGGAACATACCATGACCGTGGGCATCGTCAGCGCCACCGGCCGCCGGGGCCTGGGGCAGGGCACCTACGGGGACTTCATCCAGACCGACGCTTCCATCAATCCGGGCAACAGCGGCGGCCCGCTGCTGGATATCAACGGCCAGGTCATCGGCATCAACTCCATGATCGCCGCCCAGGCCCAGGGCATCGGCTTTGCCATCCCCATCAACCTGGCCAAGCGGATCATCGCCCCCTGGCTGAGGTAGCATTTTGGGGGTAGGGCCAGGGACCTGAGGTCCCTGCCCTCCCCTCAATCTCCCCTCCCACCCCCCTTTAAGTGGTGGTTGGGGGAGGGGGTTTTGGGGGAGGGATTGTAAATAGGCCCACGGCCCCTGGCCCCCTCCCCCAAATCCTCAACCTCCTTCCTTCCCAAAAAATCCCACTGGCGGGCGATGTAGGTCAATTCTCCCCGCTCGATCTGCCGGTGGCGGGCCCTGGTCCATTGGGCCAGACGCGGTCCGTCCATTTCGGGGTGGTCTTTCAGGGCCTGGTGGATGGTCTGGATGATGAAATGCAGAAAATACGCCTCAGCAGCCGGGTAGACGGCCCGGGAGGGAGAGACCACCCAGTCGGAGCGCCCGGCGGCGAGGAGTTGGACTCCGGGTGCATTCTCCAAGAGCGCCTGGAGTAGCCGCCCGGTCCGGCTGGAGCCAGCGGGTTTGCCGTTGACGCGGCGCCGGTCCATGGTCTGGTGGTAAAGCTCCTGCACCAGCCGGTCAAACCCCTCGTCCACGGGGGGCCGGAGGATGGTGGCCCCATCGAAATTGAGGGTGAAGTAGAATAAGCCCCCCGATTTTAGCAGGGAAAAAAGAGGGGGGAGGGCGGTAGCCAAATCCACCAGGTCCAGGAAAGCATGGGCAATGAGGAGATCCCAGGTGCGGCGACCCTGCTCCCGGGCCTGGAAGTCAAAAAGGTCGATGGCCTCGAGAGTCACTTCAAAACGCTGCTGCTGACGCTCCAAGACCAACCGCCCGTTCGGCCCACCACTGTACCCGAAGCCCTGGCTGGCGGCGTAGCGGCCTAGGCGCTGCCGGGCCTCGACCAGGTTCTCCGGCTCAATATCGATACCGGTGTAAGCCGCGCGGCGCAGCATCCCCCAGTCCAGGAGACGTTCCAGCATGGTGCCGATGCCCGCGCCCACCTCCAACACCTGCACCGGGGTTTGGCCGGGGAGATCTCTTAAGGCCCTTACCAGTTCACGCCGCACCGCCGGGTTCAGGGCGCGATCGTCCACGCTTTTTTTGGCGGCCAGATAGCGGGTGAATCGGTACTCCTCGGGCGCGGTCATCGGCTCGCCCGGAAATCGTGGAGGAACCGGTGGATCGAGGCCCCGGCGTCGGCCCAGGTGGGGTGCGCCAGATAGCGCTCCCGGGCGGCCAAACTCATGGTCAACAGCAGTCCCCGATCCTCCAGCAATTGCTGCAAATATTGGCCCAGGGCGGCGGCATCCCCGGGCTCCACCAGAAAGCCATCCCGGCCGTGGCTGACGATCTCCACCGCGCCCCCGGCGGTGCCGGCGATGGCCGGGAGTCCAAAACCCATGCCCTCCAGATAAACGATGCCGAAGCCCTCGTAAGAGGAGGGCACCGCCAGGACGTGGCTCCCGGCCAGCAGGGCCTTCAGGGCGTCGTCAACTACGGGCCCCGACAGCTCCACCTGGGAAGCGAAACCGGCCCTGGCCATCTGCCGGCGGAGGCGCCGCACATAATCAAGGGCCATGGTAAGACTCCCGGCCGCCGTCAGGCGCCAATCCCGGCGGCCAGTTTGGGCCAGGGCGCTCAGCAACAGGTGCAGCCCTTTCCGGGGAATCAGGTTTCCCAGAAAGAGAATCCGCAGGGGACCGGCCCAGGCAGCCCGTGCGCCGATCTCCTCCGGGGTGGGGAGGCCGCTGAATCTGTTGCCCCCAGGAGCGGCCACCACCGCCGGCCGCCGGGCTCCCACCAAATCCTCCACACTTTTCAACGTGGCCCGGCTGGGGCAGATGAAGCCGTCCGCCGTGTCCAGATAACGCCGCTCCACCCAACGGTAGAGCCGGTTTTGCCAGGGAGAACGGCCTTCCCGACTACGGAGATGATGGACAACGGCGACCATGAGATACCGGCGGGCCCCCAGACGCCGGTTCAGCCAGAATAGAGAAGGGTGAATGAGTTCGTCCTGGATCAACAGGTCATAGCGGCCATCCCCCAGGCGTTGCCTCAGGCTTCGGGACAGGTTGTCCAGGAGGCCCCGGCCATAGGCCCGCCATGGAAGGGAGATTACTTCCACCTCATCGCCCTGGCTCCGCAAATACTGAACCAACATCCGGTCATACAGAAACCCCCCGGAAATGGTCTCGAGGCTCCCATAGATGACCAGACCCAACCGCAACTAAAGTTCCTCGCGGTAAGCCGCCCAGGCGATGTCGTTTTCCCAGATTTTCACCCGAACGGCACTGAGATTGGCGGCGCCGATCTTCTCGGCCAGAGATTGACAAATGATGCGGGCCAGGTGCTCGATGCTGGGGTTGCGACCGGCAAATTCAGGCAGTTCGTTTAGCATCCGGTCCCGAAAATAGTCCACCAGGGCCTGGAGATGCTTCTCCACCTCCACTATGTCCACCAGGTAGCCGTGCTCATCCAACTTTGTGCCTTCCAGTTGCACCTCCACCTGGTAATGATGGGAATGCCGGAGGTTTTCCGCACCCCAGTCTCCCCCCACCAGAAAATGCTGGGCCACAAAATCCCGCTTCACCCCTATCGTGTACATCAGCCGCTCCTGTTGGATGGGTGTTTTGAGGGGAGGGGGCAGGGGCCTGCGGCCCCTGGCCCCCGCCCCAATATCAGTATGTCAACACCACCTGGATGGCGTCTTCTGGGTTTTTATCCAGCAATTGGTAGGCCTGGGCCGCTTCCTGGAAGGGGAAGCGGTGGGTAATGAGTTGGGCCGGCCGGATTTGCCGGATCATCTCCCAGGCGAGGTTGAGGCGCCGGGGGTTGTCCCACCGTCCGGTGAGGTCCGGGGCGATGGTGCTCACCTGGCTGCTGAGAAGTTTAATCCGGCTGCGGTGAAACCGGCCTCCCAGGTGCACCATGGTCTCTTGGGTGCCGTACCAGGAGCCGATGACCACCCGGCCGCTGAAGCCGGTGACGGCGATGGCCTGATCCAGGGCGGCGGGGTTGCCGGAAATCTCGTAAACCAGGTCGGCGCCGGGCCGATTCGGCGTTCCGGGCAACCAGGCGGACAATTTTTCCAGGACCTCCGGTTGCCCGGGGTCCAGGCTGACGTGGGCCCCCATGGTCTCCGAGGCCAGGCGCCGCCGGGGATAAACATCCAGGGTCACCAGGCGCTCCAGGGGGAAACGGGCCAGGAGCGAGGTCAGGAGCAGTCCGACGATCCCCTGGCCGAAAACCGCCACCTGCTCGCCGATGAGGGGGCGGCCATCCTGAAGCAGAGTCACCCCGGTCTCCATGTTGGCCAGGAACACCGCCTCTTCCGGCGTCAGCCCCGGGGGCAGGGGCAAGAGCGATTCCGGGGCTGCCAGAAACAGGCTTTCGTGGGGGTTGAAGGCAAAGACGGTCGTCCCCTCCCAATTGGTGGGCACTCCGGGACCCAGCTCAATGACCCGGCCCACTGCGGCGTAACCATATTTCAGGGGAAAACCGAAATTGCCGGGCAGGGCGGCAATGGTTTCATCCACGGCCAGATCGGCGGGGGCCTGGTCCCGGAAAATCAATAATTCGGTGCCGGGGCTGATGGCCGAGACCAGGGTCTGGACCAATACCTGGCCGGCGGCGGGGCGAGAGAGGGGCTCCTCCCGCAGGGCCACTTCATAGGGAGCGGTGAAATAGAGAGCCCGGCGTTGCATTCAGGCTTGCCAATCCGGGTCGCCGCGCAGCACCAGATCGTCACCGATCTGTTGATAATGGAGGTTGCGCAGCCGGGGAAAGTTGGCCGGGAAAGAGTGGTCCAGCACCCGCAGGCCGCCCACCAGCATCGGCGCGATGGTAATGACGATCTGGTCGATGAGCCTGGCGGCCAGAAAACTGTTAATGATCTGGGCCCCGCCTTCCACCATCAGGCTGTTGATCCCCAGTTCCCCCAGCCGGGCCAGGAGTGCGGAGAGATCCACCCAGCCGTTGGCGCCGGCAATGCGCAGCACCCTGGCTCCGACCGCCTCCAAGTCCTCCTGGCGCTCGGCGTCGGCCTTGTCGCTGGTGGCGATCCAGGGCACCGTGCCATTATTTTTGAGCAGGTTGGCATAGGTGGGGAACCGCAGCCGGCTGTCCACCACTACGGGTTGGGGATTTTGGCCTTGGATGAGCCTGACGTTGAGCCGGGGATTGTCTGCCAGCACCGTGCCGATACCCACCAGAATGGCGTCATGGGCGGCCCGGAGGCGGTGCGTCATGGTCATGGAACCGGAGCCGCTCAGGGCCAGGGGCCGACCCGGCCGGGCAGCGATGCTGCCGTCCAGGCTCTGGGCGTAACTTAGCGTGACGAAGGGGCGGCCGCTGTTCAGGCGATGCCTGGCGGCGGATTGCAACAGGTCCTCGATCCGCTCCATCAGCGTCCCCAGCGGCGGGGATGGGGACTCGGCGGCGCCTGCCACCGGGGCTTCCCCCAACTGGAGCAGGTGGTGCAGCCGCCGGGCCTTGGCCTGCAGGTATCCGGCGTTCTCCGGATTCGGAAGTGCTTCCAGGGGCACCCGGGCGGTGACGGTGACGCCCGATTCCCGCAGTGATTCGATCTTATGGGGATTGTTGGTGAGCAGGCGGATGGAACGCACTCCCAGGTCTGCCAGGATCCGAGCCGCCATGGTGTAATCCCGTTCATCGGCCTGGTGGCAAAGGATAATGTTGGCGTCCACGGTGTCGTAGCCCTGGTCCTGCAAGTTGTAAGCAAATAATTTTTTCAGAAGGCCGATCCCCCGCCCCTCCTGGCGCAGGTAGATGAGCACGCCGGCCCCGGCCCCGGCGATTTGCTGCAAGGCCAGGTGCAATTGCTCGCCGCAGTCGCAGCGCCGGGAGCCCAGCACGTCCCCCGTAAAACATTCCGAGTGGACTCTGACCAAAACATCTTTTTTGCCCCTGACTTTTCCCCGCAGCAGCGCCAGATGATCTTTATGGTCCCGATTATTGGCGTAAAAATAGAGTTGAAATTCCCCCATGGCGGTGGGAATGCGGGCTTTGGCCTTCCTGGTCACCATCCACTCCTCTGCTGCAGCCATGGCCATTTCTCCTGGGGCGGCCCTTTTCGGGTGTTGCTATTCTTAAACTTTTACCTGTCAGGTAGGGATTAACAAGGCGATTGTCAAGGCACCGGGGCCAAAACTCACCGATCGGCAGGTCTGATGCATGAAGATATTTCTGCTTCGAAAAGTTCCTGCTATTTGGTAATTAGTCAATAATATCATTATGATATCCAATGACGGAATTGCCTCATGTTAACATAATATCCTTTTCATGATTTATGGGTGGGCCAAAGGCCCATGAATGACTGGTCTGAAAAGTCCTCATAGGGCGGCCCGTGGCCGCCATGATTGGCGCGTAAGACGCGCCCTACGGATGGACAGCCGAGGGCGCCTATCCTAGATCATGACTTTTCATAATTTATGGGTGGGCCAAAGGCCCATGAGGAAATGGTCTCAAAAGTCTATGCAGTCGAATGTAGGGTGCGCACCGCGCACCAAATCCGGATGGTGGCGGGCACGGAGGCCAGCCCTGCCGAACTTTTCGTGGTTTACGGGTGAGTTGCAGGCTCATGTTCAACGGCTAACCAAGTGGCTGCCAAGATGGTCTTTACCCCGGGTCGGAGAAGCTTGCCACGGCCCCTGCTTCGTGTTACAAATTCCCGAAAACAGCGACGACCGAGACCAGGCCTGCCAGATTCGGGGACGTCCGCAGGGTCTTATGATCCCAAATTTCCTTTCGGGGCCACCCGGGCGGATGCCCAAAGAAGCGGGCGGACACGCGGGTCCGCCCCTACAGTTTGTTTCTCTGTAATTTATGCCCGATTCCGAGAAGGCCCCTCCATACCGCATCTTAAGAAAAACCGCCTACCTCTTGAGCGCCCGCTGGCTCCGGGAAGGCTTGCACGCCCTGTTCTTCATCTACCTGGCCCGGGTGAGCGCCACCACCTACGGGGAATTTATGCTGGCCATGGGGGTCGGCAGCGTCCTGCTCCTGGTGAGCCAGTTCGGCCTGAATATTCCCCTGGTATCCATGCTGACCCCCAAGGGGTCTGACCAACAGGAAGCCTTACTCCAGGTCTCCCTTATCCAAACGGTGCTGTTGGGCTTCGGCCTGCTGGGAGCCCTGGGATTCATCCACTGGCAGGGTTATGCCGGATCACTGAGGCAGGTGCTCCTGGTGCTGGGCGCCGGGGCGGGCCTGGAGTCCCTGAGCAGCACCTTCTTTGTCGGCCTTCAGGTGCAAGGGCGCCAGGACCTGGAGGGCAAGGTCAGGGCCCTGGGAGCGGGGCTCGGCTTCGGTTACGGCCTGGCCATGTTGGCCCTGGGGGCCGCGCCGGTGGTGGTGGCCTTTTTTAAACTCATCGAAACCCTGGTCAACCTGACCGGCGGGATCGTCTTAAGTGTCGCCCGGGCCGCTTCCCGGTGGCGATGGCCCTCCCTGGGGCAACTCCGGGGGACGCTGCAGCGGGGTTTGCTGTTTGCCGTCATCGAAATTACCGCGGTCATCTTCAGCAGGGCCAACCTGTTTTTCCTGCAGCGCTATCAGGGAACTGCAGGTGTGGGTCAGTACAGCGTCACCTGGCAACTGGTGGACGGCATTGCCAACCTGGTCTCGGGCCTCCTGTTGCAAAGCATCATGTTTCCTCTCTTCGTCCGGCTCTGGCATAAGGACCGGCCGGCAGTGTCCCGCCTGGCCCGGAATGCGGCCCGCTGGCTTCTGTGCGCCGCCCTGCCCCTGATGTTTGTCCTCTACGTGGAAAGCGACCGGCTCATCCCCTTGATCTTCGGCCCCCAGTACCAGGAAGCGATCTGGATGCAAAAATACCTGGTGTTCACCATCGTCGCCGCCTTCCTTTACAACCTGGCGGCCTTCGTGATGGTCAGCATGGAGAAGCAAGTCCTGGTCCTGGTCTTTTATCTGGCAGGCATGATCTTCAACCTGGCCTGGTGCTCCCTGGTAATTCCGGCCACCCCCCTCCTGGGAGCTGTCCTGGCCATGGTCCTCACCAAAGTCCTGGTCGCCGTCCTCACCATTTCTTACTGCCAGCGGCGCCTGGCGCTGATTCCCGGCGGGCCCCTGAAACAGTTGGCCGCGGCCGCCCTGGGGGGAATCGCCCTTTACCTGGGGGCCGGCCTCATCCTGCCCCGGCTGATGGCGGAGATCCTGGCCCTGACCCCTATCCTGGCCCTGGCCTGGCGCTGGTGGCAGGAAGAAAAAACCTCGTTGGAGAGCGAGCCCGGGATATAAGGGGAGATTCACCGCCCCGCCCCTGCCACCGAAGAGAAAGATTATTACTCAGGTCACAAAATATATTAACTTTTATTGGTATTGGGGGAGGGGGCCAGGGGTCGCTGACCCCTGCCCCCCCGGTCCTCCCCTCAATTAACGCTCTGAGTATTAATTCCCGGCGCTACCGGCCTACCCTTAAGAAACCCAGGGCCTCGAGCCATGTAAACCCCATCGACTCCCCCCAAGCCCTGATTTTGGTTGACGGGATCGCCGGCAATAGTTAATTTGGTTTTGTTCTCGCCCATCACCCGTTTTTAATGAGCCCTAGTGCAGGTATTCATTTTAATCGCCATGGCCCTGGAACTTTTCCTCCTCCTGGCATTGGTGCGCCTGGGCCGGGGTTATGTCCGCAAAAGCCTCCTCCACCTTCACACAGCCCACCCAAAGCCCAGCGAACCTGAGGAACAATTCCCCCGGGTCGCCCTGATCATCCCCCTGACGGGCCGGACCCCGGAGATGCAGGGTTGCCTTGAGACCCTGCTGCACCAGCAATATCCGGATTATGAAATCATCATGGTGACCCGGGACCGGCAGGACCCGGCCACGGCCCTGGTCCGGGAAATATTGCCGGCCGCCCCAAAGGCCCGGCACGTCCTGAGCGGCCCTGCCTCGGGTTGTGGTCAAAAGAATCATAATCTCCTGGCCGGGGTGGCTGCGGTGGGGCCGTCGGTGCCGGTCCTGGTGTTTTGCGACAGCGCCCACCGGGCGTCTCCCGATTTTCTAAGAGATCTGGTACGGCCGATCATGACAGGAGAGGCGCATCTCACCACCTGCTTTCACCGGGTCATTCCAGGAGACTATCGGTTGGCCACCCTGGGCATGGTGGGGACGGTGCTGGGCATCCAGTTGCTGCAAGGCATCAAGCCGCTGGCGCAGCCCTGGGGCGGGGCCATGGCCATGCCGCGCACCGTCTTTGCGGCCCATGGGGTGGCCCGCCTCTGGGCCCAAACCGTGGTAGATGACGTCTCCCTGGTGCCGGTCCTGACCAGGGCCGGCATCAAGGTGCACACCGTTCCCGGCGCTACCCTGGCGACGCTTCTGGCCGGGCAGACCTGGGCGGGGTGGGTCTCGTGGCTGACCAGACAGTTACTATTCGTGAAATTCTGTCTGCCGGGGACCTGGCTCCTGGCAACCCCGGCGGCCCTTCTTGGCGGCGGACCGATCCTCCTGGCCGGGTGCAGCATCCTGGGAAGTTTGGGGGGGGTGGCCCCATGGCATCTGGGGCTGGCCGGGTTGGGTTTCCTGATCGGCCTGACCGCAGTGGGGGTATGGGTGCGGGCCCTGGTTCCCCAGGCAATTCCCCTGGCCCGTTGGATCGCCGCTTTTTATGCCCTGCTCTTGGTGACTTCCTGGTGCTATCTCAAGACGTGGTTCACCAATAGCATTTCCTGGCGGGGCATCTCCTACCGGGTCACCTGGGGGGGCAGGGTGAAGGGGTAGGATAGCCGTCAGCAGTCAGCTTTCGGCTTTAATTTCTGGGTGCCTTTGGACTTTGCTAATGCCCGCATTACCGTTTACTCAAATCTTTTAGCCCAGCAAAGGATATGGTGAATTTTTCAGGCCTCGCTTTTCGCCCGGCTCAAGGGGATAGAAAAGCTTACCCTCGTACCCTTGCCAACCTCACTGGTTATGCCCATAGCCCCCCCCAACATCCGCACCCGTTCATCCATTGCCGCCAAACCCATTCCCCCGCTGGCGGTTTTGTCAGCTAACACTTGAGACATATTAAACCCTGAGCCGTTGTCTTCCACTCGAAAAGAGACGCCGCTTTCCTGCCTTTTAACCGCCACCGCTACCTTGGTGGCATGGGCGTGCTTGCCGATGTTGGTCAGACATTCCTGCAAGACCCGGTACAGGCCGATTTGGGATCCGGTTGCAATCAAATCATCAATATCATCAATATCAATGGAGCACTGCACAAATTTATGATGCCCGCCAAATTCATTGAGCAGTTGCCTGAGTGCTTGGGAAAGACCCGCCTGCTCTAAAACAGCGGGGCACAGGTCCCAGGAAAGCCGCCGCACATTATCCAGTAGGCAATCCAGATAAGCCAAGGAGTGTTGGACACCTTCGGCCAAACTTTTCTGATCTTTCCTCAACTTATCGCCGATGGCGCTGAACTGGAGTTTCAGCACCAGCAGGGCCTGCCCCAATTCATCGTGCAGTTCCATGGCGATCCGTTTTCGCTCTTGTTCCTGGGCAGTCAAAAGCTGCGAGGTCAGAGATCGCAATTTCTCTTCGGATCCCTTGAGCTCCTCCCTGGACCGTTTAATGGACATAAATAACGGGGTGGCATAGACCGCTCCAGAAAGGATAAGAATCGAACTGATCAGTTCCAGTATTTCATCTGGAAGGTTGGGCCAACTCAACAGCGCTTTCTTAAAAATCACGGCGTAAATTTGGGTGCCATTCCAGAGGGCGAAGACACAAAGACTGGCGGCAATGAAGACCCAAGGGAGACGATGGCCGGTGATCCGGATCAACTTCCAAAAGAGAAAGGCCGCGATGACTTGCAACAGCCCGGAAGTTCCCATGATTAAGATCATTTCCATAAAAGGCTATCCCCTTAACCCCGGCCCCCCAAAGCAGGCCAGCAACTGCCCATAATTTTTCCGGGAGTCGAATTCCCGTCTGATCAACTCCCGACCTGCCTGGGCGCGCCTTCGGGCCTCTTCGGGGTCTAGCAGGGCCTCCTCCATGGCCCGGGCCAGGGCGGCGGGGTCCTCGGGGGGCACCAGCCAACCGGTTTCCCCGGGCCGGATCGCCTCGGCGAGGCCGGAAACATCGGTTCCCACCACCGGGACCTGGTGGGCCAGGGCTTCCAAAATCACGTTAGGGATGCCGTCCCGGTCCCCTCCCGGGGCGATGCGGCACGGCAGGACGAACAGGTCGGCTTCCCTGAGAAGCTCCGGCACCTGGCGGTGGGGGATAAATCCGGGGAAGGCCACCCGCCCCGTCAGCCCCAATTCCCGAGCCAGGGCCAGCAGATACGGGCGCTCCGGACCGTCGCCCGCCAGGGTGAGGTGGCAATCGAGTTTCCGCTTGGCCATCATACTCAAGGCTTGCAGGAGCACGGGGAAGCCCTTCTTGGGGACGAACCGGCCGATGGCCAGCAGCCGGTGTGGCACTCTCGAGGGCCGGGGCGGCCTGGACTCACCTGCCAATGGAGCGCCGTAAGAGATCTTGACGATTTTCCGGGCCTCCAAGGGAGCCAGGCTCGCCAGATAATCCCGGTTTGCCCTGGAGATCGTGCGCACGAAAGCCGCGGCCGCCATCTTCTCCGCCAGGGCCCCGTCCGGCGGGTAGATATCGTGGGCATGGGCGCAAAAGCTGAACGGGATGCCGCTCAAACGCCCCGCCACCCAGGCCGCGGTGGCCGGCCCGTCGGCCCAGGGGGCGTGTATGTGATGGATGCCGTCGGCCAAAAACCGGCGGGCCAGGTGGATTCCCGCCAGCGTGGCCCAAAGGGCCTCTCCCGCGGTCTCCAGGCTGCGCCAGCGACGCCCCAGCACCCTCGCCAGAAAAAATGCCGCCCCCCTTCCCTCTTTTCTCCCCTGCCAAACCGCATCCCGGAGAAGCAGCCCCAGACGGGAAATCCCCAGGCGGTGCACGGGAGCCAGAACTTGGCCCATCCCCGCCACCCGGCTGGGGGGTCTCTCTCCGTATAGGGTGTAAACCTGGAGGTCCAGCCCCAGCTGCGCCAGGGTGTTGACCTCATCCAGGATGAAGGTCTGGCTGGGTTCCGGGAACCACAGCAGAATGTAAGCCACCCGCGGCCCGGGCATGGCTACCGACCTCCGTCTGCGGGGCGGACGCCCGGCCCGGTATGGTGCAGCAGCCGGGTAAAGAGGTCTTCGTGGCGGCGCACCATGGCCTCCAGGGCAAATTCCTTGACCACCCGCTCCCGCCCGGCCCGCCCAAAGGTCCTCCGGGTGTCCGGATCTCCCAGCAATTGACCGATGGCTCCCGCCAAGGCCGCCGGGTTTCGGGGAGGCGCCAGCCAGCCCGTCTCCCCCGACACCACCAGCTCCGGCAGGCCCCCCACCCGGGTAGCCACTACCGGCAGACCGCAGGCCATGGCCTCCAGGACCACGTTGGGCAGCGCCTCCGTTACCGAGCTCAGCACCAGGAGATCAGCCTCCTGGAACAGCGGGCGCAAATCAGCCTGGCCGGGAAGGAACCGCACTCTCCCGGGAAGCAGCAGGCGGGCCGCCAATCCCTCGATGGCGCTTTTCCTGGGCCCCTCCCCCACCATCCATAACTCGGCCCCCGGGTGTGCCCCGGACACCAGTTGGAAAGCCCGGACCAGGGTTGCATGGTCTTTGTCCGGCACCATGCGGGCCACAGACAATACCTTCAGCCTTCCACCGGTTTGGGCCAGTGCCCCCGGTCGGAAAAAATTCGTGTCCACGCCATTGTAAATTAACGAGAGCCGGGCCGGGGGAATCCGGTAACTTTTGGTCAACCGGGTTCTCACCGCCTCGTTGTTGCAAACCAGGTGATCCGCCAGGGGCCAGAGCCAGCGCTCGTGCTGCCGGTAGGGGGTGTTCCCCCGGATATTGCCTACAATCAGCGGCGCCCCGGCCAGACACCCCAGCACCCGGCCCCAAATATTGGGAAGGGCCGTAAACAGGACTAACAGGTCCGCCTGGGCCCTTTTCAATCTCAGCCAGAATTTCCCAAAATTGGCCGGCCCCACCCAATCCCCCCGGCCCAGCCAAACCACGGGTATCCGCCACTCTGCGGCCACCGGCGCCAGGTCGTTGCCACCGGCCAGCGACCAAATCTCCACCTGGAATCGGTCCGGGTCCAAACGCCGGGCCAGGGCCAACGCCTGACGCTGCGTCCCCCCAAACTTGAGCTCCTCCAGGAGGAACACCAGCCTGGCAGGACGGCAGGGTTCTTTGGGGGAGGGGGCCAGGGGCCGCAGGCCCCTGCCCCCTCCCCCAAACCCCTTCCCCCAACCCCTTAAA
>Ga0315281_10005005_pt1 | contig 19062 bp, 19 predicted proteins | sample YL17G07_0_MG_FD_204540 | JGI IMG/M metagenome (GOLD analysis project Ga0315281, IMG submission 204540) | Sediment microbial communities from Yellowstone Lake, YNP, Wyoming, USA - YL17G07_0 | ecosystem: Environmental > Aquatic > Freshwater > Lake > Sediment | place: USA: Wyoming | collected... | reverse complement strand
TTCTTTACTGAAGCGGTTCAATTTCTAACCAACATTTCCGGTTCTGCGCATGCTGAGTCGCGCATTAACTGCTTGCTTGAAACATGCAACTACTTTTACTACTTCGCAGGACAAGCATTCGACGGTATAAAGCCCGCAAAACTCGCAGTCGCATTAGCTAGAAACTCTCACCACCCAGCCTTGCTTCGCAAGGGACTGACATTTCTGGGTGTTATGTTTGCCGATACAGGCAACTTGCCTAGCGCAATAGAATGCTATTCGGAGGCGCTCGATTTAGCCCGTTCACTAAATGATATTCAGGCTGAGTGTACAGTGTGTCTCAATCTAGGAGTTGCCCTGCTTTACAGCGCCCAATATGGGGAGGCAATCGCATCCTTAGAGCAAGTACTACGTCTTGCTAACAACAATGCAAAATTAAAACAAGCGCGCTTACTTGCGCTAACAAATATTGCCTTGTGCTCACTTCATATTGAAGACTACAGCAAGGGTATCAAGGCAGCAGAGGATGCGGTAAAAGAAAGTGATGAACCGAAAACTCCAAGCGAAATGTTTTCCAGGGTATTGCTGGAAAACAACTACACCCGACTGCTACTGGAAGTCGATAGCGTGGATAAGGCGCGCGAGCGAGTTGAAATCGCACGCCACTACGCTGCAATGTCAAAACTTGTAAGAGCTGAAATTGCCGCATCCACTGCAGAAGGACTTTATGAAGTACATGCCGGCAAGATCGATGTCGGCCTGTCACGCCTTTCCGCCACGCTGGAAAAAGCTCGCATGCTGCGCTCAGCGCTGCGCGACTCACTGATCGCCATGGTCAAGGCGTATGAGCTAATCGGTCAGCCGGATCGCGCGCTGGTGTACCTGCGCGAGCTGATGGAACACACCAAGAAACTGCAACAGGATAACGCTCTCAAACACAACCGTTTCCACTTGCAGCACCTCGAAGCGCAACCCCTGTCCGACACCTACCCCACATCGACATTACAAAAACGCGAGGCGCTGCTCAAAGGCAAGCTCGCGGAGCAGGAGCTGTACAAATCGCGCATCGAAATGCTTGAGCGCCTCGCCGTTGCGGCGGAGTTGCGTGACGATTCGACCGGCGAGCATTCCTACCGCGTCGGCAAGCTCGCCTCCCTGCTCGCCGTGGAGTTCGGCTGCGATGAGGAAACGGTGTTCATGCTCGACCTTGCAGGGCGCCTGCACGACATCGGCAAGATCGGCGTGCCTGACGCCATTTTGCTCAAGCCCGGCAAGCTCAACGATGCCGAAAGGCAGATCATGCGCACCCATACCACTGTGGGTGCCGAACTGCTCTCCAAGAGCGATATCCCGCACATGCAGATGGCCGAGGAAATCGCCAAATGCCACCACGAATGGTGGGACGGAAACGGCTACCCCGGCAATGCCTCGGGTAGCGCCATCCCGCTATCGGCACGCATCACGGCGCTGGCCGACGTATACGACGCCCTCACCCACAGGCGTCCCTACAAGGAGCCGTGGCCGATCGACGCGGCGCTTGACGAAATCGCCTCGCTCAAGGGCCAGCAGTTCGACCCCGAGCTGACCGATCTTTTCCTGGTGATGATTATGCGGCTGCGCCGCGAGCACGAAGACCTCGACGCCTTCCTTGGCGAAGCCGCACTCAAGTCGCCATTCCTACAGGCGCGTTCACGCATCAAGGATACCCTCAGGAATCGTTCCAACGAGGACGGACGGGGAAGCAATAGCCGGCTCGACCTGCAACGCTGAGATTTTCGTAATATCAAATTGACCGGGATCGCCAGCGAAGCTATAATTTCGGGCTTTGCAGCACTTATCCCCGATAGCTCAGCTGGTAGAGCGACGGACTGTTAATCCGCAGGTCCCTGGTTCGAGCCCAGGTCGGGGAGCCATAAATTCAATGACTTAGCCCGCTACGCTCGGCGGGCTTTTTCATTTTTGGCATCCGTATGGGTGCTATATAGGTTTTCCTGGCCAATGTGGAGTACCCCCAATGAATGAAATCATGCAATACCTTAAAAAGAATGGTCAGCGTCTTGACTCGGAAATCGCGGCTGCGACTGGAATGACGCTGATCAAGGTACGCGGCTTGTTAGCTGATTTATCTGCACAAGGCGAGATATCCAAATGCAGCGTTGTGCGCTTCGATCAGGGCAAGAAAATCGAGGGGATGCTTTGCCGCGTGGCCGGGTATATTCCGCCAAAGAGTCCAGGCAGGAAACCTGGATCATAGAGGCTCCCTGCTGGCACGCTACACACCGTTTTACCTGCCCGCCTTTTCTGGGGGCGATCGAAGCTCGATGCTGCCCGTCTTGATCGACGCGGTTTGCATTTTTGACTTGCCTGTGGCCTGATCGAGCGCGCTTTCAAGGTACGCGCCATAGAAATCAGGCAGCATCCTTCCGACCAGCGGTGCGCTCAATTCCTCCCCATCCACGCCAAGAAACTGGACGACCGGCACGAAGGTGATGCCGGCGGAGTGTGCATAAGCGTCATGCGTCGTCTGCTTCCCCTGGAAATCGGTGAGTGCAGATCTGGATTTCAGGTTGACTTGACGGATCAACACACGCCGCTTGCCTTTTAGCTGGGCCGACAGGGCGTTCAAATACAGGCGCCGCACTTCTTCGCAGGCGGGGCAGCCGTTTATGCTGTAAAGAATCGCCAAGGGGATGCCTTCGGCCTGAGCCGCGCGCGCGTCGGCGGCAAGGTCATGCGCGTTGGGTAAACCGGCAGCAAATGCCGGCGCCAAACCAAACGTCATGCAAGCCGCCCAAATGGTGATCGCGTGAGATATGAGATGCTTCATTTGCTTTGCAACGATTCCTTTTCCATGAGGAGATAAGTGCCATACGCGTTTACGCGGTTGGCTGCCTCGAAAGCGGGAAGCCTGGAAAACCGGCTCCAGTCGGTCTTGGCATAGGCCTCGTCAAACGATATAAAGTCCGCCACGGCCTTGCCCATGGTGGTGCGCAGATAGGTTAGATAATCGCGCGTCAGGCCTAGATCCTTTTCCGGTTGAAGCGATGCTTCACCATGACCTGTGACCATAATCTTCGGCTTGAGTTCGAGCAGACGCGACATGACTTGCAGCCAACGCCGGCTGTCCGCATCGCCTACGAAGGGTACGCGGCCTGAAAAAAGAATGTCGCCTGAAAATAGTATGTGATCCTCGCGAACAAAAATAACGATGTCCTCGGGAGAATGGGCCGGTCCCAGATGCAGAATATCGAAGTGCAGCCCGCCGAAGGTAAAACTCTCGTCCCGATCGAGCCAGCGCGCCGGGGTTACAAGCCGCGTATCGTCATTCACCCAGGGAGACAAGGCTTCCTTGCGCTGCTGCAGCCGGCTCTTGCTCTCTTCGCCATCGAGATACGCGCGCGCCTCCTGATGCGCCCAGATCTCGGCTCCCGCTTCCTGAAACGCCTGCAAACCGTAAATATGGTCGGCGTGATAGTGAGTCACCAGCACGCGCTTGATGGGTTTATCGGTTGTTTTCCGGATTACCTTAATCAGTTCCGCACCCAAGGAAGGCGTACCGAGCGAATCCACCACGATGACGCCATCGGGGGTGACGACAAATCCGGCGTTGGAGTTGAAGCCTTCGTTTTCAGCAGTTGCGGCGCCCGCCTTGCCCTGCACATAGTAAATGTGCTCGGAGACTTTCTTTGCCTCCAGGACAATCTTGACAGGCGCATAGCCAATAGCCAAGGCAGCGCTACCCCACAGGGTAAGCAGCAGTAGCGCAATTTGCCTCATGCGATTCCGGGATTGCCTTGAATACCAACGATCTTGGGGAGATTGAGTGTGCGTGGGGTGATGGTTTTCTTGCTGCGCAGATAGGTGGCCACCACATCCCAGATCGGCTCGCCTTTCGCGCCTTCGGCCACAGGCGCCCAGCCGGCGACCAGGTATTTCTTGTCCGCATGCATGGGTTTGCCGCGTAGCGTCATGTTCTTGATGCGCGAGCCCATTTTCGCGGCGGGATCGCAGGTGTACTGCATACCGCCGACTCGCACCATGTCGCCACCCTGTTGATAGTAGGGATCGGGATTGAACAGGTTGTCGCCTACATCTTCGAGAATCGCCTTGATGGTCTCGCCGGTAAATTCGTTGAGCGTCGTAAACGGATAACTGATTGCACTCTGGTCCATCACGTGCTCCATGGTGATGGCCTGACCCGGAAGAATCGAGGTTCCCCAGCGGAAGCCGGGAGAGAAGGCAATTTCGGCGTCCTTCACCTCCAGGAGCGCATCGAGGATGAGCTGATCGAAGGTGCCGTTGAAACTGCCGCGGCGGTAAAGCAGCCCCTCGGTCACAGCGAGCTTTTCGCCGAGTTTTGCCTCGTACGGCGCGCGATGCCTGGCGATGATCGACGCCATTTCCGTATCCGCCTTGAGGAGGTTGGCAAAAACGGGCAGCAGGCGGTACTGGTGGTTGCGAATCTTGCCACCCTGCACGTCGAAATCGAGCACCGCAAGAAACTTGCCGTTGCTCCCCGCATTGGTGACCAGCGTTTGCCCGCCGCGATTCTTGACGACAACCGGCGCAGGCACGCCGTCATGGGTATGGCCGCCCAGGATCGCGTCGATCCCGCTCACGCGACTTGCCAGCTTGATATCGACATCCATGCCGTTGTGCGATAGCAGCACGACCACCTGCGCGCCCTTGGCGCGCGCTTCATCGACGACTTTCTGCATCTCGGCGTCTTTTATCCCGAAGCTCCAGTCCGGAATCATGTAACGCGGATTGGCGATGGGGGTGTAGGGGAAGGCCTGGCCGATGATGGCAACCGGCACGCCATTCATTTCCTTCATCACATAAGGCTTGAAAACCGGGTCGTTGAAGTCTGTCGTATGCACATTCTGGGCGAGAAAATCGATCTTGCCCTTCAGGTCCTTGTCGACGATTTCCTTGACGCGCTTGTCGCCGAGCGTGAATTCCCAATGACCGGTCATGAAATTGACGCCGAGTGCGAGGCAGGCGTCCACCATGTCCTGTCCGTTGCTCCACAACGCTGTCGCCGATCCCTGCCAGGTATCTCCGCCATCGAGCAGCACCGCGCCGGGGCGCTGGGCGCGCATCTGCTTGATCAGGGTAGCCAGGTGCGCAAACCCTCCCACTTTGCCATAGGTACTTGCGGCTTTTTCGAAATCGAGATGCGTGAAGGCATGCGCCTCCTGTGTGCCGTGACGAATGCCGAAATGTTTGAGCAGATTCTCGCCAACAAGATGCGGGGGACGGCCCAATGCTTCGCCGATACCCAGATTCACATTCGGTTCCCGGAAATAAATCGGCATCAATTGCGCATGACAATCGGTGAAGTGCAGAAAGTGCACGTTGCCGAGCTTGGGAAGGTCATAAAATGACTTACCGTCCTGCGCCAGGGCGAGCGGATGGTCAAGCGCCAGGCCGGCCGCTCCGGCCGCAGCTAGGATGTGCAGGAATTCACGCCGATTCATGTTCATTGGATCAATCCTTGTACTGGTAAAAGTTAAAACTCGATCTCTTCGGCAATCGCCTTGATTCCCGCAAGCGCGCAAGCCTCATCGGCTGCACCTCCAGGCGCGCCGGAAACACCAATCGCACCATACAACATGCCGCCGCCTTCAATTTTCACACCCCCGCCAATAGCGACCACATGGGGCAGTTGGCGTATGCCGCTCGCCGTTTTCCCCGCTTGCGTATCGTCGGCAAGAATAGAAGTATTCAACTTGAAGCTGTTTGCCGTCCACGCCTTGCCAGTCGCCGTATCGGGTGTATGCGGTCCAGCAAAACGATCGCGCAGCACCACTTGCACCACACCCGCACGATCCACAACCGCAACCGCCACCTGAAAACCCTGATCGCGGCATTTCCTCAGTGCCGCTTGAGCACCCTTGAGTGCACTCTCCGGGGTCAGACTTTGCATTGAAAATGTCGCAGGATTTAGTGCCTGTGCAGGCTGGAACGCCATCATGGAGAATAAGATCAAACCCAAGAGTACTTTCCTTGATGAATCGCTCATATATTAGCGCGGCCTAATATTCATGGATAAAAAAGAGCCCAGTAGTCTGGGCTCTAGTACCTATTACTTGTTGGCAGGCGATTCCGGGTCGAGCAAGAGTGCAACCAGATCGCTGATTTGTTCGTCTGTCAAAATCTTGTTGTGGCCGAAACGAGGCATGTTCGAACAAGCGCTATATGCCTGGGGGTTGGCAATTTTGCCCCAAGTATATTTCTGAATTTCGGCCGAATTGCCACGCAGTGCGCCAAAACGATACAGGCTCGGCCCCAAGGTGCCATAGGAGAGTTCCTGCGGCGCGATCTGGTGACAGGCGTAGCAATTGCCCCCGTTGGGACGGTTGGGGTTGGAGTCTTTCATGTCGGTAAAACGCATTCCCCATCCGTCCTGGGCGATTTTTTCGCCTTTTTTCCAGTCACCCATGAGCTTTTCGGGAAATTTGACACTCGAGAGTTGCTGCTTTTCGATATTGGCAGCGATCTCTTTGGACGGCTTGTCGCGGAATTTGCTGCACTGCGTTTGCACGTCGTCCTGGACGGACACGCGTGCGGCCAGAGCGGCATTTCCCTGCGAGAAACCTGCCTTGAAAATCGCTTCCGTGTTCAATCCGCTTCCCGTATCGGCTTGTTGCGTGACGCAGCCAGCAGCTAACACGCACCCGGCAATGGCGGTCAGTTTTTTCATGTTATTTCCCCAATCAGCGTTTAAGAGCCGGGGCATTGACTTCTCCCCCATTGGCATACTTGGCCATGAACATCATCAGCGCGGTTGCGGTATCCGAATCGTAATCGAGCTCTGGATGACGCATTTGCCAATAGCAGTCATACAGGCGATGCTGCATGGTGCGCAAGGAACCCTGCGATACGCGGTAGGCAGGCCAGGTCGTGTAGATACGCTGCGCCTCCTTGGGTTCGATCAGGTTTGGTAGATCCTGCAGCCGGATGCGTTTTCCCTTGTCGGCATGGCAGGTGGAGCAAGAAAAATCATGCGAACCCGCGCGCCGGTAGAAAAGCTCTTCTCCGACCTGGTACGCCGCGATTTCCTTGGGGTGCTTGATGGCCACACTCAGCTTCATGCCACGTGAAGCCCCCGCGATATAACCCACCAGCGCTTCCATGTCGGATGCGCGGCCGGGCGCCGAGAAAGGATTTTTCTTCGCCTGCTCGGAAGTAAAACCCTGCAAGGTCACCATACAGGTAACCAGGCGCGATTCCAAGTCCTGCACTTTGTCGGTATCGGCAAAGTATTTGGGTAGCTGCGTATAGGCGCCTTTTACAACGCCTTCCCCCAGGCCCAGATCGCATTTTTCCAGCGAGACGTTCTTGGTGCCGCGCGCTTTTTTCCACAGGTCTTCTCCGCGCGCCTCCCACAATTCAGCGGGATTGCCTTCAGCCAGAGCCTGACGGTATTTCTCGATTTCCTGCGCGGTCTTGTCCTGCGCTTTTGTCACCAGTGGCGCGCACGCGAGGCAAACCGCGGCGGCCATGGTAAACAGTCGGCGAATTTTTATCATGTTGTTCTCCTCCTTCAGTTATTGCCGGTCTTGTCTATGACCGGTTGTTATGGCTTAAGATAAACATAGCCTTCCTTGGCCTGCAGTCGCGAAACCTCGGCGACACCGGACGGCACGATCTTGGCATCTTCAAGAACGCGCTTGCGGTCGATTTTACGACGCTCAAGCGTGATGTTGCAAACATCGAACACTACACCCTTCTTCGCCAGGTCCTGCACGATGATATCGTAGGGATTGCCGTTCTTGTCCTTGGCGCCGTCGAGCAGAAAGTCGATACCTCCCGCGTGGGTCACAACAGCAATTTTTGCAGTGGGATCTACATCAAGGTGGTTGCGAACGTTGCGCAAAGCGTCGCTCGCCTGCTCCAGCCCCTGGTTAACATGGTAAACAACCTTGACTGGATCGGTCGCAGCTGTCCCCGCATTGACCAAACTACTTACGCTTAATAAAATTCCCGCTGCACACACTTTGAAAAAAGTTGGAAATTGCATCGAACCCTCCTGAAAATGAAATTGTTGTGACCCTTCAGTTAAAACACTTGCAAAGCTATGTGTAACTGCCATTAACTGGCGGCAGCTATGGTTGCCTCGTCGGTACGTTTATCCCCTTTACTGTCTTCCCAGATAACGCTGACTTTCTCTCCCGGCTTCCCACCGCTAAAACGGAATGACAGGAAAGGATTCTTGGAAACCGCCGGGCCCCATTCAGCCGTCAATACCGTCTTTCCATTGTGCGTAGCGGTTATATTCTTGATATACCAAGCTGGAACCAGTGCGCCCTTGGCATCCTTGCGCTGCCCGGTTTCCATTTCGTGACTCATCAACGCCTTTACTTCAACCTTGTCGCCCACCATGGTGGCGCGAATCTTCATTGGATCTGCCATGACCGAATCCTTTTCTAGACTATTAATACCCACTCTCGCTTGGCGGAATTTCCAAGCAAATCGAAATTACCCTGTCGAACCAGTTCAGACTGAGGCGTTGCGCAATCAACCGCCGCAGCCGCCCAGCGTGACCTTGATCTCTTTCACGGTATAAAAGTATTGCCCTCCCGCCTTGACCAACGCGTGCACATTGGAAGTTTGACCCATCTTGACACGCGTTTGCACCCAGGGCTCTGTACCGGCCGGGATAGTAAAGCTCGCTGTGAGCGAGTTGGGATTCTTTTCAACTAGAATTGCAATCATCTCAGTGTTTGGCAGTTTGCTGGTTACTGAAACGGGAACCACAGCACCATTTTCCGCAATATCAGGCGATGTGATTTCGATATCCTTCGATTCCTTTGCCGTCTGCCCTCCCAGCGCCTTGACGGTATCGGCCAGGCTGCGCGTTTTGAACGCCGCTTCATTCCAGGCTGCATCCGCATCCTGAAGCTTCAGCATACCAGCGGAAACCGCCAGAGCCATAACGGCGGTACCCCCGCTTCCTTTGAGAAAACTTCTACGAGTAACTTTCATTGATGCTCCTCCTAAATAACTGGATAACCAGATGTTTTTTAACTGAATAAATACTTTACTGCGCCATACTAGCTGATTTAAAACCGAATTACACTAGCAGTTTTTGAGACTCAGCTACGAGTCCGCCTGCTATCGGAGCAGTTGATTACGCGCCAATCACAAATCAACAGTTACTTAAGACACGCACCAAGCTTGAGGAGGAAAGGGAAGATAAGCGTTAAACCGCTTTGCAGCAGGCTATAACTTTTACAATACCCTTGTAAATCAATGTGCTTAGTACGCCTAAACGGTTGCATCGCAACTGCAAGGGGGTTTCCTTGTACACTCTCCTCCACCCTAGGCTGCGTATCATGTAAGTTTTTGCTAATATTAGTGAATGCTACTGGACGTTTTTTAATACTGTCAAGTAAAAAACAGCTTGCCGGGATCTTCAAATTTGGGGCTGCGATGAAAATAACCAATCTCGCCACGAAATCTCCTGTAACGGATGAAATTACCGACATTTTCGAGTTGATCGGCAAATCGGAAAATATCGAGCAGGCGGCTGAAGCGATGCAAGCCATGTCGCACCCGGTACGTCTCAAAATCCTCTGTCTGCTGGGAAGCGGTGAACTTTCAGTACAGGAGATCGTTGACGGCGTTGGCACGTCTCAAAGCAACATTTCGCAGCATCTAGCAATTCTGAAAACGCGCAAAATCATTCTCTCGCGCAAGGAAGCCAACAAGGTGTTCTGCTGGATCGAGGATGAGCGCATCCTCAAAATGATCGAACTGACCCGCGATATTTTCTGTCCGGCTTAACGTATCCGCGGCACAAGCTGTGCTGCACAATGCCTGCCATCCCGCTAAGTATTCATGCTTACGCCATACGTTTCACTGCTAGTACCGTGACTCGAAAATATCGAAACATGAAACGGCGTCTTTTCCCGCATGGCCGCGTTGCTCGTCGTTGCCATAGGCCATGCTATGCCTCCTCCTCGCGTCTTGCCCTGCAAAAAAATCCATCCGTTTCATCTTGTTCCGCTATTTCCGAGTCACGGTACTAGCGGTTGAGCTCCCTCGGTTACCCGTGTCCAGCTTGCCAGCGTGCAGCCGCTTCGGTGTCGCTTTCGCGCGCTTCGACCCACCGATCACCTCCCGGCATGGCTTCTTTCTTCCAGAACGGGGCGCGCGTCTTGAGATAATCCATGATGAATTCGCATGCATCGAAAGCGGGGCCACGATGACTGCTGGCGACTAGTACCAGCACGATCCTCTCGGCAGGATTAAGTGTTCCCACACGGTGAATCACCGTGCAACCGCATATCGCCCAGCGCCGGCACGCCTCCTCGATGATATCCATGATGGCTTTTTCCGTCATGCCGGGATAGTGTTCGAGCGTGAGAGTGGAAATATTCGAGCCGTCGTTATTTTCGCGCACCAAGCCGATAAAGGATGCGATGGCGCCGATGGCTGTATTGCCGGAATGCAATCTTGCGATTTCCGCCCCCACATCGAAATCTGCAGTTTGTACCTGTACCTTGAACACGTCAGCCACCTGTTACCGGCGGGAAAAAAGCCACTTCATCTCCCGCTTTAACCGGTGAATTCATTCCAGCCATCTGCTGATTGATGGCAACGCGCCAGCGCTTCGACTGTGAGAGTTGCGTAGCCCAAGGGTCGCCACGCATGTGCAGCCATCCGACCAGATCGGCCACACACTTAGTATCGGTTGGCAAAGAGACCTCCTCGAAAGCCATGCCGATGCCCTCCCTGAGACTGGCAAAGTAAAGCAGCCTGATCACTTGATCAATCGTATCGGGGGCTTGCGCAATGCCAGATGGCGGATGATGAACTGGGCGATGCCTTCGGCATCGTCTATTCCGAATTGCGGAAGCGAAGTGGCAAGAAGTTCGTCAGTTGCCAAGGCAACGATATTGGCATCGCCCGAAAAGAGCAATGGCTTGTTTGATGCGGCGCGATGCACTTCAATCTTGGGCACGATTTCGTTTTTGTAGCCTTCGATAATCACGACATCGCAGGGAGCGAGATGTTCGAGTTGCTGCGCAAGCGAGGGCTCTTCCTCGTTGCGCATTTCGTGCATCAAAGCCCATCGCCTGTTGGAAGTAATCAGCACTTCGGTAGCGCCGGCCTGGCGGTGACGCCATGAATCCTTGCCGGGCTGATCGATATCGAATTCGTGATGGGCATGTTTGATCAGCGATACCTTGAAGCCCTCGACCACCAGTTCGGGGATGACTCTTTCTATGAGAGTCGTTTTGCCCGATCCCGAATAGCCTGAAATTCCGATCACTTTCATGTCATCACCGGGTGACTGTGTTCAGCAATCAGTCTATCACTGCCGCATCGACAGCGCCTGGAACAGAAATGCCAACACATCGCTGCGCTCTTCGATGATTTTCTGCGTGGGCGTGCCTGCGCCATGCCCTGCGCGCGTTTCGATGCGAATCAGTATCGGCCCCGAATCTTTCGCGCCGGAACTCGCAGCCTGCATCGCCGCTGCATATTTGAAACTGTGCGCCGGTACGACTCGGTCATCGTGATCTGCGGTCATCACCATCACCTGTGGATACTTGATACCCGTTTTGATGGTGTGCAGCGGCGAATAGGCATAGAGCGCCTTGAACTGCCGTGCATCGTCTGCGCTGCCGTAATCGGAAGTCCACGCCCATCCGATGGTGAATTTGTGGAAACGCAGCATATCCATCACCCCGACCTCGGGCACTGCGGCGCCAAACAGATCGGGCCGCTGATTCAGTACGGCGCCAACCAGTAATCCGCCATTGGAACCGCCATTGATAGCGAGCTTCGAGGGCGAAGTGTAGTGATGGGCGACGAGCCACTCGGCCGCAGCAATAAAATCATCGAACACATTTTGCTTGTGCAGTTTCGTTCCCGCTTCGTGCCACGCCTTGCCATATTCGCCCCCGCCCCTCAGGTTGGCGACTGCATAGACGCCACCCCGCTCAAGCCATGGCACGACGGTTACGCGAAATGCCGGGGTGAGCGAAATATCAAAGCCGCCGTACCCATAGAGCAACGCAGGATTGCTACCATCGAGCTTGATTCCGCGCTTATGCACCAGAAACATCGGAACCTGCGTGCCATCGCGACTTTTGAAGAAAACCTGTCGAGTTTCATACTTGGTTCCGTCAAAGTCGATTCTCGGCTTGCGGAACAATGAAGTCGTGCTGGTTATAAAGTCATAACGATAAGCCGTGCTTGGTTCGGTATAGCTGGTGAACAGGAAGAAAGTTTCTTTCTCCTTGCGCTTACCTCCAAAACCCGTGCCGGTGCCGATCCCGGGGAGTTCGATTTCCGAAGAAAGTTTGCCGTCGAGTTCATGTACGCGAATTCTGGTGCAGGCATCCTTGAGATAGGTCAGCACAAAACGATCCGCCACTACACTAGCCCCCAGCAGGGTTTGCGTCTGCTCCTCGATAATTGTCTTTCTGTGTCCCTTCTGCGGCCGTTGAATGTCGATCGCGACAACTCGCCCTTTGGGACTCGACAAATCGGTTTTGAACCAGAATGCCGGCCCATCGTTGCCGATAAAATTGTACTGGGCCTCGAAGCCGCCGAGAAACTCGGTTACATTTGCCGGTTTGAAGCCGCCATTCTCGCCCAACGGCATCCAGGCCACGTTGTTCTTGCGTTCAGTGCCCTTGGAAATCGAAATCACCAGATACTTGCCGTCTTCAGTGACAGCGGGGTCGAACCCGAGCTCGCCGTCGTCCTTGCGCTGGTACACCAGGATATCCTCCTCCTGCCGCGTTCCCAGGCGGTGGTAATACAGTTTCTGAAAATGGTTCACCCCCTTGAGCGCGTCGCCCTCTTTGGGCGCGTCAAAACGGCCATAAAAAAATCCCTTGTTATCTTTGGTCCATGCCGCCCTGGAAAACTTTACCCACTTCAATACATCCGCCAGCTCCTTGCCGGTTCCGATTTCTTTGATTTTCCATTCGCGCCAATCGGATCCCCCGCTTGATACGCCATAGGCGAGAAAGTTGCCGTCGTCACTGACGGAGTACTCAGCCAGCGCGACCGTGCCATCCTTCGACCAGGAATTGGGATCGAGCAGCACTTTAGGCTCGGCGTCCAGCTTGTCCGCCACATAGAGCACATTTTGCGGCTGCAGACCATCATTCTTGCTCCAGAAATATCGCCCTCCCTCGCGGAAAGGCAAACCATAGCGTTCATGGTTAAACAGCCTGGTCAGCCGCGACTTGATATCCGCACGCTCTGGAATGGCATTCAGGTATTCGAACGTGACCTTGTTTTGCGCCTGCACCCAGGCCTTGGTATCGGCTGCATTATCATCCTCCAGCCAGCGATAAGGATCGGCAACCTTGACGCCGTGATAGTCGTCCACCACGTCAACTTTTTTCGTTTCGGGATAGGTCAAGGCTAGAGCGGATTGCGCAAACATTGCGGCCATGGAAGCAGTCATGATAAATATCGCTTTCATTGTTCTTCGCTGGGTGAGTGTTGTGGAGAAGGCAATGCATCGCCCGGACTGTGATCCAGTTCGACACGCTCGATTTTGGCGAATCGCTCGCTGATCTTGCGGCTGCTGACGTGCACGTCGTCAACGTCTTTCTTTGCCTGATCGATGTGCCTGGCAAGATTGTCCATGCGTAACTGAAAGCGGCCGAAATCGCCACCCAGTTTGGCCAGCTCGTCTTTGATGATATGGATCTGCCTGCGCGTTTCGACATCCTTCATCACCGCGCGCGCCGTGTTGAGCACCGCCATTAACGTGGTGGGCGAAACAATCCACACACGCTTGTGATTGGCAAAATCGACGACATCGGGGTGACGCGCGTGAATTTCGGCAAATACCGCTTCGGCGGGAATGAACATCACGGCGCCATCGCTGGTCACACCGGGAATGATGTACTTTCTGCTGATGTCCTCGACATGCTTTTTGATGTCCAGCTTGAACTGACTGCGCGCCGCGTTACGCTCGCCTTCCGTAGTTTCATCACTGAACATGCGGTGATAATTCTCAAGCGGAAACTTCGAGTCCACAGCGACCATCCCGGTCGGTTCCGGCAATTTGAGAACGCAGTCCACGCGCGCGCCGCCGGGAAATGTGTACTGCATTTCATAAGCGCTCTCCGGTAGCACATTCGCCACCAGTGCCGAAAGCTGCACTTCGCCAAACGCACCGCGCGAACGCTTATCGCCGAGGAGTTCCTGCAAGCTCACTACGTTGCTGGTCAGGATTTCGATTTTCTTCTGCGCATCGTCTATCGTCTGCAGGCGCGTCATGACGCTGACAAAGGTTTCATTGGTTTTCTTGAAGCCTTCGTCGAGGCGCTCGTTGACTTTGCCGGCAATTTCGCCGAGCCGCGCATCGACTGTTCTGGTCAGCGCTTCAATGCTGGAATGAAGATGAAGCTGGTTGGCCCTGCCCTGATCAGAGAGCTTCTCCAGCGTCACGGCCAGCATCTCGCTTTTCAGCGCATCCTGCTTCTGCTGCAATATCAGAATGAGTTGCGCGAGCTGCCTGGCCATTTCTTCCTGGAGAGCCGCCAGCCGCTGCGTCTGGGAAACCTCCAGATTCTGCATGCGGTCGCGCGTCTGACCCAGTTCGGCGGATACCGCGGTGCGCAGCCGCTCGCCGGTTTCGGCTTGCGCTGCCGCAACACGGTCGCCCTGTCTGGCAAGACCGTTGTGCAGGTCGGAAAGCATTTCGCGGTGGCGGCCGTCCAGAAGGGCGACAACTTCTCGCGCGAAGTATTCCTTGATTCGCAGGAGCAGAAACACGGCGATTGCCGCAAGCGCTATTGCAAGCGCAACGCCAATCAGCAAGAAGAAATCCATCGCCGCAGTTTAACAGTTCGTTGAAATTCGTCGCGAGCGCAGGTCAGGCAAGGCGGAAGGCGGCAAAAAAGCGGAATGTATGCGGTTATACATGAGCATTTTGAACCGCTTTCCAACGCCGCTTCACCAAGCGCAGCAGAGTTTCAACGTACTGTTAACGGAGGGCGGCAAACACCGCCACTACACCGCTATGCTGCTTCGACGCGTGCCGCGCGCTTGCGCTCGTGCTCAAGCAGGAAGCGCTTGCGAATGCGGATGCATTTAGGTGTGACTTCGACCATTTCGTCATCGTCGATGAATTCGATAGCCGACTCGAGAGTCAACTGGATCGGGGGGGTGAGCGCCACCGCCTCGTCAGTACCCGAGGAACGCACGTTGGTGAGCTGCTTGCCTTTTATGGGATTGACCACGAGGTCATTGTCGCGACTGTGTATGCCGATCACCATGCCTTCATAGAGCCGCTCCCCGGGGCTGACAAACATGCGCCCACGCTCCTGCAGCTTCCACAGTGCATAGGCAACCGCATCGCCTTTTTCCGCGGAAATCAGCACGCCGTTACGGCGCGCGGGCAGCTCGCCTTTCACGGGGGCGTACTGCTCGAACACGTGGCTCTTGACGCCTGTGCCGCGCGTCAGCGTCATGAATTCCATCTGAAAACCGATCAACCCGCGCGCCGGGATCTTGTAATCGAGGCGCACACGGCCTCTGCCGTCCGGAACCATATCCTGCAGCTCGCCGCCGCGCCTGCCAAGCTCTTCCATGATGCGGCCCTGATGCGTGTCCTCGACGTCCACAGTGAGGCTTTCCCAGGGTTCGCAACGCATGCCATCGATCTCCTTGACCACGACGCGCGGCTTGCCCACGCCGACCTCATATCCTTCGCGGCGCATGTTTTCGATGAGAATGGTCAGGTGCAATTCGCCGCGCCCAGAAACGCGGAATACGTCGGCGTCTTCAGTGTTCTCGACACGCAAGGCGACGTTGGTGAGAAGCTCCTTCTCGAGCCTCTCGCGCAGTTGACGGCTGGTGACAAACTTTCCTTCCTGTCCGGCAAGGGGGGAATTGTTGACGGCGAAATTCATCGTCAATGTCGGCTCATCGACCCCCACCACAAGCAATGCCTCGGGGTTTTCCAGGTCGGTAATGGTGTAGCCGATCGATACGTCGTCTATACCGGTGATGGCGACGATTTCCCCTGCACCCGCTTCCGGCATCTCGATTTTGTCGAGCCCCTGAAAACTCTGGATCATACCGATCCTGGCACGTTTGGGAGTCGCTCCCGGTTCGGAAATCACCAGCACATCCTGGTTGCGGCGCATCACGCCGCGCTTGATGCGCCCGATGGCGATGCGCCCGGTGAAATTCGAATAGTCGAGCGCGGAAATCTGCAATTGCAATCCCCCGGAATGATCTCCGGACGGCGCGGTAACACGATCCAGTATGGTCTGGAACAGCGGACGCATGTCGGTGCCGATGATCCCCGATTCGAGTGTCGCCCAGCCGTTCAGCGCGGAAGCATAGACCACGGGGAAATCAAGCTGCTCCTCGCTGGCGCCAAGCTTGTCCATGAGTTCAAAAGTCTGATTCACCACCCAGTCCGGGCGCGCGCCGTCGCGATCTACCTTGTTAATTACCACAATGGGCTTGAGCCCCTGTGCCAGCGCCTTTCTGGTGACGAACCGCGTTTGCGGCATCGGCCCTTCGACCGCATCGACCAGCAGCAGCACGCCGTCGACCATCGACAGCACGCGTTCAACTTCGCCGCCGAAATCGGCGTGCCCCGGCGTATCGACGATGTTGATGTGCACGCCCTCGTAATCGACCGCGGTGTTCTTGGCCAGAATCGTGATGCCGCGCTCGCGCTCGAGATCGTTCGAATCCATGACGCGCTCGGCAATATGCTGATGCGCGGCAAACGTGCCTGCCTGGTGAAGAAGCTTGTCCACCAGCGTGGTCTTGCCGTGGTCAACGTGAGCGATGATTGCGATATTGCGAAGCGGGCGAGCCATGAAAAAGCCTTAATTAGTTATACAGCGGAAAACCCGTAATTTTAGCATGACATCACCTCCCACGACGAATTTTTCTTGCTTTGTCAGATAATTACTGTATAGTGCGGGTTCCTTGCTGCGCTGCAGCAGGATATTCCGGAAGCAAACCCGGATAATCGAGTCGTTCCCACCCTCCTCCGATTCCCGAAACACGGAAATCCGGCAGCTTAGTTAGCAGATAAGCGGTTGGCGACGATATTTTTTGCGCCGCTTTGCTGACTCTGCCCATCTTCTTTTGAAGTCTGGCAAGTAGCGTGTGCTTTTGTCTGAACTTGTGAAAGAACGAAATGACTTTTAGCGAATTAAAACTTGCCGCTCCCATCCTCAGAGCCATCGAGCTGAGCGGCTACACCACACCGACGCCGATCCAGGCCGATGCCATCCCCGCCGTTCTGGAAGGTGAGGACCTGATCGCCTCTGCTCAGACGGGAACCGGCAAGACCGCGGCTTTCATCCTGCCTGCCCTGCACAAGCTGCTTACCGCGCCCAAGCTGCCCGGCAACGGCCCGCGCGTTCTCGTGCTCACGCCAACGCGCGAGCTGGCGCAGCAAGTCAATGAAGCCGCCCGCAAGTACAGCCAGGGCATGCGCCTTAAAACCGTAAGCATTCTTGGCGGCATGCCCTACCCCCAGCAGAACCGCATGCTCTCCGGACCGGTCGATATCCTGGTAGCGACGCCTGGCCGTCTCATCGATCATTTGCAGCGCGGCCGCATTGATTTTTCTCGCCTGGAAATGCTGGTGCTCGACGAAGCCGACCGCATGCTCGACATGGGTTTCATCGATGACGTTGAACTGATTGTCGCAGCCACCCCCGCGACGCGCCAGACGCTGCTGTTTTCCGCCACCCTGGACGGTCTCGTGGGCAAGCTCGCGCAGCGCATCCTGAAGAACCCCAAGCGCATCGCCATTTCCGCCAAGCAGGCTCGCCACGAAAACATCGAGCAGCGCCTGCACTATGTCGATGACCTGAACCACAAAAACCGTATGCTGCGCCACCTGCTGGTCGATCGCGAGGTCAACCAGGCGATCGTTTTCACCGCAACCAAGCGCGACGCCGATTCCCTGGCGGAAGAGCTGCACCTCGACGGACACTCGGTTGCCGCACTGCACGGCGACATGAAGCAGAGCAGCCGCAACCGCACCCTGCAGAACCTGCGCAGCGGCCGCGTGCGCGTGCTGGTCGCCACCGACGTCGCCGCGCGCGGCATCGATGTGCTCGGCATCAGCCACGTCATCAACTACGACCTGCCCAAGGTTGCCGAGGACTATGTGCACCGCATCGGTCGCACCGGTCGCGCCGGCGCCAAAGGTGTAGCACTCACCCTGGTTGCCCATCGCGACGCCGGCCTGCTGCAACGCATCGAGCGCTTCACCGGAGCCAGCATCCCGATTCACGTCATACCGGGAATGGAACCGAGGGTGAAAACCTTCTCGGCACGGCCCAGGAGCGACGCTAAACCCGCGTGGAACAAGAACAAGCGCAGCGCCAAGCCGGCGCAGGGCGGTTGGAGAAAAGCATCCGGGTTCTGACCTTCAGCGGTTCTGCTGATTACGCATGAAATCGGCAGTCTGAAAGAAAGCCTGCGCAAGCTGCTTGCGCAGGCTTTCTTCAATGCCGACGTCTTGCATGGCACGCACCATACATGCCATCCATTGGTCGCGCTCAGCGATGCCGATGGCGAACGGCAGGTGGCGCGCGCGCAGGCGCGGGTGACCAAAAGCTTCGACATATAGTTGCGGGCCGCCCAACCAACCCGACAGGAACATGAAAAGCTTTTCGCGCGAACCATCCAGCTCAGGAGGATGCAACTTGCGCACCGCGTAAAAATCCGGGTCTTCGTCCATCAGTTCGTAAAAACGGTCGACAAGTTTGCGTACTGCCACTTCCCTGCCAATCAAGTCATAGTGAGAAGGGCCTGCATTTTGAGTTGCTTGGGGCATCCTGGCTGCTGTTTCGTGTGAAGAGCATGACTCTACCAGCTTGTTGAAAAAAGTCAGACGGGTGCAGCGCGGCATGGAGTAAAGGCACTCATGTTTTCGCTTTCGTTAAGTACACAACGAAAAGCTTACAGGATCACATACCGTTTCTAGTCTTCTCTAATCTACCAGCACAAACGAATACACATTTAAAGGGGTCACCCATTAGCTGGCCGGTGTCAAGTGTGCGAACGAATTTCTCGCTGCCGATGCGATAGGCTATTCCGTTTACTGCG
>Ga0315281_10005003_pt1 | contig 19070 bp, 11 predicted proteins | sample YL17G07_0_MG_FD_204540 | JGI IMG/M metagenome (GOLD analysis project Ga0315281, IMG submission 204540) | Sediment microbial communities from Yellowstone Lake, YNP, Wyoming, USA - YL17G07_0 | ecosystem: Environmental > Aquatic > Freshwater > Lake > Sediment | place: USA: Wyoming | collected... | reverse complement strand
AGCAGCGCGACGAGCAGTGAACCGATCAACAGATTTCTTTTCATAGGTCGGATCCCTTCTGACGCTTCCAGAAATGCAGCCACGAAGTCATGCTACTTCTTCACGAATTTTTGGACGCGCTTGCCCTCGTAGGTCTCGCCCGTGTAGACGTTGCCCTTCGAATCGAGCGCGACGCTGCCGACGCCGTAGAAGTGCCCGGGCAGACGCCCGCCATCGCCGAAGCTGCCGACGGTCTCGAGCGAGCTGCGCGTGACGACCCATACCTTCTTATCGTGGCCGTCGGCGACGAAGAGCTGCGACTGCTGCGCGTCGCGCGAGAACGCGATGTCCCACACGGATCCGTCGCCGGTCGTCGTCTTCGAGACGAAGCCTTCCTTCACGAACTTGCCGTCCTTCTGGAACACCTGGATGCGATCGTTCTGCCGGTCGCAGACGTAGACCATGCCGTCCTTCGACAGATGGACGCAGCTGACCGTGTGGAACTGCCGCGCGGGCGTGCCGTTCGGGTCGTAGGTGAGCTCAGCGTCCACCGGCTTCTCGCCGTAGGCGCCCCAGCTGCGCTTGTAGGCGCCGGTCGTCGCGTCGAACACGACGATGCGGTGATTGCCGAAGCCGTCGGCGACGTAGACCTCGTTGGCCGCGTTGTCGACGTCGACGCCGGCGGGCCGGTTCAGGCCGGTCTGGCTGTCGCTGCCTTCAGGCTTGCCGGCGTGGCCGATCTGGAGCTGGAACTGTCCGGTCTTCGAGAACTTCAGGACCTGCGCGTCGGCAGGCGGGGGAGGACCGGCCGCGCCGCGTCCGCGTCCCGCGGGCGGCTGCGCGGCCGCTGGAGCCGCGCCACGCGCGGGCGCCGCACCGCGTCCAGCGGCAACCGCTGGCGTCGGCAGTCCGCCGGCAATCCAGACGCTGCCCTTCGCGTCAACGACGATGCCCGCGGGGTCGTGCGGCCAATCGAATCCGTCACCTTTGCCGCCCCATTTGCCGAGGAGCGTCCCGTTCATGTCCCACTCGAGCACCTGCGGGGCGGAGAAGCAGCAGCTGCTCGCCCACGGCTCGAGCGTCGGGCCCTTCTCGTTGTTCTGCAGCGAGTCGACGCCGCGATGGACCGCCCAGATGTGATCCTGCGCGTCGACCGTGACGCCGGTGACCGATCCGAGAACCCAGTGATTCCCGAGCGGCTTCGGGAAAAACGGATCCACTTGCAGCCGCGGCACGCCTGCGCCGCCGCTCTGCGCGAACGTTGTCTGGCCAATACCCGCCGCGAGCACAAGCGCGAGCAGGCTCCCGGCAATACAAAAAGTACGCGTCATGCGCCGTCCCCCTTGAAGAGACTTTCCTGTAGGAAGGCGCAAGTATACCGCTAGGAACGGCCGAAGGGCTGAGGGCTAAGAGCGAAGGGCGAAGGGCTGAGAGGAATGTGCTGAGAACCGAGGGCTCTGGTTGACGGGGTTTCCATCAGCCCTCAGCCCTCAGCTCTCAGCCCTATGGCGTTACCGCGTCGCCGTCGGCCAGACCGTGCCCTGATTGGGCTTGGTCACGGGGGCGAGACCTTTGTAGACAAATTTTTGGAGGCGCTGACCGCGATACGTCTCGGTCGTGTAGACGTTGCCCTTCGAGTCCGTGGCGATGCTGTGCACCGCGTAGAACTGGCCGGGCTGGCGCCCGCCGTCGCCGAAGCTCGTGAGCTCGGTCAGCGACGCGCGGTCGAACACGTGGATCTTTTCGTTGGCGCCGTCGGCGAGATAGAAGTACTTCTGCGCCGCGTCCTTCGAGAAGGCGATGTCCCACACCGCGCCGTCGCCGAGCGTCATCTTGGCGACCTGGGTTTCCTTCACGAACTTGCCTTCCTTGGTGAACACCTGGATGCGGTCGTTCACGCGGTCGCAGACGTAGACCATCCCGTCGTTGGACGGCTCGGCGCAGTGCACCGGGTTGCGGAACTGCTGCGCGAGCGGCGCGTCCGGGTTGTAGCGGCCGAGGTTGGTGTCGTCCGGCTTGTTGCCGTACGCGCCCCAGTAGCGCTTGATCTTGCCCGTGTCCATGTCCATGACGGCGACGCGGTGATTGCCGTAGCCGTCCGACACGTACGCTTCGTTCGCGGCCTCGTCGAGCGAGATCTTCGCGACCTGTCTGAACGCCCACATGTCGTTGCTGCCCGCGTTCGCGTACGCGAAGCCGAACTGCTTGACGAACTTGCCTTCACGCGTGAACTTCAGGACGTGGCCGTCGTTGGCGCCGTTGCCGCCGATGAAGAGGTTGCCCTTGCTGTCCGGCGTGATGCCGTGGTTCGAGTCGGGCCACTCGAAGCCGGCGCCGGGGCCGCCCCAGGCCTTGACGAGATTGCCGGCCGGATCGAATTCGAGCACGGGCGGCGCGGGGACGCAGCACTCGGACGCCGGCGGATTTTCCGTCGCGTAGACTTCCTTCGGCTCGAGCGAGCCTGCGCCGCGGTGAATGATGTACACGTGATCGTTCTTGTCGACGCCGACGCCGATGATGTTGCCGAAGACCCAGTGGTTCGGCACGGGCTTGGGCCACATCGGATCGACCTCGAATCGCGGCGCCTGCACGGCGGCCTTCGACTGCGCGGCCGCGGTCTTCTGCAACACGCTCTGTCCGAGGCCCAGGCCGACCAGCAGCGTGAGCAGCGAGCTTCCTACAATGACGTTCGTTCGCTTCATTCCGTCTCCTCCCGAGGTGGCTGGTGGCTCAGCGACTTCCTGTCGTCGGCCACACCGTTCCCTGATCCTTCTTCGTCACCGGCGCTAGGCCTTTATACACGAATTTCTGCACGCGGCGGCCCTGATATGTCTCGGTCGTGTAGAGGTTGCCCTTCGAGTCCGTCGCGATGCTGTGCATCGAGTAGAACTGGCCGGGATAGTGGCCGCCCTCGCCGAAGCTGGTGAGCTCGGTCAGCGACTGCCGATCGTAGATGTGCACCTTCTGATTGCGGCCGTCCGCGAGGTACATGTACTTCTGCGCCGCGTCTTTCGAGAACGCGACGTCCCATGTCGATCCGTCGCCGAGCGAATCCGGCATCACAAAGATCTCTTTGACGAACTTGCCCTGCGGCGTGAACACCTGCAGGCGATCGTTGGTGCGATCGCAGACGTAAATCAAGCCGTCGTTGGACGGCTCGGCGCAGTGGGTGGGGCCGCGGAACTGCTGCTGCGCGCCCTGGCCCGGCGCGTACCGGCCCAGCGCCGCGCCCGCCGCATCGTCCGGCTTGTTGCCGTACGCGCCCCAGAACCGCTTGAACTTGCCGCTGTCCATGTCGATCACGACCACGCGGCGGTTGCCGTAGCCGTCGGCGACGTACGCCTCGTTGTTCTTGTTGTCGAGCGAGACCTTGGCGACGAGATAGAAGCGATCGTTCGACAGGCTGTCCGGCCCGAGACCGGCTCTCTTGATGCCGACCTGCATGATGAACTTGCCGTCCTGCGTGAACTTCAGCAGGTGACCGTCATTGCCGGCGCCGTTGCCGCCGATCCAGACGTTGCCCTTCGCGTCGATCTGCAGCCCGTGGTTCGACGCGGGCCACTGATAGCCCGGGCCGTCGCTGCCGCCCCAGTGCCGCAGCAGGTTGCCTGCCTGATCGAACTCGAGGATCGGCGGCGTCCGCCGGCAGCACGTGCCGGTGCCTTCGTCGGCGGCCGACTCGGAGGCGTCGAGCGAATCCGATCGATGGATGATCCAGACATGATCCTGCGCGTCGATGCCGACGCCGATCGTCTGCCCTTGGTACCAGCCGTTGGGCAACGGCTTGGGCCACATCGGATCGACTTCGAATCGGGGCGCCATGACCGCGCCTTTGCCCTGAGCCTCGGCCGTCTGCTGGAGGATCCGTGCTGCCGCGCCGAATCCGACGATCAGCGCGAGGAGCGTGGAGCCGACATAGAGATTGCGCTTCATCGCGTGCCTCCCGCCGGCGCGGCCGCCGGCATCCATTTCTGAACGCGTTTGCCGTGATGCTGCTCGCCCGTGTACACGTTGCCGCGCGAATCCGTCGCGATGCTGCCGACCGCGAGGAAGCGGCCGGGCTGCCGCCCGCCGTCGCCGAAGCTGCCGACCTGCGCCAGCGTGTCGCGCTGGACGATGCGCACGACCTTGTTGTGACCGTCGGCGACGTAGAGGTAGCGCTGCTGCGCGTCGCTCGAGAACGCGAGATCCCACACCGACCCGTGCGACGAGACGACGCCGAACTGGCCGGTCACGGTCACGCCGGTCGTGTCCTTCGCGAGGATGCCTTCCTTCACGAACGTGCCGTTCTTCTGGAAGACCTGGATGCGATCGCTCGAGCGGTCGCACACGTAGACCATGCCGTCCTTCGCGATGTCGACGCACGTCACGTCGCGGAACTGGCGCGACGGTGCCGCGTGCGGATCGTACGCGCCGCCGCCGGCGGCCGTCGGCCTGTCGCCGGATCCGCCCCAGTGCCGTTTGTACGCGCCGGTCTCCGAGTCGAACACGACGATGCGGTGGTTGCCGCTGTCGGCCACGTAGACTTCGTTCGCCGCGCTGTCGACGGCGACCGCCGCCGGACGATTCAGCGTCGTCTGACTGTCGGGGCCGTCCATCTTTCCAGGCGTGCCGATCTGCAGCAGGAACCTGCCGTCCTTCGCGAACTTCAGCACGTGCGCGTCGGTGGTGGCGGCGGGCGCCGCGGCGCCTCGGCCTCGACCGGCGGGTGCCGGCGCCGCGCCGCGCGCCGGCGCGTCACCGCCTCCAGGCGCCGCGCCTCGACCGCGTGCCGCGGGAGCGGGTGCATCAGGATCGACGTTCGCCGTGTTGGCGCGTCCGCGCGCCGCGCCGGGCGCCGAGGGAGGCTCGAGTCCCGCCGCGGTGACCCAGACGTTCCCCTTGGCGTCGACGGTCAAACTGCCGGGCGACTGCGGCCACTGGTAGCCCTGTCCCGGGCCGCCGAAGCTCGAGACGATCTTTCCGGCCGCGTCGAACTCGAGCACGAACGGCGCCGCGACGCAGCAGACCGACGAGGTCGTGGGCGTGGCCATCATGCCCTTCTCGTTGCCTTCGAGTGAATCCGCGCCGCGATGCGTGACCCAGATGTGGTTCTGCGCGTCCACGGCGACGCCGGTCACCGAGCCGAACACCCAGTGGTTGGGCAGCGGCTGCGGCCACAGTGGGTTGACCCGCAGCGCGGGCCCCGCGCCGCCGCGTCCCTGCGCGAGCAGGCCGCGACCGGCGACGCCGGCGGCCATCGCCAACAGCACCGCGAGAAACATCCCACGACTGCCGAGCGCGCGTGTTCGTTTCATGCCGTCCTCCCGTGTCGATCTGGTGGAGTGCCCGTAAAGGAACGTCCCAGGCGAGGGCAGTATACTACCGCGGTGTCGCCGGGTAGAGAGGGCAAAGGGCTGAGGGCTGAGGGCTGGAAAAGCCGATCGCGGTGGGCGAAAACAGCCCTGAGCCCTGAGCCCTTAGCCCTTCTGATCGCGCTGCTTGCCGCGTTTTCTGGTGCAGCGCGGCTCGTCGCGCACGATATTCCCAACGAAGTCAGCATCCACGCCTACATCAAGCCCGACGGCCAGCGCCTGCGCCTTGTCGTCCGCGTGCCGCTCGTCGCGATGCGGGACATGGACTATCCCAGGCGCGGCACGATCAACTCGGGTCTTCTGGACCTGTCGAAGGCCGAGCGCACGCTGCGTGACGCCGCGACGCTCTGGGTCGCCGACGACATCGAAGTGTATGAAGACAACGTCCGGCTGGCCTACCCGACCGTCACCGAGGTGCGCGCGGCGCTGCCGGCCGATCGTGCGTTTGATTCCTACGACGCGGCGGTGGCGCACCTGACGAGCGCGCCGCTGCCGGACGACACCGAGTTCTTGTGGACGCAGGGGATGCTCGACGTCCTGTTCGAGTACCCGATTCATTCCGATCAGTCGCGGTTCTCGGTCCGTCCGAAGCTTGCGCGGCTCGGCCTCCGGACGAACACGTCGCTGCGCGTTGTGGCGGCCGGTTCTGGCGAGGTGTCGCGCACGTTCGAGTTTGCGGGCGATCCCGGTCTGGTGCGCCTCGATCCGCGGTGGTCGCAGGCGGTCTCGGAGTTCGTCGCGCGCGGATTGTCGCACGCGCTCGACAGCCTCGATCCGCTGCTGTTGCTCGTCTGTCTCGTGATCCCGTTCCGCCGCGTGGACGCGGTTGCCGCCATCGTGACGTCGTTCGCGGTCGCGCTGTCGATCACGCTGATCGCGTCCGCCTACGGCTTCGCGCCGGACCAACTGTGGTTCCCTCCGCTCATCGGCACGCTGATGGCGGCCGCGGTTGTGTACGTGGCACTTGAAAACATTGTCAACATCGTGGCGCCCAAACTCGAGCGCCGGTGGCTCCTGACGTTCGGCTTCGGCTTGATTCAGGGCTTCGGCTTCTCGCTCGGCCTGCGCCAGGTGCTGCAGTTCGCGGGGACGCATGCGCTGACGGCCGTGCTCTCGTTCGACGCGGGCATCGTCGCCGGGCTCCTGCTCGTGCTGATGCTGCTGATCCCGGCGCTCGACGCGCTCTTTCGCTTTGTCGTGGCGGAACGCGTGGGCGCCATCATCCTGTCCGCGCTGGCCGCGCACACGGCATGGCATTGGCTGATCGACCGGGGCGACGTGCTCCGGCAGTACCGCTTCGCGCGTCCCGCGCTGGATCTGGCGTTCTGGATTGCCGCGATGCGATGGGCGATGCTGGCGGTGATCGCGGCCGGGCTGTACTGGTTGATCTTCAGCGTGCTGCGGCCGTCTACTGCATCTCGATCTTCGACACCGTAATCGACTCGCCCTTCAGTTCGCCGGTCATCTTCACCTTGTGCCCCGCGTGCGTCTTCAGCGCGGCCAGATCCTGGTTCGCGATCTGGAAGATCTTGTCGGCCGTCACGAGCACGAACTTCGATCCGCCACGCACGCAATCCATCGTGCACTCCGCGTCGGGCGGCGTCGGCACGTTTTCGGCGCCAGATTCGTGCTTCCGGTTGCAGGCGCTGTCGCTGATCTGTCCGGCGATCGTCTGTTCGGCGGCGTAGGAAAGCGCGGCCGTGCCGAGGACGAAGACGGCGGCGAGCGCGATGAGGAGTCGGTAGTCGGAAGTCGGGAGTCGGTAGCGAAGTGCCTTCATGGCGCTAATCATAGACAAAAATGGCCGGGCAGGTCATCAACCCGCCCGGCCCGCGCGGTTTCGTTCTTCCTTCTAACTTCTAAATTCCAACTTCTTCCCCTACCCGCCCCACCAGCGCTACGCGCCCCTTCTAGAAACTCACCTTGAAGGTCACCTGGTAGAAGCGGGAGTAGTTGCCCTGCGTGGCGACGCGGCCGAACGTCCCCGTGTTGCTGACGCTCGTGCTGGACAGCGCCGCATACCACGGCGTGTTCGTGAGGTTGATGATCTCGAGGCGCAGCGTGGCGCGCGAGGAACCGCCCGTGCGGAACTCCTTGTTGATCCCCAGATCCACGCTGTTGCGCCACGGCGACCGCACGCCCGGAAGGATGCGCGGCGCGTTGCCGATCGTGTTCGCGGGCGCCTGCGTGAACGCCGCGAGGTTCAGGTACGCCGTGTCGCTCGCGCTGGCGTTCAGCCGGTCCGTAATGGCGCCCGGGACGAGGACATCCACGCCCGGCACGACGTTCGGACGCTGGCCGCCGCCGTTGGTGTTGTTCGCGTTGGTCTGGGTGACGCCAATCGGGAATCCGCTCTGGATCTGGATGACGGCCGATGCCGACCAGCCGCCGAGCAGGTACTCGGCCACGCCGCGGTTGTTCAGATGCGCTTTGCCCAGCCCGAACGGCAGCTGCAGGATCGGCGCGATCGTCACCTTGTGCGGCTGATCGAGGAGGCTCAACCCGTAGTCGATGTCCGGGTTGTACGCCGCGGCGCCCGGGATGTAGCTGTAGTTGTCCAGAATCCCAGGCGCGCTCGAATAGTAGTTGCCCTGGCCGATCTGGTTGTCGGTCAGCCGGCTGTACGTGTAGCTGAAGTTGCCGCCCCAGACGCCCGTCGCTCGCTTGCGGATCTGGAAGATCGCCGCGTGGTACTGCGAGTGCGCGCCGGACGTCGTCAGGCTGACGGCGTTCGATCCGTACTGCGGATAGGGCTCGAGCAACTGCCATCGCGGCACGGTGGCCAGCGTGGACAGCGACCCGGCGGCGGTCTTGCCGAAGAACGGATTGGCCACTTGCTGCGTGAGGACGGCGGTGCCGAGCGCCATGTACTCGAGCGGCAACTGGTTGAGGTTGACGGTCGTGCCGTACGCGAGATCGTTTCCGCGCGCCCCCGCATAGCCGATCCCGAGGCTGATCGCGCCGGGCAGCTCACGCTGGTAGTCCAACGACCACTGCTGCACGCGCGGCGCCTCGAAGTTCGGATCGTAGAGCGACACGCCGCTTCCACCGCCGGCATTCAGGCCGAGCGAGTTGCCGGCCGGCTGCGACAGGCCGTTCGGGAAGGGGTTCTCGATCGTGTTGACGAGGTTGGTATTCGTGTTGGGAATCGACGAGGTCTGTGAATACCCGACCGAGTTGATCGTGCCGTAGTTGCCCGGCGCCCAGAACATGCCGTAGCCGCCGCGCAGAACATCGCTGTCCGTCAGCTTGTAGACCATCCCCGCGCGAGGCGACGGCTTGACGAGCAACGTCTTGCCTGTGGAGGTCTGCTGGCCGTCGACGCCGGCGTACCGGACGCCGCCCGTGACGACGCGCGCCGCGGGGTGAAGCGGATCCACGCCGGCGGGAATCGTCACGTTCATCGGGCTGACCGCCGCGATGTCGAAACCCGTGACGAGGTTGTTCTCGGCCTCGCCGATCCCGGTTTCATGCTCCAGCCGGATGCCGTAGTTCAGCGTCATCCGCCCGTTCACGCGCCAGTCGTCCTGGACGTAGACGCTGGAGTACTTCAGCGAGTCGTCGACGAACGTGTTGATCGTCAGCGAGCCGGCTGACGGGTATCCCAGCAGGATGTCGGCGATCGCGCTGCCCGTGGTCGTCGCGCCCGACGTCTGGGTGTTGCGCGTGTACTGGCCGTTGAAGGTGTAGCTGCCGGCCGACGCGCCGTAGCCCAACCCGCGCACGCCCAGCGTGCGGTAGTCCGCGCCCAGCTTGAGGCTGTGCGCGCCGGCAAGCTTGGTCAGCGACCCGTTGACACCCTGCGAGTAGTAGCGCCGATCTGTCTTGCCCGTGAATCCCGTGCCGCTGTAGCCGGTGAACGCCACCGACGGGAATTTCTGCACCGGGATCGCGTCGGCGAACGCCTTGTTCCAGCCGAGCGCATGCGTGTCGAAGTCGAAGGGCAGCGAGTTGTTGTCGTCGAACGTGTTCATGCCGTACCGCAGCGCGAGGACGGTCGTGGGACTGACGATGTAGGTGTTGTTGAGCACCAGCACATGGATCTCGCGGTCGAGCTGGTAGCTCGGCGCGGCGTACCGCGCGTCGGGGAAGTAGTTGTTCTGCGGCTCGTGCGAGTTCTGCCACAGCCATACGCCGCTCGCGGCCACCCGGCTGTTGAAATGGTGATCGAGCTTGAGGCTGTACTGCTGGGCGGCGTCCTTGAGGACGTCCGTCGCCCCGTAGTTGTTCGTGCCGTCGTCCCGTGCCAGGCCGTTGTTGGGCAGCGGCAGCGACTTGAGGAGCGCCGCGCCGACCGGGCTTATCAGTCTCCCCGGGATCACGTTCCCCGGGAATTGCGCCCGCGTGCCGGTCGACGTGGTCGTCGTGGGATCGTAAATGGGGACGACGACGCCGGCCGAGTTGGTGAACTGCGAGAAGTCGCCGAGGCGCTCGGCCGCCGTCGGGAAGTGGAGGTTGCCGTTCTGCGTCAGGCCGTCGCGATAGCCTTCCGCGGCGAACCAGAAGAACGTCCGGTCCTTGAAGACCGGGCCGCCCACGCCGCCGGCGAAGTCGCGCCAGTACTCGTCCTGCTGCGGCAGGCCCTGGACCTTCGCGAAGAAGTTCTGGCCGATGAATGGACCGGGACGCAACTGGACCTGCGCGGAGCCGCGCAGCGTGTTTGAGCCCGAGCGGGCGGTCGCGTTGAACACGCCGCCGCCGCTGCGGCCCATTTCGGCGTCATACGTGTGAATCTGCACGCGGAGGTCCTCGAGCATTTCGACGCTCGGGTTCGTGGACGACCGGTTCGCGAGGTCGGTGACGGGGAAGCCGTCGAGCAGATAGTTGTTCGCGCGCACGCCGCCGCCGCCCATCGAGAGCGCCGAGGCGCCGGTCTGATCCTGCATCCGGTTCCAGTGCGTGTCGCCGCTGCTCACCACGGTCGGCACCAGCACGCTCATGAGGAACGCGTTGCGGCCGACGGTCGGCAGGGAATTCATCGTCTTGCTGTCGAGGACCTCACCAAGCGAGGCGTTCGACGTTTCGACGAGCGGGACATCGGCGGTCACCGTGATCGTTTCCTCGATGGCGCCGATCTCCAGCGCGACGTCCAGGGTCAGGAACTGCTGCGTGCCGATCCGGACGCCTTTCCGCTCGAACGTTTTGTACCCCTGCACGGTGGCCTTCACGACGTAGGTGCCCGGGTCGACGGCGGGAAACGAGAACTCGCCGACGTTGTTCGAGACCGTGTCGCGGGCGACGCCGTTGGCGTCGTTCGTCAGGGCCACCGTCACGCCGGGAATCACGCCTTGCGCGTCCTTGACCGTGCCGCGCAAACCGCCCTGAAACGACTGGGCGTGTGCAGGTGAGGGGAGTGTGCCGAGGAGTACCGCTGCGAGGAGCCCACACGCCGCCGACGAAAGGAGCGTCCGCATCGTCAACCTCCAGTGCAAAGCCGAAGAACGTTCAAGAGGTGAGTCGTGGGGTCGTGGGCTCTTGTAACACTTTCGGAATCCGCTTGGTAGGCAATTGTGGCCGGCTGGCGACCTTCTGTTACTATTCCAGCTTCCGTATGGCCCCAGCGATGACTCACCCGCCCGCTTCGGCGCCTCTCCGGCGATGGCCCGCCCTCGTCGGCGGCGGGCTGTTGAACGTCGCGCTCGGCACCTACTACGCCTGGAGCGTGTTCGTGCCGGCGCTCGAAAAGGAGTTCGGCTGGACGCGGACCCAGACGTCGCTGGTCGCCACGATCGACATGGTGATGCTGGCCTCGATGTTCATGGTCGCGGGCCTGATTCAGAACCGCGTCGGGCCGCGCGCGGTCGCGACGGTTGGCGGCCTGCTGTTCAGCGGGGGACTGTTCCTCGCGAGCTTCATCCACACGCTGCCGATGCTGTATCTGACCTGGGGTGTCATGCTCGGCGCCGGCCTGGGCTTCGGGTATCTCGCGCCTATCACGGTCGGGTCGAAGTGGTTTCCGAACCAGCGCGGCCTCGTGAACGGACTGGCGATCGGGATCTTTGCCGCCGGCTCAGGCATCTTCGGACCGATTGCGAGCCGGTTGATCGAACAGATTGGCTGGCGCGGGACGTTCCAGGCGTTCGCCGGGCTGTTCTTCGTGTTCACGATGGTGGGCGCGGCGATGATGAAGGATCCGCCGGCGACGTACCAGGTCGTGCCGGCGCCCGGCGCGGCCGCGGCGAAACCGAGACCCCTGAACGTCGACGTGACGACCTCGCAGGTGCTGCGGACGCCGAGCTTCTATCTGCTGTGGTTCGCCTACGCGCTCGGCACGACCGCCGGCACGATGGTGATCAGCCAGCTCGTCCCGTTCGCGCGGTCCGCGGGCTACACGGGGCCCACGGCGGCGTTCGCGATCACGGTCGGCGCGATCGGGAGCGCCTCCGGGCGATTCCTGTCGGGCTGGCTTTCTGATCACTTCGGCCGCCTGTTCACGCTCCGCACCGTGATCGTGATCTCGATGATCGCGACGCCGTCGTTGTACCTGTGGCGGGAAGACCTCACGTTCTTCTACGCGCTGCTGTTCCTGGTCTACTACTGCTACGGCACGCAGCTCTCGGTGTACACCGCGCTGGCCGGCGACTTCTACGGCACGAAGTACCTCGCCACGAACTACGGATTACTGCTGCTGGCCTGGGGCACCGCCGGCGTGCTGGGGCCGGTCATCGGCTCAAGAATCTTCGTGGGGACGGGCACCTATCAGTACGCGTTCTTCGGGTCTGCGTTGTTGGCGCTCGGCGCGCTCGCGAACCTGACGCTCGTGAGAGCGCCTTCGCGTCAGTGAGAATTCAGACTTAAGAGTTCAGATTTCAGATTGACTTGAGATTTGAGAATCTGAATTCTGAACTCCTAAATCTGAAATCTCATGTCCCCGTTCCGCCGTCTGCTCGCCTACGTTCTCAAGTACCGCACGGCATTCCTGATTGGCCTCGCGTGCGTCGTCGTCACGCGCGCGGTCGCGCTGGCGGCGCCGCTCATCCTGGGCCGGGCGATCGACGATCTGACGCGCGGCGTCACGCCGCTGAAGCTCGCCGCGTACGGCGCGCTGCTGCTCGCGTTCGGCCTCGTCGGCGGCACGTTCCAGTTCCTGCAGCGCCGCATCCTGATCGGCGCGTCGCGCGACATCGAGTACGACATGCGCAACGACTTCTTCGCGCATCTCCAGACGCTGCCGCTCGGCTACTTCCAGAAGCACCGGACCGGCGACCTGATGTCGCGCGCGACCAACGATCTGAACGCGGTGCGGATGATGATCGGGCCGTCGATCATGTACTCGGCGAACACGCTGCTGACGTTCGTCGTCGCGCTGTCGGTGATGATCTCGATCGACGCGCGGCTGACGCTGTGGTCGCTCGTGCCGCTGCCGTTCGTGTCGATCTCCGTCAAGCTGTTCGGTAGCGCGATTCACCGGCGCTTCGAGCGGATTCAGGCGCAGTTGTCCGAGCTGAGCGCGGTGGCGCAGGAGGCGCTGTCGGGCGTGCGCGTCGTCCGCGCGTACCGGCAGGAGGCGGCGGAGATGGACCGCTTCCGCCAGGCGAACGAGGAGTACCTGCGGCGCAACCGCCGGCTGATCGTGCTGCAGGGGATGTTCTTCCCGAGCATGGGCTTCTTCCTCGGTCTCGGCGCGCTGCTCGTCCTGTGGCTCGGCAGCCGCGAGGTCATCAGCGGCCGGTTGACCGTCGGCCAGTTCGTCGCGTTCAACGCGTATCTCACGATGCTCAGCTGGCCGATGATCGCGTTCGGCTGGGTGACGAACATGTTGCAGCGCGGCATGGCTTCCTGGACGCGCATGCTCGAAGTGCTGGAGACGGCGCCGGCGATCGTCGATTCGAAAAAGGGGACGGGTGTATTTTTGGCAGCGGAGGGCGAAAAATACACCCGTCCCCTTTTTCGCGGTGCGATTGAGTTCCGTGATCTCGTGTTTACGTTTGGCGCCGAGCCCGTTCTGGACCACGTCTCGTTGAAGATCGAGGCGGGCCAGACCGTCGCGCTCGTTGGCGTCACAGGCTCGGGCAAGTCGACGCTCATCTCGCTGCTCGCGCGGCTCCACGATCCGCCGCCGGGCACGGTGTTCATCGACGGCGTCGACGTGCGCGAGATTCCGCTGGCCACGCTCCGCGGCGCGATCGGCTTCGTCCCGCAGGAACCATTCCTGTTCTCGGACACGCTGGCGGACAACGTCGCGTTTGGGATTGATGGGGCGGGTGGGCCAGGTGGGGAAGAGCGGGACCGCAAGATCCATGACGCGGCCGCCGTCGCGCGCCTCGACAAGGACCTCGCCGACTTTCCGAAAGGCTACGAGACGATGGTGGGGGAGCGCGGCATCACGCTCTCAGGCGGCCAGAAACAACGGACGGCGCTCGCGCGCGCAATCGCGATCGACCCGCGCATCCTGATCCTCGACGATGCGCTGTCCGCCGTGGACACCTACACCGAAGAAGAAATCCTGTCGCGTCTTCGCGGCGTCATGCGCGAGCGGACGTCGATCATCGTGTCGCACCGCATTTCGACCGTCCGCGACGCCGACGTCATCTTCGTCCTCGATGCGGGCCGTATCGTCGAGCGCGGCACGCACGACGAGTTGGTCCGAGCGGGCGGGTTGTACGCCGATCTGCACAAGAAGCAACTGCTGGAAGAAGAGCTGGCCGCGTCCTGAGACCTGTCGTGCGTGAAATGTGAGATCGGTGCGACGGGATGTAGTATTGCGCCCGGTCGGTGGCAATCCAGACGGACCGTTTGATCGAAGGAGCGAATGGATGGCGTCGAACGTATACGATGCGATCGTCGTCGGGGCCAGGTGCGCGGGCTCGCCCACCGCGATGCTGCTGGCTCGGCGCGGCCACAAGGTCCTCGTCCTGGACAAGGACCACTTCCCCAGCGATGCGCTATCGACCCACATGATCCATCCGCCGGGGGTTGCGTTGCTGCAGCAGTGGGGCGTGCTCGATCGCCTGATTGCGACGGGATGCCCGGCGATCCGGCGCTACAAGTACGACTTCGGGCCGTTCACGATCGCCGGCCGGCCGGCGCCAGCCGGTGGCGTCGATGCGGGTTACGGCCCGCGCCGGCTGATCGTCGACAAGCTTCTGGTCGACGCCGCGGCCGAGGCAGGGGCCGAGATCCGCGAAGGTTTCGCGGTCGAGGAGATTCTGTTCGAGGACGGTCGCGTCAGCGGCGTCCGTGGTCGCGCGACGGGCGGCGCATCCATCGTGGAGCACGCGCGCGTCGTCATCGGCGCCGATGGCCGGCACTCACTCGTGGCCAAAGCCGTTGGGCCGGAGCAGTACAACGAGAAGCCGCCGCTCGAGTCCGGTTACTACACGTACTGGAGCAACCTGCCGGCGGAGGGGTTCGAGACCTACATCCGTGCGCATCGAGGCTGGGGCGTCGTTCCCACTCACGACGGCTTGACGCTGGTCATCGTCGGATGGCCGTACGCGGAGTTCGAGCGCAACAAGAAAGACGTCGAGGCGGCGTATCTCCAGACGCTCGAGCTCGCGCCTGCGTTCGCCGAGCGCGTGCGTGGCGCGAAGCGCGAGGCGCCGTTCCGCGGCGAGCCGGCTCCAAACTTCTTTCGCAGGCCGTTCGGCCCGGGGTGGGCGCTCGTCGGCGACGCGGGCTACCTCAAGGATCCCGTGACCGCGTGGGGGATGAGCGATGCGTTCCGGGACGCTGCGTTGTGCTCCACCGCGCTCGACCAGTGGCTCTCCGGGAGGCGTTCCTTCGACGAGGCGCTGTCCGAGTACCAGAAGACGCGCGACGAACACTCACGCCCGATGTTCGATCTCACGTGCGGCTTCGCCACGCTGGAGCCGCCGCCGCCCGAGATGCAGCAGTTGCTCGGGGCCACGGCGGCCAGCCAGGACGCGCAGGATCAATTCGTGAGCATGATGGCAGGCACGCTTCCCGTTCAGTCGTTCTTCGCGCCAGAGAACGTCGGACGGATCATGGCGGCGGGCCGCTAGAATCAGTGGCAGATGTCCTTGTCACCCGGCACCAGGCTCGGCCCGTACGAGATCCTCGCGGCCATCGGCGCCGGCGGGATGGGCGAGGTGTACCGAGCGCGCGACAGCCGTCTCGATCGTGACGTCGCGATCAAGGTCCTGCCCGAGGTTGTCGCGAACGACCCCGATCGTCTGCGCCGATTCGCGGACGAAGCGCGGGCAGTGGCCGCGCTGAACCATCCGCACATCTGCCAGATCCACGACGTCGGCCCCGGCTACCTCGTGCTCGAATACATCGAGGGCGCGCCGCTGCGCGGACCGATGGCGGTCGAGCAGGCCGTGCGCCTGGCATTGCAGATCGCGAGCGCGCTCGAGGCCGCCCACGCGCGCGGCATCCTGCATCGCGACCTGAAGCCGGCCAACATCATGGTGACGCGCGACGGCACGGCGAAGCTGCTCGACTTCGGCCTGGCCAAGCTCATGGCGTCTCCGGCCGACGCGTTCGACGCCGTGACGCAGACCGGCGAGGGGAGAGTGCTGGGCACGGCGGCCTACATGTCGCCGGAGCAGGCCGAGGCTCAGCCGATTGACGCGCGCTCCGACATCTTCAGCTTCGGCGCCGTCCTGTACGAAATGCTCTCTGGCTCGCGCGCGTTCGCTGGCCGCACGGCCGCGCAGGTGCTGAGCGCCGTGCTGCGCGACGATCCGCCGCGCCTCGACGTGCCGCCGGCGCTCGAGCAGATCGTCCGGCGCTGTCTGGCCAAGCCGCCGCTCCAGCGGTTCCAGACCGTCCGGGACCTGCGAGCGGCGCTCGAAGGCCTGACGGCCGGCGCCGGCGATCGGCCTTCTCCCTCGATCGCGGTCCTGGCGTTCGAGAACATGAGCACGGACAAGGAGAACGAGTACTTCAGCGATGGCCTGGCCGAAGAGATCATCAACGCGCTGACGCGGATTCCCGGCCTGAAAGTGATCGCGCGCACGTCGGCCTTTGCGTTCAAAGGCAAGAACGACGACGTGCGCCGGATTGCCGAGGCGCTGGGCGTGACCAGTGTACTGCAGGGGAGCGTCCGGAAATCAGGCAGCCGCATCCGAGTCACGGCGCAACTGATCACCGCGACCGACGGGAGTCACGTCTGGTCGCAGCGGTACGATCGGGAACTGGCCGATGTGTTCGCCGTGCAGGACGAGATTGCGGCGGCGATCACCGGCGCGCTGCACGTGCGGTTGTCCGCCGGCGCCACGCCAGGTCGGCGTCATAGGCCCACCCTGCCCGCCTACGAACACTACTTGCGCGGCGTCTACGACGCGCAGCAGATTACGCCGGAGTCGCTGGCGCGGGCCCGGAAACACTTCGAACGCGCCATCGAGCTCGACGCGGCGTTCGCGCTGGCGTACGCCGGGCTCGGCCACGTGTTCCATCGCCTCGCCGTGTACGGGTTGATGCCACCCCGCGACGCGCTGCCGCTCATGCAGAACGAGGGGCGCCGGGCCCTGGCGAAGGAGCCATCCCTTCGTGAAGGGCATGCGGTGCTGGGCGCGTCGGCGGCGCTGCTCGATTACGACTGGCAGGAGGCCGAGCGGCACTTTCGGCTTGCCACCGACGACGGCGCCGCTCCTCCGCTGGTACACGTGAACTACGCGCTGACCTGCCTTCTACCGACGGGGCGCTTCGAAGAGGCTGTGCGCCACATGACGCTCGCGCTGAACGACGACCCACTGAACCTCGCCGTTCGAGGCGAACGCGCCGTGTGCTTGCGCGCCGCGGCGAGGTTCGCCGAGGCGAACGACGAGTTGCGGAAGATCCTGGAGCTCGACGAGACCTTTCCGTTTCCGCCATTCATGTTGGGCGTGAACCTCGCCCTGGACGGACGAACCGACGACGCCTTCGCCATGTCAGAACGCGCGTACCGCGTGGCGCCATGGTTCAAACCGGCTGTCGGATTTCGGGCCGCGATGCTGAAGCGCGCCGGGGAGACGACGCGTGCGGAAGTGCTGCTGCAACAGCTCCTGTCCACGGACGGCTACAGCGATCCGATGGGACCGGCGATCTTCCACCTCTTATGCGGTGACATGGACGCGACCGCGGATTGGGTCGAGAAAGCGATCGAACAGCGCCAGTCGGCGGTGCTGTTGTTCGTGAACGCGCACGCGACGGCGTTGAAGTCGAGCCCGCGCTGGCCGGCGCTCGCGCGGATGATGCACCTGCCGGAGACGAGCACGTAGAGCGGGTTGCAGCATCAGCGGAACGCGGGTGGCGCCGAACGGGGCGCCCCTCCCCCGGCGCGGAGCCCCGGCCTCGTGATCACGTGCTCTTGGGGCGAGCACCGGGAGGGGCTGTTCGGCGACAGGACCCGTCGAGCTGATTCTGCAACGTGGTGTTATCGCGGCAGCGCAAATACGACGATCGTCGGCGATCCGGGGCTGCGCTCGTTCCAGAAGTTCGACGGGCTGCCGGACGCCGCGGCGATGTACTGCCGGCCGTCCACTGCGTAGGTGACGATGCCGCCGCCCATCGGGCCGCCGGTGTTGAACCGGTAGAGCACGTCGCCGCTGCGCGCGTCGAAGACGTCGAAGTCGCCCGTCAGTTCGCCGGCGAGCACGAGATTGCCGGCCGTCGTCGTCACGGCAGCCACCATCGGCCGCGGCGATCGGTACTTCCACTTCACCGTGCCGGTGGACGCATCGACGGCGGTGAGCCAGCCCTGCGCCTTCGACGGCGGATCGAGATCGGTCTTGCCGCCCATGTAGTTCTTGCCGGGAATGTAGCGGATTTGCTCGAACGACGAGAACGTCGAGCACCAGTCCACCGCCGGCGCGTACAGCGCGTTGGTGCCCGGGTTGTAGGCGGGGCCGTTCCACTGGCTTCCGCCGAGCACGCCGGGGCACGCGTGGAGCGGCGAGAACGACACCGGGATCTCGGCATTCTCGCGCGTCGTCGTTGGCGTCTCGTACAAGACCTGATGCGTGTCGCGATCGATCGCGCGCAGCATGCCGTCCTTGCCGGCGGTGGTGATCACGCGTCGCGCTGCGCCGTTGACGGTCGCGCTGAACATCGGCGTCGCGTGCGTCACGTCCCAGTCGTGCGAGTCGTTCGGCACGAGTTGCCGATGCCACCGCAGTTTGCCGGTCCGCACGTCGAGGACGATGAGGGAGTTCGTGTAGAGGTTGTCGCCCTGCCGGAGGTGCACGGGCAGATCGGGCGACGGATTGGTGACCGCGACGTGCATGTCGCCGGTCTCGGTGTCGATCGCGAACGTCGTCCACACCGAGCCGCCGCCGACGGGAATGCCTTTCGGGTTCTTCCACGTGTCGTAGCCGGGCTCGCCGGGTTTCGGCACGGTGTTGAAGCGCCACACCGGCGATCCATCTGTCGCGCGAAACGCGCCGACCCAGCCCTGCAGGTTGTTTTCGCTGCCGGCCGGGCCGATGAGCACGAGATCCTCGAACAGCACGGGCGCCATCGTGAACGTCTCGCCGTCAGTGGGCGTGGCGACGTGCCGCGCCCAGAGCAGCGCGCCCGTCTCGGCGTTCAGGGCGAGGAGATAACCGTCCGGCGTGCCGCGGACGACGCGGCCGTCTTTGATCGCGACGCCGCGATTGCGCGCCCAGCCGCCGGTGTCTCTCGGCTCCCACGTGTGGCGCCACTTCACGCGGCACGTGGCCGCATCGAGCGCGACGGTCGTCGTCATCGTCGTGACGTACATCGTGCCGTTGTAGACAATCGGTCCCGTCTGGAAGTTGTCGCGCTCGCCGACCTGGAACATGCAGACCGGCGCGAGACGCGCGGCGTTCG
>Ga0315281_10005002_pt1 | contig 19071 bp, 16 predicted proteins | sample YL17G07_0_MG_FD_204540 | JGI IMG/M metagenome (GOLD analysis project Ga0315281, IMG submission 204540) | Sediment microbial communities from Yellowstone Lake, YNP, Wyoming, USA - YL17G07_0 | ecosystem: Environmental > Aquatic > Freshwater > Lake > Sediment | place: USA: Wyoming | collected... | reverse complement strand
CAACGCGATGCACGGGTTGTCCACCCGCGTCGTCACCGTCGCGCAGTACGACACCGAGAACCCGCCCCCCGACGCCCCCATGTACGTCGCGCACGCCACGTTCGTGATGAGCGTGCCGTCCGTCGTCATCGCGTACGCTTCCTTCCCCGTCAACGCCAGCAGCCCCACCGCCGCCAGCGCCACCAGCACCCTCCTCCCCATGTCTCGCCCTCCTCCGTCTCTTCCTGCCGCTCCTCGTGCCCTGACCCCGTGCATGCCCATCACCTCCCCTAAAGTACCGTCACCGAAAACGCCGCAAACGCGCTCCGGTTCGGCCCAAGTTGATCCAGTACAAACCGCAAATACCATGGCGTCGTCTGTCCCGCCGTCGGCGATCCCGCCACCCACGTCGTCCCGTTCGACCCGTGCTGCCGCGCCCACGTCCCCGCCGATATACCGCCCCACTCCCCTCGCGCCGCGTCAAATCCCGCGTTGTCCGGCAACCGGTCCGTCACGCTCACGTTGAACGCCGACGCCGTCGCCGAGCAGTTCACCACCCACAACGTGAACGTCACCGTCCCCCCCGCCGCCTGCGCAGTCGGATTCGCCACCTTCGTCAGCGTTATGCACGGATTCTGCACCAGCACCGGACGCGTCGCGCAGTACGATACCGACCACCCCAGTCCGCTCAACCCCGCAAACGTCGCGCACGCCGTGTTCGTGATAACCACCCCGTCGCTCGTCGCTCCCCGAGCTACCCCGGCCATCACGACCACCGCCGCCGCCCCCAGCATCCCCATGTACCCCCTCTTCCCCATCGCCTACAGCACCGTCACCGAGTACGTTTCCATCGCGCTCGCACACGGCCCCAAAAGATTCAACGCAAACCGCAGGTAAAACGGCGACGTCTGACCAGCACTCGGATTCCCCGCCGTCCACGGAGACGCGTTGTTCGGACTGTACGACGCCGTCCACGTCCCCCCCGATCCCCCGTTCCACGCCCCCCGCCACGCGTCGTACGCCACGTTGTCCGGCAAACGGTCCGTCACCGTCACGTTGAACGCCGAACTCGTGCACGAGCAGTTCACCACCCAGATCGTGTACGTCACCGTGTTCCCCGACGACTGCATCACCGGCAATCCCACCTTCTGCAGCCCCAAACACGGATTCGCCACCCACGCCAGCGCCGTAACACTGTATGAAACCGTGAAACCCATCCCCGACGTCGTCGAGTACGTAGACGTCGCCACGTTCGTTATCATCGTCCCGTCCGTCGTCATCCCCCTCGCTACCCCCGCCGCCAGCAGCCCCGCCGCCATGAAATATACCCCCGCGCCCCTCACAGTATCTGCCCCTTCCAGCACAGCATCGCGCTCTTCCCCGGCCCGATCATGCTCACTATCCACCGCACCGCGTACGGCGCCGTCTGCCCGGTCGACGGCTCCCCGGTCCACACCAGCGTCGGAAACGCCCCGATGTTCCCGTACCCCTGCGTAAGCGTCGCTCCCGCAGTCCCCGCCACCCACGTGCTCTGTCCCGACACGTACGACATGCTGTTCGGTATGTTGTCGATCACGTGCACCACAAAAGCCGAGCACATCGCCGACGTGTTAGCCACCCAGATGCAGAACGTCACCGTTGCCCCCGAACACTCCAAACTCGGACTCGCCGCCTTGCTGATCTGGATGTTCGGATTCGTAACCAGCACCGTCACCGTCACGCAGTACGATGCACTCAGGTTGCAGCTGTCCGCCGCCGTCCCGAACGTCGCGCACGCCACGTTCGTGATCAAAGTCCCGTCCGTCGCCGCCCCCATCGCCATCCCGCCCCACATAACCATCAACAACCCGATGATTCCGCCCGGAGCGGCACTGGCATGCCGCCCCGGCTTCCTGGCCCCACTGTTCCTGAGGCCCTCGTTCCCCATGAAACCACTCACAGTACCGTCCCCTTGAACGTCACACACGCGCTCCGCCCCGGCCCCAACGGCGTGATCATCCACCTCATGTACCACGGCGTCGCCTGCCCGTTCGGCGGCTCCGCGTTCGTCGCCGCCCACGTCGTCGAGTTACCCGAATGCGTCCAGTACCACGTGCTCCCCGCCGGCGCCCACGTCGCTATCCCCACCGCATAACCCATCCAGTCGCTCAACCGGTCCGTCATCGTCACATTCCACGCGCTCGCCTGCAATGACGCGTTCACCACGCAGATCGTGTACGTAGCCGTCTGCGCTATCGCTATCGTCGTCGGCGCCACCGTCTTCTGCACGATCACCACCGGACAGCTCACGTATACCTGCGTCGTCACGTTGTACGTCATCTGGTACCGCTTCGTGTAATCCATTCCCCCCATGCCCCAGTACGCCGTCGCCGCCGCGCAGTTCGTGATCATCGTCCCGTCGCTAGTCATCCCCCATACCCGCCCCCCCACCGTCGCCACCGCCACAACGGCAAATACGGAAAGGAGCCGGGATCCCGTGGAGGAGCTGCGAATGCTGGAAGAGCGTGCGGAGGCGAAGCGCCGGAAGGAAAAAGCCGGACGACACAATATTACTCGCTTGACTGGAAGAACCGCGGTCAGGACCGAAAACGCATTAACCACCCGTCTCCTTTCGCCCCTGCCAGGGGGTTTCAGGTCTCAAGCCGGCCCTCGAACAGCAAGAACCGGACGACGGAAAATCGAGCTCGAGCCTTTTTAGCTGAGCCCCCCCTATAATGTCAAGCTAGCACCGCATCCCAGCGTTGTCAAGCCGATCCGGACTCGAGTTGACACCATGAGAGAGGTGATAACTACGGTTAATCAGGCCGGGTAAACACGTGTTATGCACCAGTACCTCCCGATCGGGTCCCGCTCGCGATGGATTGCCGGTCCAACTCCCCCGAGCTACGATTCCTAAGGGGCCCGGGAGGTCCCTCATCAACACCCATGGCCGGACTTGAACTTTCCCCGGGGACGGAGCCCGCCCAAGCGCTGAAGGCCTTCGAAACGATCCTGGCGGAACTCGAGAAGGTCAAGCCTTTGAACTACCGGAGCAGCCTGTTCACCCGCTGGAAGCAGATCGTGCAGGCCGCCCTGACCCGGTTCCTGGGCCCCGACCATGAGCACACTTCGGCCTTCTCCGCGCTTGTCTTCCACGGCCCCATGCCCAAGTCCCCGATGGATCCCCCCGTCTCGGACAAGGACAAGGCCGCCTACGAAGCTAGCGTGACGAAGACCGCCGGAATCCTCTGCGCCATCATCCTGGCCCTCAAGCCGCCCGTCGTCCCCGATCTCCCGCCCGGGATCGGCGCGGCGCCAACCCCGGAGCCGGCGGCCCTCAAGTCCCCGCCCGACGCGGCGTTCCCGGCGCCGCCGACCCCCGACCCCGGATTCAAGCTCGTCTTCAAGCCTTCGGACACGGTCGCCAAGTTCGCCCAGGCTGCGCCGCCTCCACCCCCCGTCGAGGGCGCGGAGATCCGGAGTACCCACGATCTCCCCCGGCACGCGAACACCGCCATCCCCGCCGGGGGCCTCAAGATCGTCTCGCGGAGCGGGACCAGCCTGCCCGCGAACACGCTCGAGCAGTTCATCGAGGCGTGCGAGGATCCCCAGCAACAGGCCTTGTTGGCGGCGGTGAAGCAGGCGGTGGACGATCCCAACTGCACGTGGGCGACCGTCAGGAACTCCCTGGCCGAACTCTGGTGGGCCAGCCGCGACACCGTTCAGAAAATCCTCCCCCTTATTCTCCGCAGATAGCTTCGAAGCGGTCAGCCCAGCTTCTCCGCCAACCGTTCGAACTCGTCCAGCGTCAGCGTCTCTCCCCGCCGTGCCCCGTCCACTCCGGCCGCCGCGAGCGCGGCCGCCGCCGCCTCCTTGCCGCCGGCCGCCTCGGCGACCGAGTTGACGAGCATCTTCCGCCGCTGGCCGAACGCCGCCCGGACTATCCGGAACAGTGCCGCTTCGCGGCCCGCGGTCAGCCGTCGCGGCAGGGGCGAGAGGCGCACGACGACGGAGCGCACCTGGGGGGGCGGAACGAACGCGGAGGGGGCGATGCCGAAGAGGTTCTCGCACCGGCTCGCGTAGGCGACGGCGACCGAGAGGGCGCCGTAGTCCTTCGAGCCCGGCCCGGACGCCATGCGCACCCCGACCTCGCGCTGAACCGTGAACACCATGCGTCCGACCAAGTCCCGTTCGGCGAGAAACTTGAACAACACGGGACTGGTGATCTGATACGGAAGGTTCCCGGCGACCTTGCACGACTTCGCTCCGGAGTCCGCGAGAAGCCGGCCGAGGTCCGTTTCCAGGATGTCCGCGTTCACGATTCGCAGCGTTGCGGGCGCGCCCGTGTGCCGGGCCAGCATCCCGGCCATGACGGGGTCCACCTCCACGGCCACCACGCGAGCCCCGGTCTCGAGCAGGCGCTCGGTGAGGAACCCAGCGCCCGGGCCGACCTCGATCACGGTCTCGCCCGGCGCCGGCGCGAGCGCGTGCACGATGCCGTCGAGCGCACGGGGGTCGATGAGGAAGTGCTGGCCCAATGATCTCTTGAACTTGAACCGGTACTCGGCCTGGAGAACGCGAAGCGCCTGAGCCGGGGTCGAACGGGAACCGCTTCCGCTTCGCGGAGCAGACGGAATCACAGGCTGTACTTCATCTCCTCCCGGATCAGGGGCAGGACGCGCCAGAGGAACCATGCCCCGAAAGCCACAGCCGCGGGCACGGCGCCGACGAGGACCGAGCGCAGCCGGGCGGCACGGTCGCTTCCCGCGCGTTCCCATGCGCTCCAGGCCATCTTCCCCACGATGGCCGCACCGAGCCCCCCGAGAATGCCGAGAGCCATGATCAGCCGGTAGCGCCCCACCCCGAAGCAGACCTCGAGCCCCCACCCGAGGAGGACCCCTTCCGCCAGCCCGGCGGCCGCCAGGATGCGCTCGGACCTCGAGAACTCCTTCACTTGCGGCCTCCGGCCGATTGAACGGCCATCCGGATGGCGGCCAGCATGCTGTCGGATCGGGCGACACCCCGGCCCGCTATGTCGAAGGCCGTGCCGTGCGCCGGCGAGGTCCGCAGAAAGGGCAGTCCCAGCGTGGCGTTTACGGCCCGGTCCATCTCGACCGCCTTGATCGGGATCATCGCCTGGTCATGGTACATGGCCACCACCGCATCGTAGCGTTCCCGGTGCCCCGCCGCAAACGCCGCGTCCGCGGGCAGGGGCCCCGCCACCCGGACCCCGCGCCGCAGGGCCAGCCGGACCGCGGGAGCCACCACCCGCGCGTCCTCGCGCCCCACCAGGCCGCCCTCGCCGGCGTGGGGATTCAGCCCGCACACGCCGATTGAGGGCCGCACAATCCCGAACCAGCGGACCAGGTCCCGGGCCACGGTCAGGATCGTACGCATAATCAGGCCCGTCGAAAGGGCGCGCGGCACCCGGGACAGGGGGATGTGCCGGGTCACGCACACGACGCGGAGGGTGGGCCCCGCAAGCATCATGACCGGCTCGCGGACCCCGGCGAGGGCGGCGATGAACTCGGTCTGGCCGCGAAACCCGGGTACGGACAGCGCTATCGCTTCCTTGTTTACAGGACCGGTGACCAGCGCGGCAGCCTCGCCGCGCAGGACCGCGCGGGCGGCATCCTCGAGCCACCGGGCCGCCAGGACTCCCGCCTCCCGCGTGACCCGGCCCCGGGGCACACGGACCGCGGGATCCCCGAAAAGCAGGCAACGGGCGGCCAGCCTCCGGTCACGCGCGAGCGCCTTGGCGCAGACCTCGGGGCCGATGCCGGCGGGATCCCCGAGGGAGACCGCAACGGGCCGCCGGATCACGGCCGGGAAGGTTCCTCCACGGTCTTGCGGATGAGGGCCCGCGCCTTAAGGCCGTCCACCCAGGCCTGCAGGGCCGCCGAGAGCTTCTGGTTCCGCAGGATCGCGCGGATGTACTTCTCCAGCGTCATCTCCTGCGTCTCGGGCGCCGCGCCCGCCGCGCCCGCAACCGGAGCCGCCACCTTCAGCGTCTCGGAGAGCGTGCGCAGGCGCGCAGGCAGAACCTCCTCCACGAGGACGAGGTGGAGGCCGGCCGGCGACGAGATCGCCTTGCTGACCTGCCCGGCCTTGAGCGCGAACGCCGCCTTCTCGAGCGCCTCGTGGTACGAGCCGCGGGGGAACGTCCCGAGGTCGCCACCGGTGTCCCGCGTGGCGGAATCCTCCGAGAGCGACCGGGCCACGTCCGCGAACTTCTTGCCCCGCCCGAGGGCGGCCTGGGCCGCCGCGATCTTCTTGTGCGCCTCCGTCATCGCCGCCTTCCGGGCGTCCCCGGTCAGGGCCTCGTCCACGGCGAACAGGATGTGCCGCGCCCGGATCTGGGGCGGGGTCTGCCACTCCGGAGTGGTCCGGTGCGCCTCGTAATAGGCCTTGACCTCCTCGTCGGTCACCTCCACGGTGGAATCCAGCTCGCGCTGCTTGCGTCCGAGCTCCTTGAAGTACATGTACTGGTCCTTGATTCGGACCGCGATCCGGCTCCGGAGATCCTCCAGACTCACGCCTTCCCGGCGCATCTGCGCGTCGAACTCGCGGGAAGAGGTGAACCGCTTTCGCAGGGCGTCGACCTCTTCGCTGACCTTGGATTCCACCTCGCTGTCGGTAACCCTGAGCCCCTCGTCCGCGGCCGCCTGGACGATGAGCCGCTCGGAGATGAGGCGGTCGAGCACCTGCTCCCCGATCCGCCGCCGCTCTTCCGCGTTGGGCGCGGGCTTCCTGCCTGCGAGGACCGCCTGCACGGCGTCTTCCCATTCCGTGAGCGTTACGGCGTCCCGGCCCACCTGCGCGACGATCCGCTCCGCCACCGCGGACATCGCCGGCGCCGGAACCAGGACCGCCAGAAAGGCCGCAAGAACCGCCGCGCCGCCCCTCACAACCGGGCCACCGATTCCAGGTCCACGCGGATCACGGCCGACCGGCGCAGGCGCGCGAGGAACTCCTGCACCGCGCCGTGCCGCCGCTCCTCGATCAGGCGTTTGCGGGCCCGGGCCTCGGCCTCCTCGGAGGAGATCAGCCCGGCCGGCCGCCGGTCCTCGACCCGAAAGAGGTGAAAGCCGTATTCCGACGCCACGGGGCCGCCCAGCGAGCCCCGGGCTGCCGCCCTCGCGGCCTCCCAGACCTCGCCGGGCACGTCTTCCTGCGCCACCCACGCGGGCCCCATCGCGGCTGCCCGGGGCGTGCCGGCGACCCGGCGCGCGGTTTCCTCGAAGCTCGTCCCCGCCTCGATCATGCGTTTGGCGCTCTCAACCATCGCCGCCGAGTGTACCACAATCTGCCGGAGCCTCACCTGATCCGGCCGGCGAAAGAGCCCGCGATGCGCGTTGACGAACCTGCGGACCTCGCGGGTCCCCGGCGTCCGGACCGGCGGAATCTCGCGGCGCAGGAGCTCCTCGATCTGGCGCTGGTCGTAGAGGTCGTCCTCGACGTTCATGAAACTGACCCGCTCCGCATCCTCCCATCCCCGCGCGCCCATCTCCATGATCCGCTCCCGCACGTCCTCGCGCGACGGCTTGACGCCCCGGCGCCGCGCCTCCTGGACGAGAAGCTTCCGGTCCACGATCTCGGCGAGGAGCCAGCGATTGAAGTCCGCGCGAGCCGCCCCCTGGAGGTGGGCCCCGCCCCGCGCCTTGAGCTGGTGCAGGAACTCGTCGGTCGTCAGGTACTCGTTGTTGACCTCGCCCAGGATCTCGGGGATCCGGGAGTCGCCCCGGCCGCACCCGAGGGCCAGGACGGCCAGTCCGGCGGCGACGGCCCCGCGCACCTAGACCGTCCCCGGCGCGACGGCCACGCCGGGCCCGCCCAGCAGTTCGCGGATGAGGTCCACGAGCGCCTGCGGGTCGCGGGGCGCCGGTACGTTGAGCGTCCGGTCGCGCGCCTCCCACCCCCGCCGGGAACCCGGAGGCAGGGCCGCGAGCAGGGCCTCCCGGCTACGGAAGGTGAGGCTGAGCTGGGACCCCTTCCGGATCACGCTCTCGAGTCCGCCGGCGACCCCCATGATCCGGATTTGGGCCTGCCCCGCGAGCAGGCGCACGGGCGGCGGCGGGGCTCCATACCGGTCCCGGAGTTCCTCGAGCAGGGCTTTCAGCTCGTCCAGCGCGCCGCACGCCGAGAGGCGCTTGTACACCTCGAGCTTCGACCGGGAGTCCGGCACCCAGTCGTCGGGCAGGTACGCCTCGAGCCCCAGCGTGAGCTTGGGCGGCACGATGTCCACCGTGACCTCGCCCTTGAGCTCCTGCACCGCCGAGTTCAGGAGCCGGGTGTAGAGATCGAACCCCACCGCGTGGAGGGCCCCGTGCTGTTGCGGACCCAGGAGGTTCCCCGCCCCCCGGATCTCGAGGTCGCGCACCGCGAGCCGGAACCCGCTCCCGAGCTCGCCGAACTCGAGCATGGCCGCCAGCCGCCGCCGGGCGTCGAGCGTGGGCGCGCCCCGGGGCGAGAAGAAGAAGTACGAGTAGGCCTGGCGGGCCCCGCGCCCGACCCGGCCCCGGAGCTGGTAGAGATCCGCGAGCCCGAACATCTCGGCCCGCTCGACGATGAGCGTGTTCGCGTTGGGCAGGTCCAGCCCCGCGCCGATGATCGAGGTGCAGACGAGGACGTCCGCCTTGCCCGACCCGAACGCGCTCATCGCCTTCTCCAGCGGGCCGCGCGGCATCTGCCCGTGCGCGACCGCGAGCCGCGCCTCGGGCACCAGCTCCCCCAGCCTCTCCGCGCACGTCGCAATGCTCCGCACCCGGTTGTGGAGGTAGAAGACCTGGCCGCCGCGGCCGATCTCGCGCAGGATCGCCTCCCGGGCGACCGCGGGGTTCTCCTCGTGGACGTGCGTCACCACCGAGAGCCTCCCCGGCGGCGGCGTTTCGATGATCGTGAGATCCCGGAGCCCCGCGAGTCCCATGTTCAGCGTCCGCGGTATCGGCGTGGCCGTCGTGATGAGCACGTGGACGTTCCGCTTGAGCTCCTTGAGACGTTCCTTCTGCGTGACGCCGAACCGGTGCTCCTCGTCGATGACGAGGAGCCCCAGCCGTTTGAACTTGACGGCGGCCGAGAGCAGGTGGTGGGTCCCGATCACGATGTCGAGCCCGCCAGACTCCAACGCCGCCAGCGTCCCCCTGCGCCTCTTGGGGTCCCGGAACCGCGAGAGGACGTCGACGGTGACGGGAGTCCCTCCCATCCGGGTGCGGAAGCTCTGCCAGTGCTGTTGCGCCAGGATCGTGGTCGGGACCAGGACCGCGACCTGCCCCCCCTGGATCGCGACCCGGAAGGCCGCCCGGAGGATGACCTCGGTCTTCCCGTACCCGACGTCGCCGCAGACGAGCCGGTCCGCGGGCCGGGGCTCGGCCAGGTCCTTGCCGACCTCCTCGATCGCGCGCTCCTGGTCGGCCGTCTCCTCGTAGGGGAAGGTGGCCGCGAACTCGGCCTCCGGCTGCGGCTGGGCCGGGTAGGGGGTCGCGGTCGCGACCCTGCGCTCTGCGTAGAGCTTGAGGAGCTTCTCGGCGTAGAGGCGCAGGGACGCCGCGATCCGGGCCTTGGTCCGGTCCCAAGCCTCGGTACCGAGGTGCGAGAGCGAGACGGCCTTCCCCGTGCCCAGGTACTTCTGGAGCCGGTGGACCTGGTCGGCGGGGAGGTAGAGCTTCTCGTTCCCGGCGTATTCGATCATGAAGAAGTCCTGGCGCGCGCCCTCGATGACGAGCGGCACGACGCCCCGGTACAGCCCGATCCCGTACTCCTCGTGGACGACGGGGTCCCCGAGCGCGAGATCGCTGAAGACGTCGCGAATGACCTTGGGGCTTCGCCGGGCGGCCGCCCGGCGGACGGTCCCGCCCAAAACGTCCCGCGCCGGAAGCAGGACGAGCCCCGCGCCGGAGAGGTCCGCGCCGGCCGACCAGCGGCCCTCGACCCACCGGGGCGTCGGCAGACGCCGCAGCGCCTCCGCCTCCTTGAGCCGCCGGTCGAGCGCCTCCCGCTCCTCGGCCGTCTCGCACGCGATCAGGACCGAAACCTTCCCCTCCCCCCACCCGCGGAGATGATTGAGGAACGCCTCGAACTCCCGCGGCCCGTACCGGCGCGGCCGGACACCGAAGGCGACCGGCACGTCGCCCTCGGCCCCCCCGAATTGCGAGACGCGCGCCACCGGAGTCCTCGAGACCGCCTTCCACGCCTCATCCGGCGGCGCGCAAAGCTCCAGCGGCTTCGGCAGGGGTTCCCGCGCGTGGACGAGCTCCTCGTACAGGGCCTGCGTCCGGGCGAAGTGCCGGTCCAGGGTGGCCCGAACCTGCCCCGGCTCGACGACGAGCATCAGCGCCGTCGCCGGCAGGTACGCGGAAAGCCGGACCGAGCTCCCCAACAGCCACGGCAGGTACCGCTCCTCCCCCTCGAGCGACGCGCCCGCCTCGAGCCGCTCCCGGAGCCGCGCGACCCGCTGGGCTCCGCGCGTCGAGAGGGGGTCCGGGAGGCGCGCGAGCAGACGCAGTCTTTCATCCGTGGTGAGCAGCGCTTCGGCCGCAGCCCCGAGCCGGGCCGACTCGACGCTCTCGAGCGACCGCTGGGAGGCCGCATCGAAGAACCGGAGCGACGCCACGGTGTCGCCGTCGAGCTCGACGCGCAGCGGCCGGCCCAGCCCGGGCGCGTGAACGTCCACGATCGCGCCGCGCGCCGCGAAATCCCCCGCCAGCTCCACGAGGTCCACGCGCCGGTATCCCGCGGCCACCAGCCGGTGCAGGAAGTCCTCGCGGTCCACCCCATCCCCCGGCTTGAGGTCGAGCTCGACGGCCTTGAGCCGCCCCGGCGCGGGCAGTGCCTCCTGGAACGCCGCCGCGGTCGTCACCGCAAGCCCGGCGTTCATCCCCGGCAGGCGCGGCAGGGCGCCCAGCCGCAACCCCGCGAGCTGGGGCGAAACGGGCCCCGGCTCGTACGGCGCGAGGTCGCGGTCCGGGAGCAGGAATATCTCCCCCGGGCTCAGGAACGACGCGGCCTCGTCGTGGAAGTCCCGGGCCGCCTCGAGGTCCGGCAGGACGGCGATCACGGGCCGCCCCGCCTCGCAGGCGAGCGCGGCGGCCAGCAGTCCCCGCGCCGCGCCCGAGACCCCCTCGGCCGCGACCCGGCCGTCCGGGGCCTTCGCGGCCCGCAGGACCGCCTCATACGGCGCGAACCCCTTGAGCCGCTGTAGCGCGTCGGGATGCCTGAACCGGATCGACATCGTTCCTATTCTATGCGCCACCACCGTGGGGTAGGATCGTGACAGGGATGATGGGCGGATGGGAAGACATGGGGCGATGCTTGCGGCGGCCATCCTGGCCGGCGGGTGCCTCGGGCACCCGGCCGCTGACCCGGGTCATCCCGCCGCCCCCGCCGGCATGAGCCCGAAGAAGGGCGTCGGCCACTGGGGACGCCGGCTCCCCAATGCCCCCGATCTCGTCGGCGCCTCCTGGTACTACAACTGGGGGACCCGCCCCCGGGCGCCCGAGGGCTCCGTCAAGGCGGAGTTCATCCCCATGATCTGGGGCCGGGACAGCGCCGGCGACGAGGAGCTCGCCTCCGTCAAGGCCGGCGGCTGGTCCGCCCTGCTCGGGTTCAACGAGCCGGACGGCAAGGGTCAGGCGGACATGTCCGTGGCCGAGGCGATCGCGCTGTGGCCCCTCCTCGAGGCGACGGGGTTGCGGCTGGGCAGTCCCGGCACGACCACTGGCGCGCATTGGCTGGACGAGTTCATGACCGAGGCGAAGGTTAAACACCTGCGGGTGGACTTCCTCTGCCTGCACTGGTACGGGGACATCACGAAACCCGACCCCGTCGGCGACCTCAAGAAGTATCTCGAGAGTTACTGGGAGCGGTATCACCTGCCCATCTGGCTGACCGAGTTCTCGGGAGCCGACTTCGACTACCACCTGCGCAAGACCACGGTCGACGACAACGCCCGGTTCGCCGCCGGATCGGTCACGATGATGGAATCCCTCCCCTTCGTCGAGCGGTACGCGTGGTTCGCCCCGCTCGTCAGTTCCCGCGACGAATCCTACGGCACCGTCGGGTTGTGCGAACGCGACGGCTCTCTCACCCCCGTGGGGCTCGCCTTCCGCGACTCGCGTTAGACACCCGCTCGATCCATTCCTAGGGATGAACCGGCTAGGCCCTAAAGTCAGGCATCTCGTTTCTGACGTGCCCGACGAAGAGCGAATGGAGTGCAGACCAGCCCTTGTTCCCGACGAAGGACTTCATGTTCTCCTCTTTCCATTGCTTGTCCGTCCACGCCTTTCGGAGGGGCTTGAGGTACTTCAGAACGGCAGCAGCATCCAATCTCCCCCCGTGATGCTTGAGAATGGATCTCAGCAGCTTCAGCATCGCTGATAATCCAAAACCGATCTGTCCTTTGGCCCCATAGTCCTTGAGATCCCCGTAGGGCGGAGAGGTAATCGTCACATCGACGGATTCCTCTTCAACGAACCGGAGAAGATTTCGCGCGTCTTCCCTGCGGACCCGGCTTCTGAAGACGTCGCCACCAGGGCGCCCACCCGACACGCGTGAAGCTACTACCGATGGAGCCACAGTATCCCCTTCAGATCCTTCTCAACAGCTTTGAACTCCTCGTCTCCCGTGACAAGCTCCGCCTTTCGGATATGCGCCAGAGCTGCCGCGAAGCAGTCCGCATACGCCAGCTTGTGCCGCGCTTTGTAGATTGCAGCCTGCCTCACCAGATGCAGGTCCTCGCTCACGGGCATAACCTCGATCGCCATTCCGGCAATCTCGCGCATCTTCTCTTCGGCAGTATCTTGGGAGGTAACCCGCATGATGGCGTAGTAGATCTCGCCCCAGTTGACAGCGCACAGCAGTAGCTTATGCTTCCCCGATTCTGCCTGGACGAGCATGCGTTCGACTTCCTCCGCGGCCGGCTCGTCTTCGAGATAGGCCATCAAGGCCCAGCTGTCGAGAACCCGCGTTGCCATCAGAGTTCGCGCTCTCGCCTGCGGTTGGCCATCAAGGCTTTCAGCGCTCCCTTCCCCTTCAGGGACCCGCGCACACCTCGATACGCTTGCTCTGTCATCGGCTTGAGTATGATGCGACCATCTTCCCTGTAGACAATCGCTCGCGTGCCCTCTTCGATGCCGAACTCTCGCCGAAGCCGACGCGGGATGACTACTTGGCCCTTGACGCTGAAGTAGATGGTATCTATCTTCTCGTTTTGCATGGTTCACTATTCCTACCACATCCTGTAAAGTAAGTCAAGGGGGGCTTTGTGGGAAAGGCCTTCCGAAAGGCTACTCCGTGGCTGTCTCTCATCGCTCCTCCAGCGGCAACACCTCGAACCTGACTCCCGGGCCGAAGGCGGCGGAGCCCAGGAGCGTGTAGGCGCGCACGGTCTCCTCCGACGGGAGCGAGGCAGCGGTCAGTTTGTAGTCGCCGATCCGGACGACCCCGCCGGAGACATAGATGATATCCGCGCGCGCGGAGACCGTCCGTCCCTCCGTGTGTGCGACCAGGGGGACCTCGCGACCCAATATCCGGGCGTCTCGTAGCATCCCGGCCGTCTCGGAGGCGAGGAAGCCGGAGAGCAGTCCGATCGCCTGCGCCCGGAGCGCGGGAGGAAGATCGCGGCGGCCGCCGATGCGGGCGTGGGCCTGGTCCAGGGCCGCGGGAAGACCGGCGGCTACCGCGCCGGGGGCGGTTCCGAAGTCCCAGCACCGGAGCACTTCGTGGCAGAGCTCGCCCAGCCACTCGCGCGCCCGGCGGGTACCGGCCGGGAGCCGCGGCCCCTCGTCGTCGCCGGGCCGGAGCCGTTCGCCGATGCTCGACGGCGTCACGACGGCGGGGTCGGCCGGGAGCGGGTCGCGAAGCCCTTCGACTTGCCCTGAGCGAGTCCCCGAGTCGAAGGGCTCGGCCGGGATGGCCGGCACGGTCTTCACGGGCGAGGTCTCTCTCTCGACCGGGGCATTCGGGAACGTGAGCAGGGGCGCGAGGAACGGCCGGAAAGTATCGGCGCCGGGCGCCCGCTTCTTCCCGGTCGCGGCCGCGCGGTCCGCGATGATGAGGGTGTCCCGGGCGCGCGTGAGGGCCACGTAGACGAGCCGGCCGGTCTCGTCCCGGTCGGAGGAGGCCCGCAGGACCTTGAGCCGGCAGCCGTCCAGGGTCGCCGCCGCCTCCTGGGATCTGCTGGCCCGGAGCGTGATCCCGTGCGATCCCCCGGTCCAGTCGCGGAGGACGGCCGTGTCCGTGGCCCGCGCCGCCTGCGGCTTGGCATCGATGGTCGCCAGCACGACCGCGGCGAACTCGAGGCCCTTGGCGGCGTGCACGGTCAGGAGCCGCACGGAGCCGTCGGTCTCCGCCGGCGGCGCCGGGGGCGGCCGGAGCGGGCCCTCGCCGGGGGCGTAATCCACCTCGGCCCGCAGGCTCTCCTCGAGAAGCTCGAGCGTCCGCACGAGGCCGTACTCGCCGAGGGCGGCCGCAAGCATGGCCCGGAACGACCGGACCGCCGCCCGCGCCGAAGGGTCGGAGGAAGCCGAGGCCACCGCCTCGACTCCCAGCAACTGGTACAACCGCTCGGTCCACTCGGCCGGGGGCAGGAGCCCGAGCTCCCGGCGCAGGACGGGGAAGATTCCCGGGAGGGGATCGGCCCGGCGGTCGCGGGCGAAGAAGGCGTCCACGGCGCCGTCGTCCAGCCCAACGTACGGCCCCCGGAGGACGCCGAGGAGCGCGGGTTCGTCCCGGGGGTCGGCAAGGTACCGGACGACGTTGACGAGGTCCATGATCTCGGTCCGGAGGAAGAACCGGCGCTCGTTCTCGATCGAGACCGGGAGCCCCGCGCGGCGCAAGGCGGCCTGGAAGACCGGCATGGGCCCGCGCTTGCGGAAGAGCACGGCGATGTCCCGGGGCTTGAGCCCGGAATCCACGAGGGCCTTGACCCGGAGGGCGACGGCCGCGGCCTCGACCTCCTCGGGGTCCTGGTCCTTCCCGGGCTCGATGGCCAGCACTTCCGCCCGGGGCGGGCTGCCGGCGCCCGGCTCCCGGTCCGGCCTCTGCCGCAGGACCGGGTACTTGCCGAAGACGTTCGCCCCCACGGCATTGACCGCGTCGAGGACCGGCTGGGCGCTCCGCATGCTCGTCGTCGGCTCGAGCCGCTCGGCTCCCTGCGCCGCCATGCGGTCGACGACGGCCGTGAACGCGCGGATGTCGGCGCCCCGGAACCCGTAGATCGACTGCTTGGGGTCGCCGACGACGAAGAGCTTGCCCGGGACCAGCTCGAGGTCGCGCCAGGACTTCCCTGCCGAATCAGGCACGGCGGCGAGGTACAGGATCAGCTCCAACTGCATCGGATCCACGTCCTGCGCCTCGTCGAGCAGGATGGCGTCGAACCGGCCCGCCAGGGCCCGCCGCACCCCGGGATTGTCCCGGACGAGGTCCCGGGCCAGCGCCAGCAGGCCCGTGTACGGAATCCTGCCCTCGCGAACGAGGCGCTCGCGCGCCCGGACCGCGAACGGGACAAGAAGGGCGACGGCGTCGAAGATCACGCTCTCGTCCCGAACCGCGCGCAGGGCCTTGGCCGCGAACTTGACCGCGTTGAAGAGGCGGATGAGCCGGGACGAGGCGCCGCCGGGAAGGGCGTCCTTCATCGCGAGGGCACCGGCCTCCTCGAGCGCGTCGTAGGCGTCGGCGATGACCGACTGGCCGCGGTTGACGGCGCCGCGGACCGCGGCCGCGAACGCGGAGAGGGCCGAAATCGCCTTCTCCTTCCCCTCCGGGATCTCGGAGACGAGCTCTTCCGCGGACCGCGCCAGGTCCTCGAGCCACGTCAGGGACTCCGGGGAAACCACGGGCGCGGACGGGAGCGCGGAGAGGTCGGTCTCGTAGTCCGCGAGCGCGGCCCCGAGGTCGGCGAGGTCCGCGAGCCGGACCCTGGAGAGAACCGCAAGCCAGCGGTCGCGCGCGGGCGAGGACTCCCCCAGCTCGCGGGCAATGAACAGCCCCCACTCGTCGCGGACCAGCTCCCCGAACCCGGTCTCATCCACGACCTCGAAGGCGGGGTCCACGCGGGCCTCGGCCGGGTGCAGGCGCAGGAGCGTGGACGCGAAGGAGTGGATCGTCGAGATGTGGGCCCGGTCAAGCGCCTCGAGGGCCTCGGTCGCCCGCGCCTGGAGCGGCGCGAGCGCCTCGGCCGGGGCCATGGCCAGGATCTCCAAGTCGAGGTCGTCCCGGGCCGCCGCCGCGGCTATCTCTCTCAGCTTGGCTCGCAGGCGCGTGCGCAGTTCGGCGGCGGCCTCCTCGCCGAAGGCAAGCGCGACGATTGTCTCGGCCCGGACCTTGCGGACGAGGATGAGCCAGAGCGCCCGCTCGACGAGGAGGTAGGTCTTCCCGGTCCCGGCGGAGGCCTCGACTGCGAGGTTTGCGAGGCTGGTCCTCACCCGGAGCCGGTCCGCGGCATCGGGCAACATCGCAGTGCTCATCCGCCCGATGCCTTCTGCGGAGTTTCGGCGTCCGCCGAAACTCCGGCGGTTTTGGCGTCCGCCGAAACCCCGGTGGACGGGATCGCCTCGCGCAGGGCCTTGAGCTCTGCCGAGGAGGAGAGGCGGGCCGCCGTGGGAGCGTGATCCGCCCGGCACGTGGTCCGGAACTCGCAGAACCGGCACCCGGGGCGCCAGGCCAGGGGTCGCCCGAGAACCGCGTCGGGCCACGGGCTCGCCCGGAATTCGCGCCAGGCCCGGTCCAGGAGGAGCGCGAGATCGATGGCCGCGGCGTAGACGGCGGCGGCGCGGTCGCCCTCGGCCCGGACGGGCTGGACCGGGGGCACCATCCCGCCGCCGAGGTGCAGGACCGTGAGGGCGGGAGGCCGGTCGGGGGCAAGGAGGTGGAAGTAAAGCGCGGCCTGGAGCATGGCGGGGTCCAGCTTCGCGTTGACCGGAAAGTCGGACCGGCCGCCGTGCGACTTGTAGTCGGTTACGTGCGCCCGGTCGGCAGGAGCCGACCGCGGAGTTTCGCCGGACGGCGAAACTCCTCCCCCCCGCACTGACACATCCAACCGGTCGGCCTGGAACCGGAGCACGGTCCCGGCAGGCCCGAACGGCTTCTCGTCGCGCTTCTCGTAGAGCGCCGGCGTCATGCCCGTCGATGCGAGCCACTCGACCTCGCTCTCGAGCGCGGCCGCGACCAAGCCTGCGATCCCTTCGCGGATGGAGTCCCCGAGGACGGGAAGCCGGCCAAGCGAGGGCATCTCGGCCGTGAGCGCCTCCGTTACCGCGGATGTCGCCGCCGCGGAGACATCCGCCTTCGCCCCGGCCTCCAGCGTGCGCCGGAGGCCATGGCACATGGCCGCGTGGATGACGTTGCCGAGCCGCCACGACTCGGGCTCCCACCAGGTCCGCGGGCCCCGGACGGCCTCGATGGCGAGGGCGGAGCGCACATGAACTTTATACGGACACCCCGCCATGTCGCGGAGCTCGGTCACCCGGAGCCGGTTGGGCCGGAACTCGGGCTTCGCCGGGAACCCGTCGCGCGCCGTCGGCCCCTCGTCGGCGGGCAGGTCGAGCTCGCGCACCACCCCCACCGATCGTCCCGCCGCCGCGGGGTCGGCGGCGCCCAGCGCCGAGGCGCGGGCCCGCTCCCGGAGCTCGGCCGCCGCCTTCCGGGCCTCGACGACCCAGCCGTCGCCGGGCCCGGCCAGCGCGGCGACAAGGGGCGAGGGGGGAACCTTGCGCCCCCGGCCATCCTCGGCGTGCCACGTGAGGTACAGGCGCGCGACCGGCGCCCCCGCCAGGAGCCGGAACAGGAGCCGCTCCTCGGCTCCCCCCTCCTCGCGCTTGGTCTGGATCTTGTACCCGAGCGGGTCGTTCAGCGCCCGGCGCTCGGTGTCCCGGAGGAAGGGGTCCTCGTGCGTGACCCGGGGGAAGTCGCCGTCGTTGGCGCCTGCGAGGAACAACGCGCGCGGCCTGACCCCGCGGGCGTCCATGGCCGAGAGGACCCGGACCCCGCCTCCGCGGTCGCGAAGCTGTACCGTCGCGCCCTCGAGGGCGCGGATGACCCGGCCGTGGAATGCCGCGGCCGTCACCGCCGGCTCCACGGGGTCGAGCACGCGCAGGTCCTCGACCGCCTCGAGCCCCGCATCGATGATCTCCTCGGCGGGCCCGGGGTCCGGGGCGAGCGCCTCCAACATCCCGGTCCAGAGCTGGACGAAGCCCTTCCACGACGACTCCGCCGGGAACCGGGCGGCGGCGGACTCCAGGGCGCCAAGTCCCCGCGCGACCGCGCGGGCGAGGGCGATGTCCGCCCCGCGGCGGTCGGGGTCGTCGGCGTCCGCGAGCGCGGTCCAGTCCGGGGACCGGGCGAACGGCGGGAGGCGCCGGGCCAGCGCCGAGGCGCGCGCGAGGGACCGGGCTTCCGGCGGGAAGGCGACAAGCCAGCCCAGGGACAGGAGCTCGACCCCAACCCGGGGCGAGCCCTCGCCCGCCAGCGCGCGCGCGAGCGCGATCAGCCCGCGGCCGGCCGGGAGGTCCGGGAGCGGAGTCCCCTGCGGGGTCTCCCACGGAACCCCGGCCCGGGCGAACGCGGCCTCGACGAGGGACATCGGCCCGTCGAGCCCGCGGACCACGACGACGATGTCCGACGCGGCGTAGCCATCACGGGAGACCAGCCGGCGGATCTCCTCCGCCACCAGCTCGTACTCCTCGGCGGGGTCGCCGGCCTCGATCAAGGTCAGGGACGCCGCGGAAGCCGGGGCCTTGATCCAGCGCTCGTCCCGCGCCTTCCGCCGAACGCCCGCCAGCGTCGGCTCCGCGAACCGGAACGCGGGATGCAGGACCCCCTCCCGGTCGTGGTCGCCGGGAAAGAAGACCGTGGTCTCGACCGACTCCGCGATCGCCCAAAGCCAGTCGAGCTGGTGCTGGGTGAGGTCGTACGCCCCGTAGTGCAGGACCGCCGCGTGGGCCGCAAGCCACTTCGACCGCGGCGCCGCGTCCGCGGCGGCGGCGACCACGCCAGCGCGGTTCAGGAGACCCAGCCTCGACCGTTCCGCTTCCAGCGCGGCCAGGAGGGGGCCGATCACGGCGAGCCCCGGCCCGCCGTCCTGCGAGCGCGGGGTTTCGGCGTCCGCCGAAACCCCGACGG